>Ga0209382_10001290_pt1 | contig 39797 bp, 42 predicted proteins | sample SoiMetdeltSBSDD5_FD_187599 | JGI IMG/M metagenome (GOLD analysis project Ga0209382, IMG submission 187599) | Bulk soil microbial communities from a Populus tree surrounding site in Tennessee, USA - Soil MetaG P. deltoides SBSDD5 (SPAdes) (version 2) | ecosystem: Environmental > Terrestrial >... | reverse complement strand
GGTTCCGGGAGTCCGGAGCGGGACCTCTCGGCGATTCGCAAGATTCACCAAGCGCAACAGCGGAGCCTAGACCTTGTTCGGGAGCCCGGAGACGGCGGCCAGCAACGCCGGTCCGGCCTGCGATGCTCGGTCCCGGCCAGCGATGCCCGGTTAGCCCAGTTGACCCGCCGCGCCAGTGCGTGAAGCGAGCTGGGTGTAACCACGACGGCAAGAAGGCCCGCCGAGGCCGCCGGCGTTTCAGCGATCACGTCGTCGCGGGAGTCCAGAGACTGGTCGGAGGCTCTCGATGCGTTTTGGCCCTGGGAATGGCCGAGCTGATTTACGGAAAGTTTGACTGAAGCCCTCGGACTGTGGAAAGTGTTGCTCGTGGAACAAAGGCCGGAAAGATTCAACAGGTGCTGAGCAGATAGTGTGCGTCGTGGAACATTCGCGAGCCGTACCGCAAGTGTGATGCAGGGGTAGGGTGTCTAAGACGCTCGCGATCGTCAACCAGAAGGGCGGCGTGGGAAAGACCACCACGGCCGTCAATCTTGCCGCCGGACTGGCTCTGGCTGAGCGACCGACGCTTCTCGTCGACCTCGATCCTCAGGGCAACGCCACGACCGGGTTGGGGGTCCAGAAGAGCGGCCTGCATCCGACGGTCTACCACGTCCTCCTCGGTGGCGAAGCGACCGAGAAGGCCATCAGACCCACGGTCGTGCCTGGGCTCAGGCTCCTTCCGGCCGACATCGATCTGGTCGGGGCCGAGATCGAGCTGGTCGGCGTCGAGAGGCGAGAGCACCGCCTGCGAGACGTGCTCGAGCCTGTCTACGCCTCCTACGACTACATAATCATCGATTGCCCACCATCACTCGGGCTCTTGACGATTAACGCGCTGGTCGCCGCCGATCGGGTGGTCGTCCCGCTGCAGTGCGAGTTCTTCGCACTCGAAGGGCTCGCGCATCTGCTCAAGAAGACCGTGAAGCTGGTGCGGGACAAGCTGAACCCGGGCCTCGACCTCCTTGGGATCGTGCTCACGATGTTCGACGGACGCACGAGCCTTGCGCTCCAGATCCGCGAGGAGGTCAATCGGTATTTTCCAGAGCAGGTGTTCGACACGATCATTCCTCGGAACGTTCGCCTCACGGAAGCTCCAAGCCACGGCAAGCCGGTCATGCTGCACGACCTCAAGTCCAGTGGCTCTGCCGCATACCTCGAACTGACTCGGGAGGTCCTGAATCATGATCACTAAGCGCGGGCTCGGTCGGGGGCTTGGGGCGCTGCTGGCGTCTGAGCCGAGCGAGTCGGAGTCGCTCGTCGACGTCGCCATCGATCAGATCGAGGTCAATCCGAACCAGCCGAGAAAGGTCTTCGACTTCACGGCGCTGGACGAGTTGGCTGCTTCGATCAAGGCCTCAGGCGTGATCCAGCCCATCATCGTTCGTAAGATCGGCGGCTCATATCAGTTGATCGCAGGCGAGCGGCGTTGGCGGGCGGCCCGTCAGGCCGGCCTCGATCGGATTCCCGCGCTCGTCCGCGACGCCACGGACGCTCAGAGTCTAGAGCTCGCGCTCGTCGAGAATCTGCTCCGCGAGGACCTGAACCCGATCGAAGCGGCTCAGGCCTATCAGAAGCTCCTGGCGGACTTCGACTGGACCCAGGAGGAGCTGGCGCAGCGGATCGGTAAGGACCGCACGTCGATCGCGAACTGTCTGCGTCTCCTGAGGCTCCCGGAGGAGATCCAGGCCGATCTTCGAAACGGGCGCCTCACGATGGGCCATGCACGCGCGATCCTCGCGTTGCCGACCGTCTCGGAGCAGCTTCGTCTGCGCGAAGAGATCCTGACCCACGACTGGTCCGTGCGCACGACCGAGGATTCCATCCGCGCGAAGGAGTCGCTGGCGGAGGCGAGGGGACTGGCGCCGCGGAAGGGTCGCCGGCGCTCGGTCGAGCTGGCGGCGCTGGAGGAGGCGCTCCAGCGCGGACTGATGACGCGCGTGCGGATCATCGGCAACGAGCGAAAGGGTAAGATCGAGGTCAGCTACGCGACGGCGGACGAGCTCGAGCGTTTGGCCGACCTGCTCGGCGCGCGGCACTAGACACTCGACAGCGGCTCGGCAACACGAGAGGATCGCGAACCCCACCAGATGGCGGAACGAATCGTCGTCGGCATGAGCGGAGGCGTCGACTCGTCGGTCGCCGCGGCCCTGCTGGTCGAGCAGGGCGGCGACGTCGTCGGGATCACCATGCGCGTGTGGCCGCGGCAAGAGGCCGAGGAGCCGACGAAGCGGTTCGGCAGCTGCTGCGGCACCGAGGCGGTCGAGGATGCGCGCCGGGTGGCGCGGGCCCTCGGGATCCCGCACTATCTCCTGAGCATGGACGACGAATTTAACCAAAAGGTGATAGACGAATTCGTCGGCGCCTACGGGAAAGGCCAGACGCCGATCCCGTGCGTGTCGTGCAACAGTAACCTAAAGTTCGGCTCGCTCCTCGGCCGCGCGCGGGCGTGGGACGCCGCGGCGGTGGCGACCGGCCATTACGCGCGGACCGCGCGCGATCCGGCGAGCGGACGCCATCTGCTGCTGCGGTCCCGGGACACGCGCAAGGATCAGACGGATTTTCTCTGGCCGCTCAGCCAGGCGCAGCTCGCGGCCGCGCGCTTCCCGGTGGGCGAGCTCACCAAGGATCAGGTCCGTGCGCACGCACGCCGGCTCGGGCTGGCCACCGCCGACAAGCCCGAGAGCCAGGACATCTGCTTCGTCCCCGACGACGACTATCGCGGGTTTCTCCGGCGCCGAGCGCCCGAGGTGTTCCGTCCCGGCGCGATCGTGGATCGAGCCGGGCACACGCTCGGGGCGCACGGCGGCATCGCCGGATTCACCGTCGGGCAGAAGCGGGGCCTCGGTCTGACGGCCGGCCGGCCGCTCTTTGTGCTCGATCTCGATCCCGAGCGCGACACGGTCACCGTGGGCGAAGCGGCGGAGCTCGAGCGCGGTCGCCTCGTGGCGACGTCGGTGAACTTCATCGCGTGCGCCCCGCCGAGCTCACCGTTGCGCGTCGCGGCGAAGATCCGCCACAGCCACGAACCGGCGCCGGCGACGGTGACCGCCACGGGCGCCGAGACCGCCGAAGTGGTCTTCGACGCGCCGCAGCGCGCGGTCACTCCAGGGCAGTCGGTCGTGTTCTATGACGGCGACGTCGTGGTCGGGGGCGGGGTCATCGCGCGGACGCCGGTGCGGTGAGCGGCACGATTGACACCAAGCGTAATTGCGTGATAGTTTTCACAAACCTTCGTCGGGCACTTCGAGATCGAGGAGACCTCCGAATGCATCTGCGTGAACGGGAATGGATCGGCACCGTCGCGCGCATCGTCGTCCTGCTGCTCCTGCTGGTCCCCGGCATCGCTCTGGCGGCGAGCGAGGGCGGACACGAGGGCGGCGGGCTCATCAGCCTCGACAAATCGCTGATCATCCAGTTCCTGAACTTCATCATCTTGCTGCTGATCCTGCAGCGCCTCCTCTATAAGCCGTTCCTCGCGAAGATGGCCGAGCGCACCCAGGCGATCCAGAAGTCGCTCGACGAAGCCCAGGCGGCGCGCGCCGAGGCGGCACGTCAGCAGGAAGAGAACGAATCGCGCCTGCGCGCTGCGCACGCCGAGGCGGCCGCGATTCGCGCGCAGGCCCTGAAAGACGCGGCCGACGAGCAGAAGCGCCTGGTCGACGCCGCGCGCACCGAATCGCAGCGTCTGGTCGAGACGGCCAAGGCACAGATGGACGCCGACGTACGGCGCGCGCGCGACGAGCTGCGGCGCGAGGTGGCCGACCTGGCGACCGCGGTCGCCGAGAAGCTCGTTCGCCGCAGCCTGCGCGACGACGACCACCGGCGCATCGTCGCCGACGCGATCGCCAAGGTCGGCAACTAGGTGAAGGCCTCGCCCGGCGTCGCCCGCTCCTACGGGAAGGCGCTATTCGAGCTCGCCACCGAACGCAATCAGGTCGACGTCATCGGCCGCGAGCTCGACGCCGTCGCCGCTCAGTTCGCGGCCGAGTCGCAGCTCCACGCATTCTTCGCGCGGCCGTGGGTCACATCCGCGGCCAAGCGCAACGTCGCGGTCGAGCTCGCCACGAGGCTCCAGGTCTCGAAGCTCACGCAGGATTTCCTCGCACTGGTGGCCGCGCACGGGCGCGCCGATCATCTCGAGGCGATCGCGGCCGCGTATCGCGGGCTGCAGGACGAGGCCGCGGGTCGCGTGCGGGCGCGTGTGCGCAGCGCAGTACCGCTCACCGATGCCGATCGCTCGGCGCTGGCCGGCCGCCTGAGCCGCGCGCTCGGCGGCAAGCAGGTCGTGCTGGAAGAAGTGGCCGATCGCGAGTTGCTCGGCGGCTTCGTGGCCGAGGTGGGAAGCTTGCTCGTCGACGCGAGCCTGGACGGTCAGCTCGCGCGCATGCACCGACGCATCGCGCAGGGGTAGGGACAGGAGACAGCGATGATCAAGGCCGGAGAGATCAGCGAAATCATCAAGCGCCAGCTGGCGGGCTACGAGGCGGAGGTCGACCTGCAGGAGGTCGGCCGCGTCATCGAAGTCGGCGACGGCATCGCGCGCGTGCACGGGCTCGAGAAGGCGATGGCGGGCGAGCTGCTCACGTTTCCCGGCGACGTGGTCGGGATGGTCCTGAACCTCGAACAGGACCAGGTCGGCGCAGTGCTGCTGGGCGACGACAAGCTCATCAAGGAAGGCGACGTCGTCAAGCGGACCAACACCATCGCGCAGGTGCCGGTCGGCGAGGCGCTGGTTGGACGCGTCGTGAACGCGCTCGGTCAGCCCGTGGACGGCAAGGGCGCGATCGCGGCCAAGGAGTTCCGGCCGATCGAGCGCTACGCGCCCGGCGTCGTCGACCGCCGCTCGGTGAAGGAGCCGCTGCAGACGGGGCTCAAGGCCATCGACGCCATGATCCCGATCGGGCGCGGCCAGCGTGAGCTCATCATCGGCGACCGAGGCACCGGCAAGACCGCGATCGGCATCGACACGATCATCAACCAGAAGGGTCAGGACGTCTTCTGCTTCTACGTGGCGATCGGCCAGAAGCTCTCGACGGTCGCGCAGGTCGTGAAGGTGCTCGAGGACGCCGGCGCCATGAAGTACACGACGATCGTCGTCGCGTCCGCGTCAGAGCCGGCGCCGCTGCAGTACATCGCCCCGTACACCGGCGTCACGATGGGCGAGTACTTCCGCGACTCCAAGCGTCACGCGCTGTGCATCTACGACGACCTCTCCAAGCACGCCACCGCGTACCGCCAACTCTCGCTGCTGCTCAGGCGGCCGCCGGGGCGCGAGGCGTATCCGGGCGACGTGTTCTATCTGCACTCCCGGCTCCTGGAGCGCGCCGCGAAGCTGAACGACGAGCTCGGCGGCGGCTCGCTGACGGCGCTGCCGATCATCGAGACCCAGCTCGGCGACGTGTCGGCGTACATTCCGACCAACGTAATCTCGATCACGGACGGCCAGATCTACCTCGAGGCTGACCTCTTTTACGGTGGTATCCGTCCCGCCGTGAACGTCGGGCTCTCGGTTTCGCGCGTCGGCGGGTCGGCGCAAGTGCGCGCCATGCGGCAGGTTGCCGGCAAGCTCCGGCTCGACCTCGCGCAGTTCCGCGAGCTTGCCGCGTTCGCCCAGTTCGGCTCCGACCTCGATCGCGCCACGCAGGCGCAGCTCGCCCGCGGTCAGCGCATGGTCGAGCTCTTGAAGCAAGGCCAGTATCAGCCACTGCCGGTCGAGAAGCAGGTCGTGATCATCTTCGCGGGCACGCAAGGCCTGCTCGATGAGCTCCCGGTCGACGCGATCCGCGAGTTCGAGCCGTTCCTCTATGCCCACATCGAGCGGCGCGCGGCGCAGATCTTCACCGAGATCCGTGACAAGAAAGAGATCTCGGACGCGTTGCGCGAGACGCTCACCAAGGCGATCGCGGACGCGAAAACGGAGTTCGTCGCCGCCAAGGGCATCAAGGCCGCCTAGAGCCCCGGCGCGATGGCGACCCTTCGCGACATCCAGCGGCGGATCCGATCCGTCCAGTCCACGCAGAAGATCACGCGCGCGATGAAGCTTGTTGCGGCGGCGAAGCTGCGTCGCGCCCAGGAGCGTATCCTGGCCGCGCGGCCGTACGCGGCCAAGATGGGCGAGCTCCTCAGTAACCTCGTCACGGCCGCGGGCGGGAGCGACGGCGCGCAGCATCCGCTGCTGGAGCAGCGTGAGGGGCCGCGCCGCCAGATCGTGATCATCACCGCCGACAAGGGGCTCGCCGGCGCGTTCAACTCGAACGTGATCCGCCGCGCGCTCCAGCTCATCCGGCAATCCAACACCACCGAGGTGACGCTCGTCGTCGTCGGCCGCAAGGCGCGCGATTTCTATCGCCGCCGGCCGTGGACGATCAAGCGCGACTTGATCGGCTTCTGGGATCGGCTGGCGTACTCGCACGCGAGCGAGCTGGCCGACTACTTCATGCAGCAGTATCTCGACGGTGAGGTGGACGAGGTCCATCTGGTCTACAACGAGTTCCGTTCGGTCGCCGTCCAGCGCCCAGCCCTCGAGCAGCTGCTGCCCATTCCGAGAAAGACCGAGGGCGAGTCGGACGCGGAGGCGGTCGACTACCTCTACGAGCCGGATCCCAAGGCGATCCTGGACCAGCTGCTGCCGCGGCACGTGCGGACGCAGGTCTTCCGGGCGCTGATGGAATCGCTCGCGGGCGAGTACGGCGCGCGCATGACGGCGATGGAAGCCGCCACGAAGAACGCGAAGGAGATGATCGACGTCCTGACGATCCAGTACAACAAGGCGCGCCAGGAGAAGATCACGAAGGAGCTGCTCGACATCGTCGGCGGCGCCGAGGCCCTCAAGCAAGGAGCGGAAGCATGAGCACGGGGAAAATCGTCCAGGTCATCGGGCCGGTCGTCGACGTCGAGTTCGAGCCGGGCCGGCTGCCCGCCATCTACAACGCGCTCCAGGTCGAGGGCGTCGAGAACAAGGACGTCTTCGCCTACTCGCAGCGGCTCACCCTCGAGGTGGCGCAGCACCTGGGCGAGAGTCAGGTGCGCACCGTCGCGATGGCCGCGACCGACGGGCTGCGCCGCGGGATGACCGTGAACGACACGGGCGCGCCGATCACGATTCCGGTCGGGCCCGAGACGCTCGGCCGGATTCTGAACATCGTCGGCGAGACCGTCGACAAGGGCCCGGCGATCCAGACCAAGAAGACCTACCCGATCCATCGTCCGGCCCCACCGTTCGAGGATCAGTCGACGAAGGTCGAGATGTTCGAGACCGGCATCAAGGTCGTCGACCTGCTGGAGCCGTACACGAAGGGCGGTAAGACCGGGCTCTTCGGCGGCGCCGGCGTCGGCAAGACCGTGCTGATCCAGGAGCTCATCAACAACATCGCCAAGCAGCACGGCGGAATCTCGGTGTTCGCCGGCGTCGGCGAGCGCACGCGCGAGGGCAACGACCTCTATCATGAGATGAAGGAGTCGGGTGTCATCGCGAAGACCGCGCTGATCTTCGGCCAGATGACCGAGCCGCCCGGCTCCCGCCTGCGCGTCGCCCTCACCGGCCTCACCGCCGCCGAATACTTCCGCGACGACGAAGGCAAGGACGTGCTGCTGTTCATCGACAACATCTTCCGGTTCACGCAGGCCGGCTCCGAAGTCTCGGCGCTGCTCGGCCGGATGCCGTCGGCCGTCGGCTACCAGCCGACGCTGGGCACCGAGATGGGCCAGCTGCAGGAGCGGATCACGTCCACCAAGAAGGGCTCGATCACGTCGGTGCAGGCGATCTACGTGCCGGCCGACGACATCACCGACCCGGCGCCGGCCACGGCCTTCGCGCATCTCGACGCCACCACCGTGCTCTCACGCCCCCTCACGGAGCTCGGGATCTACCCGGCGGTCGATCCGCTCTCGTCGACGTCGCGAATCCTCGACCCGAACATCCTGGGCGCGGAGCACTACCGGACGGCGCGCGATGTGCAGCTCATCCTGCAGCGGTACAAGGACCTTCAAGATATTATCGCGATCCTCGGGATGGAAGAGCTCTCGGACGACGACAAGCTGATCGTCGCCCGCGCGCGCAAGATCCAGCGGTTCCTGTCCCAGCCGTTCTCCGTGGCCGAACAGTTCACCGGGCAGCCCGGCCGCTACGTCAAGCTCGCCGACACCGTGAAGAGCTTCCGCGAAGTCGTCGACGGCAAGCACGACGAGCTGCCCGAGCAGGCGTTCTACATGGTCGGCGACATCGGCGAGGCGCAGGACAAGGCCAAGAAGCTCGCGGCGGGCACCTAGTGGCCGATCGCCTCACGCTCGAGATCGCCACGCCGACGCGTCAGGTCGTCGCCGAGACCGTCGACGAGATCGTCATTCCCGGCAGCCAGGGCTATTTCGGGGTGCTGCCGGGCCACGCGGCCTTCCTGACGACGCTCGGCATCGGCGAGCTCATGTACCGGATGGGGCGCGACGAGCACTATCTGGCCGTCTCGGGCGGCTTCGCCGAGGTCCGCAACGACAAGGTCATCGTGCTTGCCGACACCGCCGAGCGGCCCTCAGAGATCGACCGAGCCCGTGCCGAACGCTCCAAGGAGCGCGCCGAGCGCCGGCTGGCCGGACGCGTCGAGGAAGAGGTCGACTACAATCGCGCCCTCGCGGCCCTGGCGCGGGCGCTGGCTCGTCTCTTGACCGCCGGCCGCTCCGACTGAGATCCGACCGCCGCTCTCCCGACGTAAGACAGTAAGATTCGCACGGCTCCACCAGTCTCGAAGAGGAGGCCCTATGCGCCATAGAGCATCCGTCCTGCTGGCACTCGTCACCCCGCTCGCCCTGGCCGTCGTCCCCGGAACCGCCGGTCCCGACAAGATCGCGTTCCCGGCGAACTACAAGGACCACGTGCTCTACGCGACGGTCGACCGCTACGACAACAAGCAGTATCGCGAGCTCTACGGTACGCCGGAGGGCGTCAAGGCGGCCCGCGAGGGCAAGCCGATCCCGAGCGGCACCGTGCTGACCTTGATCCAGTACAAGGCGCAGGTGGACGGCGCCGGCACCCCGATCAAGGACGCCAACGGGCGGTTCGTGAAGGGCGACCTCGTCGGCATCACGGTCATGGAGAAGCGGACGGGCTGGGGCACCGAGTATCCGGACGACATCCGCAACGGCGAGTGGGAATACTCGGCGTTCACGGCCGACCAGAAGTTCAACGACAAGGCGAACTACAAGGCGTGCTTCGAGTGCCACAAGCCGCACGCGAAGCAAGACTTCGTGATCTCGCTGGCCAGGCTCTCCGGGCAAGCGCCCGGCGGCCCCGTCGCGATGAAGACGAGCGCCTACGACGTCGGCATCTCGGGCTTCGCGTTCGGGCCCGCCAAGCTGACGGTCGAGCCCGGTCAGGCCGTGACGTGGACCAACGGCGACGATTCGCCGCACCAGATCACACTGACGCAGAGCAAGCAGCGCTCCGCAGTGTTGCTGAAGGGCCAGAGCCATTCGCAAGCCTTCGCAACCGCGGGCAGCTACGAATACATCTGCGGTCTGCACCCGAACATGAAGGGCACGATCGAGGTGAAGTAGTCTGCCGGCTGCCCAGCGGCGTGGGCGCGACGCCCGCTCCGCTGGGCGCTGCCGCCCGCGCTTCTCGCTGAAACACCGCCCGATTCGCTCGCGCGCCGTGCCGCGGCGCTGGCACCGCGCTTGCCTTGAAACATCGTCATGCTGACGGTCTTGATCGCCGACGACGAGCCGCACGTGGTCGACCTCATCCGCCTCACGCTCGAAGACGAGCGCATCACCATCGTCGACGCATGCGACGGCGAGAGTGCGCTGGCGCGCGCCGAAAGACTCCGGCCCGATCTGATCTTCCTCGACGTCCATCTGCCGGACATCAGCGGGCTCGAGGTGTGCGCGAGGCTTCGCACCGATCCGCGATTCGCGACGACCAAGATCGTCATGCTGACCGCGGCCGCACAGGAATCGGACGTGGCGCGCGGCTTGGCCGCGGGGGCGAACCACTATCTGACCAAACCGTTTTCACCGGTGCGCCTGCTCTCGCTGGTCGAGAGCGTCGTGCCACAGGCCCCGGTGTGGCAACGCGGGTAGGCGCGGCACCCGGCGACGATCTCACCGTTGCCTATCGCCGGCTCAACGCGGCGTACCAACAGACGTTGCGCTACGCGGAGGACGTGCGTCGGCTCTACCAGCAGGTCCAGCGCGCGATCTATCAGTCGCTGCTCGGTCTCGCCAACGCGCTGGAAGCGAAGGACGCGTATACGCGCGGCCACTCCGAGCGCGTCGGCGCGTGGAGCCGCGGCGTGGCGGCAGCGCTCGGCCTGGCGCCCGGCGACATCGACATGATCGGCCAGGCGGGCCTGCTCCACGACATCGGGAAGATCGGTATCCCCGAAGCGGTGCTCCGCAAGCCCGGCGCGCTCGACGCCGACGAGTGGACGGTGATGCGCAACCATCCGCTGATCGGCGCGCAGATCGTCGCGCCGTTCGACTTTTTTTCGGGCGGCGCCCTCATGATCCGCCACCATCACGAACGCTGCGACGGGTCGGGCTACCCCGACGGCTTGACCGGCGACGAGATCCCGCTCGGCGCCCGCATCATTGCCGTCGCCGACGTCTACGACGCGTTGACGTCGAACCGTCCCTACCGGGTCGCGCAGTCACATGCAGCGGCCGTGGAGCGACTCGCATCCGAGGCCGGGCGCTCGCTCGACGAAGACGTCGTCACGGTGTTCCTGGACTTGATGCAAACTCTCGCGACCGCGAAGCCCGATGTGGTCCCTCGATCAGCCCTACATCCTTCGCGCTGAGCCGCTGCTCGCCGGCACGCCGCTGGCGCTTCTCGCGGTGCTGGCGGTCGGCGCCGGAGCATCCGCTGTTCTGGTCGGGCTCCAGGTGGCGCCGCCGCTCGTGCTGCAGATCGCCGGGGTGACGGCGGGCCACGGCGCGCTGCTCGTCACCGCGCTGGCGTGGAGTGGCGTGCGCTCGTCGTCGTGCGTGGTCGCGGTCGCGCTGCTCGCGCTGGCCGCCACCGCCGCGGCGGTCGTGCCGCTTGGAGCGGGCGCCTATCTCCTGCCGGCTTTCTGGGTTCTCTGGCTCGCGGTGCGAGGCCGGCTCGCCGCGCTCGGGCTCGGCACGCCGATACCGCCGCAGGGGCTGATCGCCGGGGCCCTGGTCGGCGCCGGTCTCTCGGCGCATCTCCTGCTCTCGGCGTCACGCACCCTCGGCGTGGAGACACGCATCGACCATGTGCCCGACGTGCTGGCCGCGATGGCGTACGACGTGGGCGCCAACGTCCTCGCGGCCGAGTGTTTCTTTCGCGGTGCGCTCTTTCAGCGAAGTCAGCGGCGCTGGTCGTTCGCCGCCGCGGCGGCGGTCGCGACGGTCGCGTACGTCGCGCGCTACGTCGTCGATCCACTGTTGCCGAAGACCGTCGAGCTGGTGATCGGCGCGGTCTTCTATCTGGCGCTGCTCGGCGTAATCAACTGCTGGCTGGTGTGGCGATACGAGAGCCAGGTGCCGGGGCTCGTGAGTGCGCTCGTGTTCTTCGCCGCGTACCGCACGCTCGGTGCGGGATGAGCATCGTCGTAGCCGCGCTCGTGGCGGTGACCGTGCTCGTCGCGCTCGAAGGAGCCGGCCCGGCCGCGCTGTCCCGGCATCTCTATCTGGCGCCGGTGATCGTCGCGGCGCTTCACTTCGGCGCCCCCGGCGGTGCGCTCGCAGCCGCTGCCGCGGTGCTACTGAGCGCGCCGTTCGTGCTGCCCGAGATCGAGCGTGCGGGTCTCACCACAGAGGCGATCGAGGGCCTCGTGACATTCGGCGTTGTCGTGCTGGTCGGCGTCCTGAGCGGCGTGCTGCGTGCGCGCGCCGGGCGCCACCGCCGCCGGTACGAGCTGCTGGTGACGATTCAGCGAGCCCTGGCGGATGAGGCGGCTCTGGACGTCGCGCTGGGTCGACTCCGCGCCGCCCTGGCGAGCCGTCTGCGCGTCGACGCGGTGGCGATCGTCGGCCGCGACGGCGAGCGGCTCGTGGTGGCCGGCGGCGATCGGGTCGCCGAAGGCTCGCTCGCGGCGCGCGTGCTCGAGTCTGGCGAAGCGATCTTCGTCGGAGATACCGGCGGCGACGGACGAGCGCGCCGGGCGTTCGCGACCCCATTGATGTCTGGTGGTCACGCCGTCGGCGTGCTGGCGGTCGAGCGCAAGGGCGAGATCTCGCTTACCGAGCGCGCCACTCTGGAGGCCGTCGGCGCGCACGTCGGCATCGCGCTCGAGAACGCAAGATTGGTCTCGCGCCAACGACGGTTCGCCGACGAGCTGGCCCAGCGCGTCGCGGAGGCCCGGCGAGAGCTCGAAGAGCTCGATCGAGCGAAGTCGGCGTTCGTGGCAATCGCCTCGCACGAGCTCCGCACGCCGCTGACCGCGCTGCAAGGGTTCAGCGAGATCCTGGCCGTGAGGCGTCTGCCGCCCGAGGAAGTCGCGCGCCTGGCCTCCGTCATGCGGCGCGAGGCCAAACGTCTCGGGCGGATCGTCAGCGATCTGCTCGACCTCTCGCGGATCGAGCGCGGGCTCGAGCCGGCGTTGTGTCGCATCCCCGTAAAGATCGATGCCGTGATCCAGGCGACGGCCGAGATCTTCCGCCAGGGCAGCGCCACACACCTGATCATGACGGAGTGCGAGCCCGCGCTGCCGATCGTGGAGGCCGACCCGGACGCGCTCGAGCGCGTCCTGACGAACCTGATCTCGAACGCGATCAAGTATTCGCCGACGGGCAGCACGGTCTGCGTCGGCGCGCGCGCCGCTGCCGAGGGCGTGGCCATCGAGGTCGCGGATGCCGGGCGCGGCATTCCCGCCGAGTCGCTGAGCCGCGTCTTCGAGCCCTACTATCGCGTACCCGACGCCGCCGGCGCGGCGCGCGGGACCGGGATCGGGCTGGCCGTCGTGAAGGCGCTCGTCGAGGCCCACGGCGGCACGGTGCACGTCGAGAGCGCACCGGCGCTCGGCACGTGCGTCACCGTGGTGCTGCCGCCGGCCGCTTCCTTGACACCCCGAGCCGCGCGCGTGTAGGCTGACCGGGTTATGCCTCGCCACGCAGCGGTTGCCGATCGCATGGCGAGCGCGGTGGTCAAGCGTCTGGCGGTAAAGAAGATCGCCGACATCAAGGACGAGAACACCGCGCGCGCCGCCATCCGGCACGTGATACTCGAGAACTTGAACGCCGAGGAGCAGCTCGACGCCGAGGCGCGCAAGCTGCTCATGGATCACGCCAAGCAGATCAAGGACTCGGCGGCCGACTACCGCCAGCTGCTCACGAAGGTGAAGGAGAAGCTCGCGCGCGAGCGGGGGTTCATCCTCTAATGATGCGGATGAGTCGGGAGCGTCTGTTCTACCTCACCGACGCCATCCTCAAGCAGCTCGGTACGACGGAGGGCGTCAGCTTCAGGGCGCCCGACGAGGTGCGCACCGAGATCCTCCGAGCGCTCACCGAAGAAGCCAAGCTCGCCGAATCGATCGACGGCGAGGTGCGAAAGATCCTCTCGTCCTACTCGCGCCCGATGCCCGAGGGCAGTCGCGAGTGGGAAGTGCTGTACGAGAAGACTCGCGAGGAAGTGTTCCGCAAGAGGTTCCGCCTCTGAAGCGCCTGGTCGTCGGGATCACCGGCGCGACCGGTTCGATCTACGGCATTCGCCTGCTCGAGATCCTTCGCGGCAATCCGGACGTGCAGACGCACCTCTGCATCTCGGCGCCCGGCAAGCGGACGATCGTCGAGGAGACGGCCTTCACGGTGCGCGACGTCGAGGCGCTCGCCGCCCACCACTACGACATCCGCGACATCGGCGCCTCGATCGCGTCTGGCTCGTTCCGGACAGCCGGGATGGTCATCGCGCCGTGCTCCATCAAGACCGCGGGCGCGATCGCGTCGTGCCATACCGATTCGCTGATCGCGCGCGCGGCGGACGTGACGCTAAAGGAAGGCCGGCCGCTGATCCTCTTGCTGCGCGAGACGCCGCTGCACGTCGGCCATCTCAAGTGCATGGTCGCGCTGGCCGAGATGGGCGCGGTGCTGCTGCCGCCCATGCCCGCCTTCTACAACCGCCCCAAGGATCTCGACGACATCGTGAACCACACGATCGCCAGGGTGCTCGACCGGCTCAACCTCCCGCAGACGCTCGTCGCTGAATGGCAGGGCACGGCCCGGCGCGTCTCGTCGGGGGAGCCGGGTGACTGACCTCTCGGTCGTCATCCCCGTCTACAACGAGGAAGCGAGTCTCTCCCCACTCTGGGCCGAGCTCCGCGGTGTGCTCGAGAGCCTCGGAGTCGCCTTCGAGGTCGTGTTCGTCGACGACGGAAGCCGCGATCGCAGCGCCGAGATCATCCGCGCGCTCCGCGAGACCGACCAGCGCGTGCGGCTGGTTCGCCTGAAGGCGAACTGCGGCGAGACGGCGGCGACCGACGCCGGGTTCAAGGCGGCGCGCGGCGCCCGCGTCGTGGTCATGGATGCCGATCTGCAGAACGATCCGGCGGACATCCCGATGCTGCTCTCGCACCTCGACCAGTGGGACGCGGTGACCGGCTGGCGAGTCGACCGCGCCGCGGGCGACAATCTGGTTCGCCGCCTGTCGTCGCGCGTCGCGAATCGCACCCGCAACTGGGTTTCCGACGAGACTATCCAGGACAGCGGCTGCACCTTCCGCGCGTTTCGGCGGGAATGTCTGCGCGAGCTCGTGCTCTATCGCGGCTTCCACCGGTTCATCCCCACCTTGCTCAAGATGCGCGGCTATCGCGTCATCGAAGTCCCGGTGCGCCACCGCCCGCGTCGCTTCGGCCGCTCGAAATACGGCGTGCTCAATCGCGCCGTGGTGGCCTTCGCGGACCTGCTGGTAATCCGGTGGATGAACGCCCGCTTCCTCCGCTACGAGGTCGTCGAGGACGTGGGCGGTGACCTCATCCGCGGCTGAGCCTCGCGCGTGAACATCCTGCTGGTCGGCCTCGGCCGCTGGGGCGAAAAGCACCTGCGCGTGCTCCGCGAGCTCGGCGCGACGGTCTGGGCCGCCGACGTCTCGGCTGAGCGTCTGGCGTCGGGCGTGCGTCACGGCGTCGAGCCGCACCGCGCGGTCGCGGACTACCGCGTGGCGCTCGCCGAGGTCGACGCGGTCGACGTCGCCACTGCCGCGGACAGCCACTACGCGATCGCGCGCGACTGCCTGGCGGCAGGCCGGCACTGCTTCGTCGAGAAACCGCTGGCGCTGACGGTGGCCGAGGGGCGGGAGCTCGAAGCGGCGGCCGACGCCGCGGGCCGCGTGCTGCAGGTCGGTCACATCTTCCGCTTTCACCCGGTGACCGAGACCTTGCGCGAGGCGCTCGCCGCCGGCCGCATCGGCCGGGTGCGCTATGCCACCGGCCGGTTCTCCGGATTCAAGCGGCCGCGAACGGACGTCGGCGTCACGCAGACCGACGCCATCCACTTCTTCGACCTCTTCGCGTACCTTCTCGGCCGTGAGGCCACCGAAGTCTCCGCGGTGCAGCGCGACTTCCTGGGCCGCGGCCTCGACGATCTGTCGGTGACCGTGGTGCACTACGGCGACGTGCCCGCGGTCGTGGAGGCCGACTACTTCGTCCCCGGCACCTGGCGCGACTGCGCGATCGTCGGCGAGCAGGGCACCCTGGTCGCGGATTACGGCGCCTCGGTCGTCACGCTGTTCCTGGGCGAGCATCGGCGGCGCGGCGAGGCGTGGGAGGCCGTCGAGACCGGGAAGGAAGAGCTGCCGACGCGCGGCGACGAGCCATTGCGCGTTGAGCTCCAGGCGTTTCTCGATGCGTGCGCCGGCCGAGCGTCCAATCAGGTCCCTGCGGCGGCCGGCATTCGGGCTCTGGAAATCGTCGCGGCCGCGGCGCACTCGGCGCGCCTCGGCGCCTCCGTCGCGCTCTCGCGCAAGCCTTGACAGCTGCCCAGGCGACCGCGCACAGTCCCCGTCGAATCGATGAGGCGCGGCCGGTGTCGTTCGACCGCCGCAAGGAGACAGAGCGATGGCCATCCGACTCGTCGTCACGATCACCGCGGCGCCCGGCAAAGGGGCTCAGCTGGCCGAAGCGTACAAGGGCCGCTGCGCCGAGGTCATGAAGGAGCCGGGCTGCGAGCAGTTCGAAGTCTTCCAGAGCGCGGTCAATCCCGACCGCCTGACTCTTCTCGAGCGCTGGGCCGATCAGGCGGCGCTGGACGCACACGCGAAGCTCAACAGCACACGGCCGCCTCTGCGCCCCGAGCTTCGCGTCGGGACCGGTGAGCGAGAGGATTACGAGTACCGCCGGACGCGTTGACCCGGCGCCGTGAGAGGCACCAATGGCGATAGCGAAGCCCCATCGCATCGACGTCCATCATCACCACACGCCCCCGGCGTACGCCGCCGCGATCACGGCGCGGAACATTGCCGGGCCGGTGCGCGACTGGACGCCCGAGAAGTCGATCGCCGACATGGACAAGGCCGGCGTGGCGACGTCAGTCACGTCCATCACGACCCCGGCGCTGCGCTTTCTGGATGAGGCGGGCGCGGGCAAGCTGGCGCGCGAGTGCAACGACTACTCCGCCAGGCTGGTCGCCGACGGCAAGGGCCGCTTCGGCATGTTCGCCGCGATGCCGATGCCGTACGTCGACGGCACGCTGCACGAGATCGCCTACGCGCTCGACACGCTCAAAGCCGACGGCATCGCGCTGCTCACGAGCTATGGCGACAAGTGGCTGGGCGATCCAGCCTTCACGCCGGTGCTGGAGGAGCTCAATCGCCGGCGCGCGGTCGTGTACACGCACCCCACGACCGCCAACTGCTGCGGCAATCTGATCCCCGACGTGCCCGAGTCGATCATCGAGTGGGGCACCGACACCACGCGCACGATCGCGAGCCTGGTCTTCAGCGGCGCCGCCGCGCGCTTCCACGACGTGCGGCTGATCTTCTCGCACGGCGGCGGGACCTTGCCGTTCTTGACCGAGCGCTTCGTGCGCCTGCCGCAGATCAACAAGAACCTGGCCGCGCGCGTGCCGAACGGCGTCGAGGCGGAGCTGAAGCGCTTCTATTACGACACCGCGCAGGCCGCGCACCCCTATGCGCTCGCGTCGCTGACGAAGCTGATCCCCATCTCGCAGATCGTCTTCGGGACCGACTTTCCGTATCGGACCGCGATCGACCACGTGAAGGGGCTCGCGGACTACGGCTTCAGCGCCGGCGACCTGCAGGCGATCGATCGCGACAACGCGCTGCGGCTTTTGCCGCGGTTGAAAGCCTAGATCGCGCGATCGCGTCTAGCGAGTCGCAGCGCCCGGTGGCGCGGGCGCTTCGCTACGGGGTTTCTGAAGCGCCGCCTCCAGCGCCTGCACGCGAGCCCGGAGCTCGTCGATTTGCTTCTGCAGGGCTTCGTTCTGCGCCTTGAGCCCGCCCGACGCACCGATCTGCGCCGTCACCCATGCTTCGATCGGTACGGCGGGTGTCACGACGTAGGCCTGGTACCCGGTGCACTCGCCTTGTTGAGTCGGGCCCGACCCGTTGAGGCTCAAGGTGGCAAGGGGCGGGCAGCCGAAGACGCGAAACATGTTGGTGCCGCTACCGGTGTAGAACGAGAGCGCTTGTGCGTCGCTTCGTGATGGCTGGAGTAGCGCAGTAACGCCGACGACCAGAAGCGCAGCGAGACGGACCTGATATCGCATGGACCTCTCCCTTTACGGCACGCGGCAAGCCACGGTTCAAGGTGTCCCCACAAGATACAGGCGCCGCCGAGACACGCCAGGGTCGCCGTAGAATAGGCGGATGCTAGAAATTGGCCTGGCGGTCGGCGGACTCGTGCTCGCGATCCTGGCGTACCTCTTGGGTGTACGACACGGCAAGAAGTTTCGAGAACACGATCGGACCGTTGCCGCCGAGCACGACGCCGACCATCGGATCGACCGGGTCGTCCAGCGGTACACGACTCGTGTCCGCACCAATCAGAGCGGAGCGTTGCACGGCCTGCTCGTCGCGGGCGTCAAGAACCTCCGATCATCCGAGGAGATTCGACTGGCGCGAGAGCGAGCGACGGCGCAGACCGGCAACGATCCGCTGCGTCAGTATGCGCTCGATGGCGTGAGCTTGAAGGAGCTCGTGGACGCGTGCGAGTTCGACGAGATGTCGATCAAGAACGATCGGGAGATCCTCGCACGGTACGGCAGGCGGTGAGCGCCTCGGTCGCCGTCAGCGGCGCGTAGTCGCGAGCCGCTGCGCGCGGAGCGCCGACCGACGCACTTTGCCGTCGTCGCCCCGCAATGGCTCGCTCACGAACTCGTACGTGCGCGGGCGCTTGTACTTTGTGAGCTTTGCGCGCAAGAACTCCTCGAGCTCCGCGGGGGTCAACGGGGAAGCCGCCTGCACGATCGCGTGGACGACGTTGCCATACTCGTCGTCGGGTAGGCCGATCACGCACGACGACGTGACGGTCGGATGCTCGTCGAGAGCCGATTCGATCTCGGCCGGATAGACGTTCGCGCCGCCGACGAGGATCATGTCCGTATCGCGGTCGCTCAGATACACATAGCCGTCCGCATCCTTCCAGCCCATGTCGCCAAGCGACTCCCAGTTGCCCGGGCGCGATTTCGGTTTCGCGCCGATGTACCGGTACGACGGCGGCTCGTCGAGGCCGCGGCGCATCCAGATCTCGCCGACCTCGCCCGGTGGCAGCGCGTTGCCGCTCGCGTCTAGCACGACCATCTCGCCCAGGATCACGCGGCCGACCGAGCCGCGGTGCGCGACCCACTCGTCGCCGGTGATGAACGTGATCGCCTGCGCCTCGGTACCGCCGTAGAGCTCGAGGATGCGCTCGCCGCCGAGCCAGTCGATCCACGCCTGCTTGAGCCACGTCGGACACGGGGCTGCCATGTGGAACAGCACACGGAGCGAGGAGACATCGAACCGCCGCCGCTCGCGCTCGGGCAGCCGCCAGATACGGTGCATCATCGTCGGCACCGCGTAGATCCAGTCGACGCGGTGTTGCTCGATCAGCGCCAGCGCCGCGGTGGCGTCGAACCGCTCCATGATCACGAGGTGATTTCCTCGAAGCAGCGCCAGCAGCGACGTGAGGAACGGTCCGTTGTGGTAGAGCGGTCCCGTCACGAGGTGTACGCCGTCCGGCGGGATCCGCAGCAGGTTCGCGAAGCCCTCGACCGATTCCCACGTGGCGGGCTGGGTGGCGACGATGAGCTTCGGCCGACCGGTGCTGCCGCCCGACGTCGGCGCCTTGAACGACGCGCCGATCAGCGGCGGCAACGGATCCGATGACAGGGAAGCCTCCGGCTGGAAGCCGCCGGGTATCGTCGTGCGGTGTGGCGTTTCCGACGGATCGACACCGACGATGAGCGAGGGGTTCGCGAGGTCGATGATCGCGCGGCGTTCGGCAGCAGGCAGCCGCGACGAGACTGGCTGCGGCGTCGCACCGAGCTTCCACACCGCGAGCACGGATCCGAAGAACTCGGTACCGTTCGGCAGTCCGATCGTGACGAACGAGTTCGGCATGACGCCGAGCTTCTGGTAGGCGCGGGCAAGCTGGTTCGTACGCGCCTCGAGCGCGGCCCACGAGACGGTGTCCATGCCGCACGTGAGCGCCGCGCGATGCGGCGCAAGGCGCGCGTGGTTCCCGACGACGGTGCCGAGCGCGGTCTCGCTCATCGTGGGCTCCGCTCCCGCGCTAGGACGCGCGAACGGAGTCTTTTCCCCAGCGGCGGCGAAGCGCTGTGCACTCGGCCTCGCGCACGCCGGTTGTGAGGGCGAGATCGTAGCCCGCCATCCGACAGAACGTCTCGATCGAGTAGGTGCCGAGATCGGTGCGCTGGAGGGTAGCGTGCCGGGTGCCGAGGACCAACCGCGCGATGCCCACGAGCTTCATGGCGCCCGCGCACATCGGGCACGGCTCCATGGTCGAATACACCGTAGCTCCAGCCAGCCTTGCCACACCATGCTCTCGCGTTGCGCGCCGGACCGCCTCGAACTCCGCGTGCCACGTCACGTCGCGCTCGGTGTTCTGTCGGTTCTGGCCGGTTGCCAGCACCACGTCGTCGCGCACGAGCACCGAGCCCACGGGCCAGTCGCCCCGGGCAAACGCATCCGCCGCCTCGCGCAGCGCCTGATCCATATAGTCGGCGTCGGTCACGGCCGAGATTGTACTGCGGCGGAAGAGTTGATGGGACCGCGTGCCCAGACCAAGCGGGCGCGACGAGAGTATCATCGGGGCACTCGCGGCAGAGCTGCCATATGAAGGAGGTGCCCGCGATGGCGACGATCTCGAAGGTGAGGACACCGCGCGCGCTCGCGCGGACAGCGCGGTGGGCGGAGCCCGGCTCCAAATCGGCGGCGCTGTTCGCGCGCGCCCAGGGCGTGCTGCCCGGTGGCAACTCGCGCACGACCGTCTACATGGCCCCGTACCCGCCGTACGCTGCCGCCGGGGAAGGCTGCTGGATCACCGACGTCGAGGGCGATCGCCGCCTGGACTGCTTGAACAACTACACGGCGCTGATCCACGGCCACGCTCACGCGGCGATCGTCGAGGCGGCCACTCGCCGGCTCGCGCTGGGCGCGTCGTTCCCGATGCCGACGCCCGAAGAGATCGACCTGGCGGCGCTCCTGTGCGAGCGCCTGCCGTCGGCCGAGCGCGTGCGCTTCACCAATTCGGGCAGTGAGGCCGTGATGATCGCGATCAAGGGCGCACGCGCCTTCACGGGCCGCCCGAAGATCGCGAAGTTCGAGGGCGCGTACCACGGCTCGTACGACTACGCCGAGGTCAGCCTGGGCTCGACGCCAGAGAACTGGGGGAGTCTGGCGGCGCCGGCCAGCACCGCGTACTCGAAAGGGACGCCGCCGGCGGTGCTCGAGGACGTCGTGGTGCTGCCGTTCAATCACACTGAACAGGCCGTCGCGCGAATCGAGCACGAAGCCCGGCACCTGGCCGCTGTGCTGGTGGATCCCGTGCCCAATCGCGTGGGTCTCGTCCCCGCGCGGACCGAGTTCTTGCAGGCTCTCCGCGACGTGACGCGGGCCCACGGCATCGTGCTGATCTTCGACGAGGTCATCTCGTTCCGCGTCGGTTACCACGGCGCCCAGGGTGCGCTCGGCGTGACACCCGATATGACCACGCTCGGCAAGATCATCGGCGGCGGGTTCCCGGTGGGCGCCGTCGCAGGCCGCGCCGAAGTCATGGCGGTGTTCGATCCCACGCGGGGCGGGACGCCGCCGGCGCCACATGGCGGGACGTTCAACGCGAACCCCGTGACGATGGCCGCGGGCCTGGCCGCCATGGGGATGCTGACCCCCGATGCCTACGCACGGATCGCCGAGCTCGGCGTGAAGCTCCGCGCGAGCCTCGACGATTGCTTCAAGCAGGCCGGTGTCCCCGGACGCGTCGCCGGCCTGGGCTCGCTGTTCCGCCTTCACGCGGTGGACCGCGAGCTCACCGACTATCGGAGCACGCGGGCCACCACCGCGGAGAACGAGCGGCTCGTCCGGCTGGTGCGGCGACTCATGGAGCACGGCGTGCTCATGTCGATCACGGGCCTCGGATGTCTCTCGACGCCCATGGGCGACGCCGAGCTCGAGGGCCTCGTGGAGACGTTCGCCGCGGTCCTCGAGATGGAAAAGAACGCGTGAGCCGCTTCCGCGTCGCGGTCGACATCGGCGGCACCTTCACCGACATCGTCTTCCTCGACGCCGACGGACGCCTGCACATCAAGAAGGTGTCGTCCAGCGTCGACGACTACGCCCGCGCCATCGTCGATGGGCTCCGCGAGGTGTTCGACGAGACCGGCCTCGGCGGTCGCGACGTGATCGAGGTGCTGCACGGCACCACCGTCGCCTCCAACGCTCTGCTCGAATTGCGCGGCGCCCGCACGGGGCTCATCACGACGAAGGGCTTCCGCGACGTCCTGGAGATCCGGCGCCTGCGCATGCCGCGCCTCTACGATCTCACGTGGGAAAAGCCGCCAATGCTGGTCGAGCGCCGCTTGCGGATGGAAGTGGGCGAGCGCATCGACGCGCGCGGGGCGGTACAGCAGCCGCTCGACGAGGCGGACGTCGAGGGCGCGCTCGACCGGCTGCTCGCTCAGGGCATCGAGGCGCTGTCCGTCTGCCTGCTCAACGCGTGGGCGAATCCCGTCCACGAGCAGCGCATCAAGTCGATCGTCGCGCGACGCGCTCCGAGCCTGCTCGTGTGCCTCAGCAGCGAGGTGCTACCGGAGATCAAGGAATACGAGCGCACCTCGACCACGGTGATCAACACGTACGTGCTGCCGATCGTCCGCCGTTACCTGGCCACCTTGCGGGCCGGCCTCGATGGGATCGCCGTGCGAGGGCCGCTCTTGATCATGCAGTCGAACGGCGGGCTGATGACCGATGCGGCGGCGGCCTCGATGCCGATGCACATCATCGAGTCCGGGCCGGCCGCGGGTGTCGTCGGAGCGCAGGCGCTGGCGCGGCGGATCGGGTTCGACAAGCTGATCACCTTCGACATGGGCGGGACCACCGCCAAGGCGTCGATCGTCGAGGACGGTGTGGTGAGCCGTGCGACCGAATACCAGGTGGGCGGCGGCATCATGCACGGCTCGCGGCTGCTCACCGGAAGCGGCTATCTCCTGCGTGTCCCCGCCATCGACCTCGCCGAGGTCGGCGCCGGCGGCGGCTCGGTCGTCTGGCGCGATGCCGGCGGTGCGCTGCAAGTCGGCCCACGCAGCGCCGGCGCGTCACCGGGTCCGCTCTGCTATGACCTCGGCGGCACCGAGCCGACGGTCACGGACGCCAACGTCGTCCTCGGCTATCTGAACCCGACGGCGCTCGCCGGCGGCGCGGTGAAGCTGAACGCGGCTCGCTCCCACGAGATTTTCCAGGAGAAGGTCGCGGCGCCGCTCGGCCTGCCGCTCGCCGAGGCGGCGTACGGCGCCCATCTGATCGCCGCATCGAACATGATGCGCGCGATCCGTGCGGTCTCGAGCGAGCGCGGTCGCGACCCGCGCGAGTACGCGCTGTTCGCGTTCGGTGGCAACGGGCCGCTGTTCGCCGCCGGCATGGCCCGGGCGCTCGAGATGACGCGCGTCATCGTCCCGCCTGCGCCGGGGCTCTTCTCGGCCTTTGGTCTGCTCTACTCCGAGGTCGAGCACCACTACGTCCGCACGTGGCGCCGGCCGGCGCGTGGCCTCGATCACGCGGAGCTGAGCGGGGCGTTCGGACGTCTGGAGGATGAAGCGCGTCGTCAGCTCGCCGCGGAGGGATTCAGCGGCGCGGCCGTTCGCATAGCGCGCTCCGCTGACTGCCGCTACCAGGGACAGTCGTTCGAGCTGACTGTGCCCGTGACGGCGAGCGTGACGATCGAGGAAGCATTCGGGCGTGAGCACGAGCGCACGTATGGACACCGCGCCGGCGCCGACGAGCCGGTCGAGGTCGTGAGCCTGCGCGTCGTCGGCCAGGGGTTGAGCGATCGGCCGCGCGTTCCCGAGCGCGTGCAGATCGGCCGCGGCGCGGGCACGCTCGGGGGCTCGCGGCGAGTGTACTTCGGTCAGCGCGACGGCTGGACCGTGACACAAGTTCTGTCCCGCGGCGATCTCGCAACGCCGCGCGAGGGGCCGGCGATCATCGAGGAATACGACGCGACGTGCGTGGTGCCGCCGGGCGCCAGAGCAGCGCTCGACGCCTCGGGCAACATCGTGATGGAGGTCTGAGCGGTGGCCACGCGGCTCTCCGATCCGATCGGCTTCGAGCTGTTCAAGAACACGCTCCTGTCCATCGCCGACGAGATGGCCCTCACTATCTTGAGGACGGCGTACTCCGGCGTGCTCAAGGACAACATGGACTACTCGACGGCCTTCTGCGACGCCCAGGGCCGGACGGTGGCGCAGGGCCTGACCTTGCCCGGCCATCTCTCCTCGTTCCCCGATGCGCTCGCCGCCACGATCCGACACTACGGCGATCGCATGCGTCCGGGCGACGTCTACGCGCTGAACGATCCGTTCGAAGGCGGGATGCATCTGCCCGACGTGTTCATCCTCAAGCCGATCTTCCACGAGGGCCGACGGGTGGCCTTCGCGGCGACCATCTGCCACCAGACCGACATGGGCGGCCGCGTGGCCGGCTCGAACGCGTCGGACTCCACCGAGATCTTCCAGGAAGGCCTGCGCATCCCGCCGGTCAAGATGTACGACGCCGGTGAGCCGAACGAGACCTTCTTTCGCATGCTGGAGAAGAACGTCCGCATGCCCGTGCGCGTGGCCGGCGACATGCGCGCGCAGCTCTCCGCCTGCCACATCGCTGAGGAGGCGTTTGCCCGGCTGATCGCCAAGCACGGCGTCGAGCAGGTCTCGGCCTACATGGAGGAGATCCTCGACTACACCGAGCGGCTGACGCGCGCGGCGATCGCGGAGCTACCGGACGGGGAGTGGAGCTTCACCGACTGGATCGACGACGATGGGATCGACTTCGGCACGCCGATCCCGCTCACGGTTGCCCTGAAGAAGCGCGGCGACCACATGACGGCGGACTGGACCGGCACCTCGCCCCAGGTGAAGGGCGCCATCAACAACACGCTGTCGTTCACGCGCGCCGCCACCTACACCTGCATCAAGTCGGTGCTGCCGCACGAGATCCTCTGCAACGCGGGCTTCTACCGCGCCGTCGACGTCATCGCGCCGCCGGGGACGATCGCCAACGCGGTGCTGCCGGCCGCCTGCGCGGCCCGCGGGCTGACCGGCTTCCGCATGGTCGATACCGTCTTCGGCGCGCTCGCGCAGATGCTGCCCGACCGGGTGATCGCGGCCTCGGAGGGTGGCAACACCGGCGTCAGCATCGGCGGCTATCACGCCGATCGGACGCCGTTCATCTTCGTGGAGTTCATCTGCTCCGCGTGGGGCGGCCGGCCGTGGGCCGACGGCCTCGACGGCAACGCCAACCTCTTCGCGAACATGTCGCTGCCGTCCGCGGAGGTGACCGAGACCGAGCAGCCGCTCGAGATCCTGTGCTGCGAGCTGATCCCCGACGTGGGCGGCCCCGGTCGGCATCGCGGCGGGATGTCGATCCGCCGATCCTACCGGCTCACGGAGGACGAGGCGGTGCTCCAGGTCCGCGCCGATCGCCACACGTTCCGTCCATACGGTCTGTATGGTGGCGCGCCGGGCAAGCCGTCGCGTAACCGCCTGATCAGCGACGGCCGCGAGCGCGAGCTCACGGCCAAGGTCACGATGACGCCGATGCGTCGCGGCGACGTCTTCATTCACGACCAGCCAGGGCCCGGCGGCTGGGGCGATCCGCTCGAGCGCGATCCGCTCCGGGTGCTGCGCGACGTGGCCAACGAGCTGGTCAGCGTGGAGTCGGCGCGCGATGACTACGGGGTGGTGATCGATCCGTCCGGCGCCGTCGTCGACGACGCTGCGACGACTCGGCGGCGCGCCGAGCTGCGGGCCGCGCGCGGCTGGGCGGCGCTACCGGTCGTCAGCCGCTGACCGAGACGCTCGCCCAACACTGATCGCTCGACTCGCACTGCCGATGAGTTCAGCTCTGCTAGACTTCCGCAATCCATCCTAACCGAGGTACTCATGCAGCTGATAGGGCTCGCGGTTGTTCTTGCTATCGCAGTGACGCTTGCGCCGCTCTCAGCATTGGCGCAGCAGCAGACCGAGCGCGTATACCGAGTCGGCTTCGTTACCCTCGGAGGTCATCCCTCGGGGCATGGAATGTGGCAGCACCTGCTCGATGCGCTGCGGGCATTGAACTACGTCGAGGGTCAGAACCTGGTCGTCAAACTGGGCCTGGCCGAGGGCAGACCCGAGCGCTTGCCCGGCCTCGTCGCCGAGCTCTTGCACGCGAAAGTCGATGTCATCGTGACGACTTCTACGCAGGAGACCGAGGCGGCGAAGAAGGCGACGTCGACCATTCCTATTGTCATGACTCTTGCGCCCGATCCGGTCGAGAAAGGGCTTGTGAAGAGCCTGGCGCGACCCGGAGGTAACGTGACGGGCCTGACGACCCTGGGTCCGGGCACGAGCCAGAAATTGATCGAGTTGCTGCGCGAGGCCGTGCCGTCAGCATCGCGATTCGGAGTCCTGCGCACGGGTGTGAGCAGCCCGTTCCCCGCCATCCAGCGTGAGTTAGAGACCGCTGCTCAAAAGGTCGGAATCACCCTGGTGTACGTCGAAGGAATAAAGACTCCGAATGATTTCGACCCGGCCCTCGCCCGAGCGAAGAAGGCCGGCCTTGGAGGCATCGTCGCTCCTCTCGGTGCGTTCACCTATGCGCACCGCAGAGCGCTGGCGCAGTCCGCTCTCAAGCACCGTTTGCCCGGAATCTACTGGGTTCGGGACTTCGTCGAGGAGGGTGGGCTGATGTCGTACGGCGTCAGTTTTGCCACGGTGGGGCGGCGCGCCGCGTACTTCGTGGACCGGATCCTTAAAGGCGCCAAGCCCGCCGATCTCCCGGTCGAAGAGCCCACCCAGTTCGAGCTGGTGATCAATCTCAAGACCGCGAAGACGCTGGGCCTCACGATTCCTCAATCGTTGCAGGTCCGAGCCGACGAGATCATCCAGTGACGGGTAGGGCGCATCGATGAACTACGACCTCCAGCATAGCGACCTGACCACCGTGCTCGTGGAAGGTCGCCTCGTCGCCGACGAGACGAAGCGCGTGTTCGGTCACCTCTCCGCCGAACAAATCAACTGGAAGCCGGGCCGGGACGAGTGGAGCATCGGTCAATGCTTCGACCACCTGATCATCTCGAATCGGCAGTTCCCGACGATCATCGAAGAAATCCGGCAAGGGAGGAGACGGCGGCGAGCCTGGGAGCGCGTACCGCTGCTGCCGCGCTTTTTCGGGAAGCTCCTGATCAGCATGCTCCGCCCCGATACGGGACGCAACGTGAAGGCGCCGCGTGCCCTCAGCCCATCGACCAGCCAAATCCCTGCGGCAATCATCACGAGCTTTGTCGAGCAGCAGGATCGACTGCTCCACCTCATGGAAGGAACCCGCGGGCTCGAGCTGGAGCGCATCATGATCACGTCGCCGGTGGCTCGGCTCATCACGTACAGCCTCATGGATGCGTATCGTCTGATCGTCGTGCATGAGCAAAACCACTTCGTCCAGGCGAGCCGGCTATTGCGGTTGGCCGGGTTTCCCGCAGGAGGCGTCGTGTGCAGATAGGCCTCGACATCGGCGGCACGTTCACCGATATCGTGGCGCTCGACCGCGATGGGCGACTCGTGCTCACGAAGGTGCCGAGCACACCGAAGGACTTGCTCGAGGGCATCGGCGCCGCCACGCGGCGCATCCTCGACGTTGCGGGTGCTAAGCCCGGCGACGTCGAACGCTTCATCCACGGCACCACCGTAGCCACCAATGCCATCCTCGAGCAGAAAGGCGCGGTTACCGCGGTCCTCACCACCGCGGGCTTCGAGGACGTGCTCGAGCTCGGACGGATGAAGCGCTCGCGCATGTACGACCTCGCGATGGATCCCGAGACTCCAACGTTCCTGGCGCCGCGGCGGCGGCGCGTCGGCGTGCGCGAGCGGCTCGACGCGAAGGGCAGCGTGCTCGTGCCGCTCCACGAGGACGATGTGCGCGAGGCGGTGCTGGCGCTCCGCGCGCAAGGGGTCTCGGCCATCGCCGTGTGCTATCTGTTTTCTTTCGTCAATCCCGTCCACGAGCAGCGCACGCGCGAGATCGTGGCGGAGCTGGCGCCGGAGATCAGCGTGTCGCTCTCGTCCGAGGTGGATCCGACCTTCCGAGAATACGAGCGCCTCTGCGTAACGGCCTTCGACGCCTATCTCGGGCCCGTCGTGAAGCGCTATCTAGCCGGGCTCGCCGACACCTTGCGCGGCCTCGGCGTGGGCGCGCCGCCGCTCATCATGCGGTCGCGCGGCGGCATCGTCTCCGCGGCGCTCGCGGCGCGGCAGCCGGTGACCTTGTTCCTCTCTGGTCCTGCGGGCGGCGTGATTGGTGCGCGCTTCGCCGCCGGGCGCTCGGGCGTGCGCGACTTCGTCTCCCTCGACATGGGCGGCACCAGCAACGACGTGGGTGTGGTGCGCGACGGGGCGCCCCTGCTTGCCGGGGAGGGAGCGATCGGTCCGTATCCCGTGCGCACGCCGATGGTCGACGTGAACACGATCGGGGCCGGCGGTGGCAGCATCGCCTGGATCGACGGTGCCGGCGGGCTGCGCGTCGGTCCGCGCAGCGCCGGCGCCGAGCCTGGTCCGGCCTGCTACGGCCGCGGCGGCGACGAGGCGACCGTGACGGATGCCAGCGTGGTCCTCGGCTACCTGAACCCGGCGCGCTTCGCGGGCGGCACGATGGCGCTCGACGTTGCGGCAGCCGAGCGTGCGGTCGCCGCGATCGGACAGCGGCTCGGCCTGGATCGCGTCGCCGCCGCCGCGGGCATCCACCGCGTCGTGAACGCGCGCATGGCGGACCAGATCCGTCTCGTCACCATCAAGCGCGGCTACGACCCGCGCCAGTTCTCGCTGGTGGTGCTGGGCGGCGCGGGGCCCGTGCACGGCGCCGCGCTCGCCGGCGAGATGGATATGGCCGAGGTGCTCGTGCCCGAGGCGCCAGGTGTGCTCGCGGCCTTCGGTCTTCTCGCAGCGGCGATCGAGCACCACCACGCGCGAACCCTGCAGGCCCGCACCGATGTCGCCGATCTGCGTGACGTCAACAACTGCCTCGCTGACCTCGACGCCGCCGGCCGCGCGCGCATGCGCGAAGAAGGCGCGCCGACAGGCGAAGTGCGCGTGGCGTATGCAGCCGACATGCGCTACGTCGGGCAGGCGTACGAGCTGGAGGTACCGATCACCGCGCCGCTCACGCGCGAGCGCGTGGCCGAGATCGCTGCCACGTTCCACGCCATCCACGAGCGGATCTACGGCTACGCGCGACCGCAGCAGATCGCGGAGTTCGTGAACTTCCGCGCGGTGCACACATATCCACTGCCGCGGCCTCAGGTGAAGCCGGCGGCTCGGGCACGCGGGACACTAGCCGACGCGCGCATCGGCGAGCGCCGCGCGTACTTCGGCGGCTACGTGCCGACCACCATCTATGAGCGGGCGCGGCTGCCGCTCGGCGCGCGCCTGGCCGGACCGGCCATCGTCGAGCAGGACGACACGACCACCGTGATCCCGCCCGGCGTGACCGCGCTGGTCGACGAGGCCGGCAATTTGCGTCTGCGGAGAGACCGATGACGATCGATCCGATCCTTCTCGAGGTGCTGCGCAACCGTCTCGACGCCATTGCCGACGAGATGGAGCTCACGCTGCTCAAGAGCGCTGCTTCGCCTATCGTGAAGGAGGGCCTGGACGCCTCCGCCGCGCTCTTCAATACGAGGGGCGAGACGATCGCCCAGGCCGCGGCGATCCCCATCCACCTCGGCGCGCTGCAGTTCGCTGCACAGCGCATCGTGCGCGCGTTTCCGCCGGAGCGCATGCGCGAGGGCGACGCATTTCTGCTAAACGATCCCTACGACGGCGGCACGCACCTGCCGGACATCACGCTCGCGGTGCCGGTCTTCGCCGACGGACGCGCGGTGGCCATGTCGTGCACGATGTGTCACCACCAGGACGTCGGCGGCCGCACCCCGGGCAGCGTCCCGACGGATGCGACCGAGCTCTACCAGGAGGGCGTCATCATCCCGCCGACCCAGCTCTTCCGCTCGGGCGAGCTGGACGAGAACGTCTTCCGCCTCCTCTCGCGTAACGTGCGCTTGCCGGAGATTTTCACCGGCGACCTCATGGCGCAGATGGCGGCCGGGCGGCTCGGTGGGCTGCGGATGCGCGAGCTGATCGCCGCCCACGGTGCGGCGACCGTCGTCGCGTACATCGAGGAGCTGCTGGATCGGGCCGAACGCCTCACGCGCCGCCAGATCGAGGCCATCCCCGACGGCGACTACGGATTCGAGGACTGGCTGGACGATGACGGCGTGAGCATCGGCCAGCCCGTGAAGATCGCGGTGATCTTGCGAGTGCGCGGCTCGTCGATGACGTTCGACTTCACGGGCAGCGATCCGCAGGTGCGCGGTCCCTTCAACTCGGTGCCCGCCTCGACGATGTCGGCCGTGTACTACGCGGTGCGCGCGATCTCCGATGCCTCCATTCCGAACAACGGCGGTTGCTTCCGTGCGGTGGACGCGGTGCTGCCGGAGGGCACGATCGTGAACCCGCGGCCGCCGGCGCCGGTGAGCTGTCGGACGGCCACCATCAAGCGCATCGCCGACACGATCCTCGGCGCGCTGGTGGGCGCGCTCCCCGGCAAGATGCCGGCGGCGAGCTCCGGTACCCTGCTGGTGATGGCGTTTGGTGGCCACGACCCGGAGTCCGGTCGCCAGTTCGTGGCCAGTGAGCTGGCTGCGGGCGGCATGGGAGCGCGTCCCGACAAGGACGGGATCGACGTCATCGAAACGGACGTCTCGAACTGCATGAACATCCCCGTCGAGTCGGTCGAGATGAACTTCCCGCTGCGCATCCCGCGCACGCGGTTGTGGCGCGACTCGGGCGGGGCCGGCCGCTTTCGCGGCGGCCTCGGCCTCGAGAAGGTGTTCGAGGCGACGACGACCGACGTGATGGTCTCCCACCGCGGCGAGCGCTTCGGGTCGTCGCCATGGGGCCTCGAGGGCGGCGCGCCGGGCGCTCGCGCCCACGCGTTCATCTTGAGGGCGGACGGTACGCGCGAGACCTTGCCGTCAAAGAAGATGATCGTTCTTCACCCCGGCGACCAGCTGTGGGAATACATCGCGGGCGGCGCCGGCTACGGCAACCCAGTGGATCGCGACCCAGCGGCCGTGTGCGCCGATGTGCTGGACGGCAAGATCTCGCCGCAGCTGGCACTCGAGGCGTTCGGCGTGGTGTTGACGCCGGACGGCGCCGGCGTGGACGACGTGAAGACGAAGGAGACGCGCGAGCGGCGACGCCGGGTCGACTAACCGCCGGAAGTGGATAGCTTATCTCGCCGGCGTTTCAACCAGCGCCGACGCGCCGCGCCTGGAGGCCTTTCGGCAAGCGCTGCGTGCTTATGGCCACATCGAAGGACAGAACATTCTCATCGACGCGTCGTGCTCCATCGTCGACGAAGCCGCGACGACGCGGCGGCGCGCTGAGCTGCGGGCGGCGCGCGGCTGGGTCACGCGACCCGTCGTCACGCGCTGACGAGCGGCGACAGAAGACGGCCGCGCTCGCGCCGGCCTATTGTCGCCGGCTCAGCGTGGCCAACATCTGGAGCAGCGTTCCGAGGACGAGCGCGGAGAGCCCGATGATCCCGAGGATGGTGGTGAGATCATCGAGACTTTTCATCCGGAGACTGATACTGGACGCGTTCCACCTGCCGAGCTTGGCGTCGGCTGGGATCTGGAACGGCACTCCGACGCAGAACAGGAGGACGATACCCACGAGGTTGAGGAGTGGGCCGAGGATGTTCACATCCCATCCTTTACCGGCGCCATTGCAGCGTTTCGGCCACTAGCGCAGACGTCACAGACAAATCGGCGCTGATGAGGTCGTAGCAAGGGCAGGCCGCGGTGATCCGCACGGCGCCGTCGAGGCCATCCGCCGCGTGCGCGAGCGGATTCAGAGCGTTCGCGTAGAGGCGAGCGCCGGCCTCCGCAGTCGTGATTCGTCGAATCGTCGGCCTCGACGCCTCAGGACTGTAGTGCACGAAGACCACGGCGCCAAGCCGAACAGGGGCGCTGCCGACGATGCCCGGCACGTTCTGCACACGCAGGCTGCGTGAGGTCGTGAGCGTCCTTCCAGGCAACGGATACGATTGGGGCGGCTCCCGCTTCAGGGCTAGCGTGCGCGGGTAGGGGTGCACCTCGAGGCTGTCGAGGTCGACCGGCGCGAGTTCGTCGCTAAGAAATCCGAACCCGTGATGGAGTAGAGCCCATGTGAGCGTCGATTTCCCCCCGCCGGGCTGCGCAACGAGCATGACGGCGGCACGATATGTGAGCACCGCAGCATGCACGAAGTAGAGATCGCGGCGAAGTTTCTGGAGCTCGACAGCGATATCTTCGTCGAACGCGGCGAGGAACGTGCCGTCGTCCGGCGCGACGAGCGCGGTGCGTCCCTGCGGTGCAATGTAGTATGCCGCGTCCGGGCCTCGGCCGACACAGTACTCAAGGTCCACCTCGGACGCGTCGCTCTGCATCTGGCCGTAGGCGGCGGTCACGAGAGCGTACGTCGTCGGCTCGACACAGCGGACGCGAACTCCCCGGTTCAGGACTCTCAGCGTCAGGAGCTGCTCGATGACGGTGCCTCCAGACGTGTCAGTTCACGCGCGGACCAATAGTCCGAGTTCGTCGAGCCGGCGGAGCGTCGCGTCTACGGCCTGCTGTGCGGTCTCGTAGTCCACATCGAAGCATCTGGTCAGCTCCGCCGCGATTTGGGTAGCTGTACGCTGCCCGTCGCAGCCATTCCAGATGAGGCTCGCGGTCGGATTGAGCTGGTGTATTTGCTCTGCCGCGCTGTCGAGCACGACCGTCTCTTCCTCGATAATGCGGATCCTGATGTCAGAGCGCTGCTTGGGATAATAGTCTGTCATGGCCTAAAATTGTGTGTCGATTGTGTATGTTTGGGAGGCGACCATTTCGACGACGCCGTCGTTGAAGCTTTTGCTGCGCGCGGCTGCGGAGGATCGCACGGATTTGGTTCTGGGGAATTGGCGTCCCGCGCAAATCCGCTGGGCTCTCTACTCCGGTCTTGGCCCACTGCTTCGGCGCGTGACGGCTGGCGACCCGCAGGCGCGGAAGTCGCCGCTGTGGCCGCTCATCGAGAGCGCTGACTTGACCGCCCGCGTGATGGCGAGCGATCGACTCGACGCCGCGCACGAAATAGTTCGCGCGTGCGAAGCACGAACGGAGCCGCTGACGCTGCTCAAAGGGATCTCCATTTGCGAGCAGTTTTATCCTGAGCCGCACCTTCGACCCATGGGCGACATCGACCTGCTGGCGGGGACTGCGGCGGCGGGCAGCATCGAAACACAGGTACTCGAACTTGGTTACCGCCACGCGTCTCACTATCCCCCGGACTTCTACGAAACACATCACCACTTGCGTCCGTTGGTCCACGCTCGCACGCGCGTCTGCATCGAGATCCATCGGGAGCTTTTTCCGCCGAGCAGCCGGATCGCGACGGAACGCGCGTTCAGCCGCGCCAACCTCGCGGCAGAGCTTCGACCATCGAGCTTTCGGAATTGTCGAGTCAATCGTCTCAGTGAGGAGCTCCAGATCGTCTATATCGCGTCGCACTGGGCCTTTGCCCTCAGCCGCGTGGGGGGCATCGTCGGCATGCTCGATCTCGTCTATCTGCTCGCCAAGGCCCGGACGCTTCGTTGGGAGCGGATTCTCGAATGGCTCGATGGTTCGCCGGCGACGACCTACGTATATGTGCTGCTGTCGTACCTGAGCCGCCATCAGTTGATCCGGCTGCCGTCCGAGGTCCTTCACGAACTCTTCGCGCGTCAACGATCTTTCGGGCGCGCTAATCTGCGGGTGCTTCACACACTGCTCGATCGCTACATTACAGAGGGCCGCGAGTTCGACGTGCTCGTGAGCGCACGGAACTTCGACGTTCTCTGGACGAATCTCGCGAGGCCGGGCACTCCCGCACGCAACGTGCTCCGTGCCGTTTGGAGTTTGCGGCCGTCGCGAGTCTGGCTCAAGCGAACGCTCGGCGAAATCGCCCACTCGTAGTGATTGCTTGGCGGCCGAATCGCCGGTTAGAAGCCGAACATCGACCAGAAGTCGTGGCGACGGCGACGTCGACGGCGATCGGGGTGGCCGGCGCTACCGTGGGCCCCATCGTCGTGATCGTCTGCGCCATGCGATCCTGTCTGTGCAAAGGACGGAAAGACTGGCAAGGTCAAAATCAGCGGAGTGACGAAAACTGCTTTGCGAAGAATGTCTCGACGCGAATCGGTGGGCTGCTGTTCCATAAAGTTTGCTCCCTCCTATAGGTATTCTAATGATCGCCGCCCAAAATCTGCAAGAGCCGAATGCGCGAAACGGAGCGCGGAGAGCGAAAAAAAGATGACGGCGTGCGACCAGATTTCCGGGAATTGATTTTCCAGATATGTGCGCCCGGGTAGAAACAGCTCGTATCATGGAGTCCTTTCGGCAGGCCGGCAGAATGTCGATGTTCTCAGTAACGCGGTTCTGGACAGTCAGCGTGGTGCTGGCAACTTTGGCGGTGGCCGGCTGCGCTCCGCTTCCCAAGGCGCAGTACTGGGACGGGTGGTTCCAACACGTGGACCCTCCCCGATACACGTTTGAAGTTCCTGAAGGTTGGCGCCCTGCGGCGGCTACAGACTATCCATCGCTCGAACGAGCAGAGCTCGAAATGCCGCGAGATGATACCGCGCTCATTTCCACTAGAGGGGCGTGGATCCGTGTTGTGTCGGCAAGCGGACCCGGCGGTTGGTACACCCGGAGAGATTTCAGCTTTGAGCTCAGCGAACGAGAAAAACAGCTGCTCTGGGAACGGTTCTCAGCCCGCCTGATTCAGGCGGTACCTCCGGACGAGAGACCAACTCTCACCCTCGAGTCACTGGGCTTCGAGTACTACGGTCAGAATAGACCACTGCGTTTGCGCTTCAGGGCCGACGGGCCGGGAGGTTCCGTGCAGTGGACGGTACTCGAATTCCATGGCTCGTCCGGCCTGGTCACGCTCGCTCACGTGGGCACCCCGGAGAACCCGGAGGAAGGAATTTCAGGGTTTGAAGTGCTGGCGCAGTCGTTCCGATTCGAGTAGATGCGCTGCAGTATAAACGTCAGTAAGAGTTGGTGCCGAAGCGGGGACTCGAACCCCGACACCCTTGCGGGCACTAGACCCTGAATCTAGCGCGTCTGCCAATTCCGCCACTTCGGCCCGAAAAGCGTGAGTCATAATACCTTTCAGGCATGGCAAGTCAAGCAAGCAAGGAGTCCCGCGATCGCGCGATCGCGACGAACCGGCGGGCCCGGCACGAGTACGAGATCCTCGAGACGGTCGAGGCCGGCATCGTGCTCCGGGGCACCGAGGTCAAGTCGCTACGGGATGGGCTCGTCAACTTCAAGGACAGCTACGCGTCGTTCCGGAACGGCGAAGGGTGGCTTCTCGGCTGCCACATCAGCCCTTACAGCCACGGGACCGACGCGAACCACGATCCCGAGCGGGACAGAAAGCTCCTCCTTCATAAGAGGGAGATCGCCCGGCTGGGCGGCAAGATCAGCGAGAAGGGCCTGACCATGGTTCCGCTGCGTCTCTATTTCAAGGATGGACGGGCCAAGGTCGAAATCGGGCTGGCGCGGGGCAGGAAGCTCCACGACAAGCGGTCGGCCCTGCGCGAGCGTGAGGTTCGGCGCGAGATGGACAAGGCTGCCCGCGGCGCTCGACGCGGCGCGTGGTAGTGGTATAATTCCGATAAATCGAGAACTTCAGGGGGGCGACAGGTTTCGACGGGGATCATTGACGTCCAGGCTGCGTCTCGAGGTTTCTCTCCCCTCGTTAATAAGAGAGAACGGTATAGCTGCCAACACACAGCTAGCTCTGGCGGCCTAACACCCGTCAGCGTCCGCCGGCTCGAGCCATCAGGGACCGGGAACGGACGTCATATTCTGGTGGCTGGCTCCGAACCTAGCCTCAGGGGAGGGGCGAGACTTTGAGGCTGGCCGCGCGGTGATCCGGCCGATTGGAGTGCCGCGTAGCGAGAAGCAGTAAAGTAGATCGGCTATCGACGTAGACGCCTGCGGCTGAGGGTTTCCGGACGTGGGTTCGATTCCCACCGCCTCCACCAAATCTCAACGACGCTGACTCGTCTTTGACCGCGAACGACCGAGCAGCCGTACTGTTCGACTTCGGCGGGACCCTGGACGCCGACGGGCTTCCCTGGAAGGAGCGGGCGTTTCGCCTGTTCCGTGACGAGGGCGCCGCGGTGAGCCGTGAGCGGTTCGATCCCGCCTTCTACGCAGCGGACGACGCGCTGGTCGGCACGCTGCCCGCGACGACGTCGTTCCAGGCGACGGTCGACCGTCTCGCCGCCGACGTCGCGAAGGCGCTCGAGCTTACCGACCACGCGATCGCCCCGCGGGTAGCGCGGCGGTTCCTCACCGACGCGCTCGCGACGCTCGACAAGAACACGCCGCTGCTTCGCGATCTCGCCCGCCGCTACCAGCTCGGCATCGTCTCCAACTTCTACGGAAACCTCGCGCAGGTGTGCGACGATGCCGGTATTCGTTCCCTGTTTGGTGTGCTCGTCGATTCGGTCGATGTTGGGTGCACGAAACCGGCCCCACAAATCTTCCAGCATGCGCTCGACGCGCTCGGTGTCTCGGCCGCGAAGGCGATCTTCGTCGGCGATTCCTTGCATCGCGACATGGCAGGCGCTCGCGACGTCGGCATGCGCCACATCTGGCTCGTCGGCGCCGAGCCGCCGTCGGGGAACGCGTGCTGTCTTGACGACCGTCAGATTCGATCGCTGCGCGAGCTCGAGGCGATCTTGTTATGAGCGCGCGCCTGGCCGGCGGCATCATCGCCGCGGGGGAGGGCAGCCGGCTGCGTCAGAGCGGCTTCGCGATGCCGAAGCCCATGGTGCCGATCGCCGGCGTGCCGCTGATCGAATCGGTCATCCGCAACTTCCGCGCGGCCCGTATCGCCCCGCTCGCGATCATCGTGAACGACCAGGAGCGGCCCTGCGTCGACTGGGTGAGGCACCGCTTCCCCGACCTCGAGGTCGAGTTCATCGTGAAAACGACCGCCTCGTCGCTCGAGAGCTTCGGCGAGGTGATCCGGTGTCACCCCGGCGGCCGCATGCTCGTCTCAACGGTCGACGCCTGGTGCGTTGAGGCCGACTTCGTGCGCTTCGTGGAGGCCGCCGTCCGGCGCCCCGCGGACGCGACGGTGCTGGCCGTCACGCCGCTGGTCGCCGACGAAAAGCCGCTGCGCGTCGTCATGGCTCCAGACGGGCGGGTGAAGGCACTCGGCGGCGACGCCGGCGACCTGGTGACGGCTGGCATGTACCTGGTGCCCGAGACCGTGCGCGAGCTCACGCCGCCGCCGGGACTCGGACGGCTGCGCGAGTTTTTGTCCTGGCTGGTGCGCTCGGGCGCGCCGGTCTTCGGCGAGGCCATCGAGCAGGTCGTCGACGTCGATCGTGCGGAGGATGTCGCACTTGCCGAGACGCTCGCCTTGGCGGGACGGGTATCATAGATCGGTCCAGGAGGCTCGAGTGAGCAAAGCGTGTTGGGGGATTTTTCGCGAATCGACCCATTCGCCGGGCCGCGAGTCCGACGATAGCGAGATCTTGCGGCTGACCGGGAAGCACCTGGAGGCGAAGGGCTTTCACGTCGAGCTCAAGACCGCCGACGAGGTCACCGAGACCGACGAGGGCTGGCCTCGCTTCGTGTTCCTCATGTGCGAGCGGGTCGAGGTGCTCGACCGGCTGCGCGCGCTCGAGGTGAGCGGCGTGCCCCACGTGAACTCACCGCGCGCCGTCCACAACACCTATCGTGACCGGATGATCGCCGTCCTCGACGAGGCCAACGTGCCGTTCATCCCGAGCCAGGTAGTCGGAACGAGCGAGAGCCCCGAGCCGGGCGCCTTCCCGCTCTGGGTGAAGCGCGGCGACGTCCACAACACGCAGGAAGGCGACGTCGTGCGCGCGACGACGGCAGCCGCCGTCGAGTCCGCGCTTCGCGGCCTCGCGCAGCGCGGGATCAAGCGCGCCGTGCTCCAGCCGCACGTGGAAGGTGATCTGATCAAATTCTACGGGATCGGCGCCGGCGGCGGGCCGCATCGCGAGCCGCCCTGGTTCCGCTGGTTCTATCACAAGGACCAGAAGCTCTCCGGCAACCCGATGGATCAGCGCGCGCTGGCGCGACTCGTGCGCCGCGCGGCCTCGGCGCTCGGGCTCGAGGTCTACGGCGGTGACGCGATCGCGACGGCGACCGGCGAGCTCGTGCTGCTCGACGTGAACGCCTGGCCAAGCTTCGCGCTGTACCGGGACGAGGCCTCGGCGGCGATCGCGTCGTACCTGGCTCTCCGCTTCTCGGGAGCAAGGCGGTGAGCGATCGGCGTGAAGTTGGGCCGCGCTCGCAGAAAATCGTCGCGCAGGAGCGAAAGCACCTTGCCTCGGGCTCTCAAGGCTTCTCGCTCTACGCCGGCCTCGCGATGGCGCGCGGGGTCGACTGCACGCTGATCGACGAAGACGGCAACGAGTACATCGACTTCATCGCCGGCATCGCGGTCGGCAGCATCGGCCACTGCCATCCGCACTACGTCGAATCGCTCAAGCGCCAGGTCGAGCGGATCACCTTCGGCAGCTTCACGACCGAGACCCGCGCCAAGTTCCTCGACCTGCTCTCGTCGGTCACGCCCGAGGGGCTCACGCGCATCCAGATGTTCTCCGGCGGCGCGGAAGCCGTCGAGGCGGCACTGCGCCTCGCCCACGCGGCGACCGGCAAGAGCGAGGTGCTCGGCTTCTGGGGCGGCTTTCACGGCAAGACCGGCGGTGTGCTGCCCTTGCTCGGCAGCGAGTTCAAGCATCACCTCGGTCCGTTCATGCCGGGCCGCTACTCCTCGCCGTACGCCGACTGCTACCGCTGCCCGCTCAAGCTGAAGTATCCGGATTGCGGCATCGCCTGCGCGGAGTTCGTGCGCGACGTGATCCGCTACCAGACCGCCGGCGAGATCGGCGCGATCATCGCTGAGCCGATGCAGGGCACGGCCGGCAACATCATCCCACCCGCGGGATTCCTGCGGGCGGTGGCCGCCATCGCGCGCGAGCACGACGCGCTGTTCATCTCGGACGAGATGATCACGGGCTTCGGGCGCACGGGCGCCATGTGGGGCTGCGACCACGACGGCGTCGTTCCGGACATCATGACGGTGGGCAAGGGCGTCGGCGGCGGCTATCCGCTCTCGTGCGTGATCTCGACCGAGAAGATCACCTCGTCGAAGCCGTGGGCCAATCCGAGCGCCAGCTCGTCGAGCTACGGCGGCAGCCCGCTCGCGTCGGCGGCCGGACTCGCCGCGCTCGAGATCATCCTGAAGGAAGATCTGGTCAAGAACGCCGAGCGCGTCGGCAAGGTCATGCTGGCGCGGCTCGAGGCGCTGAAAGAGAAATATCGCTGCGTCGGCGAGGTGCGCGGCCGCGGCTTGATGCTCGGGATCGAGCTCGTGCGCGACCGGACGACGAAGGAGCCCCTCGCCAAGACCGTGACCCAGGCGCTCTATCAAGAGTGTCTCCGCCGTGGCCTCGTCGCGATGACCTACGCGCCTTCCGTGCGCATCAACCCGCCGCTCACGATCAAAGAGGACGCGGCGCTGGCGGGGTTGGCGATCCTGGACGAGGCGCTCGGGGTCATCGTGAGAGACCACGGGCTCCAGTAGGATGCGGCGCGGCGCGATCATCGGCCTGGGCAACGTCGCCCTCCACGGCCACCTGCCCGGCTGGCGGCGCCGCCGCGACGTCGAGATCGTCGCGGTCACCGACGCCCGGCCTGAGCAGCACGCGCTCGTCTCGGCTCACGCGCCCGGCGCGCGCTGGTACGCGACGGCCGCCGAGCTCCTTGCTGAAGCGTCCGTCGACTTCGTCGACATCTGTACGCCGCCGAGCAGCCACGCGGAGCTCATCCGGGACGCGCTCGAGCGCGGCCGTCACGTGCTCTGCGAGAAGCCACTCGTCAGCTCTCCCGGCGATCTCGCGGCGCTGACGCGGCTGGCCGGGCAGACCGGTCGCGTCCTCCACACGGTCCACAACTGGCATCACGCGCCGATCGTGCGGCGCACCGCTGAGC
>Ga0209382_10001289_pt1 | contig 39808 bp, 38 predicted proteins | sample SoiMetdeltSBSDD5_FD_187599 | JGI IMG/M metagenome (GOLD analysis project Ga0209382, IMG submission 187599) | Bulk soil microbial communities from a Populus tree surrounding site in Tennessee, USA - Soil MetaG P. deltoides SBSDD5 (SPAdes) (version 2) | ecosystem: Environmental > Terrestrial >... | reverse complement strand
CGGCGCCGTCGGGACGGTCGCCTCCGACGGCCAGCGCAGGTCAGACGACATGGGACACCGGGACCGGTGGCCGCGGCTGGATCTGCAGCAGGGTCTGCATGCCCTGCAGCCCGGAGCAGGCCTGGCAGCGAGCGCATCCGGCCTTCGGCAGGCTGGTGTCCATGCCGCGCGCGGTCATGTAGCTCGCGACCTTCTGATAGATGCGCTGGGTGTAGTCGGTCTCCGGGGGGAGTACGTCTTCCATCAGGCTGCCGGCGACCGGCCGGAGCGGCACGACGAAGGGGAACACGCCGATGTCGATGGCGCGGCGGCAGCCCTCGACGATCAGGTCCGGGTCCTCGCCCATCCCCAAGATCACGTACGTGGAGACCTGTCCCTCGCCGAATCGGGCGACGGCGTACTCCCAGGCCCGGAAGTAGTTGTCGATACCGGTCCGGGCCTTCGCCGGCGCGACATGGGCCAGCACCGCCGGGTCGAACGACTCGACGTGGATGCCGACCGAGTCGATGCCCAGGTCGGCCACCTCGTCGATCACCTCGAGCTTCATCGGCGGCTCGAACTGGACCTCCACCGGCAGCCCGGTGCGCTCCTTGACCGCATGCCCGCAACGGGCGACGTAGCGGGCTCCGCGATCGACGCCATTGGAGCTGCCGGTCGTCAGCGTGGCGTCGACGGCGCCGTCGAGCTCCTTGGCGGCGGCCGCCACCTCGGCGAGCTGCTCCGGGCTCTTCTTGACGATCGTTCGGTTGGAGTCGAGCGAGACGCCGATGCCGCAGAACTTGCACTGGTCGTCGTTGCCCCAGTAGGAGCAGGTCTGCACGACGGTGCTCGCGAAGGAGTCCAGGTGCAGCAGGCCGATCTTCCAGTACGGGATGCCGTCGGCCGTCGTGAGGTCGTAATAGCGGGGCCGTCGCTGCGTCGACGCGGTGGCTCGACGTTCGTCGCCCTCGAAGATCGCGTAGCCGTCGTCCTCGGCACGCAGCACGTACGGCGAGCCCGCCGCCGTGGCGTTGTCGGTGGGGACGGTGATCGCATAGCCGCCGACCCAGAGGAATCCCGAGTCGGCCGGTCCGGCACCGCCGGTGCGTCGCTCGATCGGCGTCTCGACGCGGAGGCCGCGGGCCTGGAGGTCGACGATCAGGGTGGCCAGCGCGGAGGCAGCGGCCCCGGAGGCCTCCGGCTGTGTCGTCCCCTGGGGAGTCGCCATCCCGGGGGCTCCATCGGTCACCGTCATCGCCGAACCTCCACCCGATTCCTTGACGCCGTTTACTTGACGAAACAATTCTTCATCGATAGTAAAGGCGCCCTGGTCGAGCGGTGTCAAGGAAGGGCGATGCCGTTGTGGACGGCTCAGCCGGGCGCCTGCAACTCGCGGCAGCGCAGCGCCGACGCCGCGTCGACGATCGTGTCCGGTGGCAGCGCAGCCGGCTCCGCCGAGGCGGCCTCCGCCAGGTCGGACAGCCGCTCGATCAGGTCGTCGCGAGCGGCGAGCACGGCCTCGAAGGTGCTGCTCGACCGACGCAGCTCGGTGGCCACCAGGCCGACCAGCGTGATCGCCCGCTCGTACCCCTCGGGGTCGGTCATGGCCAGCGGGTAGATGCGTCCTTCGGCCACGGTGAATCGCATCATGGCCTCAGCGGGCAGGGCCTGGCCGGCCGCGTCCTTCGGTGCGACGCCGAACGGATACTGGGATTGTGGCATCACGATGCGTTCACTATCCTCCACGAAAACCTAGTATGCTCAACAGGTTGAGAATCCACGTCACGCATCCGTTGGGATTGTTGCATCGAAATGGGGAAGTGTGGCCAGGACAGCGATAGTCGCCCTTGGCGGTAACGCCTTGGTCGCGGAGGGACAAGCGGGAACCTACGACCAGCAGCGCGTCAACGCGGCCGCGATGGCGGTCCCGATCTGCGAGTTGCTCAGCGCCGGCTGGCGCGTGGTCATCGTGCACGGCAACGGTCCCCAGGTCGGCAACCTCGCCATCCAGCAGGAGCTCGGCCGGTCCGAGGTCCCGGCCATGCCGCTGTTCAGCCTGGGGGCCATGACGGAGGGACAGCTCGGCTCGCTGATCGCGATCGCGCTCTATCGACAGTGCGGACGCCGGCAGCCGATCGCCGCCCTGCTGAGTCATGTGATCGTCGACATCGACGACCCGGCCTTCGACCATCCGACCAAGCCGATCGGTCCGTTCTTCGCCGAGGAGGCGGCCAAGCAACTGGCCCGCGACCGGCACTGGGACGTCAGCCCGGACGCCGGTCGCGGCTACCGCCGGGTGGTCGCCTCGCCGGAGCCCAAGGGCTTCGTCGAGATCGGCGCGATCCGAGCCCTGCTGGACAGCGGACACGTCGTGGTCACCGGTGGCGGAGGCGGGATCCCGGTCGGCCGACGCGACGGCGTGTGGGACGGCGTCGACGCGGTCATCGACAAGGATTATGCGGCCGCCGAGTTGGCCCTCCAGTTGGAAGCCGAGGCGCTCGTCCTGATCACCGGCGTGGCTTCAGTCCAGCTCGACTTCGGCAAGCCCACCCAACGCGCCTTGACCACTATCGGTGTGGACGAGGCCGAGAAGTATCTGGCGGACGGGCAGTTCCCTCCCGGCAGCATGGGGCCGAAGGTGCGCGCGGCGACCCAGTTCCTCCGCAACGGCGGCGAGCTGGCCGTGATCACCAACTCGCAACTCGTCGAACGTACGCTGCGTAACCAGAGTGGCCCGGGCGAGGCGATCGGCACTCGGATCACCCGGGTCGCCAGCCGTAACAAGGCCAGCCGTAATGAGGCGATTGCGTGAACGTTGCGGTCAAGGTCTTCCGCGACACCTACGTCGACTCGGTGGTGCAGCTGCAGGGGATCCGGGCGATGCGGGAGATCGACGGCGTGGAGTGGGCCAGTGCCGCGATGGCGACGCCCGCGAACGTGGCGACGCTGAAGTCCGAGGGCGTCGACTCCGATGCGATCCATGACGTCGGGTCCAACGACTTCTTCCTGGTGGCCCGGGGGAGCTCCGACGAGGTCGTAGCCGAGGCCCTCGCCACCGGCGAAGCCGCGGTCCGATCGACATCCGAGACCGAGGACTCCGGCGAACGCGAGGTGACCGCGCGCTCGCTCCGCGACGCCACGCGCCGGCAGGCTGACTCGAACGTCGCCGTGATCTCGGTGCCGGGCGACTATGCGACGCTGGCCGCCTACGAGGCGCTCTCGTCGGGCCTCCACGTCCTGCTCTTCAGCGACAACGTGCCGCTGGACAAGGAGATCGCCCTCAAGGACTACGCGCTGGACCGCGACCGGCTGCTGATGGGACCCGGCGCGGGTACGGCGATGCTCGGCGGCACCGGCCTGGGGTTCGCCAACGTCGTACGACCGGGACGGGCCGGTGTGGTCGCGGCCGCCGGGACCGGCGCGCAGGAGGCGATGTCGTTGCTCGACCGGTGGGGCGTCGGCGTCACCCAGGTGATCGGTGTCGGCGGACGTGATCTGTCCAGCGCCGTCGGTGGCCGAATGACCCGGGCGGCGATCAACGCCCTCCGAGACGATCCGGCGACCGAGGTGATCCTGCTCGTCTCGAAGCCACCGTCCCCGGACGTCGCCGCCGATGTGCTCGCGACCGCGGGGGACAAGCCGCTGGTCGCCGCCCTGATCGGGCTCGACCCGGACACACCCACACCGCCGGGTGTCGTGCTGGCCGGCACGCTCGAGACCGGCGTGACCGCCACGCTCGACGTGCTCGGGGTCGAGCCTCCCGACACAGTGACGTTCCACGGGCCGTCGATCGACCAGGCCCGGCAGCGGCTGTCGCCCGGGCGCTCGCTGATCCGCGGGCTCTTCAGCGGCGGCACGCTCTGCTACGAGTCACTGACCCTGCTCGGCCGGATCGTCGGCGAGGTGCGCTCGAACACGCCGATCAACCCGGACTGGGGGCTGCCGGCGCCGCCGCGGTCGCATCAGTGCCTCGACCTCGGCGAGGAGGAGTACACCCGAGGTCGTCCGCATCCGATGATCGATCCGGAGGCCAGGGTCGACCTGCTTCGCGAGCACGGTGCCGATCCGGAAGTCGCGGCGATCATCCTCGACGTCGTGCTCGGCTACGGCTCGAACGACGATCCGGCCGCAATATTCGGTCCGGTGTGCCGATCCGTGATGGCCGACGGCGGACCGCAGGTCGTCGCGTACGTCCTCGGCACCGAGGGCGATCCGCAAGGTTTCGCCGGGCAGCGGGATCAGCTGATCGAGGCCGGCTGCATCGTCACCGAGACAGCGGCCCGGGCGACGCTGGCCGCTGCCGCCGTCGCGACCAGCGACGTGAGTCTGCTAGGGATGCGCCTGTGAGTAGGTCTCGACCGGGCGGGCCGCGGGTGGCCCTCGTGACCTACTCGACCAAGGCGCGCGGCGGCGTCGTACACACTCTGTCGCTGGCCGACGCGCTGGTCGACCAGGGCGCGGACGTCCGCGTCATCGCGCTGGCGCCGGAGGGCCAGGACTTCTTCCGGCCGGTCCGAGCGCCACGATCACTCATCCCCGCGACGCCACGAGCGCCCACCCTCGAGGAGCGGGTCTTCAATGCCATCGACGACCTCGAGGCCGGGCTGTCCGAGCTGGACGACGACGTCGACATCCTGCACACCCAGGACTGCATCTCGGCGCGTGCGGCCGCCCGGGTCCGGGACGCCGGAGCTCCCATCCGCGTCCTGCGCACGGTGCATCACGTCGACGACTTCACCACGCCCGCGCTGATCGAGTGTCAGCGCAAGGCGATCGAGGAGCCCGACGGCCTGGTCGTCGTGAGCGATGACTGGCGCAATCGGCTGAAGGCCGACCACGGCGTCGACGCCCATGTCATCCACAACGGCGTCGACGCGAGCCGGTTCGGTCCGATCGAGCCGGAGCAGCGAGACGCCGTACGACAGGCGGCCGGTGTCGACGGCCGGTTCGTGTTCCTGTCGGTCGGCGGGATCGAGCCGCGCAAGGGCACGGTCTATCTGTTCAAGGCGATGGCTCGCCTCGTCCAGGAGCTCGATCCGCCGCCGGCGCTGGTCGTGGTCGGCGGCCACTCGTTCCAGGACTACACGATCTATCGCGAGGAGGCGCTCGCCCTGCTGCCGGAGCTCGGACTCGAGGTCGGCCGCGACGTCATCCAGGTGGGTTCGCTGACCGATGCCGAGCTGCACGCCTGGTATCGCAGTGCCGACGCGCTGGCCTTCCCCTCGACGAAGGAGGGCTGGGGGCTTGCGGTGATGGAGGCGATGGCGGCCGAGCTGCCGGTCGTGTCGAGCGACATCGCGGTGCTCCGCGAATACCTCACGCCCGACGAGTCCGCGCTGATGACGAAGGTGGCCGACCCCGACTCGCTGGCGGCTGGCATGCGCCGGATCGCCACCGACGAGGTGATGCGCCAGACGCTCGTGCGCGGCGGACGCGGCGTCGTCCGGTCGTACAGCTGGCAGCGGGCCGCCGAGGAGCACGCCCGACTGTACGAGCGGTCGGCGCACCCGACGACGTGACGCCGGCCAGCCGTACGACGTCACGTCCTGGTGCCGCCGCTCTGGCGGGCGGCGGCACCGCATCCGGTCGTTCGACCGTCAGACCGTCCAGGTCTGCATGATCAGCGCGCCCGCACGCCGCGCGGTCAGCACCGAGTCGAGGACGTCGAGCGGGTTGATCGGCTTGACGCCTTCCATCATGTCGATCTCGCGCATGCCGTAGAGGGCGGCCGCGGAGAACCGGCATGCATAGACGTGCCCGCCCTCGTCCATGAACGTCTGGAGCTGCTTGTTGTAGCCGAGCGCGCCCGGGAACGCCTCGTCGCCGACCTTGGGGTAGCCACGAGTGGCCGCGGCCATCAGCGAACCGGGGCCGTAGAGGACCAGGTGCGTGTCGAAGCCCTTCCGGTTGATCCGGGTCGCCGTCAGCATGTTGACCAGGCCCACGGAGCCCTCGAACGGCACGGTGTGCATCAGGATGTACGCGCTGTCGCCCGGCTCCGCCTGGATGTCCTCGAAGACCTTGTCGTCGTAGTCGACGATCGCGTCGCCCTTCTGGACCCGCTCACCCACGATCTCTGCCATTGCCAGACTTCCTCTCTGTTTGGTTGGTGCTACTCGATGAATAGGACTCCAGGGCAGAACCGTGTGGTTCGGGCGGTGGCGTCCAGGTACGACGGTGGCTGCCCGGCATCGCTTTCATCACCCTGTGACGCAGCGACCAGGGCAGGATGCGGTAGATCGGCACGAAGATCCGCAGCCAGAAGAACTCCGCGAAACCGTGTGGCTTGCGGGGTGCCCGGGCGCCGTGCTGCTTGGCGATCCGGTCCTGCGCCCCGATCAGCAGATAGTGCTCCGAGTTGCTCCGCAGCCATTGGGAGAAGGACATCTCATGCCTTCGACGCGTTGTCGAGACCGTTCTGGGCCGCGACGACGATCGGCTCGTTGAGCGCCCCGATCGCCGGTGAGTAGACGTTCTCCATGCGCGCCAGGTCGTGCAGGGTGAGTCCGAACTTCACCGCCACGGCCAGGAAGTCGGCCCGCTCCTTGATCCCCTCGCCGCCGACCATCTGGGCGCCGATCAGCCGGAGCGTGTCGGGCTCGGCGAGCAGCTTGACCTTCACCGGCTTCACGCCGGGGTAGTAGCGAGCGCGGGAGATGCCCTGGGCGTTGCCGACGACGTACGGGATGCCGAGCGCGGTCGCGGTGGTCTCGCCGAACGATGCGCCGCCGATGATCCACTTGCCGGCCGCCGTACCCCACGGCACGTAGACCGAGCTGTACGCCCGGGATCCGCCGCCGGCGTTGATGCCCGCAGTCTTGCCCTGTGCGTACGCGTGGCTGCCGGTGAGCCCCTGGAGGGGTACCCCGGTGAGTCCGTGCGGGATCTCGGTGCAGTCGCCGGCGGCGAAGACGTCCGGGGCCGACGTGGCCATCCGCTCGTCGACGATGATGCCGCCGGTCGAGCCGGTCTTGAGGCCGGCTGCGACGCCGAGTGTGGTGTTCGGCTCCTTGTGGGTGCAGACCACGGCGAGGTCGGCCGGGATCTCGCCGTCGGAGGTTCGGACCGCGGAAAGCTTGCCGTCACCGACGAACGCGGTCAGTGTTGTATTGAAATGCGAGACAACTCCGAGTTCGCCCCAAGACTCCTCGACCGGAGCCATGATGTCGGGGTCTGCGACCTCGGACATCGGCCAGGGGCTGGGCTCGACCAGATGCGTCTCGATCCCGCGATGGGCCAGGCCCGTGACCATCTCCACCCCGAGCGGCGAGGCCTCGATGACGACGGCCCGCTTGACCGTGTCGAGGACCTTGTCCCACTCGATCGCCTCGCGGATGTTCTTGACGTAGTAGAGGCCGTCGAGATCCCCGCCGGGAACGCCCGGATCGGCGTAGTTGAAGCCGGTGCCGAGGATCAGCGCGTCCCACGAGACCTCGCCCTCGCCGGCCACCTCGACGGTCTTGCGTCGGACGTCGACCCCCGTGACGTCGGCGTTGTAGTGCACATCGATTCCGGCGTCGACGTAGGCCTGCTTGGACGCAAGGAACAGCTTCTCGAAGTTCTCGATCTCCCGGCCGTGGACGTAGGGAATGCCGCACGGACTGTAGGCGACGTCGTCGAACCCGGTGTAGACGACGACCTCAGCCTCGGGATCGACCGCCTTGACGCCACCGGCCGCGCCCATGCCAGCTGCACCACCGCCGACGATTACGATTCTGCGCGCCACGTAACGCCTCCATGTATATGGGCGACCGAGGATCGCCCACCATGATTGACTTTCGTTTACTATATTCCATGCCTTCCTTGCGTCAAGAGGGCTTGCGGCAAGAGGGACAGGGGCAGCCATGACCAAAGCAACGACCAGGGGGGTTCGGGTCGAAGAGCATGTCGAGGGGATCGTCAGCTCGATCGGGCCGAAGCTGAAGAAGCTCCGCCAGGAGCAGCGACTGTCGCTGCAGCAACTGGCGAGCAAGGCGGAGGTCTCGGCCGCGGCGATCCACAAGATCGAGCGCAACGATATGGTTCCGACGATCACGACGCTGCTGAAGATCGCCACTGCTTTGGACCATCCGGTGACCTACTTCGTCGAGCAGGACGAGGGGCAGCCCGAGCCGACCGCGTTCACTCCGAAGTCGGGTCGGCCGGCCGTCTTCACGCCGCACGAGGGACTCGAGCTCGCGGGCGTGTCCGGGCCGTACTCGCCGTTCCGGAGCGCCGCCGCGGTCGCGACCGTGGCACCCGGCGCGAACAGCGGGAGCAAGCCGCTGATCCATGCCGGTGAGGAGTTGGTGTTCAGCCTCGAGGGCACGATCGTCTTCGAGATCGACGGGACGACCTACGAGGTGGGTCCGGGCGACGCGCTGCACTTCATGGGCGACCAGCCGCACCATTGGGCCAACGAGAAGTCGAAGCCGGCTCGCGCCATCTGGATCGCGCTGCGCGACTCGTAGGGCATCGCGCCCCGCTGGCGGTAGCCGAATCCCGAAACACGCCGGCGTGTTCCGGGATTTGCCTACCCTCAGTGGAGCCGAAGCGGATCGCTAGCCGCCGTACAGCTCCTCGTAGTTCTGGTACATGATGCGCCGCTTCAGCTCGTCACTGACCGGGGCGCCGTTGATCTTCCAGTACTCGCCCCAGAAGTCGCTCCACGGCTCGTCGGACGCGAACAGCACCCGATCCTCGCCGACCCCGCGGCGCTCGATCTCGGTCATCAGCCAGCGGGCGCCGAAGCCGATCGTCCAGGTCGTGTCGCAGTAGACCCGGTAGCCCTCCTCCACCCAGTCGAGGAACTGCGGCACGAGCTTGATGTGCCCGCTCACGCCGCCGCCGAAGTGGACCAGGTAGATCTTGATCCGCTTGCCGTACTGCTCGACCAGGGGGATGAAGTTGTTGATGTCCGACGTGCCGCCGGCACTGGTGTGGAAGTGGAAGGTCAGGTCGTACTGCTCGGCCGCGTCGAAGCAGGCTTCAGCGACCTCGCGGGTGTCGTCGTCCCAGGTGCCGGGGTCGGGATTGCCGCCGAGCAGGAAGGTCGTCTTCAAGGCGACGATGCCGGACTCGCCGGCGCTCTCCAGTGCCTTGAGCGTCATCTCCTTGTTCTGCGGGAGGAACGACACCCAGAGGCCGCCGGTCAGCCGGTCGCTGGACTTGATCGAGTCGAGGACCAGGTCGTTGAGCGAGAACGGCTGACTCTGCACCGGGATCCCGTAGTTCGGCAGGATCAGACCTCGCTCGACACCGGCGTCGTCGAGGCGTCGGAGGTACGCGTTCGCGTCGGCGAACTCGTAGACGGTCGGCTTGACGGGCTCCTTGAGGTTGTAGAACGCCCACGCCTCCATCTCACCGATGTGGCTGTGCGCGTCGATGACCCTGCCCTTGACCTTCTCCGGAGATGCCATGCCCGATCCCTCCTGGGGACGTCAACTATGCGACGTGTACGAGTCGGATAGTAGACCTCTCGGGTGCGGCATGTAACCCCAACCCCGGCGACTCGCCCACGTCTCACCGTTGCGGCCGCCTCCCTCCCGCACGCCTGCCGTAGGCCGGACATATCGGCCACGCAACCACGCGTACGGGAGGGAGGCAGAAGCTAGGAGCGGCCTAGTAGCCACCACCGGCGCCGCCGCCACCGCCTGACATGGCCACGAGCAGGACGATGATCGCGAGCGCGATCAGGCCGCCGATGATCCAATACTTGGTGTTGCTTCTCGTCTGCGGACTCGAGTCCGGCATGTTGATCGCCACCTTCAGCGCGTCATTTCGGTTCTACTACGACACGCGGCGCGGGCCGGATTGGTTCAATCGCCCGCACTCACCTGTGCAGCAAGGCGCGCCGGCCGGCGGCTCAGAACTCCACGGCCCCGCGGATCAGCGGGCAGGTCATACAGTGGCCGCCGCCACGGCCACGGCCCAGCTCGGCGCCGACGATGGTGATGACCTCGATCCCGGCCTTGCGGAGCAGGGTGTTCGTGAGCGTGTTGCGGTCGTAGGTGAACACGACGCCCGGCTCGAGCGCGACCGCGTTATTGCCGCTGTCCCACTGCTGACGCTCGGACTCGTAGACGTCGCCGCCGGTCGCGATCACCCGCAGCTCGGGCAGCCCGAGTGCCTTCGCGACCACGTCGACGAACGAGTGATCACCCTCGTCGGTGACCTCGACGCCGGGAGATGCGTCGCTCGGCCGGAGGGAGAACGTGTGGACGCTGTCCATGATCGTGGGATACAGCGTGACGACGTCGCGGTCGGCGAAGGTGAACACGGTGTCGAGGTGCATCGCCGACCGGAGCTTCGGCATGCCGGCGACGATGACCCACTCGGCCGCGCCGTCGGCGAAGAGTGCCGCGGCGACCTGGGTGATCGCCTGACGGGAGGTCCGCTCGCTCATGCCCATCAGCACGACGCCGTTGCCGACCGGCATGATGTCGCCGCCCTCGAAGGTCGCGAGTCCCCAATCCTGCTCGGGATCGCCCCACCACACCGTCGAGCCGACGAAGTCGGGGTGGTAGGAGTAGATCGCCTTCATCAGCAGGGTCTCGGCATGCCGAGCCGGCCAGTACAGCGGGTTCAGCGTCACGCCGCCGTACAGCCAGCAGGTGGTGTCTCGCGTGTAGAGCGTGTTCGGCAGCGGCGGCATCAGGTACTCCCGGACGCCGGTCGACTCGCGGGCGAGCGAGACGTAGCCGGATCGGAAGTCCGTCGGCAGGTCCGCCGTCGCGAGGCCGCCGATAAGGTACTCCGCGAGCTTGGCCGGCTCGAGCGACTCCAGGTACGCGCGAGTGTCGTCGACCATGCCGAGCCCGACCTCGTTCGGGACGATCTTGCGGTCGAGCAGCCAGGACCGGGCGTCGGGCATCGCGACGGTCTGCGCGAGCAGGTCGTGCAGTTCGACGACCTCGACGCCACGCGTGCGCAGCTTGTTGACGAAGTCGGCGTGATCGCGTTGCGCGTTCTCCACCCACATCACGTCGTCGAAGAGCAGGTCGTCGGCGTTGGTCGGTGTGAGTCGCCGATGCGCGAGCCCGGGCGCGCAGACGAGTACCTTGTGCAGCCGTCCGACCTCGGAGTGGACCCCGTACGCCGCGCTGGTGGTCTGCGTCGTCATCTTCGCCCTCTCGGCTACGTCGGTCTGGGCACGGGAAAGCTCGACGGCTAGCGATCGTCCTCTTCCGGGGCGACCGGGACCGAATGCGCCAGCACCAGCTTCCAGTCCCCGCCCTCGCGTCGGAACAGCATGCTCGTCGGCGCCGACACATGCTGCTCCTCGCCGTCGAGCAGGTAGCTCTGCTCCAGCCAGAACGTCACCAGGCCGGTGTCCTCCCAGCTGGTCTCGTGGATGTCACTGAGTTCAGACTTGGCGCCGGACATGACTGACTCGAACTGGGCGAAGTAGTCCTTGAGTTCGTCGCGGCTGCGCATCCATCGTCGTCGAATCTCCTCGACCGCCTGAACGTCGGTTGCGCTGCGCCCGACGATGCCGTCGTAGTTCGTCTGGTCCAAGTCGTCGAAGAGTTTCCTGACGATGCGCTCGAGTTCGGTGGACACACTCTTCTCCTTGCCATGAGAAGCACGGCGTCTAGGCCGGCACATGACGTGTGGTCACACTGGACGGTAGGCCTCGAAGGCGCAGCCGCAGCCAGGGCCGAAAGCCCCGAGGCGACGAGCGTTCGACCCGCTGAACGATCTCGAGCGCAGGGTCAGGTGTCGAAGATTCCGCTGTAGGCATTGAGGGCTGGCTGGCCGCCGAGGTGGGCGTACAGCACAGTCGAGTCGCTGCCGATCTCGCCGGACGTGACCAGGTCGATCAGGCCGGCCATCGACTTTCCCTCGTAGACCGGGTCGATGATCATGCCTTCGAGCCGGCCGGACAGCCGGATGGCCTCGATCGTCGACTCGACCGGGATCCCGTAGTAGTCGCCGGCCCAGCCGTCGAGCAGGATGATCTCGTCGTCGCGCAGGTCGCGGTCGAACCCGATCAGCTCAGCGGTGTGGCGGGCGATCCGACCGACCTGGTCGCGGGTTCGATCGAGCGTGGCTGAGGCATCGATCCCGAGCACCCGCCTCGGTGGTCCGCCGACGTCCTCGAGCGCGGCGAAGCCGGCGATCATCCCGGCATGGGTCGACCCGGTGACCGTACACACCACGATGGTGTCGAAGAAGACGCCGAGCTGCCTCTCCTGCTCGGCCACTTCGTAGGCCCAGTTGGCGAAACCGAGTCCGCCCAGGTTGTGCTCCGAGGCACCGGCCGGGATCGGGTACGCCTTGCCGCCCTGGGCCTCGACGTCATCGAGGGCTTCCTGCCACGACTTGCGGATGCCGATGTCGAAGCCGGCCGGGTCGAGCCGGACGTCGGCGCCCATGATCCGGGACAGCAGGATGTTGCCGACCTGGTCGTTGACCGGGTCGTCCCAGTCGACCCAGCGCTCCTGTACGAGTCTGACCTTCAGCCCGAGCTTGGCGCCCACCGCCGCGACCTGACGAGTGTGGTTGGACTGATAGCCGCCGATCGACACGAGCGTGTCGGCACCGGAGGCGAGCACATCGGGAACGATGTACTCGAGTTTTCGGGTCTTGTTGCCGCCGAAGGCCAAGCCGGAGTTGCAGTCCTCTCGCTTGGCCCAGATCTGGGCACCGCCGAGATGCTGCGTGAGCCGGTCGAGTCGATGCACCGGGCTCGGTCCGAAGGTCAACGGGTAGCGCTCGAAGTCCGCGATCGGCATGTCTCCTCCTCGCCGTTGAGGATGACCGCAGTGTAGATCGAGGCGGCTTCCGGGTCGGGCGCCTAGTCCGACAGCCGGCCGTTGAGCTTGAGGGTGCGCATCGCCTGCACCGTGGCGATGCCGCGCCACTCCACACTCTGTCCGGGCGACCAGTGGAGGAACTCGAAGTCCCAGCCGCCGTCGTCCATCTGGCCGGCCTCGATCCGATCCAGGTCGGTCGCGATCTGCTGCTCGGTGAACAACACTCGGCTCGGCGTCGCCGGCATGGGGGAGAGCTGCGTCGCGGTGAGTTGCTCGCCCTCGACACCGCCCGGGACCGGGACCGTGCCGTCGGAGCGCACAGCCTCGCGTAGTCGCTTCACGACGCCCGCCGCCCGGTCTCGGTCGGGAGTCGCGTCGAGGAAGTCGAGTGCGAATTTCACGGTGTAGCCGCCGATGTCGTCGGCCGATTCGAGCTGCTTCCAGCACCAGGCGGATCCGCGGTCGAGCCATGGATGATCGACGCCAAGGTGGTGGAGTTGGGCCGTCAGCGCGTACGTGAGGAACCCGGACTCGTCGCTCGGCTCCATCCACGGTGCTCGTGGGAAGCCGACCGCAGATGGGAGCACGCTCGGCACGCCTCCGTCCGCCCCGGCGATCGAGTCGATCCAGTCGACCGTGTCGGTCACGATCGCAACCGGCTGCGAGCCGGCCTCGGCGAGAGCTTCGAGCGCGGACAGCGCGGCGGACGGCTGGCTGCCCGGGCCGCGTACGTCGGGCTCCAGGCCGTGACCGAAACCGCCGTCGGCGTTGCGATAGGGCAGCAGCGCCTCGAGCACCCGCTCGGCCGGATCAGTGTCGAGCATCGCGGCGAGCCGGTGCCGCTCCAGCACACGGGCGTTGGCGTAGACGAACTGTCGGGCGGCCTCGAGTCGAACGGTCATGTTCCCGACCCTAGGCAGCAGCGGGCTCGGCGTCTTGAAGGAATCGGACGCCGAGCCCAGCCGGCGTGGCTAGCTGCCGGGTGGGGCGCAGAGCGCGAAGGCCACCACCGACCAGGCGCCCGCGGTGCCGTTCTGGTCCTCGACGGTACGAACCGTGACGCTGGTCAACGAGGGGTCGACGCTGATCTTGTCGATCACGAGGCTGTTGGTGATCGCCTGACCGATCTGGTCGACCCGGAGCTGAGCCCCGGTCGTGTGCACCTGCGTGCCGGCCGGGCAGGTCGCGGTGACCGACTTGTTCTGCGAGTTGGTCGGGCTGACGGCCGCGGCGAGAACGAAGCCGTTCGCGGCGGACTCGTTGGCGCAGATCGTGTACGACGACAGGCTCCACTGCCCGGCGTACCCGTCGGGATCCTCTCGGGCGCCGACGATGAGCAGCGAACTCGGCGGGCCGAAGAAGTCGTAGAGGTCGGTGGGCCGGACCTGGCCGGCGCCGTTGTTGATCTTGCCGCCGAAGCCGACCTCGCGCTGGCCGGTGGGACAGAGTCCGACGATGCTCTGCTGCGGGTCCGAGCTGAGTGGCGCCGTGCTCGCGATGATCTGCTGTCCCGGCAGTGGGTCGGCGCAGATCGCGAAGGCCCGAAGCCGCCAAGCGCCGACGAAGCCGTCCCCGTCCTCGCGAGCACCGACGACGAACCGGTCGTCGGTGGCCGTCCGGCGTGGCTGCAGCTGCTGGAGGACGACTTGTCCCTGGCCGTTGACGATCTCTGCGCCGCCGCCGAGTACGCGCTTGCCGGCCGGGCACACGGCGGCGATCTGCTTGTTGGTGTTGGAGTTCGACGCGCTGACCTTGGTCACTCGTGTCAGGCCCGATACGGCCTGCGACGGCGATGCGGTGGCGGTCTGTGCGGCAAGCAGTCCCGCCACGGCCGCGATCGCGGCGACTGTCTTGCCCAGCATGGAAGCGTTGCGGTGCATGGTGAATCCCCCAGTGGTCTGAAGCTGTCCGATGGGAGTTCGTCACCGCGGCCGAGTACGGATTGGTGCCGATGCTTCAGCGCAGACATGGAAGGGCCCGGAGGAGCTCGTCCTCCGGGCCCTTCGTGTCACTGGATCAGGGCTGGCAGGTGGGTGGCAGCGCGAACGACTCGGTGACGATCGCTCGCTTGCCCTTCGCGACGCCCTGGGCGCCGACGCCGACTCCGTACTCGGCGAACGCCTTCCACACCATGCAGGCGCGGTCGCTGTTGCCCGACGCGGCCAGGCCGTCGAGGATGCCGTCTCGCATGGCCTCGTAGCTCGGCTCCCTCGGCGTGTAGTTCATGCCGTCCACCAGGTCGGCGAGCAGCACGCTCTTGTCGATGCCGGCCGCCTGGTAGAGCTGCAGCAGCCGCCATCCGATGGCGCCGTAGACCTCACCGTCGAGGTGTACCTCGCTGCCGGTGATGTCGCCGTACGTGCGCGGGTAGTTGTCGTACGGCGCGGTCCGGATCCCGAGCGGATCGCTGGCGGAGTACTCGCCCACACGATCGTCCTCGTTGGCGATCACGGACAGCACGTCGGACATGCCCTCGCCGATGGCGCCGGCGAGTGGTCCGCTCATCTTGCCGATCATCCGCCAGGTCAGGCCGTGACCGTACTCGTGCCACACGACATCGGAGTCGACGTCGCCGTCGCGCGACAGCGGCGGGTTGTCGGCGAGCCTGATCGTCGTGCTCGTGCCCGCGTCGGCCTTGGCTGCCGCACCGTCGGACTGCGACACCATCACGCCCGGAATCGAGACGCTGGGATCCGCGCCGCCCATCGTGAACGGCGAGCCCTCGGTGTTGTTGGCCACGATGATGCCCACGCCGCCGGCCCGCTGGACGTTGCCGGCCTTGGCGGTGAAGTCGCAGCTGCCTCGGTCGGCGATCACGATCGCGCCGGTGTAGTCGCCCACCAGCGGCTCGCATGCGTTGGTTGCCGGCGCTGTACCGTCGTCGGCAACGACGAGCGTGCCGGTCACGCCGGTCTTGTCGAGTTGGGCGCCCCAGGACGCGCCCTGTGCCTGGTAGCTGACGTCACCACCGCTTCGGTGCACGACGACGCGGTGCGTTCCAAGCCCGGTCCACAGATACATCTGCATCCGCGGGTTCACGCCGTCCGGCGGAGTGGCGAAGTTGGCGTTGTCGGTGCCGCCGCCGTCCTGAGCCTCGGCGTCGACCGAGTCGCTCTTGCCGCCGCCGAGGCCGAAGTTGTCCTCCTGGAAGTTGCCCGCGGCCTCGGTGAAGCCGGCGTCGTACAGCGTGTCGTGGATGACGTTGTTGAGGTAGAAGAGGTTCTGGACCGCCACCTCGCGATTGCCCTCGGTCGTCGGCTGCGACGCCAGGTCGGCCGGGGTCAGGAAGCGACCGTCGGTGATCGGGTTGCCGCCCGGGTCGGGCTTGTTGTCCGACACCGCGTCGAGGTACGCGTGTGCGTTGTTGCCGCTGATGTTGACCGAGGTCTGTGACGACCCGGACAGCCAGCCCGCCGGCGACTGGTCGTTGCCGGCGCCGGGACCGTGGACGACCGTCTGCGGCGTCTTGCCGGGATCCTCGGTGAACACGTTGTACTCGTCCTGCGCCGTACGCAGCTCGTGGGAGACCACCGAGCCGTTGCCGCTGACGAGCGTGGAGTACAGGTCGTTGCTCGCGGCGTCCCACGTCTCGACGACGTAACCGGTGGACAAGCTACCGTCGCCGGTCGGCACGGCGACCCGCTCGACCTGCGGGCCGGCCAGGAACTTGTTGCCTTTGGCGAACGTCGTGGTCGACGCCGCTCGGCCGGTCTGCTTGGTGCTCACCGACCGAGCCGGGTAGAGGTCCTTGACCGCGGCCTTCAGCGCGGCGTCGGCCCCCTTGCTCGCGGGCTGGACCCCGCCGTCGCGTACCGGACTGATGAAGTCGATCAGGTGGACCAGCTGACCGTCAGCGTTGAACGCCGCCTTGGCCTCGGCGTCGTAGACGCGCAGTCCACCGACCTGCTGGTCGAATCGCTGGTGGGTGACGCCGCGGAACGTCCAGGACGGCCCAGTGGCCCGCAGCGAGTTGAGGGTCGCCCCGTTGACGCCCTTGGACCGCAGGAAGTCCTTGACCCTGGCCAGGTCAGAGCCGCCGGTGGCGTTGGAGATCGCGTGTCCGTTGTTCTTGAAGATGTGCCCGTGGTCTGCGGACGCAGCTGCCGCGCCGTGGCCGGGTGCGGCCTGCGTGGCGGACGTGATGAGTGAGGCAGCAGCCAGCATGGCGACCAGGCCGCCGGCCAGTTGGATCCTCGTTCGTCGTCTCGATGCATGCGCTCGAAGCATCGTCCCTCCGATTGGGTTGGGAGTTCGGCGCCTTTAGCGGGTGCGCCGGGCCTAACCGTAGGGGCTCGTCGATGCCCTTGGGTAGATATCGGACGCAGATCAGTTGACTCCATGGTGACTCCCGCTCACCGCGGAGGGGCTGTCGCATCGCGCGAGGACCGACCCGATCGACAGCGTTGACTAGGGTTCACCGGTGTGGCGAACCAGGTGACAGTCGGGGTGCTGACGCCGCATGCAGCCCCCGGGCCCGAGGCCGAGTTTCCCGAGATGGCGCCGGGACGGATCGCGACCCAGGTCGCCCGCGTCTCGATCGCCGGCGGCGAGATGGAGAGACCCCCTGTCTCGCCGGCCGAGCTACGCGTAGCGGCTGCGTCAGACGTCCTGGCGAAGGCCGCGGAGGGATTCGCGCGCGGGTCGATCGACGTCATCGGCCACGCGTCGACGACCTCCGCCTATGCGATCGGTGCCGACGCCGAGTCGGCCATGGTCGATCGGCTCTCGGACCATCTGGGTCTTCCGGTCGCCGCCACCGGTCTGTCGGCGGCACGGGCGTTGCGGACTTTGGACGCCGATCGCGTAGCGCTCGTTCATCCGCCCTGGTTCGACGACGAGCTCAACGAGTTAGGCGCCGGGTACTTCCGATCGCAGGGCTGCACGGTCGTCTCGTACGCGCTGGCCGATCTCCCCAACGACCCGAGTCGGATCGAGCCGGACGCCGTCGTGAGGTGGGTCTCCCGCCATGTGAGCGACGCCGCGGAGGCGGTGTTCATCGGCGGCAACGGCTTCCGTTGTGCCGGCGCGATCGAGGCGCTGGAAGAGCTGCTCAGCCGTCCCGTACTCGAGTCGAACCAGGTGCTGCTGTGGTCCGCGCTCGACGAGGTGGGAGCGACGCTGGAGATACGCGGGTACGGAAAGCTCTTCGCGGAGCGATGATCTCCAGCTCATATCCTGGCGGTTGCCGGGCCTGGACCAACCGGAGGAACCCATGAAGATCGTCGTCGTCGGCGGCAGCGGGCTGATCGGATCGAAGGTCGTGGCCAAGCTGGCCGAGCACGGTCACGAGCCGGTGAACGCATCGCCCAGTACGGGAGTGAACAGCCTGACCGGCGAGGGACTGGCCGAGGCTCTGGCCGATGCCGAGGTCCTCGTCGACGTCTCCAACTCACCGTCGTTCGATGCCGAGCCCGCGCTGAGCTTCTTCCAGACCGCGACCGGCAATCTGCTCGCGGCCGAGGCGAGCGCTGGGGTGAAGCACCATGTCGCACTGTCGGTGGTCGGAACCGATCGACTGTCGGAGAGCGGATACATGCGCGCCAAGCAGGCCCAGGAGGCGCTGATCGAGGGAGGGTCGATCCCGTACTCCATCGTTCACGCGACGCAGTTCTTCGAGTTCGTCATGGCCATCGCCAACGACGCCGCCGAGGGCAACACGGTACGAGTCGCGCCAGTGCTGGTGCAGCCGATGGCGGCCGAGGACGTGGCGACTGCTGTGGCGCAGGTCGCGGTTGGCGCGCCGCGTAACGGGATGGTCGAGATCGGCGGACCCGAGCAGTTCCGTCTCGACGAACTCGTACGTCGCAGTCTGCAAGCCCGTGACGACTCGCGTGACGTGGTGGCCGACGAGAGCGCTCGCTACTTCGGCGCCCTGCTGAGCGAGCGGACTCTGGTCCCCGACGAGGGCGCCATCCTAGGCCCGACGCATTACGAGGACTGGCTTCCCGGCGCGATCGCCTCCGGCCATTGAGCTAGGCGCCGAGCCGACTCATCTCGAGTCACCCGGCGGCAGGATCGGCAGGTCCGCCGGTACTCCCTGCGCGATCAACGTCACGAGGGCGTCGACGTCGACGTGTTTCTCGATCAGGTCGGCGAGCAGGTCGATCCGGGCCTCCCGGGCGGCTCCGAAGCTGACCCCGGACGGCGTGTGGGTCCGCCCAAGGGCAGCGGCGACCTCGACCAGGAACGCCTGCCGGAACTCGTCGGACTCCATGCTGCCGTGCCACATGGTGCCGTACACCTGACCGCGTCGGGCGCCGCCGAGGAACGCCGATTCGGACGTTGTCACGACGCCGTGGTGGATCTCGTAGCCGTCCGCCGCCGCGCCGAGCGCGGCGCCGTTCGCGAGCCGAAGCACCTTGTCAGGCGTGAAGACCGTGGTCGCGTCGAGCAGCCCGAGGCCGACGACGATCCTGCCGGCTGGTCCCTCAACGCCGTCCGGGTTGTCGATCGTACGGCCGAGCAACTGGAAGCCGCCGCAGATGCCGAGAACCGGACGGCCCGAACGCGCGTGAGCGGTGATGGCGTGGTCCAGACCGCGGTCACGCAGCCAGGCCAGGTCGGCCATCGTCGACCGGGTGCCCGGGAGTACGACGAGATCGGCGTCGGCCAGGTCCGCGGGCCGGGCGGCGAACCGTACCTCGACATCGGGCTCCACACCGAGCGCATCGACGTCGGTGAAGTTGCTGATCCGGGGGAGTCGCACGACCGCGACCCGCAGCGGATCACCGGTCGCCGCTGCTCGGCTCGTCACGTCGAGGCCGTCCTCGGAGTCGAGCCAGACGTCCGCGCACCAGGGCAGCACGCCGAACACCGGACGGCCGGTGAGTTGCTCGATCTCCCGGTTGGCCGGCGCCAGCAGACTCTCGTCGCCGCGGAACCGATTCACGACGTAGCCGACGACGAGCCGCTGATCGGCCGGCTCGAGCAGGGCAACCGTGCCGAAGAGCGCGGCGTACAAGCCGCCACGGTCGATGTCCCCGACGACGAGCACCGGCATATCGGCATGCCGGGCGAGCCCGAGGTTGACGTAGTCGTGCTGGCGCAGGTTGATCTCCGTCGGGCTGCCCGCGCCCTCGCAGAGGACGACGTCGTAGCGGGCGGTCAGATCGTCGTACGCCGCGAACGCCGCGTCGGCGAGTGCCGTTCGGCCGCCGGCGAACTCGTACGACTCGATGTGCCCGGCCGGTCGTCCGTTCAGCACGATGTGGCTGCGCCGATCACTCCCCGGCTTCAGCAGCACGGGGTTCATCGCCACCTCGGGAGTCGCACCGGCCGCCACCGCCTGGATCCACTGCGCCCGACCGATCTCGGCGCCGTGACCGTCCGGACCGTCGACGACCATCGAGTTGTTCGACATGTTCTGCGCCTTGAACGGCGCCACCCGTACTCCGCGGCGGGCGAGCAGCCGACAGAGGCCGGTCGTGAACACGCTCTTGCCCGCGTCCGATGTGGTGCCGGCGACCAGCAGCGAGCCCTTCACAGTCACGAACTCTACGGTCGGCGCCGAGCCGTTTCGTTGTACGGCGAAGTGTTCCGTGGGCAGGCTGGATCAGATGGATGGTCTGCCGATGCGCCGTCTACGCCTGCTGACGGTCGCCCTGTGCGCCGGGTACTTCCTGGTTCTCCTCGACGTCACCGTGGTCAACGTCGCCCTTCCGTCGATCGGTGAGGAGCTCGCTCCGTCGGGCCACGGGCTGGCCTGGGTCGTCGACGCCTACACGGTGCCGTTGGCCGCGTTGCTGCTCGCCGCCGGAGCGCTCGGCGACCGCCTCGGCCATCGACGCATTGTGATCGCCGGCTTCGTCGCCTTCGCCGTTGCGTCGGCCGGTTGCTCACTGGCCGGATCCCTTGGCTCGTTGGCGATCTGGCGCGCACTGCAAGGCGTGGCGGCCGCGGTGATGCTGCCAGGCACGCTGGCCCTGATCGCCGATCTCTATCCCGAGGCGGCCGATCGGGCTCGCGCGATCGGCACCTGGGCGGCCATCGGAGCACTCGCCCTGCCCGCCGGCCCGCTGCTCGGTGGCGCTCTCGTCGAGGGGATCGGCTGGCGCTCGATCTTCTGGATCAACGTGCCGATCGTCTTCCTGGCACTGACGCCGATCGTCGCCTTGGCGCCGTCGATCTCGGCGCGGGAGGCGGGACGGGCGGCCGACCTGGTCGGAGCGGGTCTCGCCGTCGCCGCGACCGGGTCCGCGGCGATGGCGTTGATCGAAGCCCGACAGGATGAGGCGCTCGCGGCCGGAGCTCTGATCGGGGCCCTGTGCTTCGGTGCCGTCTTCGGCTGGCACGAGCGACGCACCAGCGATCCACTCCTGCCCCTGGCGTACCTCCGGCGGCGCGATGTCGGCTCGTCCCTGGTCGCGGCCGGGACGATGAACTTCTGTACGGTCGGCTCGTTGTTCCTGTTGACCCAGCTGTTCCAGTCGGTGCTGGGCCTCGATCCGCTGCGCACCGGACTCGCTTTGCTGCCCGCCTTCCTGCCGTTGCCGCTACTCGGCCGACCAGCAGGACGGCTCGCCGCCACGTGGGGACACTGGTGGACGGCCGCGTCCGGTCTGGCCACGGCGGCGATCGGCTTCGCTGTGATGGTGTCGGTCAGCGCACCGGACGGGATCGTCGGCTCGATCGGGCTCGGACTGTGGGGCGTCGGACTCGGCTTGCTGGCCCCGGCGATCGTCGGGGCGACGATCGCGAGTCTGCCCGGCCGCTCCGGTCTCGCGTCCGGCCTGAACAACACCTCCCGCCAGGTCGGTGGCGCGTTCGGCGTGGCGCTGTTCGCTGCGCTGGCGGGTCCCGCGACGGCGACCGGCTTCGGTGATGCCGTGCGTCTCATCCTGGTCGGGTGCGCCCTCTGCTACGCGTCGGCGGCGATCCTGTGCCTCAGCACGGGGCGTACGCTGCAACGCCGCCGCGTCGAGATTCAGCCCAGCTGGAACCTGGATCTCAGCCGCACTCGCTGACGACGAACCCTCATGTGCACCGCGGGCGGCGGCCCTGAACCCCTGTTGTCGAGTCGGTCCAGGGCCACCGGGCGAGCCCGGCCCGCACGGCGCGTCTGTCGACACTGCCTCCCGGGTGAGAGACAGTCGCGGGCCGGGCCGTCCCTCTTGCCGAGCGGGTACCCAGCTCACCGCGATGTATGCGTCCAACCTGGACGGTTCTTGCGTCTCAGGCGTCGGTCTTCGGGCTGGCCAGGGCAGCACCGACCTGATCGGCGAGTGCGACCGCCACCAGCCGCTGCTCCAGGGTCGGCCGGCTGACCTGAGTCGCCGCCGTGAGCAGGAAGCGGCCGCGCAGGACGCCGTCGTACTCGACGAGCAGCTCGATCACGTCGTTGGTCGGCAGGCCGTCACGCTCGACCCGGACCTCGTACCCGCGCTTGGTGACGCTGCCGTCCCGGTTCAGTCGCGGCCGCGCGGCGTCCGTGCCGGCGCCGAACCGGCATTCGTCGATGTCCAGGATGCCCTTGATCTGCGTTTCGACGAGCTCGATGAGCGTCGACGAGGTCGATGCTCCGGACGCGACCACACCGGCCGCTGACAGCACACCGGCGAGGTATCCCTCCCGGCGGCTCGCGTGCGCTTGCTGGCGGCGCCCCCACAGTGCGATCTCGGTGACCGCCAGACTGACGGCGATGAGCAGGATCGTGGTCTCGATGTCGTTCTGGTGGCCGATGGCGAAGCGGTAGTGCGGCTCGGTGAGGAAGAAGTCGAACCAGACGGCGCTCGACAGCGCGGCCACCACACCGGCCAGGCGGTAGCCCGTCGTGGCGACCGCGACCACGATCAGCACGAGGCCCAGCGCGATGTTCGTGTTCGCCACGTCGTCTCGGAACGACGCCGCGATCCCGCAGGCCGCGAACGGCACCACCAACGCGGCGCCCACGACGAGCGACTCGCGTTCCGGCTCTGTCACGAGACCATCAACCGTCTCGGAACGTCATGCTGTCAAGCAACCTGGAGACTTCTCAGCGAAAGCATCGGATACACCGAGCCGCGCCGGTCGGCTACTTGACGCCGTCCCAGGGCACGAGCTCTCCGGTGGCGGCCGTGATGCCCTGGTTGCGGATCGTCATGGTGCCCGTCGTCGTGGCACCGGCCTGGAACGTGACGTCGGCGTTGGGCCGCTTCCAGGTGGTCGCCCAGAGCCGCAGGAGGATGGGGTCGGCGACGTCGGCGGTGAACCGGTTCAGCTCGAGCTCGATTCGGTCGGAGTAGACCCGGCCGGTGAGGTGGTTGATCCCGCCCCAGTTGATCAGTCCGCCGTGAGAGATCTGGGTGACGCCGGAGTCGCTCAGGGCGGTGACGTCGTGGACCTCGCCGCACAGGTACAGGTCGACGCCGTGTTCGACGAGGGTCTGCCAGAACGGCGACTCCTTGGCGCCTTCGTAGTACAACTGCGACGACTTCCGGTGTCGCACCGGCCAGAGCACCGGAGTGTGACCCTGGACGATCACGGTGTCGGCGTTGGTGCCGGTCAGGAGCCGGTCGAGCCAGGCGAGCTGGTCATTGGACAACTGCGCGTGGACATCGCCGCCGCAACGGCTGAAGACGTCGACGGTCACGACCAGAACGTCTGGAGCCACCCGGACGGCGTACGCGGTCGACTCGACGCTGGTCCCGGTCGGCCGGGACACGAATCCCCGTACGTCACCGAAGACGTCGGCCCAGGTCTGCTTGAAGACCGGGAACGCGTTGCGCTTGAAGTCGCAGCCGGAGCCATAGCAGCCCGTGCCCGACCAGGGGTTGTCGCCGATCTCGTGGTCGCCGATGGCTGGATAGACCGTGAGGTCGCGGGCCGCGAATCGCTTGGCCCACTCGCCGTAGTAGAAGTGGCCGGCATTGCGAATCTGCTGACGCCGCTGCTTGATCGTGTTGACCGGTCCGAAGAACCCGGTCTTCTCGACGTCGGTGCCCCAATGCCCCTCGACCAGATCACCGGCGACCAGGACGGAGTCCGGGTCTCGCGCGGCGATGTCGTCGAGCACGAGCTTCGTGGCGCGGCGGTACTTGTCGTTGGTCGAGTTCCCGAAGCCCGGCCGCCAGGTGTCCAGCTGGCGTAGATCACCGATGTCGGCGTTGAGCCAGTCCGGCATCGAGACGAAGGTGTACTCCGGGTTCTCCGGGGGCGCATCACTCGTTGCGGGCGGCGATTGGCTGATGGCTGTGGCGGTCAGGCCCGCCGCTGTTCCAGCAGCAGCAAGCGATCGGCGTACCGACAAAGGTCCCTCCCGAGGACGTGGCTCACCCCAGACATCCCGCCGCGTGCAACCCGAGAGGAGTCGGCAATCAGGGCAAGGTCGCGGATGTCTCCAAGAACCCGAGAGCATAGTGACCGCGCCACGATTACGGGGGGTTCGAAGGGGACCAATAAACTGGCGGCATAACTCCTGATTCGCCACCATTTCGGCCCAGCGAAGTCCCGTCTCACGTTCAGCGAGCGCGGTAAAATTGGGGTGCCGGTGGCCCGCATCGGATGACTCCGCTGGGCGTGTTCCCCCTCGGTCGAGTCTCAACCTTTCTACGCTTGAGCTGGTCAGTCTCCCAGGGGTACGGATCGGACGCCGACGATGCATCGGATGCTCATCGAAGCCCAGAACGACGCCGAGATTCTGTTCGTCTGCCCGGAGGACGGCTGTGGTCGCCGGCTCGTGCTGAAGCGGTCGGGCGGGCTGACCGTCATCGACCAGGGCGACTTCTTCGCGTTGCACTCCGGCGGCACCGAAGGCCTGGAGCTCCAGACAAGTCTGTGACCAGGGCATTTCCGCTTAGTCAAGACTGAGTGCGGCCGCTCAGCGGCATCGTGGCCGCCGACTCAGCACTGCTCGGCACCCTGAGTGTCGGCCGGCTCATCCTGGGCCGACCATCCACACGAAGGAGTTGTCATGCAGCAGTTCGACCCCAACATTCCCCCGTACATCCAGGGCGACGTCACGTTAGTGAAGGTCGTCGATCCCGCCAGCACCTTCCCGCCGCTCGAGCAGGGCAATCGGGTGCTGGACCGCAAGAAGCCGTTCGAGATCGACGTCGAGTGGAACGTCTCGGGTGCGCTCGCGCCGCTGTGGCTGTTCGCTCTCCGCGACAGCAAGTGGAACGTGCAGGCGTACGCGGAGTCTCTCGGCGGTGGCCCGGAGATCCTGCTGGCGCGCGATGACTCGGTGACGCCCGCGTTCAACGTCCTCAACTACAGCACGAAGCTCAGCGTTCAGGCGAACGCTCTGGAGGAGGGCGACCCGGGAAGCAACACCAGCGGGATCTACAAGCTGGTCGTGTCGGTGTTCCTCGACAGCCCCATCGGGCTCCCGGGCTACGACATGGTCGGCTTCAACGAGGGCCCGATCATCCAGATCGAGGACCCGGTCTGATCGCGGGCCTGATCCCTTCGGAGGTGGATCCAGATGGGCGAATCGCTCGCGAGCTTCCGTGATCTGAAGGGCATCGGCCCGGCCACCGAGGCGCGGCTGCACGAGACGGGTGTCTACACCTGGGATGCGCTGGCCACGGTGGCGACCGCACTGGCGTCGGTACGCGGCAGCGGCGATACCCCACGGGAGATCGCCACCGCTATAGCAGCCCGGCGAGCCGAGGCGGGCGAGGCCGAGACCGACCCCGGTCCGTCCAACGGCGGAGAGCACCTCGAGGCGTTCGTCCTGCGACTGTCGCTGTCCGCCGACGGTGAGCCGCAGCGGTCCGAGGTGACGCACGTCCGCACGATGGCCGAGCGGGCCTGGCAGGGTTGGCAGCCGACCGAGCTCGCCGGCTTCGTCAATGAACACGCCGGGATCCGGGCGGAGGTGGATCCGGCGCAGGAGTCACCGCGCAAGGCGTCGGCTCGCAAGGGGCAGACAAGCGGCGAGGCGCCGGTGGCGCGGTCACCGAGGCGGCGGCACGACGCCCCGTCCGGTGAGCCGTCGTCGGCTCGCAAGGGGCAGACAAGCGGCGAGGCGCCGGTGGCGCGGTCACCGAGGCGGCGGCACGACGCCCCGTCCGGTGCGCCGTCGTCGGCCGGCCAGGTCGTCCTCCTCGACGCCGGCAAGACGATCGGGGGAACGAGCCGCGACATCAGCCTCGTGGTCACCAACACCCAGTCCGTGGGGGGAGACTTCGGCTATCGTGCGACGCTCGCGGCCCGCGGGCTCGGGAGTGGCCGGAACGGCGAAGGCTGGTCGACCCTGGCCAGTCGCACCGGGACCGCTTCCCCGAGTGACGATCTGACGCTGGGCTTCGGCCGAGTGTCGTTGCCGCCAGGCGTCCAACGCCTGCAGCTGCGACTCGAGGTCAGCCTGCCGGCGCCGTCGGCCCGACCGCCAGCCCTGGCGGTGGCGTCGGCCTGACGTTCCGCGACCAGGATCGGATCGCGTTCCTCAAACCGGGAACGCGATCCGATCAGCCGGCTTGGCCAACTCCCGCGGATTCCCAAATGGATTCCAGGGCTTCGCCGACGCGCTGCGGAGAACGAAACGCTAGGCACATCCCGACCGAGCCCGATAATGTGACGCCAATGCGGGTGAGGAGTACGGGATGGCAGATGACCTTGTTGAACGCCTAGCAAAAGTCGATCTCTTTACTGGCTTTTCTCGAAAATCCATGGTCAAGCTGTCCCGCAGTGGTCGGGAGGTTCAGCACGAGCCTGGCCACGAGATCGCGTCCGAGGGTGGCGGCGCGGCCGGCTTTCATCTGATCCTTGCAGGTGAGGCTCGCGTTGAGGTCGGGGGAGTGGCTCGTCGCGAGCTCGGACCCGGTGATCACTTCGGCGAGATCTCGCTGGTGGACGGCAAGCCGCGATCGGCGACTGTCCGGGCCGGCGACGACGGGCTGCGGACTTTCGCAATCCCGGTGTGGGAGTTTCGATCTCTCCTTGAAGAACATCCGGAGATGACCCGAGCGCTGCTGGACAATCTGTGTGCTCGAATCCGAAGCGTCGAAGCGACTATTCAGCCTCGATCCCCCAATTGACGGCCGCGGCCGACGTATGACTGCGTGGCGGGTTTTGTCGGTCGTGCGCGCAACAGTTGAAGTTTCCACGGTCATATTGCGGCCGAATTGACTTGGAAGTCGATTGCCGCAGTCGGCGATCTTGGGGACACTCGAAGTACGCGGCCCTGCGATGATGTTTCGCGCGCGGGGAGGACCGGCATGGTCGAGCAGGCGCCAGTTCCAGCAGCGGACAACGTGAGTGCAGCCGAGTGGGAGCGGCTCCGGCGGGATCACGCCGCGCTCCGAGACCAGTTCGCGGCCGCCGGCGAGGTCCTGTCTGCCCTGGGCCGTTCGTCGGGCGATCCGGACGCCGTGCTCGCCACCATCGCCGAGAGTGCCCGACGGCTCTGCGGCTCCCACGCGGCCATGCTCTGCCTCCGCGAGGGCGGGGTCTACCGGCTGATCAAGTCAGTCGGGCTGTCCGACGAGTCGATCCGGCTCCTCACCGACCAGCCGATTCCGGTCGGTCGGGAGACCCTCATCGGCCGGGTCGGGATCGATCGGCGGCCGGGGCAGATCGCCGACGTGCTCGCCGACCCGGAGTACGGCCGGCACGACATTCAGCGGGTCGGTGGCTTCCGGACCACGATGGGCGCACCCATGCTCCTCGACGACAAGGTCGTCGGTGCCTTGGCGCTGTGGCGCAACGAGGTGAATCCCTTCACCGATCGCGAGATGGCGATCGTCGCCGCGTTCGCCGGACAGGCCGCGCTTGCCGTCAACAGCGTGCATCTCGTCCAGCAACTCGAGTCCCGTGGCGCCGAGCTCGCCAGGAAGGTCGACGAACTGGAGGCGCTGGGCAAGATCGGCGAGGCGGTCAACTCCAGCCTCGATGTCGACGACGTGCTCTCGACCGTCGCCATGCATGCCGTCGAGCTGTCCGGAACCGACGGCGGCTCGATCATGGAGTACTTCGAACGCGAACGCTGCTTCCTGGTACGCAGTGTCTACCGGACCAGCCAGGATGTGGTCGACGCGCTCCGCTCGATCCGCATCGACCTCGACGAGACACTCGTCGGGCGCGCAGCCAAGCTGCGCCGGCCGATCGCGGTCTCCGATCTCGGAGCGGTCGACCTGGATCCGCATCTGAGGATCCTCTACGACGCCGGCTGGCGGTCGCTGGTGGCCGTGCCCATGCTGCGGGAGGACCAGGTCGTCGGCTGCCTGATCGTGCGACGCCGACGGACCGGAGACTTCTCCGAGGAGACCATCGACCTGCTCGAAACGTTCGCCGGTCAGTCCGCCCTGGCCCTGCTGAACGCCAGGTTGTATCGGGAGCTGAAGGAGCAGAGTCTCGAGCTGGAGCTGGCGAGCCGGCACAAGTCGGAGTTCCTCGCCAGCATGTCCCACGAGTTGCGTACTCCGCTCAATGCGGTCCTCGGATTCTCCGAGATCCTGCTGGAGCGGATGTTCGGCGACATCAACGAGCGCCAGGAGGAGTACCTGCGCGACATCCACGGATCGGGCCGGCACCTACTCGAGCTGCTCAACGAGATCCTCGACCTGTCCAAGGTGGAGGCCGGCCGGATGGAGCTGGAGTACTCCTCGTTCGAGCTGCGCTCGTTGCTCGAGGACGCCGCGTCGATGCTGCGCGAGCGTGCTGCCGCGCACACGATCGAACTCTCGGTCGAGGTCGACGACGACGTGGGTCGGGTCTACGCCGACGAGCTCCGCCTCAAGCAGGTCGTGCTCAACCTGATCACCAACGCCGTCAAGTTCACCGACGACGGCGGATCCGTGTCGGTGCGTGCCTGTCGCTCGACCTCGGACATCGACATCACCGTCACCGACACCGGCGTCGGTGTCCCCGAGGCCGATCGGGAGCGGATCTTCGAGTCCTTCCAGCAGGGTGGCCGCGGCAGTTCACGCGAGGAGGGCACCGGACTTGGCCTCACCCTGTCGCGCCGGATCGTCGAATTGCTCGGCGGCCGGATGTGGCTCGATACCGAGGTCGGCGTCGGAAGCACGTTCGGCTTCTCCTTGCCTGGCCGCCGCGAAAGCGCCGAGCAGACCGGTACGGGTGCACGGGCGCCGGTCGTCGGCGACGTGGTCGTGATCGAGGACGACCGGCTCTCGCTCGACCTGTTGACCGCGTACCTGTCCGACGCCGCACTCCGAGTGACCACGGCGCGCGACGGGCAGTCCGGGCTGGAGGCGGTGCGGCGGGTGCATCCCGACGTCGTGCTCCTCGATATCCGCCTGCCGGGGATCGACGGATGGTCGGTGCTCCAGGCACTCAAGTCCGCGCAGGAGACCCGCGACATCCCCGTGGTCGTCGTGTCGATCGTCGACGAACGGTCGCGTGGCGTGGCCTTGGGGGCGGCGGCATACCTGGTGAAGCCCGTGGGTCGGGACGACCTACTCGGTGCATTGCAGAGCGTGGGTGCTCCGGCACCGACACCGAAGTGAGATGGAACAGGGGTGAGTACGACATGAGCCAGCGCCGCATCCTCGTGGTCGAGGACAATCCGAAGAATCTCAAGCTGGTAAGGGATGTCCTCACCTTCTCGGGCTACGAAGTGATCGAGGCGAGCTCAGGGGAGGACGGCGTACGCCTGGCGGAGGAGGCGTGCCCGGATCTCATCTTGATGGATCTTCAGCTGCCTGGAATCGACGGCGCCGAGGCGCTGCGACAGATTCGGGTCAACGACAAGAACCACGGCGTCCCCGTCGTCGCCGTCACCGCGTTCGCGATGAACGAGGACCGAGCACGCGCGTACGCGTCCGGGTTCAACGGCTACGTCGAGAAACCGATCAGCGCGCGAAGTCTGCCGCAGATGGTCGAGGACTTCCTCACCATGGGCGGCTCGACGTGATCGGCGCCCAGAGCGCCGGTGCTCGTGTGCTCGTCGTGGACGACCAGCCGGCGAATGTGCGGTTGCTCGAGGCCATCCTCGTGACGCGAGCCTACGACGTGATGACTGCGTCGTCCGGCGAGGAGGCCCTGAAGCGGATCGCCGAGTCCGAGCCCGACCTGGTTCTCCTCGACATCGTGATGCCGGGCATCGACGGCTACGAGGTCTGCCGCCGGATCAGAGAGCGGGTCGAGACGGCGTACCTTCCGGTCGTGATGGTGACGGCCAGCGGCGACGAGCAGAAGGTCAAGGCGTTGGAGGCCGGAGCGGACGACTTTCTGACCAAGCCGATCAACCAGAGCGAACTGCTTGCGCGGGTGGCATCGCTCGCCAGGATCAAGCGCTATCAGGACACCATCAAGCGCCAGACGGCCGAACTGGCGGCATGGAACCGCGAGCTGGAGACGAGGGTCGAGATCCAGGTCTCGCAGCTCGAGCGGATGGGCCGGCTGCGCCGGTTCTTGTCCCCCCAGGTCGCCGAGCTGATCGTCGACACCGGAAACGAGTCGGTGCTCGAGAGTCACCGTCGCGAGATCGTCGTGGTGTTCTGCGACATGCGGGGCTTCACCACGTTCGCCGAGTCCAGTGAACCCGAAGAGGTGATGGGCGTCCTGCGCGACTATCACGAAGCGCTCGGCGACCTCATCTTCCGGTTCGAGGGAACCCTCGAGCGGTTCGCCGGCGACGGCCTGATGGTCTTCTTCAACGACCCGGTTCGCTGCGAGGACGGCCCGCTGCGGGCGATCCGCATGAGTGTCGCCATGCGAACCCGGGTCCGCACCCTCGCCGAGGGCTGGGCCCGGCAGGGTCACGATCTCGCCATGGGCATCGGCATCGCCCAGGGCTACGCGACCCTCGGGAAGATCGGGTTCGACAGCCGGCTGGACTACGCGGCGATCGGCACGGTCACCAACCTCGCCTCCCGGCTGTGCTCCGACGCCGAGCCGTGGGAGATCCTCGTGACCGAGCGCGTACTCTCCGCGACCGGAGACCTCGTGGTCGGCGAGGACGCCGGCCTACGGTCGCTGCGCGGATTCAACCGGCGTATCCATGCCTTCAGCGTCACCGGCGTCGACGACTCGAGGGTCGTCACGTAGGCGTTTGCCTTTGCAGGGTGGGCAGATGACGCACAGCAGGTGCAGCCGAACCGTCGTCGGTCCATGCGGCGAGTACGGATGTGTGAGTGCCCGGCGACAGGGCTGACAGGTCGATCTCGACCGGCGTGTTGCCGGTTGTGGTGGCGGGCGAGTGCGGTGTGAGCGACGGCCGACCTGGACGCCGCACTCGGAGGGCGACATTGACCTCCTGACCGGATGCGGCGCCGGATGTGGTCACTCGCAACCGGGCTCCTGACGGTGCCTCCGTGATCTCTTCGGTCCCAGCACCAAGCGGCATCGATGGCTGTCCCGGGATCACGAGCTCGACCACGTCGATGGTGAGCGATGGGCGCACTGCGGTGCCGGCGGCGACCGACGGCGTGACTGACTCCAACTCTTCCGCCGCCGGAGGGCTCGGCTCGTCGGCTGGTGTCACGTCAATCGCGTCGGTGTCTTCGGTTTGTCGGGCGGGTAGATGGCGCTGCATCCACGCCGATACCGCGGCGCCCGGCCAGTCGGGCCATGACTCGTGGGGTACGGGTGGCTCGTGCTCGGCCTGCTCAGCAGCAACCCGCCGCTCGAGCCCGTGCTCGGTGTCGCGCTTCTCGAAGCTGACGACGAAGGCGGCGACCTGTTCCCATCCGGGGTCGCCGGCCGCCGCAAGATCTCGTGCCTCGTCCTGCCAGGTCGAGATCTCCTCCAGTGTGAGTCGCAGCCGCTGGGCCTTCATCTCGTCCAAGATGGTCCGACGATCGGCTCGCACCAGGTCGCCGGGCGTACGGATGTTCAACGACTCGGCGAGGACGGCCCGACGCTTGGGGGTGATGCCCTTGATCGATGAGAGGTCGGCGGTCATCGCGACGGTCTCCTTCCATAGGCACGGTTGCCCCACCGACCGCTCGGCTGGGTAGCCGAGCGGACGAAGGGGTTGTGGTGCGGCGGCCACGCCCTATGCGGCTCGCCGCGCGGTTGCTCAGTAGAACTCCCGCTCTTCCAATGCCTCGTAGCCGACCAGGATCGGCCGCTCTCGCTTGCAGCAATGCAACGCAAACGTGGCGCCGACCTCGTAGAGACTGCCGCAGTACTCGGCAGGCACGGTCCCGGCAGGGACCAGGTACTTGACCTCGATGCACCTGGTCTGACAGCCGTCCCAGTCGTTCCGGTCGAGGACACCCTGCGGGAGCTTGTCCGCCAGGTCGAAGTTCGGGCCCTCGCCGATCGACGTGAACTTCAGGTCGAAGCACCAGTCGCCGTGGATGCAGTGCCACAGCTCACCGCGCAGCTCGACGCGGAATCGGACCAGGAACGGATCGGTGACCGCGATGATCGTCCCCGGCGGGACGCCGTTCTGGTCGACGATGTCGGCGTCCCAGTAGGCCCTGAGCGCCGTCGCGGCCGGAAGCCGCAGCTCGACGACTCCATCGAGATAATCGCGGTCGTCGGGCCAACACTCCGACACGAATCCTTCAATAGCCATCGGTATATCTCCTTCCGAACGGGGTTCCCGGCCCCGTGGCCGAGCCCGTCCAGACTCGCCGGTGGCGGTGAGCTGCTGGTTCGGTCGCGATTAGCGATGCGGTTAGCGCCAATAAGGTCGCAATACGTTTTTGCTCAGGACGCTTACCTTCGCTTAGTCGAGGGGGTATACCTAGAAGAGGTGCGTTGCCGGGACTGTCGGGAACGCGCCGTCCATGCGGGGCCCGCTGAGGATTGTGCAGGTGGCGTGCTGTATGAATCGGTGAGGTCGAGCCGGCATGCAAGGAAGCAGGCGCTGGTGGCGGCGGCGGGGAGATGCCGGCACCGACACGCGACAGCAGGCTCTTGCGATCCAGATACTCTCCGAGCTCGCCGAGCTGTCACCAGCGGAGCTGGCCGCGGCGTTGGCCTATGTCCGGCAGAGTCGCCTTCCACCTGTCACGACGCCGAGACACTCCGCTCGCTTGAGCTACGAGGCGTCGACAGGAGAAGAAGTTGGTGTTGCTCCGGCTCCCGATCGAGTCGCATCGAGGGGTTATCGATTCCTCGATCGTCCCTTGCTCCGCGCCACGCCGCCCGACCAGGCCGATGTGGTGGTCCGGGCGCTCGGCCCGCTCAAGGTCGAGGTCGGCGGTAGGCGTGTTCAGTCATGGAGCGGCAGTCGAGTCCGGACCATCTTCGAGTACCTGCTGCTACATCACGCGCCGGTGCACCGCGACGTCCTGATGGAGCTGCTCTGGCCGGGCTACCCGCGTTCCTCTGCTCGCAACAACCTCAACGTCAGCATGTACGGGCTACGCCGCGCCCTGGACCTCAACGGCGATCGGGACTATGTGGTGCATCGCGAAGGCCGCTACGTCCTGAACCCAGACCTCGCCTGGTCGGTCGACTTCGCCAGGTTCACCCAAGCCGTACAGGAGTCGCAGGTTGCAGATGCAAGCGGCCGACCGGCCGCCGCGCTCGTGCATGCACAGCTCGCGATTCAGGAGTATCGCGGCGACCTCTTCGAGGACGATTCCAGCGCCGACTGGTGTGACAACGAGCGCGCGACGCTCGCCGACATGTTCGCGCAGACTCTCGAGCTTCAAGCCGAGCTGTTTCTTGACCGTGGTGACGTCGACGCCGCCCAGCGCGCCGCGCAACGCCTCATCGATCAGGACGGCTGCCGAGAATCTGCCCACCGCCTCCTGATGACCTGCCACGCGCGTCGCAACCAGCGCGATCAGATCGTCCGCCAGTACCGCCGATGCGTCACGAAGCTTCACGACGAGTTAGACGTCGCGCCCAGCACCGAGACCGTTCGCCTCTTCCGGCAGCTCACCGAGTCCCGCTAACCCGGTGCCCACTCACGAGCGAACGAACTTCTGGCCTGTACCCGGCAAGGACCTTCGGCCCTGTCGAGGCCTACGACGTTTTACGTAGGCTCCTCGCGGCCCTGTGTAAATCTGTCCGCCGGGGTAACGGGTGAGGAAAACAAGTTCATGCGACGACCACTGTTTCGGCGTACCTCGATGCTGCTCGCACTCGCGGTCCCGCTGGCGCTAGCGCCTGCCCTGTCGATCAGTCAGCCTGCATCTGCCGCGACCAACACCGTTGTGTCGTTGACGTTTGACGACGGCCAATCGTCGCAGGCGGCGACGCAGGCGATGCTGGCCTCGCATGGGATGAACGGCACCTACTACATCAACTCGGCGCAAGTGGGGTCGTCGTCCTACTACATGACGTGGCCGCAGATCCACTCGCTGGCGGATGCCGGGAACGAGATCGGCGGGCACACGCTGCACCACGTGAACCTGACGAACGTGAACACTGCGACGGCGACGACGGAGGTGTGTGACGACCGGCAGGCGCTGTTGGCCCAGGGCTTCTCACCGGTGACAGCATTCGCCTATCCCGAGGCCGCGGTGAACAACACGGCCAAGCAGGTCGTGCAGGGGTGTGGCTACACGTCCGGCCGCAGTGTCGGCAACATCTACAGCAACGGTGCCTGCCCTGGCTGTCCCTTCGCGGAGACGGTGCCGCCGGCGGATGCGTTCAACCTGAGTACGCCGGAGTCGGCGGGCAGCACTACCACGCTGTCGCAGCTCCAGAGCTATGTCACCGATGCGGAGAACAACGGCGGCGGTTGGGTGGTCCTCACCTTCCACGGGATCTGCACCGACAGTTGCACCGGGACGAACTCGTTGAACACCAATACGTTCACGCAGTTCTTGGACTGGTTGCAGCCACGCAGTGGCAACGGGACGCAGGTGCGGACGGTCGGCCAGGTGATGACCGGTGGGAACCCGCCACCGCCGGCGGGGCCGACCACGACGATCTCCTGTAATGGCACCGCCTGCAGCCCTGCGGTCTATCGGACCAGCCCGGTCAGTGTCGCGCTGAACGCCACCGGCGGCACCGGCGCGCTGACAACCCGCTACACGACCGATGGGTCGGACCCGACGACCAGCCCAACCGCCATCACCTACAACGGGCAACCCTTCAACGTGGCCAGCACGACCAACGTCCGCTATTACAGCTTCGACAGCACTCCCACCGTGGAAGCCGCGAAGTCCCAAACGATCACGATCGACACGACACCGAGTACGACGATCTCCTGTAATGGCATCGCCTGCAGCCCTGCGGTTTATCGGACCAGCCCGGTCAGTGTCACGCTGAACGCCACCGGCGGCAGCGGCGGCGCCACCCTGACGACCCGCTACACGACCGATGGGTCCGATCCGACCAGCAGCTCCACTGCGACGACGTACAGCGGAGCGTTCAACCTCACCAGCTCCGCCAACGTTCGCTACTACACGACCGACGGCACGACGGCCGAAACGCCCAAGAGCCAACAGATCACGATCGACACCACGCCTCCCAACACCATTGTGTCGTTGACGTTTGACGATGGGCAGTCGTCGCAGGCGGCGACGCAGACGATGCTGTCGTCACGCGGGATGACGGGGACGTACTACATCAACTCGGCGATGGTCGGGTCGTCGGGTTACTACATGACCTGGCCGCAGATCCACTCGCTGGCCGATGCGGGGAACGAGATCGGTGGGCACACGCTGCACCACACGAATCTCACCTCCGTCAACCTCGCCACGGCACAGACCGAGGTGTGTAACGACCGGCAGGCGTTGCTCGCTCAGGGATTCGCGCCGGTGGCGTCGTTCGCCTATCCGGAGGCTGCGGTGAACAACACCGCCAAGCAGGTGGTGCAGGGTTGTGGCTACACGTCGGCACGTGGTGTCGGCAGCCTCTACAGCGCTGGGGCCTGCCCCGACTGCACGTACGCGGAGACGGTGCCGCCGGCGGATGCGCTCAACCTGAGGACGCCGGACTCGGCGGGCAGCACCACCACGCTGGCGCAGTTGCAGAGCTACGTGACCGATGCGGAGACCCACGGTGGCGGCTGGATCGTGCTGACCTTCCATGGGATCTGCACCAACAGTTGCACCGGGACGAACTCGTTGAACACCAATACGTTCACGCAGTTCCTGGACTGGCTGCAGCCGCGTAGTGCCAACGGCACCCAGGTGCGGACGGTCGGTGACGTGATGGGGCTGCCGCCGGCGCCGGTGCCGCCGACCACGACGATCACGTGTAATGGCTCGGCCTGCAGCAGCGCTGTCTACCGGACCAGCCCGGTCAATGTCGCGCTCAGTGCCACCGGTGGCACCGGTGGCACCGGAACGTTGACGACCCGCTACACCACCGACGGGTCGAATCCGGCCACCAGCAACACCGCGGTCACGTACAGCGGGCCGTTCCAGGTGGCCCAGACCACGACGGTCCGCTACTACACGACGAACGGCACCGCCGCGGAAACCCCGAAGTCCCAGCAGATCACCATCGACACCACACCGACCACGGCGATCACGTGTAACAACGCTGCATGCAACAGCGGCTTCTACGCGACCAGCCCGGTCACCGTCCGGCTCAACACCACCGGTGGCAGTGGAGCGGTGACGACCCGCTACACCACCGACGGTTCGGACCCGACCACTAGCGCCACAAGGATTACCTACGCCGGGCCGTTCACCGTGGCCAACACCGCCACGGTTCGCTACTACAGCGTCGACAGCCTGAACGCAGCCGAAACTGCCAAGAGCCAACAGATCAGGATCGATACCGCGGCGCCGGCTGTGACGGTGACGAGCCCGACCGGCGGGTCCTTCCGGCGCAATACGGCGGTCACTGTGCAAGCCACTGCGACCGACACCGGATCCGGTGGCGCTGCGGCATCCGGCGTGGCGAGCGTCGTCTTCCGCGACGGCACTGCGGTGATCGGCACCGACACGTCAGCGCCCTACCAGGTCACTTGGCGAAGCAACACTGTCGGCACCCACACCCTTACCGCTGTGGCGACCGACGTGGCGGGCAACCCCACCACGTCTGCGGCGAGGACGGTCACGATCACGCGCTAGCTGGACGGCCGAGCCCTCGGCGCTGCGCGGACGTGGGTACGTTCGCCCTGCCGCCCGATCAGGCTGAGGAACTCGACCGGGCCGGCGCCGGTGCCGCCGAACCAGTGGGGCGTACGGGTGTCGAACTCGGCCGCCTCGCCGGGTTTGAGGACGAGGTCGTGCTCTCCGAGGACCAGACGGAGCCTGCCGTTGAGTACGAAGACCCAGTCGAAGCCCTCGTGGGTACGCAGGTCCGGCTCGGCGTCGTCGGCCCCTTTCGGGAGCACGAACTTGTAGGCCTGAATGCCTCCGGGCCGGCGGGTCAGCGGCAGAACGGTCGATCCGTCACCGCCGGCGATCGGCCGTAGGTTGACCCGAGGATCACCGGTCGGTGGTGCGTCGACGAGCTCGTCGAGGGTCACTCCATGGGCGCGGGCGAGCGGCAGGAGCTGCTCGAGCGTCGGGCGGCGCAGTCCCGCCTCCAGCCGCGAGAGCGTGCTGATCGAGATGCCGGTCTCCTCGGCGAGGTCGGCCAGGGTGATGTCGCGTCGCTGCCGTAGCTCCTTCAGCCTCGGTCCGACAGCATCGAGCGTCCGGTCGGTGGTGTCGTCCATGCCATCAGTTTGCCATTCGGCAACAGGCTTTGCGGATTCGCTCCGGCGGTTGTCACCATCGCTGAACTGGGTGAGACACACGGAAGGACGATCGATGGCCCATGGGTTCGACAAGGCGTACTGGGAGGAACACTGGCGGCGGGCAGATCCCAGCGGGGCCGGATCCGTCGGCGGGCACCCGCCAAACCCGTACCTCGCCCGCGAGCTCGGCGAGCTGGCGCCGGGCACCGCGCTGGATGCGGGCTGCGGCGCCGGCGCCGAGGCGATCTGGCTCGCCTCGCGTGGCTGGCAGGTGACCGCAGTCGACATCTCGTCGGAGGTCCTGGCCGGTGCCGTCGAGCGCGGGACGGCTGGCGGCACCTCGGACCAGGTGCGGTGGGTCGAGGCGGACTTGAGCCGCTGGGAACCGGGCACGCGGTTCGACCTGGTCACGACTCACTACGCGCATCCGGCGATGCCTCAGCTGGAGTTCTACGACCGGATCGCTCGATGGGTCGCGCCCGGCGGCGCCCTGCTGATCGTCGGTCACCTCCACACCGACGGCGCCGCTGGCCCGCCGGCCGAGGCATCGGCCACTGCTGCCGCGATCACGGCACGTCTGGACGAGACCACCTGGGAAGTCGTCACGGCCGAGGAGTGCCACCGGACGCTGGTCGGCCAGGCCGGCCGGTCGTCCGCCCTCCATGACGTCGTCGTTCGAGCCATCCGGCGGCCGTCTCATGCCGCCTGACGTGGGGCGACTCGCGCGATCTCACAGAGCTATTGCGTCGGCCGGTGTCCTGGCGGTGTAGTGGAGACCCCGAGCTTCGCGAGGCCGCGCTGCTCGCGCTTGGCGGTGCTGGATACAAGGTCTGCCGGGCACCTGGGACCAGGCGCTCCCTGACCGTGTGGCACACCCCTGACGACGGACATGCGGTGGCCGGCATGGCGTGGCGTTTCGACCTCCACCCGCCGCCCCGATCTCGGTGCCGCCGAACCCGGCATCTCTCGCCCTTGTAGCAAAGCTGCGGGCCTCGCTCACGAGTACTTTTGCCGCGTGGGTGTGTCGGGACTTTCGGCCCGTGCTGCTTGCAGACGGTGGACGCATGATGGCCTCTTCATGCATCGAGCGGCCCCGTCCGGCACCCCAGCTTGGCGAGCCGAGATGCCAGGCTGATGGGAGATCCGAACCCATGACCAGGACGGCGAGCGGCGAACCTGACAGGTATGTGAGTGGCCGCACGGTCAGCGAGGTGTCGACGTATTTGGCTGAGGTGGCGACCGACCATGCGGAGGTGTTCCGCGGGGGCAGTGTTCGGGTCGACGCCTTCGGCATTCCGCACGGTTCCAGCCTGCGGCAGGCGCTCGGCCGCCACGGCTGGCGACCCACGGGGCATCGCGCCCCCGGCCGCGGCTGGGACGTCATTCTCGTCGAGCCGATCCGCCGTCCCTGAGCAGGGCAGCTGAGCCGCAGCAGGCTACCGGGACACCAATTGCTGACCGCCGTCGATGTCGTACGTCGCTCCGGTCAGTGCCGTATTGGTCATGAGGTGGATGGCCAGCGCGGCGACGTCGGCGGCTTCGACGACCCGTCCGATCGGGAGCGTTGAGCGGAGCTCGGCTCGCCGCTCGTCGAGCTGGTCGCCGAGGAGCGTGGCCGACAGCGGGGTGTCGACGAAGCCGGCGGCGATCAGGTTGATCCGTACGGGAGCGATCTCGATCGCCAGGCTGGCGGTGAGGGCCGGCAACGCGACGGTCATCGCCGAGGTGATCCCGATGCCGAGGCGCGGGTTTCGCCCACCGATGCCGCCCATGAACAGCAGCGCTCCGCCGGGACGCACCTTCGGGCTGGCGTATCGGGCGACGCCGGCCATCAGCATCGGGTGCTCCTGAAGCGCCCGTCGTGCCGCGTCGAAGTCCATGTCGGCCAGGGACGCGTAGTACGGGCCACCGGCGGTGACCATGACGTGGTCGATCGGTCCGTCGAGCGACCCGAAGAACTCCTCGAGGGCCGGGGTGTCGTTGGCGTCGAACGTGGCGGTGCCCTTGGCGCCGACCTGGTCCGCCGCGTCCTTCAACCGGTCGGGATTGCGGCCGGCCAGGACGACCTCGGCGCCATCGGCCCGGGCCTGCCGCGCGGTCTCCAGCCCGATGCCGGCGCTGCCACCGATTACGACGACGGTCTGGCCGGCCAGGGCCGGTTCGCGGGTCGGGCTCATGTCGCCACCTCCGACTTCGCAGCCGACTGGGCCTGCTTGGCGGCGGCGCGTCGATCCCAACCGTGCGGGCAGTAGTGGCCGCGGGCGAGCGTCAGGATCATCGGATCGCGACCCTGGACCTCGCTGAGCGACCGGACTGTGTCCGTGTGGTCGGGGAGCGCGTAGTCCGGGAAGACTCCGCCGGGAACGACGTCGGAGCGCATGGGACAACCACCTCTCAGATGCTGTCCCGGGCGCGACCAGCACGGCGGTCAGCTCGACTCCGCGCCAGGGCCGGGCCGTGCCAGGAACCGTCAGTCCATCACCCCAGGCTAACTCCGTCGTCGGGGACGGCCAGAGCCCTACGCATCCCCGGGATGTTGGCGCGTCCACTGGTCGGAACATTGGAGTTGTCCCGGCAGCAACGCCCTCGAAGCCTTGGTCGTAGGAGGCGAACCTCGACGATGGTGGCGTCGCGATGACAGCTGACCTGCGGTCGG
>Ga0209382_10001287_pt1 | contig 39857 bp, 30 predicted proteins | sample SoiMetdeltSBSDD5_FD_187599 | JGI IMG/M metagenome (GOLD analysis project Ga0209382, IMG submission 187599) | Bulk soil microbial communities from a Populus tree surrounding site in Tennessee, USA - Soil MetaG P. deltoides SBSDD5 (SPAdes) (version 2) | ecosystem: Environmental > Terrestrial >... | reverse complement strand
CCAAGAACTCGGTGACCGGCGGAGCGTACGGGCGCTTCTGGAACCCGGACACCAGGATCCCCTGCTCCGCGCCGCCGTTCGGCGAGCTCGTCGCGGTGGACGTGAACACCGGCGACATCTCCTGGCGGGTGCCGCTCGGCATCGTTGACGAACTCGCGGCCAAGGGATTCAAGGACACCGGCGCGCTCACGCTCGGCGGGAGCATGGCGACCGCGGGTGGACTGGTGTTCATCGGTGCGACCGCGGACAAGCGGTTCCGCGCGTTCGAGGCGAAGACGGGGAAGGAGCTCTGGGTCACCGAGCTCGACGCCGACGCCAAGGCTGCCCCGATGTCGTTCCTCGGCCGCGACGGGCGCCAGTACGTCGTCATCATGGCCGGCGGCGGCCACCAGTTGAGCCGCACCAAGCCGGCGTCCGGTTCGAACCTCATCGCGTTCGCGCTGCCGTCGAAGCCGGGCGCGGCCGTTCCGAAGCACCACTGATTTGGGGTTGCCCTGCTGGCAGTTCAGAGGACCGTCCGGGAAAGGAGCACAGTATGACTGATCGTGCTCATGCACTCGCAGAGCTATGGCGTCCGTTCAGAACGAGTCTGTTGATTGCGGCGACGTGTGTCGTGCTACCGGCGGACACATCCGCGCAGGAGCTGTACGGCAGCGTCGTCGGGGTAGTCAAGGATGCGCAGGGGGGTGTCCTTCCGGGCGCGGCCGTCGTCATCGTCAACCGGAACACCGGGCTCAAGCGCGAGACGACGACCAACCACGAGGGGGGGTACACATTCGCGAACCTGCCTGGAGGCGCCTACGACGTGCACGTGACCATGAGCGGCTTCAGGGAAGCCGTCCGCTCGAACGTGCCGCTGGCCGTCGGACAGGTCAGCCGGGTGGACGTGCCGCTGGAAGTGGGCGGCGTCGCAGAGGTCGTGGAAGTCACGTCCGAGCTGCAGCTCCTCCAGACTGACAAGGCGGACACCAGGACCGAACTGAAGCCGACCGAGATCACCAGCCTGCCGCTCAACCAGTACCGGAACTACCAGATGCTGCTCAACCTGGTTCCCGGCTCGCAGCCCGGCTACAACGCGTTCAGCGAGACGCTCCTGCCGCAGGGGACGTTGAACATGATCATGGGCGGCCAGGACGGCACGCAGCAGACCACGCGGAACGACGGCACCAACCTGGTGAACGCGTTCCTGCCGGCCGCGCAGGTCTACATCCCGCCGGCCGAGACCATCGAGTCGGTCAACATCGTCACCGGCAGCATGGACGCCGAATCGGGCGGAGCATCGGGCGCCGCCGTCTCGGTGATCACGAAGTCGGGCACGAACCAGCTCCGCGGCTCGGCGTTCATCTTCTACAACAACGACAGACTGAACGCGACGCCGTACTACTTCGGGCGCGGCGCGGCGCCGCAGAAACTGCCGATGGATCGCCAGGTCGCCGGCGGCACGCTGGGCGGGCCGATCCTCCGCAACAAGCTGTTCTACTTCGGCTCCTACGAGGGCTACATGAGCGACACGGATCTGTTCACGTTCTACAGCGTGCCGGACCAGGCGCTCCGCCGCGGCGACTTCTCGAACGCGATGAACGCGAACGGCACGCTGCAGCGCATCTACGACCCGGCGTCGGCCATTCTCACTGCCCCCGTCGCCGGACGCGAGCCGTTCCCGGGCAACATCATTCCCGGGAATCGGATCCATCGCATCGCCCGCACTATTCTCGACACCTACTACCCGCTGCCCAACGTCGAGGGTTCGGGCGCCGGCGGGCTGACCAACAACTATCGGATGACCCAGCGGAACACGACCGATCGCCACAACTTCGACGGGAAGGTCAACTGGAACCGGACGAGCTCGAATCAGATCTGGGGCAAGGTCAGCCACATGGACGCGCGGGTCAACGACAGGCACGTCTTCCCGTTCCCGACCACCGCGGAGGCCGGTGCCCAGACCGACGTGTTCAACTACGCCACCGGCCAGACCTGGACGCTCGGGTCCACGCTGACCATGGACGGTTCGCTGGGCTACGCCACGATGTACACGAGCGCCGCGTCGCCGGACACGTTCATGGGCATGCTCGGGCTCGAGCTCGGCATCCCGAACACCAACGACCAGGGGCTGGGCGACGAACGGTACGCCGGCCTGCCGCGCTTCAACACGGGGTTCAGCGCCATCGGCGACGCGGTCGGGTTCATTCCCACGACCCGCGACGATTCGACGCTGTCCGGATCGTTCAACCTCACGAAGGTCTCCGGGCAGCACGAGCTGAAGGCGGGCTACAGCATGACCTACATGACGCTGGAGCACTGGAACCCGGAAGGGGCGAATCCCCGCGGCCAGTTCGACTTCGCCACGAACGCGACGAGGACCTTCGGCACCGGCTCGCAGACCGGGAACTTCTACAACCAGTACGCGGCATTCCTGCTCGGGCTCGTCGGCACGGCCAACCGCAGCCTCCAGTGGGAGCTCTTCACCGTGCGTGAGTGGCAGCATGCCCTGTATTTCCGCGATCGATGGAACGTCAATCCGCGGTTCACGCTCGACGCCGGTGTGCGCTGGGAGTACTACCCGATCATGAACCGGGCAAACCGCGGGATGGAGCGGCTCGACCTCGACACGCTGGACGTACTGCTCGGGGGAGTCGGCAACGTTCCGCAGAGCGTGGGCCTGGATCCCGCGACCGACCAGTTCGCGCCGCGGATCGGAGGCGTCTACCGGATCGACGACGACACGGTCCTGCGCAGCGGCTACGGCCTGGCGTTCGAGTCGCGGCCGTGGGCGCAGAACTTCCGCGGCCACGCGTCGTATCCCCTTGCGATCAATTCGAACTTCAACCCGCCCGCCTCGGACTCGCAGTTCGGCTGGTTCGGCACGCTCGACCAGGGGCTGCCGTTCGTCCAGGGGCCCGACACGAGCAGCGGCCGCGTCCGACTGCCGAACACGGTCGGCATGACCTCGCCGAGCCTGGACGCCGGCCGGCGCCCGCGCACCCATTCCTGGAACGTCGCGTTCGAACGGCGTCTGCCGTTCTTCTCGGTCGACGTCGCCTACGTCGGGAACAAGTCGGTCGACATGCGGCAGAACGTCAACGCCAATCCCGTCCGCACGCTCGGCGGCGGCAACACCGATCGCCCGTACTTCCAATCCCATGGCCGGCAGATCGCCATCAGCGTCTCGACGCCCTACGCGAGACGGACGTTCCAGTCGTTTCAGGTCGGCATCAACCGGCCGATGTCGAAGGGCCTGTTGCTCAAGGGCCATTACACCTGGAGCCGCGGCTGGACGGAGGGGACCAACTACGAGCTGCCCGAGTTCCAGGATCTGAACTGGCAGCGGCAGGGTGTCGGCGCGCAGGGCGCAGCGGGCATCCGGGATCACAACGTCCAGATGGCGTTCGTGTATCAGCTGCCGTGGACGAGCGAAGGGTCCTCCGGCATCATGAGGCAGATCATCAACGACTGGCAGGTCAGCGGCGTTCTCAGCCTCTTGAGCGGCGAGCCGTTCACGGTCACCGCGGATGCGACCGCGCTGAACACGCCGGGCAATACGATGACCGCGGACCTGGTCGGGAACGTCACCAAGATCGGTGACATCGGCGCCGACGGCTTCTACTATGATCCGTCGGCGTGGGCGCAGCCGTCGTGCTCGCTCTGCCTCGGCAACAGCGTCCTCAACCAGTTCACCGGGCCCGGCGTCGTGAACCTGGACCTGGCGATTTCGCGAAGCTTCCCCTTTGGCGCCACCCGGCGGCTCGAGGCCAGGATCGAAGGGAGCAACGTGACCGACACGCCGAAGTTCGGCAGCCCGACGAGCAACCTCACCAGCGGGGATTTCATGCGCGTGTTCAGCCTGAATCCCCGGTATACGGAGCGGCAGATCCGACTGTCGCTTCGATTCAGCTTCTAAAACAGGAGGGCACATGAACGCATCCGTGATGCTGCTTCTGTTCACGGCATCCTCCCTGGCACAGGCCCAGCAGCCGGCGCCGTCCGCTGCGCCGCAGGTCAGGCGCAACCTGCCCTACGCGCAGCCGGCGAACGAACGCCAGATGCTCGACGTCTACGCTCCGGCCGGCGCCAAGAACCAGCCGGTCGTCTTGTGGATTCACGGCGGCGGCTGGCAGCGCGGCGACAAGGGCGAGATGCACGCCAAGCCCCAGGCCTTCGTCGACAAGCGATTCGTCTTCGCGACGATGAACTACCGCTTCATTCCGCACGTGACCATGCAGGACATCGCGGCTGACGTGGCGAAGGCGATCCGGTGGGTCTACGATCACGCCGCGGAGTACGGCGGCGATCGCGAGTCGCTGTTCGTGATGGGGTGGTCGGCGGGTGGCCAGCTCGCGGCACTCGTCTGTACTGACGAGAAGTACTTGAAAGCGGTGGGCCTGGCGCTGACAACCATCAAAGGCTGCGTGCCGGTCGATGGCGACACCTTCTACCCGGCCCTGCAGGTCGATACCGTCGAAGCGCGACCGGGCGCCAAGCGTCCGTCGAACTACCGCACCAAATTCCCGGAGGGCAGCGATCGCGAGCTGTCGTCGGTGCTTTACGTCGCGAAGGACAAGGGCATCCCGCCGTTCCTGATCCTGCACATCGCCGGCCGCCTCGAGAGCGGCACGGCGATCCAGGCGCAGGTTCTCGCCAATGCCCTGCAGGTGGCGGGCATCCCGGTGCGGGTGTTCGCGGCCGAAGGGAAGACCCACACCACGCTCGACTCCGATCTCGGGGTTCCTGGCGACCCGTCCACGCTGGCGGTCTTCGAGTTCCTGGGGGGGATCCTGAAGAAACGCGGATCGTCGCTGGAATGATGGGCCCGGCGTGTGCCGACTCGATGGCGTGGGTCCACTATCAGACAGAAGATGCGGACGATGGTCTCAAGTGTTCGGCGCAAGCGAGCCTCGCGGCTCCACTGCCTGAATCACTGATTCTCCCCAGCAATAGCAGGCGACGGATGTACCACTCTAAACAGCGTCGCGACTAGAGGACATCGCGTCCAGCTTGACGAGCGCGCTCATAGGCGAAGGTCAACCCGGCGCCGTCCAGGCGGTACAGGGCCAGAGCAAGAGGAGGACGTAGGAGCGCGACACCTCGCGCCAGCCGGGACGGTTAGCGCGCCGTGTTACGAGGAAAATCGAAGATGTCCGAGGGCGGACCAGTAGAATTGGGAAATTACTGAACGGCCCACGAATGTCACCGCGCTCCTTCTCCAATGGGGGAAAGGGGACGAGGCCGCCCGCGAGCGATTGATCCCGCTCGTCCATCAGGAGCTCCACCAGATCGCGCGCCGCTGCATGGCAGGAGAGCGCGTGGGTCACAGCCTCCAGGCAACGGCGCTGGTCAACGAAGCGTATGTGCGACTGGTTGACGGCACTGTGGTCGAGTGGCACGACCGCGCGCACTTTCTGGCCGTGGCGGCGCGGATCATGCGGCGCATCCTCGTGGACCACGCCCGCGCACGGGGCGCGCGCAAGCGCGGCGGTGGCGATGCACGCCTGACCTTCGACGAGGCCCTTGTCGTGACCGCCGAGGCGCGCGAGAACTTTGTCGCGCTCGATGACGCGCTGGAGGCACTCGCGAAGTTCGACGAGCGCAAGAGCCGCGTCGTCGAGCTCCGGTTCTTTGGCGGGTTGAGCGTGGAGGAAACCGCCGCCGTACTGAAGGTATCGGTGGATACCGTGATGCGGGACTGGCGGCTGGCCAAAGCCTGGCTGCAGGCCGAGATGCGCGGCGAGCACCAGGATGACGCCTGACCTCCCGCCGCCTGGGCGGCCTCACTGAACGAATCAAGCCATTACCGTCTCGTGGCCACCCACCGGGTGGCCCGACACGCGTCTGTGTCGATCGTGCCCACGGCGATCCCTTCCGCGACGATCCTTCCGGACATCACGACCTCGCCGTCCCCAGCGTGGGTGAGCGCGCCGTCGCTGACGACAAGCTGGGACGAGAACGCCAGCGTTGCTCCGCCGCAGGTGAAACTCGTGAGCACGTTCCTCTCGACGGTGAACCGCATCTCCATGTCCGAATGCCGCGTCGGCCCCAGGTGGTCCGGGTGCGCGGCGGCGAACCCCTCCCAGGTGCCGTTGAAGTCAAAGGACTGCGGCGACGCGTAGCTGTATCCGCCGCTGAGCGTTGCGGTCTGACCATTGGGGTTGGCCACGACGATCGCCACCGGCCCGGGATCATGGGCAGTGGTGGTCATGAGGATCGAGGTGCTGTTGGGCACGTCAACCGCCTGCCGCTCACCGCCGAGCGTCACGGTCAGGCCGGTCTGGAACCCGGACCCGGTGATCGTGATGGTCGTCCCGCCGGCGGTTGAGCCGCTGATCGGGGAGACCGTCATGATGGTTGGTGGATTGACGGGCGCAATTGAGGGCGCCGACGGCGCGCGCATGTCACCGCCGCACCCAGAACTCACACCAAGGGTTGTCAAAAGGCTGGCCAGTACAGTGCAGCATCCGCGCTTGAACATCACCGTTTCTCCCCTCATCCTGGAAAGCGCGAAAGAGCGGTCGCACCTTGCACCTGCGGGAAAGCGACTAGAATTGCCGGCACATTGCCTGCAATCGCCGATGACGCCTGAACGCTGGCAGCGGATCGAAGAGCTGTATCACGCAGCGCACGCTCGTCCAGCGGACGGGCGCGCAGCGTTTCTCGCAGAGGCCTGTCGCGGGGACGAGAAGCTGCGGCGCGAAGTCGAATCGCTCCTGAACGAGTCGTCGCACGACGGGTTTCTCGCCGCGCCGTCTCTCGAGACCGCATCCGCGCTGATCTCCGATGTGCCTCCGGACATGACCGGGCACTCGATCGGGCCGTACCACCTTGACGCGCTGCTCGGCGCGGGCGGCATGGGCGAGGTGTACAGGTCGCGCGACGCCAGGCTTGGCCGCGACGTGGCGATCAAGATCCTGCCGCGCGCGTTCACGAGCCACCCCGATCGGCTGGCGCGGCTCGAGCGCGAGGCGCGCATGCTCGCCGCGCTGAATCACCCCAACATCTGCGCGATCTACGGCTTCGAACAGGCTGACGGGATCCGGTTCCTGGTGCTCGAGCTCGTCGAGGGGGAAACGCTCGCGTTCCGGATCGCTCAGGCGGGAGCGCGCTCAGCAGGCGCGGGCCTGCCCCTGCCCGAAGCGGTAGCGATCGCGCGGCAGATCGCGGACGCCCTGGAAATCGCCCACGACAAGGGCATCGTCCATCGCGACTTGAAGCCTGCGAACGTCAAGATCACGCCGGACGGCATCGTCAAGGTCCTCGATTTCGGCCTCGCCAAGGCCGTCAGTGCCGATGGCTCGTCGCCGGAGATCACGCAGGCGCCGACGGAGGCGGAGGGTGAGCCGCGTCGCGGTGCGGTGATTGGTACTCCCGCCTACATGAGTCCGGAGCAAGCGCGCGGGCTGACGGTCGACAAGCGCACGGACATCTGGGCCTTCGGGTGTGTGCTCTACGAGATGTTGACCGGCCGTGTCGCGTTCAAGGGCGAGACGATCTCCGACTCGATCGCCAGGATCCTCGAGCGCGAGCCGGACTGGTCGGCCCTGCCGGCCACGACGCCGGCGCCGATTCGACGCCTCTTACTCCGCTGTCTGGTGAAGGATCCGAAAAAGCGGCTGAGGGATATCGGCGACGTCCGGATCGAGATCGATGCGCTGGACGAAGTGCTCCCAGGCGCGGCCGCGACAGCGGTACCTGCCGTTCGCAGGAGTCGCGCCACAGCGCTGCCGTGGGTGGCGCTCATCATGGTTGCCGCAGCCGTGGGCGCGTGGGTGGCACTTCGCCCGGAGATGACCGAGCCGAACCCGCTCGCCAATGCCACGTTCTCGCTCGTCACGGACTGGGAGGGCACGGAAGAGCAGGCCGAAATCTCGCCCGACGGCAGGTACGTCGCCTTCGTCGCCGACCGCCTGGGCCAGTTCGACGTCTGGGTGAGTCAACTGGGCACGAGAGATTTCCGCAACCTCACCCCCGACATCCCCCCCATGGTGACGCCGGGGAACATCCTGCGCAGCCTCGGGTTCAATGGCGACGGGTCGGAGATCTGGTTCAACACTTCGGGCAATCCTGGGCTGGAGAAGGTGCTCATCTCTCTGAACGGCGGCGCGCCTCGACCGTTTCTGTCCAAGGGGATCTCGATGCCAGCCTGGTCGCCCGACGATGCCCGGCTCGTCCTCGTCGGCACCAACGAGCATGGCGATCCGTTCTCGCTCGCAGACCGAACGGGCGCGGACCCCCGTCCAATCGTCCCGAGCGGGGACCGCGGCCAGGACTTTTTCAGGGAGCGGGTGCACACGCACAATCCCGTGTGGTCTCCGGACGGCCAATGGATCTACTTCGTGTACGGAACCGGACCGACTGGCCGGATGGACGTGTGGCGGATGAAGCCGTCAGGCGAAGGGGCGGAGCAGCTCACACAACAGCACGCAGACGTGAATTTTCTGGCGCCGCTCGATCTACGCACCGTGCTCTTCGTGGCGCGTGCCGATGACTGGTCGGGACCGTGGCTGTGGGCCCTCGACGTGGACAGCAGAATCACGCGCCGGGTGACCGTGGGACTCGAGAAGTACGTCTCGGTCTCTGCCAGCCGGAACGGCCGCGTGGTCGCGACCGTGGCCAATCCCACGGCCAGCCTGTGGCGTGTGCCGTTAGGCGACGAGCGAGTCGACGTTCGCGACGCCGAGCAGTACCCGGTCCCAACCGGACGGGCCCTGGCCCCTCGCTTCAACGGGGCATCCCTGTTTTATCTGTCGCTTTCTACACGTGGGACCGGCGACGGGCTGTGGCGGGTTCAGAACGAGCACGCGTTCGAAGTTCGCAAGGGCGCCGACAGTGTCTTGACCGAGCCCGCCGCGGTTTCGCCGGATGGCAGCCGCGTGGCGGTTGTTGTCAGACAGGAGGGAAAGCGGCGCCTCGCAGTCATGTCGGCTGACGGCACCAACTCCCGAACCCTGGCGGTGTCCATCGAGATCCAGGGCGTTGTCGGGCAAAGCGCGGCGGACTGGTCGCCCGACGGCACCCGGATCGTGGCCGGTGGCAGGGACGCGCAGGGTCCGGGTTTGTTCCTGATCCCGGTTGACGGCGGCGCGCCGGAACGGCTCGTCGCGACGGATGCGTTCAATCCTGTGTGGTCGCCAAAGGGCGACTGGATTGTGTATGCGACCGGCTTTGGCGGCGCCGGCGGTCGTAGCCTGCTGCGTGGCGTCAGACCTGACGGCACCGCCGTACCAATGCCGGACGTGTCGGTCCGCGTCGGCGGAGCCCATCGTTTCCTGCCGAACGGGTCTGGTTTGGTCTACCTGCAGGGGTTGGAAACCAAGGACTTCTGGCTCCTCGATCTCGCCACGAGCAAGATCCGCCAGCTCACCCACCTCAGCGATCGGGGCTACCTGAACACGTTCGACATCACCCCCGACGGGCAGTACCTCGTGTTCGACCGATCGCGCCAGAACTCCGATGTCGTTCTGATCGACGTGCCGCAGAAATAAGCCCGGCGGCCTACAACTTCTTCAGGTACGCGAGCAGCGCCGCGCGCTCTTCCGGAAGTGGCCGTCGATCGAAGTGCTCGCCGTCGGTCGTCGCGATCGGGGGGACCACCGCGCCGGGGCCCGGGACGAAGTTGACCTCCGCGCGCCTGAAAAAGACGTCGTAGTGATCGAGCATCTCTTCGAGCGTGGCGGCGCTGTTGTTGTGGAAGTACGGCGCTGTCCTGCTGATGCCACGAAGGCCGGGCACATCGAACTTCTCCCAGTCATCCCTCGGCGCAAGACCGCTAGCGAACCCGCCACCGCCAACGAACCCGGTCAGCAGCGCCCGGCCGGGATCGGACGACGTCCGCCGGACGATGGTCCCGGCCCGGAGCACCCCGGCCGGAGTTGGCGTGTCGATCGACAGCGCAATGGCGTAGGTGCGCGCATTTCGAGCCAGCTGTGGCGGGCAGGCCGCGAACACGAATCGTGCCTGGGGATCGACGGGACGCGGGCACTGACTCAGGATCGTGTGGTATCGAACCACCGGTGCCGGCGGATTGTTGGGCGTCGCCTGTGGGGTCGATTGTCCGGGCCCGCCGTGGCACTGGGCGCAGGCGCGTTCGAACACCGCCTTTCCCTGTTGCTCGAGCGGCGTGAGCCGGCGGTCGGGATCGGGCAGGATCGCGGCACCTTCGCGCACGGCGGTCGACAAGGCCCGAACGCGTTCGTTCGTGAACAGTACACGCTGGAACGACGACAGATCGTCGAGCAGTTGCAGCGGCGCCGCGGACTGGATCTGCGCGTGATTGGTCAGCGCCGCGAGCGCCTGCTCCTGCAGCGTCCCGAAGCGCCCGTCCATCTGGTAGCCGCCGCGCTCGTTCGGTCCGCGCGGCCACAGGATGCCGTCGTCCGGTCCGGTCAGGGCGACGTCGTTGACCGTGGGCACGGCCCGCCACACGTCCACTTCCGTCTCCGACGACGGCTGATTGGTCGCCGGATCGATCAGCCTGATGTTGGGCGGCAGCGGGAACGTGATCCGGACGAGGCCGTTCTGGCGGAGATTGCTGAAGTCGCTGGCAGCGCCGCCGTTCGTCCGGAAGTCATCCGCGTCGATCGGCCGGAACAGCGGATCGTCGGCGTCGGGATTCCACCGCCGCCGCCATTGGAGGAACTGAAACCTCGCCTCGACGCTGGCCGGCGAGAGCTGGAAGCTGTCGGTCGGCATGTGGCAGTCGGCGCAGGCGCGTCCATTGGCGGCCAATCCATCTAGTTTCCGGTCGAAGAACGCACGGAAGCCGCGGGCGACCGCGTCACAGGGCTCACCGCCGCAGTCGCGGGCCCTGGAGCTCGAGCCTGCGCTCGTGTGACCGTTCGACGAGAGAGGCGTCACCTCGGCGGTGCTGGCCTTCATCAGCAGCGTCGAGAACAACACGAGGCTGGAGACGACCAGCAATGATGATGTCTTCACAGATGCCCTCCGATCTGTGAAGCGGGAAACAGCAGTGGGAACTTGAAGGTGCCGATTCGAGCGTGGTTCTCATCAACTCCCAACTCCGAAAGGATTCCCGGCCGATCGGCAGAGAAGTGCTCTTGGGAGGGCTCCAGACTTCTGGGATTGATTCGCGGATCCCGTCATGACGAGCTCCTACTGCAGGAGCGCTCGTCGCCTTTGAATCGCTGGCAATCCCGTCAGGAGCAACGCACCTGCGGCAATTGCGATCAGGACCGCGCTCAACGGTTCCCTCAAAAAGACAGTGAGATCCCCATCAGAGAACACCAGCGCGCGCCGGAGATTGTCTTCCAGGGGCCGACTGAGCACAAAGGCGAGAAGCACCGGTGCCGGTTCGAATCCGCGGAGTCTTAGGAGGTAACCGGCGACTGCGAATGCTGCCGTCATCCGCAGATCGAACGTGCTGTGATTCAACGAATAGATGCCGACACACGACAGCACCACGGTCGTGGGATACAGAATCGCGTGCGGCACACGCAGCAATCTTGCCCACAGGCCGACCAGCGGCAGGTTCACGGCCAGCAGCATGAGGTTCCCAATCCACATGCTGGCCACGAGTCCCCAGAACAATGCCGGCTCCCGCGAGAGGAACGCAGGGCCCGGTTTGATTCCATGCACAATCAAGGCGCCAAGCAGCAGCGCCATGATGGCGTTGGAGGGCAACCCCAGCGTGAGCAGCGGAATGAACGAAGTCTGCGCGGCAGCGTTGTTGGCTGATTCCGGACCGGCGACACCTTCGATGGCCCCCGATCCAACCGGGGGCACGGCCGATGCGACTTTCCTTTCGACCGCATATGACGCGAACGACGCGATCAGTGGACCGCCGCCAGGCAAAACGCCGAGAATCGAACCGAGCAATGTGCCGCGTGCTGTCGACACGGCAGCGCGTCGTAATTCGCCCGGCTGTGCCCGCATTCGTTCGATAGACGTGGACACGTCTGGACGGTGGTTCGGCGATGCGAGTGCGTGGATGATATCCGCAAGGCCGAACATGCCAATCGCCACCGGCATGAAGCCGATGCCGTCGAACAATTCCGGCACGCCCCACGTGAATCGCGCCTGACCCGTGGCGACGTCGGTGCCCACTGCGCCGAGCAAGAGGCCGGCACCCGTCATCGCGAGAGCTTTGGGCACCGAGCCGTGTGCGATCACAATCGCGGCGACGAGACCGCACAACATCAACGCTGCGTAATCTGCTGCCGTGAATCGGGCTGCGACCGAGGCGAGCGGCACGGCCAGTGCCGCGAGGAGGGCCGTGCCGACCGTGCCGCCGACGAAGGATCCGATCGCGGCGACCGCCAGCGCCAGGCGGGCGCGACCGCTTCGCGCCATCGCATGTCCATCGAGGCACGTGATGGTCGAGGAGGGTTCGCCGGGGAGGTTGATGAGGATCGCTGTCACCGACCCGCCATATTGGGCACCGTAGTAGATGCCCGCGAGCATGATGACCGCCGCGGTCGGCGGCAGCGAGAACGTGAACGGCAGCAGCAGCGCGATCGTGGTCAGCGGACCCAGGCCGGGCAGCACGCCAATCGCCGTCCCGAGCAGCGCGCCAGTGAAACACGCGAGCAAGTGCGTGGGCGTGAGGGCCGTCGCGAAGCCAAGCGCAAGATGTTCGGCCGCGACCACGTCAGAAACCCCTGATTGCCGAGAACGGCTGATCGAGAAGAACGACGAACACAAGCCAGACGGCTGCCGCGAGGCACACCGACAGGATCAACGTCCGCCCCATCCGGCGCTGGGCGTCACCAAGGGATGCGACGACGACAGTGGCAATTACGGCAGGGAGCAGACCCGCACGTTCGATTAGCAACGCGAATGTCAGAACGCTCCCTGCAATGGCGAGACACGATCGGAGTCCTTGCGGCACGGTCATCCCGCGATCCGCTGTCCCCACGCCGTCCACACCGTCGGAAATCGCACGTCGAGGGTTTCGTCGTTCAGAGCCACGAGGTCAGCCTCGAACTGTTCGGGGGTCACGTATCCGGTGGCGAGAATCGGGTCACGGAGCTGCTCGAAGTTCAGACGCATCAGCGCAGCGCCGTCGGTGCCGCCCTGCCAGGTGAGGACACGGCCTTCGGTGCCTACGTGCGCCAGTCCTTGTGATCGAAGCCGGCGTGCAAGCGTGGCGGCCAAACGCCCATCTACGCCTGCTGCGGCTGTCACCTGGCGCAGCGCCGCGGCGGTCTTTAAGCGGAACGCCGCCTTCGCCGCAACGTCATCGAAGGTCCCTACAGGGAGTTCAATGTCTTCGACGACCAGCCATCCGCCCGGCTTGAGGCTCGCAGCCATTCGCATCAGCGCGACATCAGGATCCGCGACGTGTACTAGTACCATCCGGGCGTATGCCAGATCGAACTCCGCCTCTGGCAGAGGCTCGGAGGCGATGTCGTGGCGTCGTACCTCGACGTTCGACAGCCGAAGCCGTTCGAGGTGGCGCGTGTCGATGTCGGTGGTGACCACGTTGCCCTGAGGGCCCACGCGATCCGACAACCAACGGGTCATCGAACCACCCCCACCGCCGACCTCGAGGCACTTCCAGCCCGCTTCTACGCCCCGCGCGAGGAGTTGGCGGATCGTGCCCGGATCGAAGACGGCGGCCAAGGCGGCCAGCCGTGATGGAGCTTGTCGCGCGGCGTTGTCGAACACGTACATCAGCGTCCTCCTTCGTGCCCTGGCCGTCGCAGTCCCAGAACCTTTGCGATTTCGTTGACCTGCGCTTGTTGGTCCGCCATTGCTGACGCCAATTCGTCGGCCGTGCCAGCTGTGACGACGAGCCCGACGTTGGCGAGCCTCGATGCGAGCACGCGATCGGCGGCAGCGCGCCGGACATCTGCGGCGATCCGCTGACTCAGGTCCGAGGGCAGGTCGCGCCACCCGTAAAAACCGAACAGGCCATCGACCGTCAACGCCGGGTAACCCGACTCTCTCGCAGTGGGAATGTCGGGTGCCGCCGGTGTACGCGTACTGTTGGTCACGACGAGCAGCCGCGCGGCTCCGCTTTCGAGCGGCGCATTCATGGTCGCCAGTGCGGCAACCATCACGTGAATGCGTCCAGCATTGAAGTCGTGCACGGCCGACGACGTGTCGCGGTATGGGACGTGCTTCATCTGGAGCTTCTCGAGTTCGAGAAACGCCTTGAATACCATCTCCGGAAGACCAGGCGCCGCACCCCACAGATATTGGTCAGGGCGGCGTCGGACCAACACGATTAGCTCCGAGAGCGAATGGACGGAAACGTCGCTCGCGACGGCGATTCCCATGCTGACGCGAGCGGCCGCTGAAATCGGGACGAGATCCCGCTTCGCATCGTACGGCAGCCGATCGTGCAGGAGCGGAATGACTGTCACGACCCCAATGGGCGCAACCAGCAGGGTGTGTCGATCGTTCCCGACAACGAACGCCTGCACACCGGCAGTTCCGTCGCCGCCCGGGCGATTGTCGACCACGACGGGACGCTGCCATCGCTCTGCCAGGAGCGGCGCGTAGAGCCGAGCCGCGAGATCGATACCGCTGCCTGCCGCGTAGGGCACGATCAGGCGGACAGGCCGGGCGGGCCACGTATCCGCACCGGAAGACTGCGTGCAGGCGCAGACGGAGACCGCAAGGATGGCAATCGCGGTTGCCACGAGCCGGGATCGTGCCGCGCGCATGGGCATCGTTCCAATCTCAGTCGCGACTGCTCGTTGCGGCCGCATCACGTGTCTTCCTGACTGGCTTTCGTCTACCAGCGCCAGGCCGGACGTACGACTGATTGGCTTCGATAACACGCTGGAGCATATCGATTAACGATCGCCGCTCCGCTGGCTTGAGCACCGCGAAGATCCGGTCCTGTGCCGCCAGCGCTTTCGGCAGTTGTCGGTCGTGCAAGGCTTTGCCCGCCGCTGACAGCCGAAGTACACGGGCACGGCGGTCGACACCGTTCACGGTCCGTTCAATCAGCCCCAGCTGCTCGAGGTGGTACACCATCGCGCTGACACTCGTGCGGTCGAGAGCCATCTGTTCCACGAGCGTGTTCTGATCGATGTCCGGATGGTGATGCAGATACGTCATCACACCGAATTCCAGCGGGCGGAGATCGGTGTTGGCGTGCACCTCGGCGACCGCGCCAAGGGCAATCTGATACAGGCGGCGCGCGAGACCGATGGGTGCGTCGGGGTGGGGAACAGCGCGGGTGTCGGCTTTAGTCATAAGTCTGACGTTCATAATTAGGAACATCAGAATACTGACTAATATCCCGTGCTGTCAAGCCGCCGGGCTTTCCACCGCGGCCGACGGCCACTCTAGCCATACATCTATGGCACGATCATATGTATGAAGAAGACGTTGCACATTGACGAGGGGCTCTTGCGGGATGCGAAGTCAGCGTCCGGGGCGAAGACTGATACCGACACCGTTCGGCTCGGTCTCGAGGCACTCGTCCGCCACGGGGCGTACGAGCGCCTCCGAGCGCTTCGCGGATCGGAGCCCGCGGCCCGCGAGACCCGACGAAGGCGTGAACGAGCGTCATCGGACAAACCTTCGGCGGCATGATCGTCCTCGTTGATACGTCCGTCTGGATCCGGTTCCTGTCGAATCGCGCCCCGTTTGCCGCCGAACTCGACACGCTTTTGAGCCGCGGCGAAGTAAGCGGGCACGAGTGTGTCTACGGCGAACTCCTCATCGGCGACAAAGGCGGACGCATGCGGCTGCTGACGGACTACGAGCAAATGCATCAGGCGCCTGTCGTGCCTCACCGCGATGTCGTGGGATTCGTGCGTGACCGGCGGCTACACGGGCGTGGTATCGGCTGGATCGACGCGCATCTGCTGGCGTCGGCGCTCGTAGGCCGGCTGAAACTCTGGACGATCGACCCCGCGTTGGTGACGCTGGCGAAGGAACTGAGGATCAGCTACGAGTAGATGGCGTTCAAGGCTGGCGTTCGGAATCGTTGACAGTGGCCTTTCGGTAAATCTGAAGAACCAGAGCGCGTCGGACGTGCAGTGACTGGGCCTCTAGCGACCGAGATTGAGGCGCACGCTGAGCATCGCGCGGCGCGGGTCGATGAAGATGTCTGGTTGACCCACATTCGAGGCGCTGTACACGGCCGACCCGATGCTCTCCTCGGCCGTGTCGTTGAGGATATTCAGCAGGTCCAGGGAAAGCTCGACTCGTCCAGCGTCGCTGAATCGGAACGCCCGCGAGACGCGGACGTCGAGCAGTGTCTGCGACGGGAGGCGCCTGGTGCCGCGCGGTTCGATCAGCACAGGTTTCGCAGTCTCGTTGGGGTTGATCAGCGCGGTCATCGCCCAGGGCTTGCCGCTGAGGTACTGCAGGTTGGCCGCGACCACCAGGCCCGTCCGGGGCACGTCGACCGACGTCATCACCCGAGCCATGTGCGGGCGATCGTTGGGCAAGCGGCCCCGGGCGTTGGTGAGATCATTCGGGTCCTGTCCGAACGTGACACCTGGGGCGAAAGAGGCTGGCGGGGAGCCTACGGTCGCGACCTGCGGGCCCGCGGCGGTCGTTCCGCTCGAAGGCTGCAGCCCGTACGCTCTCGACAGTGTGTAGGACCCGAATGCCTGCCAGCCGTGGGATCGTCGTCGTTCCGCGGCGATCACCAGGCCGTTGTAGGTCAGCGAGTAGCCCTCCGGATTGGTCAGCTGAAAGAGGCGGGCATCCGAAGGGGTGGTCAACCTCCAGACCTGCACGATCCGGCCGTCGTTCAACTTCGCGGACTCTTCGCGATACTCGCCGGCGAGCTCCTTCCACCCGATGAAGTCGTGACCGTCCTTGCGGACGTATGCGACCGATACCGCGAGCCGGCTACCCACCTCGCGATCCAGGCCTATCAGGTACTGATTGGTGTACGGCTGCCGGATCGCCGGATCCATGACCACCTGACTCGGATCACGTATGGATGTGGCCCCCGTAGCTACCTGGGTGGTCGTGCTCCTCGCCCGACCGGGGTGAATCGAAGCGATCTCACCAGTCAACAGGCCCTGGCTGAATTTCGCGGCATTTGCCCGCAGCATCATCCGGCCGCCGGCATCGAGCTTGATGACGGCCCCGACGCGGGGCGACACGATGTTCCAGGAATTCACCGTGCCCCGGCCTTCGATGATCCGTCCGGTCTCGTGCACCAGCGCGTCGAACTCCGGCACGTCCTGGCTGATGGCGCGGCTGTGATCGAACCGCAGCCCGGGACTGATCGTGATCCGGCCTCCCAGCCGGAGAGCGTCGCTCACGAACACGGCGGCGGTGACGAAGCGGCCTCCAGAATTGTTTGGTGCCTGCTCGGTGGTCTGCGTCAACACGCCATTTCGATAGACGAAGCTCGTGCCGGTTGGAAGGATGGCGACCGCGCGATGCTCGCCCCGGTCGACCTGCACGCCCATGCGCCACTCGTGATCCCCGCCGAACCACGCGGCTCGATAGTGGCTGAGTGTGGCCTTGACCGTCGCCCGAACCTGCCGCACCTGCCCGATCTGCTGGGGACCGCCGCTCCAGATGTTGTCCGGCTGTTCGAGGCGATGGGGGATCGTCGGATCACCCGAAGTCGGCGACGTGTCCTGGGTGAACCGAAACCATCCCGCGCGGACGTCCCAGACGGTATTGGCTGAGGCGGTGTGTATGAGATGACCGAAATTGATCGCCGGCACCGACGCGTCGAGGCGTTGGGTTGCACGGCGCGGCTTTGTCGCCGACGGCGTTTCGGGGTTGGACCAGAATTCATCGTGAAGGCTTTGCACCAGCTGCCAGCCCGGAGCCAGGCCCCAGGTGAGCTTTGCGAAAAACTTGTCCTGCTCGTATTCCCTTGGAAGATCCGGGTCGGTGCCCGGTTGACTGTCGGAGTCGCGAAGGTGCTGGTATCCGGAAAAGAACCATAGTCGTTCGCGGACGACCGGGCCACCGACGCCGGTCGTGAAATCACGATAGTCCGTGCGCTCGTAGCCGCTGTCCAGATGCCGCGGGCGATCGTACTCGAGCCGCACCGGCTGGCTGGTGAGCGCGTCTGTTTGCCAGTAGTAGGCCGCATCGTATTGAAAGCGGTCCCCGCCCGATTTGGTGATGACGTTGACGACGGCGCCCTGGACATTGCCGTACTCGACCGATGCGCCCACGGACTGGATCTGCAGTTCCTGGATGAAATCGACGCCTGGATCGGCCCTCGATACGCCGTTGCCGGTCGCGGTGATGCTCGTGCCATCGAGGAGATACTGATTCTGATCGACGCCGGAACCGAAGGCGGAAACGAGGACGCTGCTGCCTGACGGAGACGTCGGCGAAATACCGGGCGCCGTCTTGACCCAGTCCTGGTAACTGAACCGCCTCATCGGGATCGCGTCGAGGTCCTCGGCGCCGAACCGGGTGCCGAAGCCGGGGTTTCGGGCGTCGAGGCGCGAGCCGGGTCCGTGCACGACAATCGAGTCCGCCAGCGCTGCCAACGTCAGGACAGGCGTTCTCTCGATGGTGGCCCCGGCCCCGATGTAGATGTCGGGGTCGCGATACGGGCGAAATCCCTGCAGGACGATGTCGAGCGCGTACGTTCCCGGAGGCACGCTCGGGAACCGCAGCTCCCCCCTTTCGTCGGTCTTCGTCGTCAACTCCCCGCCAATCAGCGCCGGCGAGCTGATTCGGACGACCGCACCCGAAAGGACGCCGCCCTGCGCGTCCGTGACGGTTCCGATGAGGGCTCCCGTCAGCCCCTGCGCGCCAGCCATCCGTGGAAGCAGGAGACAGGCGGCGGCGACTAACAGAAATGGGGGTCGCCGCCTGCCAGTGGGGGATGGCGGTCGCGTTCTGATGCTCATATGAGGTTCGTCGAGAATCCTCCGAATTTAGTCTGGGTGAACGGGAGCGACCCGATCTGTCCAGGTTTGCACACGCCGCCGTTGATCGGCACATCTCGGAGGCGAGGGTCTGGCCGCCATGCGCTTTCCTCCTGTCTGAGGAAGCGGAAAAGCCCCGCCAGAACTTGAACAGGCAAGAAAGCTCGGGAGGAGAGACCACGCCGGGACGATCTGGACCCTGTGCGTGGTCTATGACGGGCGAGTGCGCGCGGCTACTATCGGGCGGTTCGAGCTTGGTGCCCTGAACGGGGATCGTCGGCGTGGCGGAAGGCGGGCGATCCGCTACGACCCGAGATCCAGGGCGACGATGCGCCCGGTCAACAACTCGGCGATGTAGAGTGTGCCGGTTTTCGCGTCGCGCAGCATCGCCGCCGGTCTCGCCAGGCAGTCGGCGAGCAAGGTAGGCGCGCCTCCCGGTGCGTCGAATTGCAGTACCAACCCCGGCCCGGCGAAGAACGGCGCCGGCCCGGAGGAGTTCTGGAGAACCAGAAAGCTCCCCCCCGCTCCGTCTTTGATCCCGAGTACTCCGATTGCCGTTTTCAGTCCGCTCACGAACGGTGAGTGGACACCGGTGGACGGATCGATCCGCACGACGGCGGACGTCCCGGGTGCGAACGGAACGCCGCGGAACAGCGTGACGAGCAGCCCACCGTCGGCGTACCCGATACCGGTCGGAACAGCCTCGACGACTGGGCCGCCGACCGCCGGAAAGAGAGGGTTCGGGATTGTCGGGAAGGTGGCGAGCGGCGAGAAGCTGCCCGTCGGGATATCGACCTGCCACACCAGATTCCGTCCGCCATCCGTCACGTAGAGCTGGTCCGCAACGACCGCAAGACCGAACGGGTTGGAGCCGCGCACGATCGCCGGGAAGCCCGGCAGGGGGTCGGAAACGTAATCGGGGAAGTTCGCCACCAGCTCGATATCAACCGTGTCGCCTCCGCCGTTTGAAAGATGCACACTTTGCCCTGTGGCGAGCGTTTGCTGATCCGCCGGCGACAGCGCGAATCCGGCAGTGGTTTTCTCCACGTGCGCGCTGAAATGAATCGCCAGAACGGAGCTGAAAATGGGGGATGACACATTGGGGTTCGCCAGGTTCCTCGTCGGAACCGGAGACGGCAGGACGCTGTCGCCTATGCTCATGAGCGCGTAGAGCGTCCGCCCACGCATCGCGATGCCCGCCGGTCCCGATGGATCACCGACATCGTTTCTGCCGGACGGCAGACCGTCCAGAAGGGTTCGACGGTCTCCAGAAGGGTCCACGATTGAGATGCGACCGCTGTGCGGTGTCGCCGTGCCGCTCTCGGATACCAACACGTTCCCCTGGTTCGAGAGCGCCATCCCCATCGGACGTCTCAGTCCGGATGTCACTGTCGTTCCTGGACACAATTGTGCGCTGGCGTCAACCGCCGTGAGCATCGGCGAAAGCGCAATCATCACGGCAACTTTTGCGCTGAAGGTACACCTACCGATGCGTGCGATCCTGCTCGACCCGATGTGGCTCATACAACTCCTCTGTCTCAGCCCATTTTTCCACTTTGAGTCCCACGACGGGGAACGCCGAGTGGCCCAATCGCGGGCACAATGGCAGATCCGCTCTTGAGGGGCTGTCCAGGTTTGCCACCTCACAGTCGTGGCTCGGGTAGCACTTCTCGCTCGTCAACGTCTCCGGTAATGGCCCCCGGCGCCACTGGGAGCGGCACACGGTTCGGCTGTTGTTGGGCTGAGATACACGACCAGAACCAGGCGATCGCGCGCAGCCAGATCACCCGCAGTCCAGGCATGGAGCAGCGCCGTGACCTCGCCGGAGTGGTCGGACATAAACCTCTAGGGGTCAGGATCTTCCCGGTTACGTTGACTTGCGTCAACAGCGCGTGAGTAAAGACGCTCACCGATCTCGCGTCTACCTGTGAAGGCCAGCGGTACTGCAGCGAAGGCTGGTCCCCTGACGGATGGGGTGCGGCGAAGTGCCGCACCCCAGCTTCAGGGCAATCAGCGAGCCGCCCCGTGGCCGCTCGAGCCAGCAAGGAAGGACATCATGACGCGGAGATTCGCAACCATACTCGTTGTCGTGCTCGGCACCGTCGCGTTGCAAGTGGGGCCGTACGCCGCCAGCTTGGCCCCATCGACGGCCGCCGATTCAAGCTTCGAAGAGCCGGTCGCCAAGGGAACAGAATCGGGAGAAACAGTCGGATTCTGGAATCTCACCGGTATCACGACCATCCTGGCGACGCCGCTCGGTCCGAGAGCGGCGCCGCTCGGTTCACGCGCCATGGCGATGATGCACGTGGCCATGGCCGATGCTGTCGCGTCGATTCATCCGACGTACAAGCCATATGCGGTGCGAGTCACAGGTCACCGCGCTCCGACAAGGTCGCAGCGGCTGCTTCAGCGGCATACGGCGTCCTCGTGCGGCTGTTCCCGACAAGTCAACTGCAACTCGACGCTGCGTTCGCCGAGTCGCTCGCGCAGGTTCCGGATGGGAAGGAAAAAGACAGAGGCATCGCCCTGGGCGACGAAGTGGCGGCGCAGATCGTGGCGCTCCGCGAAAATGATGGGTCAGGTGCAGGCTTGACTTACACGCCACCCACCGGCCTCGGCTACTGGCAGCCCGATCCCCGCACCGGAGCCAGCCCGTTTCTCTCCTCGGCCAGCGTCACACCCTGGACCATGGACACTGCTGACCAGTTCCGGCCGAAGCCTCCGCCCACCATCCACGAACAGCGGTTCGCCGACGACCTGGCGGAATTGAAGGCAATCGGTGGCCGACAACCCGGTCGCCCAGTACCATCGGCTCGCCCGGATCGTCGCACAGGCGGTGCCGTCAGACCTTGAACATGATGCGCGCGCGTTCGCGGTCTTTAGTCTCGCGCTGGCGGACGCCTTCATCTCGTCTCTTGAAGGAAAGTTCACCTACCATCTCTGGCGCCCGTGGACCGCGATCCAGAATGCCGCGGCGATCGGCCTTCCGGAGCTGCAGGACCCTGCCTGGCTGTCGTTGATTCCGACGCCACCACACCCGGAATACCCCGCGAATCATGCTGTCCAGTCGGCTGCCATCGTGACGGTGCTCAAACACTTCTATGGCACCGACATTCCACCGGTGACCTTGACCTGTCAGGGGGCCGGGTGCCGGGCGGACATCTGCCCTGCGGCAGTCGCCTCGGGCCATCTCGATGATTTCAAGGCGATCTTCGGCCTCGCGCGCATCTACGGCGGGATTCATTATCGCCACACCATCGAGGTGAGCTGGATGCAGGGTGAGGCGATCGCGCAGAACGTCATCGACAAGTTTTACGTGCATGCGGGTAGTGACAATTGAGCCGGTCTTTTGACTTTCGAGTCGAGGCTGTGGGCGGGGTTGTATACTCGACGTCCCTCTCCTGCTGAATTCAAGTCACCTCGGTCGTATAGAAATGGCCGTGTCAGATGGAAGCCACGCGTTCTGCGCCCGCAATACACCGCATCCAATCATGGTTAGTGATTCTGGCCACGGCATGGGTGCTGTTGCCGCCGCCAGCTGATGCGCAGGGCCTGAGCGGGGCGCTCGTCGGAACGGTCAAAGACGAACAGGGCGCCGTTACTCCGGGCGCCCTCGTTCGTGTCATTTCCCCTGCGTTGATTGGCGGGCCCGCGACGACGACCACGAATGAGAAAGGTCAGTGGCGATTCCCGGTTCTGCTTCCCGGGACGTATGTGCTCGACATCGAGTTGCCGGGATTCGCGCCACATCACGAGCCAGACATCCACATCGGCGCCGGTGCAACACTCGAGAGGACCGTCGTGTTGCAAGTGGCCGGGATTGCACAATCGGTTGTCGTCCAGAACTCCGGCTCGCGCATTGAAGCACGAAGCAGCGGGTTCGAAACGCGATTCGGACCCGAGTACCTCAGAACCATCCCCTCACGACGGTTCAGCATGTTTGATTCGATCAGGGCGGCGCCTGGTGTGTCACCAACCTCACCGTCAAGCGGCACGGTGACCACCGTGTCCGCGTTCGGATCCGGCGGCAACGAAAACCTGTTTCTCATCGACGGCACCAATTTCACCTGCCCCTGCGCAGGCGTCTCGCGTGCCGAGCCGAGCATCGACATCATTCAGGAAGTTCAAATCCAGTCCGTGGGAGTGTCTGCCGAGTACGGCAATATTCAGGGTACCGTTTTCAACGTCGTCACCCGACAGGGAAGCAATCGTTTCCTCTACGACGCCTCGTACTACGGGCAGACCTCGAGCCTGACCGCGCAGCCGGTCCTGCTCCCGGTTCCGGCCAGCCAATCGCAAAGCGGGTACGAGCGCGCCAGGTACCGCGACTTCACGACGAACCTCGGCGGTCCTGTGCGTCGCGATCGACTCTGGTTCTTTGGCGGCTATCAGCACTTGCGCGACTACGACAGTCAACCGGGCACCGACCCGGAGTTCCCGAGAACTTACGAACAGGACAAGATCTTCGCGAAGCTCACGTGGCACCTGAAGCCAGGCCTGCAACTGATGCAGAGTTTTCACGACGAGTTCTGGGTCAACCCTCAGATTCCGACAGTGGTGACGCCATTCGCCGCGACCACGCGCCAGAACGCATCCGTGCCGACCATAACCTTCGGCCATCTGACACATACGTTGTCGGCCAACACGGTCTGGGATGTACGAGTCGGACGCTTCGTGTATTTGCGCAACGACGACCCGAGTAGCGGTGATCCCACAATACCGAATCGGGTGGACCGCGCGACGCGCATCTCGAGCGGCAATCCGCCACAGATCGGCAGCCTGACACTCATTCGGACCACTGCCAAGGCGACACTCAGTCACTATCAGCGCGGGTTGTTGGGCGCGGATCACGAGTGGAAGGTCGGCACCCAGGTCGAAAAGGGCGAGCACGACCAGCCCGAAATCATCCCTGGCGGCGTCCGGTTCGTCGACGACAACGGGAAACCGTATCAGGCCATCTCCGCCCCTGCTTCCATCTCGGGCGGCCAATTCATCACGATTGCCGGATTCGCGAGCGACGCGCTGACGATAGGCGGGCGCTTGACGATCAACGCGGGTGTGCGGCTCGACCACAGCCGCGCCATCAGTCAGGATCTCGACGCGATTGATGCGGAAGGGCACAAGACGGGCGGGATCATTCCTGGCTTGGGCACGCTGTACACCTGGAACGTCGTGTCACCACGCCTGGGCATTACCGCGAAGCTCACCGCGGATGGCCGGACCATCCTTCGGGGGAGCTACGGACGATTCAACCAGGGCGTCTTGACCGGCGAGATCGGCCCGATTCACCCCGGTGTGGCTCCTGTCACCACCACCCAGTTCGATGAAGCCACAGGCGGGTACACGCAGTTCATCTCCACTGTCGATCGGAATATCAACCTGTTGCTCGATCCCGATACGCGGACGCCCCGCACGGACGAGTACTCGATCGGCGTGGATCGCGAGTTGAGCTCTCGACTGGCAGTGGCACTTGCCTACATCCGCAAGACCGGAAGCGACTTCATCGCATGGACCGACGTGGGAGGGCAGTATCGCGAGGAGACCCGGACGCTGGCCGACGGCCGCACGCTGCCCGTCTTCGTGCTCGCCAACTCTCCGGCGAGCCGACGGTTCCTCTTGACCAACCCCGATGGATACTCGCTGACGTACAACGGTCTTGTGATGACCGTAGAGAAACGCCGTTCGAACGGCTGGCAGGCTCTGGCCTCCTACACACTGTCCAGGACCTACGGACTGCAGGTATCCAGCGGCGCGACCGCCGCCGATCCGCAAGTCAGCACCGTCGCCCCCGCCTTCCCGACCACGACATTCGGGCGAGATCCGAACAACCTCACCAACGCGTATGGCCGGTTGCCGAACGATCGGCCGCACATGTTCCGGGTCATGGGCACGATCGATCTGCCACGGACGGGCTTGGCGATCGGCGCCAGTTTGCAGTACTTCAGCGGAAAACCGTGGGCGGCGACGACGCAGATTGCGCTGCCTCAAGGGGATCAGCGCATCCTGCTCGAGCCGCGCGGGTCGCGCCGGCTCTCGTCGCAGTCGTTGCTCGACCTCCGCGTATCCAAGGCGATTTCGTTCGGGCGCATGGGGCGCATCGAGCTCCTCCTCGACGTGCTCAACGTGCTCAATGACACAGACGAGGAAAGCTTAACTACGGACGATCTGTTTAGTCCTAACTTTGGACAACCCAGCATCTTCATTGATCCACGCCGCGCGATGGTGGGCATGAGGCTGAACCTGGGGCGGTGATGCGATCCGTAGAAAGTACGCCCATCGAGTCGGCGGCTGAGCGTTTGAGCGGTCATGCCGGCGTCATGCGTTCGAGCTGCTGACCCCGCCACGACGTCCCAGACCGCATCGAGCGAGAAACGGAGAGGACGCCGCCTCAGGGAGCGGGAGATCGCCGAACCAGTTGAACGTCGAACACGGTATCGCCGCGGACTGTAGCACTGATCCTGCCGATGGCGTCCCGCGCCCCGTTGGGGTCGAATATCTCGTAACCGGCTTTCGTCACGAACAGAGGATGGACGCCGTTTGCCGTCCATTCCAGGCTGTAGAAGCCGTCCCCGTTGGTGCGGACGTACGTGTGTCCGTCCGGGCTGCCGCACGAGTCACAATATAGTTCGACGCCTTCGAGCGGGACCCGCCCCGCGTCGGTGATCTCGAACACCACGCCAGAGAGGACGTAGGTCTCGATCCGCTCGAGTCGAATATCGAGCTCCGTGTCGCCGGTCATCGTGATCGTTCTGGTTCCGGTCAGAAAGCCGCCCTTGGTGACCGAGATCATGCGGCTGCTCGCAGGCAGTCCCGCGATGCTGTAGGACCCGTCGCAGTCCGTCGCGGCACTGCGACCGGACGCATCGACGACCTTCGCACCTTCAATTGGCGCAGGGCCGATCGGAGTCATCTCGGTGACGACGCCAGATAACGTGTAGGTCACGCTCGGTGGCGTCATCACATCGGCCGGTGGCCGGGACGGCGAAATTGACGTTCGGCCCTCACAGGCCGAGAGCAAGACCGTCAGACTCAATAGTGTCGACAGCCGGATAGTGGTATCCATGAACCCTTTCCTCCTATCAAGGAAGCGGGAAAGGGCCGGGAGAAGTTGAAGTCCGTTCTCCGGCTGCGGCGGCGTTCCGCCGCCCTCCCGGACCCCCGCGAGTGAGCGCAACGAACGAGCCACCGGTCCGGAGCGGGGCGAAGGGCCCCCGCGAGGAACGGTGTAGGGGGGCTCCGGGGGGCGAAGCCCCCGGACAAGAGATGACATCCAGAAACGGATTGAACGGGGCTGACAGATCTTCCGCCTGAAGGCGGAAGCCACCAGGCTAAGTCCCGTTCCCCGCGAGTGAGCGCAGCGAACGAGCCACCGGTCCGGAGCGGGGCGAAGGGCCCCCGCGAGGAACGGTGAGGGGGGCTCCGGGGGGGCGAAGCCCCCGGACAAGAGATGACATCCAGAAACGGATTGAACGGGGCTGACAGATCCCTCAGCCCTGTTCAACCCGCTTCTGAATATCATCCGCGCGCTGGCTGGCGCGAAACTCGATCACGCGGAACTCCGCCAGCCCGCGCTGACAGAAGGGATCCTCGGCGGCAATCGCTTCGATCTCCTGGCGGCTCTTCCCGACCGCCAGGATGATCCCGCCATCGCGCGGAATCTTGCGGCCCGACACGAGGAAATGCCCTGACGCGTAGTGCTTGTTCAGGAAAGCCATGTGCAGCTTCATCTGCGCGTCGATCTGCTCGAGGGATGCCTTGTAAGTCAGTTCGATGATGAACATATGCTTTTCGCGGGTTCGCGGGTTGCTCCGACCCCAGCCCTCCCGACGAGATCACAGCCCCAGTGTAAAAATCACGAACGAGATCACACCGGCCCCAATCGCCAGCCATCCCAGCCGGCGCGATCCCGGCAGTCCCCACCACATGTACAGCCCCGAAGCGATCCACAGGACGATCGCGAGGCAGACCAGGTCGACGATCACGCTCCAGGATCGGACGAAGAGGCTTTCCTGCTCGAACCCGCCGCGCCCGTGCATGCCGGTGAGGAACTGGTCCCAGCGAAACCGTCGGTCCTCGACGGTGAGCCGTTTCTGATCGGCGAAGTACTTCAGCTGTGTCGAGTTCCGGAACGAGTAGACATACACATTGACCTGCGTTGGTGTCTGCCGGTAGGCGCCGTACGTGTCAGCGGTGATCCCGGCCTCGCGAAGGAGCGAGGCCCCGAACGCGCGCAGCTGGTGCGGATCGTCGGGAATGGCCGCATCGACGGTGTGGGTCGAGCGCAAGGTCCAGAGCGGCAGCCTCTTTGCCGCGTCGCGTCGTTCGAAATACTGGTTGTGGGCGAACGGGATCGACGAGATGCCGTACATGAAGAGCCACGGCAGCAGCGCAAGTCCCAGGTACAGGTGAAGGCGCCGGTTGAAGTGAGTGAAGGTCATGACCGGCCTCAAATGGTCGCGATGAAGAGCGCGAACAGCCCCACCCCGCCGGCGAAGGCGAGCGCGCCGAGCGGGCGGGTGACCTTCATCTCCCACCACATCCAGAGCCCCGAGAGCACCCAGAACATCATGCCGCCGATGGCCACATCAACCGTCACGGCCCAGATGGTATCGAGCGTATAGCCAGTGGCATATCCCCGCCGCCGGTGAAACCGTTCGAACACGGCGTTGGTGCGATGCGAGAGCTTTTCGATCACCAGCCCGCGAGTGGCCGGCGTGAACGTGATTCGCCTCGGCGTGAGCAGATCGTTCCGCGTGATCACGATCGCGCCGTCCTTGCGCCGGTTCACCCCGTGCGCGCCGTCGAGATCGAGCGACGCCAGGATCTGGCCTGAGATCGTCCTGAGCTCCGCACCCTCGGGGAAGACGCCGTCGTAGGTCAGCTCCCGCTCGGGTTGAAACTGTGGCGCGCCGTTGCCCGCTGCGTCCACGAACAGTGCCCGGTGATTCATCACCGCGGTGCTGAGCGCGTACATGAGCAGCCAGGGGAACAGGAACAGCGCGAGATACATGTGGGTGCGGCGGATCAGGAGAGAGGGGCTCATCGGCCGGTGATGATACAGTCGTTTTCACATGGCAGGAACAGGCCGATCCTGGATCTTTTTCGCGCTCCTGATCGCTGCCGTCGCCGTCGGGGCGCCCCTCGTTCCCGGCGCCGGTGCCCGAAACGCACCGGCCGACGGCCAGGCTGCAGCGATACGCTACGTCCCGGACGACCTGCAGGACACATCCTGGTTGAAGAAGCTGGGCGCTGCCCAGGCGAAGGCGATCGAGAGCGTCAAGGCGTTCCATGACTTCACGTTCACGGATCGTCGCAAGGAGAGTGGCATCGCCTTCCAGCATCACATCGTCTCTGATGCCGGGAAGACCTACAAGGCCGCGCACTACGACCACGGCAACGGCCTGGCGATCGCCGACGTCGACGGCGACGGCCTCACCGATATCTATTTCGTGAACCAGGTCGGCGGCAACCAGCTCTGGAGGAATGCCGGCGGGGGCACGTTCCAGGACATCACGGCGCCGGCCGGGGTCGCGGTTCCGGATCGGGTGAGCGTGACTGCGTCGTTTGCCGACATCGACAATGACGGCGATGCCGATCTCTACGTCACGACGGTTCGCGGCGGCAACCTGCTGTTCGAGAACGATGGCAGGGGCCGGTTCCGCGACATCACCGCCGCCGCGGGGCTGACCTACACCGGGCACTCGTCGGGGGCCGTGTTCTTCGACTACGACCGCGACGGCCGGCTCGATCTGTTTCTCGTCAACGTTGGACGCTACACGACGAACACCATCGCGGGAGAGGGTTACAAGTACTACGTCGCGTTCGAAGACGCGTTCTCGGGCCACCTCAAACCGGAACGCGCCGAGCGCAGCCTCCTCTATCACAACGAAGACGGTCGCCGCTTCGTCGACGTCTCCAAGCGCGCCGGCCTCGTCGATCTGTCGTGGACCGGTGATGCCACTGCCGTCGACGCGAACGACGATGGCTGGCTCGATCTCTACCTCACGAACATGGAAGGGGACGATCAGTACTACGAGAATGCCGCCGGCAAGGGGTTCGTCCGCAAGAGCCGCCAGGTCTTCCCTCGCACGTCATGGGGCTCGATGGGGATCAAGGTCTTCGACTTCAACAACGACGGGCGCCTGGACATCTTCGTGACCGACATGCATTCCGACATGAGCCAGACGATCCCGCCCGAGCAGGAAAAGCTGAAGTCCACGATGAAGTGGCCGGTGTCGTTCCGCGGCACCGGGAAGACGAGCATCTGGGGCAACAGCTTCTTCCTCAAGGAAGGACCGAACAGGTTCCGCGAGGTGTCCGACGACATCGGCGCCGAGAACTACTGCCCCTGGGGCCCGAGCGTCGGCGACGTGAACGCTGACGGTTTCGAGGATGTGTTCATCGCATCGGGGATGAACTATCCCGAGCGCTACATGATCAACTCGGTGAAGCTGAACGACGGCGGCCGCCGTTTCGCGGACGCCGAGTTCGTGCTCGGCATCGAGCCGCGGTCAGGCGGTGTCTCGACGCCCTTCTTCGAGCTGGACGCGTCGGGAAAGGACCGCACCCACAAGGACGCGGCGGGCGAGTCCGGCCGCATCGCGATCTGGGGCGCCCGGGGTACCCGTTCCTCAGCGATCTTCGACGTCGACGGCGACGGCGATCTCGACATCGTCACCAACGAGTTCAATGCCGCGCCGATGGTGCTCATGAGCAATCTCACCGACAAGGCTCAGGTGCGCTACATCGCGATCAAACTTACCGGGTCGTCATCCAACCGGAATGGCCTGGGCGCGGTGGTCAGGGTCACCGCGGGCGGCACCCCATACACCAAAGTGTTCGACGGGAACTCGGGCTACCTGTCACATGGCCTCTATCCGCTCTACTTCGGGCTCGGCGCAGCGCCGGCGGTCGATGGAATCGAGGTGCAGTGGCCGTCCGGGAAGAAGCAGACGGTCGCGGGGCCGTTCAAGCTCAACTCGTTGATCGAAGTGAAGGAAGAGTAGATCTTTGCAGCCCGCAGCCCGCAGCCCGCAGCCCGCAGCCCGCAGCCCGGGCGGCGGACCGCGGATTGCGGACCGCGAAACGTTCAGGCCGAAGGCTTTGCCCTCGCAGCCGGTCTATACCCCACCTTCGCGTACTCCGCCGCCTGCGGCACGAACGCGGCATCGAACCGTGGATCTGCGGGATCGAACCTGTTCGCCTTTGCGTCGATCGTCTGCCTCAGATCGTTGATGTCGCCGTGAATGAACGATCCGCGGACTCCTGCCGAATCGACGATGTCGATCTCGTAGCGGCCCCCTTCGGAGATGCCGCCGCCCAGCGTGTTCTTCCAGAAGATCGAATCCACGTACGTGCTCCCGGTCCCGTCGTCGTCCACGCCGTTCCAGTTGCCGGTGAAGGTGCAGCGGGTCACCGACACGCGCGAGCGGGCGAAGACGGTGAGGGCGCCGGAGCCGTGCTCGGTGTGATACTCGCCGCCGCTCAGCATGCCGACGTAGTCGACGCCCAGGTTGGCGACATTCCCCGTGAACAGGCAGTTCTCGAGCGCCGCGCGGCTGCCGTGCAGCACGTCCACGGCGGATCCGGTGATCTGGGTGCGATTGTTCCGGAAGATGCAGTCGCGGAAGAGGACCGCGTCCTGCACCTGATCGAGGTGCTCGACCGAAACGCCACCGCCGCACGGGCTCGTGTAGTTGTCGACGACTTCGACCTGCTCGATCGTCGGATAGCACCGCGCGTAGATCTTGATCCCGCCTCCGTCCGCGAAGAAGAACGGCGTCTTCCGCACATCGTCCGATTCGATCGGTGAGCGATCGCCGGAGCCGGTGGTGAAATTGTTGGCGCCGGTGATCCTGAACCCGCGCACGACGGTCTTGCGCGAGATCCCGTCACCGAAATACACGACGTGGTTGACGATGGCCGGATAGCTGGGCGCCTTCTTGTCGGCGACGTCGGGATTCGCGGCAGTCAGCGTCACGTCGCCGTCGGCCTCGAGCGTGATCCCGTCGTGCCGCGCGTTGAACCAGATCAGCGCCTGTCCCTTGGCTTTCGGCCGGTATGTCCCCGCATGCACGATGACCCGCTTGTTCTCGGGATCCTTCGCCGCCGCTTCCAGCGCGTCCTGAATGTTGCCACCCGGATGAACATGGTGCCCGTCGCCCGCGGTCCGCGGTCCACCACTCGACTGTGCTCGGGACGGCCCTGAGCCTGTCGAAGGGCCGCGGTCCGCAGCCTGCCTCGGGCGCGCATTGATCGGCAGCGCTCCGACCGCGGCGAGCATCTGCAGCACTGTGCGGCGATGGGGTAATCGGGCCTTCATTGAAAGGATTAAGGGTACATCCCCCTTCCGCTGTGTGCCACCCCGTCTGTAGCCAAGTCGACCCAACCGGGAATTTGATCCGGACTGCGGACTGCGGACTACGGACCGCGGTCCCCGGATTAATCACGGCCCCCATGCGGATATGATTCCGGCATGGACGAGAAATCTCACTTTCTGAAAATCTGGAACAAGGAAGCGGCGGCCACGCGCGCCGTGCTGTCGCGGATTCCCGAGGGGTCCGACTATCGCCCGGATCCGAAGTCCCGCACCGCGCGTGAGATCGCGTGGCTGATCGTGCGCGAGGAGAGCCTGCTCGCGGACGGTCTCGAGAAGGGCGTGCTCGAATGGGAGGAGCTCCCGGCGCCAAAGACGATGAAAGAGGTGCTCGATACCTACGACCGCTCGCACGATGCGGCAACCGGCAAGCTCCAGGCCGCCGACACCGCGCGCTGGTCCGGGAATGTGCCGTTCACGTTCCAGGGGCAGACGGTGATGAACGATCCGGGCGCCGAGCTCGCCTGGGGCTTTCTGCTCGACATGATCCATCACCGCGGACAGCTGTCGACGTACCTACGACCGATGGGCGCGAAAGTCCCGCAAATCTACGGACCGAGCGCCGACGAACCGATGTGAGTCGCGGTGTGCACGACGACGGCCGGCTGCTGCGAGGCGGTCGAATGAGCAGGTAATCGAGACCGACAAGTGCCTGCGTTCTGAGTCGCCTCCGCTCCGCGAGCGGGTCCTGTCGCGGGACAGCCCCACCTGGTGCTCGGCACAAAGCGCTTGTCACGGGAGTCGCCTGCGCGCCAGGCGGGGCGCCCCGTCCCGCGCCACCCGCTCGCTACGCTCCGGCTCGGTCCAGGGATCCGAACGTCGCAGAAACTCGCTCAGCGCTGCCCTCCCGCGTCGTGCCGGTGCTGGACGGCCGCGGCCGTCTGGAGCGGGCCACGTGCTGCGCAGTGAGCGAAGCCTGCGGAGCGGGAAAATCGGCGCGGCGATTCCTCGCGGCGAGTCCGGTCTCTGTGATCCGCGTAGATCTCAAATCAACACCGGCAATAGTTCCGCCTGACATCTGTCGCCGAAGCGCATCCCTACTCGCCGCGTCATTGAGCGCAGCGAGTGTATGAGCCGCGACGGTTTTCCGCCCTTCGGCCAGGCTCAGGGCGCGCTGAGCTCCGTCGAAGCGCGGACCGCGGAAGCCGGCCGCGGACGGCCAGTGCCGGCGCGGCGCGCGCCCGGCAGCGGGAACCGTTCGCATTGGCCGGTCACGACCGTCGCGCTGCTGGGCACTCTACTCGCTGGCGCTCTGCACCTTCACCAGCGCTGGTTTTCTCACGCCTGGCCTGCTGATACGCTGACGCCCGGTGGGCCGCTTCGTCTTCGAGAACGCCGGAATCGGCACGGCCTTTCCGGTCCTGGCCGACTTGTAGAGCGCCTGGACGATCCGTACGTCCTGCATTCCTTCTTCGCCAGAAGGCTCGGGTTCGCGGTTGTTCAGGATGCAGTCGGAGAAGTAGAGCAGCTGCGGCGCGAACTGATCCCGCTTGCCGATCCGCTTGCGGGTGGCCTTGCCCTCGATCGTCAGCTCGTATTCGAGGCCTTCTGCATACTCGTAGGCCGGCTCGACGTGGACATGCCCTTTCGATCCGACGATGCGATAGGAGGCGACGTCAGTGGCGTTGAAGCTGGTCACGAACGCGGCGACGCGTTCTCCTTCGAAGCGGAGCAGGGCACCTGTCGATTCGTCGATCTCCGCCAGCTTCGACGCGCCGCTGTTCACCGAGATCGCCATCACTTCGCGCGGCTCGGCCCGGAACAGGTAGCGCGCGGCGTTGATGCAGTAGACCCCGATGTCGTCGAGCGAGCCGCCGCCCATGTCCTTCCGGGTGCGGATATCGCCAGGCCTCACCGTCATCGAGAACGACGAGTTGAAGAACTTCGGTTCGCCGATCCGGCCGCGGCGGACGAGATCCGCCACGCGCAGGTTGATCTCCTCGAAGTGCAGCCGATACGCAATCATGAGGCGGACGCGATGGCGGCGGCAGGCCGCGATCATCCGTCGGCACTCCTCGACGGTGACCGCCATCGGCTTCTCACAGAGCACGTGCACGCCGGCGCGTGCGGCCCGGATCGTGTACTCGGCGTGCATCGAGTTCGGGAGCGCGATGTAGACGGCGTCCACCTGCTCGAGGCACGCATCGTAGTCGTCGTAACTGAACGTGTGTTTGACGCCGTACCGTTCGGCGAGCTGTTTCAGCTTGGCGCGGTCGTCGCTCACGAGCGCCGCGAGCCGCGAGTTGCGCCGCGCGTGCGCGAAGGCCGGCAGCATGGCCACTTGCGCGATATGGCCGAGGCCAACCACCGCATAGCGGACGAGGCGCTTTCCGTGTTGAGGCATCCGCTACCTTTTCTTGGCGGTCTTGCGGGACGTCTTCCGCGCTGGTACCCTGGCGCCCTTCTCGCGTGCCTCGCTCAAGCCAATCGCGATGGCCTGCTTCCGACTCGTCACTTTCCGTCCCGAGCTGCTCTTCAACGTTCCTTTTTTCTTGCGTCGCATCGCCGATTCGACCCGCTGGCTTGCACCTTTGCCATATTTGGCCATGAGGACCTCCGCCCCGGATCTGTGCAAGCGCCGTGCTTACGGTTGCCGACGGTCGACAGAAAACTTGTTGTTCTTCGTGAACGTTGGTGAAATCGGAGTGCCTAGTAAATGATGTAATCTTCGCCGATGCTCCGCTGGCTCCCGGTCGTGCTGGCCCTGGCAGTCGCTGGCTGCCGAGGTTCCGAGCCCTCGCACCTCGCGATCGGCGCACACGCCCCCGAGTTCTCCCTCCCGGGAATCGACGGCAAGAGTCACGCGCTCCGGGACTATGCGGACAGCCGCGCGCTCGCGATCGTGTTCACTGGTAACAGCTGCCCGGTCTCACAGCAATACGAGGCGCGTATCCGCAAGCTCCACGAGGACTATCGCGACAAGGGCGTCTCGGTCGTCGCGATCAACCCCAATGCGCCCGCGGCGATGCAGCTCGCGGATCTCGGGTACTCCGATGTCGGCGAGACGCTCGACGACATGAAAGCCCGCGCCGCCGATCGGCAGCTCCCGTACCCCTATCTCTCGGACGGCCAGGATCAGGCGGTCGCAAAGAAGTTCGGCGTCGTCTCGGTGCCACACGTCTTCGTCTTCGATCAGGCGCGCACGCTGCGGTACGAGGGCCTGATCGACGACGGGAAACAGGGCGGGAGCGCCGACGCGCGGAATGCGATCGACGCGCTGCTGGCGGGCAAGGCTGTCGCGACGGAGCGGACGCGGGTCGAGGGCTGCCCGGTCAAGGCGCTGCCAGCTGCGGCGGCGGCTCAGGCCGCAGCGGACGGCAATGCAGCAGTGACGGTCGAGATGGCTGGCGCCGACGAGCTCAAGAAGCTGCGGCAGAACGGCACCGGCAAGTTCCTCCTGATCAACTTCTGGGCGACCTGGTGCGCGCCGTGCGCCAGCGAGTTCCCGGATCTCGAAGCGACCTGGCAGATGTACAGACCTCGCGGCCTCGAGTTCGTCGCGGTGTCGGTCAACGATCCAGAAGAGAAGCCAGGTGTCCTCGAGTTCCTGAAGACGCACAAGGCGACCCATCGCAACCTGCTGTTCGCAACCGCGGACGTGTACGGTCTTCAGGCGGCGTTCGATCCCAAGATGCCGGCGCCGGTCCCGTTCACGATCCTGCTCGCCCCGAATGGCGACGTCGTCTATCAGGAGCTCGGCGAGCTCACCGTGAGGAAGCTGCGGCGCGCGATCCTCGCCAATCTGCCGGACGATCCGAAGTTTCCCGGGCACCGAGCCTACTGGTCCACTGAGGGGGAACCCTGAGCCAGGTCGAAGGGGAACCCTGAGCAGAGTCGAAGGGAAACCTGAGCGAGAAGCGAGGAGAACATGAGCCGATTCTTCGGGACGCTAGCAGCAGCCGCAGCGCTCGTCGCGCTGCCGATCGGGACGTCGCCTCTGATCGCCCGTCAACAGGCGCCCGCGCAGGGCGGCGGGCGAGGCATCCAGTCGAACCTGGAGCATCCGGTGCTGCCGATTGGGTCGGCGCTGCCGGACTTCAGCCTGCCGGGCGTCGACGGGAAGACGCACAAGGCGTCCGAGTACGCCGGCACGAAGCTCCTCGCCATCGTCTTCGAGAGCAATCACTGCCCGGTCTCGCAGCTCTATGAGAGCCGCATCGAGCAGCTCTACGAGGATTACCGGAAGAAAGGCATGGGGCTCGTCGCGATCAACCCGAACAACCCCAAGACGGTACGCCTCGACGAGCTTGGCTACACCGATGTGACCGACTCGCTCCCCGAGATGAAGCTGCGGGCTCAGCTTCGGGGGATCGACTGGCCGTATCTCTACGACGGCGACACCCAGGCGGTCTCGGTCAAGTTCGGTGCGGTGGCCACGCCGCACATCTTCATCTTCGACCAGGATCGCAAGCTGCGCTATCAGGGACGGATCGACGACAACCAGCGCGAAGAGCTGGTGAAGACGCGCGACGCGCGGAATGCGATCGACGCGCTGCTTGCCGGTAAACCGGTTCCGGTCACTGATACCACCGCGTTCGGTTGCACCACGAAGTGGCTGTCGAAGGCCTCGGGCGTCGAGCAGGAGTGGACCCGCATCCAGGCCGAGCCGGTGACCGTGGACGCGGTCGGCGCCGAGGACCTGAAGAAGATTCGTGCGAACGCGACCGACAAGGTGATGCTCGTCAACCTCTGGTCGACGAACTGCGCCACCTGCGCCGGCCAGTTCTTCGATCTCGAGACAACCTACCGGATGTATCGCAAGCGTGCCTTCGACCTGATCACGATCAACACCAACGGTCCCGCTGACGCACCGCAGGTGCTCGCGTTCCTCAAGAAGGAATACGCGTCGAGCCAGAACAAGCAGTTCGCCACTGCGGATCGCGCCGGCCTGCAGGCGGCCTGGGGCGAGAAATGGAACCCGGCCCAGCCGCTGACGATGGTGATCGCGCCCGGTGGTGAGGTGCTCTACAAGAAGGAAGGCAAGATCGACATCCTCGAGGTGCGCCGTAGCATCCTCGCGGCGATGCCCGACACCAAGGGCTACATCGGCTCGAAGGCCTACTGGGAGCGCACGGTCGCCGAGTTGAAAGCCCGGGGCAAAACGAAGTCCTAGCCAAAGGTTCTTTCACAGGAGGGTCTTTCACAGGAGGGCCAGGAGATCAGGAGAAACACATTTGTTCTCTTGAACTCCTGGCCCTCCTGTAAAAAAACACTTCTTGAATTTCAAGGAACGCTGCGACGTGTCTCCGAGGTCGAGGGTCGCAGGATCACGTACGTAGGCAGTCCAATTGCCTTGAAGCGGGTCATCAGCGACTTCGCGGGCTCGGCCTCTGGATCTTCGGCCTGGAACTTCACCTTCACGTAGTTCGACAGCGCGGCGGTCACCGCCGGCTCCGCCAGCGTCGTCTTGTCCATCGTCAGGCAGTTCTTGCACCACGTCGCCCAGAAATCGATCAGCACCGGCTTGTTCTCGCGCGCGGCCTGATCCAGGCCGGCGGCGAGCGAGCTGGTCCAGCCTTCGCCGAGCTTTTCCTGGACGCTGCTGCTCACTTCGGCGGCGTCCACGCGAAGGTTCTGGAACAGGCCGAACGCGATGTATCCGTAGTAGGCCGCCGTCGCGAGGATCAGCACGCCGAAGGCCTGCTTCACCCGCACCATCCACATACCCGGCTTCGGAAGCGCGGCGAGGCCGGCGCCGGCGATTGGCCAGGGGATCGCCATGCCGAGCCCGAGCACGAAGGGCAGCGCGAGCGCCAGCGATGTGCCGCCGGCGTAGAGGCTGCTCGAGAACAGGACGACCTGAATCACGACCGGCGCCACGCAGGCACCGGCGAGCAGTGCGGCGACCGCGCCCATGGTGAAGGCCACCGCGAAGGTGCCGCGCTGGTTCGGGCCGCGCATACCGCTCGAGAACCGTGAGAAGTCGATGTTGACGACGTCGAACATCGCGAGGCCGAGGACGACGAATAGCAGGGCGATGCCGGCGTTGAACCAGGGAGAGGCGTTGATCGTGCCGAACGTCCCCGCGGTCAGGATCACGATCAGGCCGAGGATGCCGTAGACCACGGCCATCGCGGCACCATAGGTCGAGCCGAGCAGGAAACCGCGGCGGCGGGAACCGGCCTGGGCGCCCGCACCAATGATCGCGAGATTGATCGGGATCATCGGCAGCACGCACGGGGTCAGGTTCAGCGCGAGCCCACCGAGCAGGATCAGCACGAGAATCGCAATCGGCCCGCGTCCCTCGAACAGCCCCTTGCGCGCGATGCCCTGTTCCGCGTCGTGGATGAACTCGAGGAACGCCTGGGTCTTCAGGTAGCCGCCGGTGGTGCCGGCGACGGTGAAGCGATCGAGCTTCGAGAAATCCCGGGGATCCACCGGCGCGGACGGCTTCGCCGGCGTCGGATCTGCGGCGCGCGCGACGGGGGGACCAGTGCGCCGCCCTGCGGTGAGCCGCGTGAAGACGTCGCGATGCGCCTCGGTGCCCGCCTTCGCGGTCGCGGGCACGATCCGCAGCGTCCATCCGGTCGTCGCCGTGGTCGGACGGAAACAGACCTTGTCGTTGCACGCCTGGTAACGGAGCTTCGCGGGGATGGCAAGCTCTCCCGGCGCAAGGCTTCGATCGATCTCGAGCTCAGCGCCGACCACGAACTCGCGCTCGAACACGGCGAGCGGCTGTGGCTGGCCTTCCTGGGCGAAATCGGTTGGATGCGGGAAGACGAGTTGTACGACCTTCACGCCGGCCGGTGCATCAATCGTCAGCACCGTCGGGATGAGCGACGGATCCCGCGGCTTGTCGGACTGGACGTGCAAACCTTCGGGCAGCCCGACGGTGAGGGCCACCCGGACCGGCGATCCCGCGCGCACCGCATCAGACTCGACGAACGGTGTGACCGTGGCCTCGGGCGGGCGGGTTTGTGCCTGCGACGGGACGGCCGCAGCGACGGCCATGAGGATGATGCCGGGAAGGAGGGGGACTCGCATGAGTAGTCCAGCCCTCAGTGTACCGTCTTTCTGACGCGGTCCGCGGGTTCGCGATTCGCGGGTTCGCGGGTTCGCGGGTTCGCGGGTTCGGCAGGCTCGTGGTAATTAGAGGCAGCTGACGGCGATCCAAGCGGCTCGTTGCCTCTGACTACCCGGGTTCCGAACCCGCGGACCCGCGACCCCCGCGAACCCGCGGCTAATGCCCGGGCCCGGAATTCTTTGCCCCGAACTCCCGCTCCAGCCGTGTCCGCAGTCGCCCCAATGTCTCCCCCACCGTGCTTCGCGCCTTTGACGCGATGAGCTTCTTCGCCACGCCGCCAAACACTCCGCCGATCACATCTACCCGCGATCGGTTCATGTAGGCCACGTATGTGGCGGGCGACGGCGACGACGGATCGGGCACCAGGACCGTGAGACCGAATGACGCATCGAAATAGTGGCTGCCGTAGATCTGCTTCGAGCCGATGGCGAACGCCGCGGGCGAACTGTCTGCGCAGGGGATGATCGCCAGGTGCGTCACGCTCGCGACCGTCTTCCGTGACACGATCTCCTTCGACCAGTACACGAGATCGCGTGCGTCGGGTGTTGACGCCGATGGATACTCGACGAAATGCCGCCTCAGGACGCTGAATCGTCCCCAGCCGCCGGCCTCTGACGACGCGAGCGACAGAAACTCGTTCCTCACATTGATCACATCGTCCCGGTCTGCGTACTGCATGGTGACGCCGGCGCCCGACTGCTGATACCTCTTGACATAGTCCAACAGCATCTGATGAATCAGGCCGTTGGCCCGTTGCCGGGCGTCGGCGCCAGCCCAGTCCACTTCTGCGCGGAACCGGTTGATGGTCTCGGCCGGCAGCTGCAGGCCGCAGTGCCCGATTCGGCACTCGCGCAGGCTGCGCATGTCGGGCTCGTCGAGGCTGAGCGATTCCACGTCGGGCAGCGCCGGCGGGCGGCCGAACACGCCGATCTGCAGGACGGCATCGTCTTTCTTGAAGCTGGCGATGTCGGCCAGGCGCTGGACATAGAACGCCGGGGTGATCCGGACGCGAACGATGCCGAACGTGGCGATGTCGCGCGCGTCGCCGGCCGCCGTGCCCTTGGCGAAGACCTCGCCGGCGTCAATCTTCGCGAAGTCGCCGGCGGTCAGCCCGAAAGTCGATGCGAGATACGCGCGGGCGACATCCCGATCGGACGAAGCCGAGGAGCCTGCCGTCACGAGAGGGACGAGCAACGCTGCCGCGGCAACCGATCCTCCGAGTGTGAGCCTCATGTGACCACCCTGATGGCGAGGCGCTTGGAATCCCTGAGCTCCCGGAGGCTGGCGGGTTCCTGGAGGTCGGGCATGGGTGTGGTGACGAAGAGCCGCCGCGCTGCCTTCGCCAGCCATCGCGCGCGCCGGGCCGAGCGGGTGACGCGCGCGCTGTCGGTGGCGATTCCGGTGTTGGCGTACATCTGGCGATACAGCTTCGAGATCAGCAGGAAGGCGAGCCGCGAGCGCATCGACCTCACGCAGTCCGAGCGTTGCCAGATCGCTGCCAATCGGTAGAAGCGATCCCAGACGTATTGCGTCCCCTCGCGGATCTGTTCGGCCGACATGAGTGGATGCGGAGAGTAAACTTTTGGGCGCTGCGCCGAAGGGATGAGCCAGTAACGGCTGAGCGGCACGCCCTTGCGGGTCACACCGGCGGCCGCGGTTGCCTCCCATCGCGCGAAATCGA
>Ga0209382_10001286_pt1 | contig 39874 bp, 37 predicted proteins | sample SoiMetdeltSBSDD5_FD_187599 | JGI IMG/M metagenome (GOLD analysis project Ga0209382, IMG submission 187599) | Bulk soil microbial communities from a Populus tree surrounding site in Tennessee, USA - Soil MetaG P. deltoides SBSDD5 (SPAdes) (version 2) | ecosystem: Environmental > Terrestrial >... | reverse complement strand
GTCGGGGCTCCCGCATGCCATCCAGCTCGTCCAGGCTCCGAGCGCCGAAAGCCGTCTCTTTGCAGTGGCCGCGTGGTGCGAGCGCGTGCTCGCCTTCACCCAGGCTCCACCGTCGAGTGCACCCGCCCGTGCTTGACCTGAAGATCGAGGGCGCTCAGGTCATCGATGGCACCGGGCGGCCGGGCAACCGGGCCGACGTCGGTATCAAGGACGACCGGATCACGGCGATCGGCGATCTCCATCGCGAGCCCGCCGGCAGCAACCTGCACGCCTCCGGCAAGGTCGTGGCGCCCGGCTTCATCGACATGCACTCGCACTCGGACTGGCGGCTCTGGGGAAATCGCCGCGCCGAGTCGAAGGTACGGCAGGGCGTGACCACCGAGGTCGTCGGCAACTGCGGATTCTCGCCCGCGCCGGTGTCTCAGGAATTCCTCGAGGACCTTCGAGGGTTCGCGCTCTATGTGCCGACCGGGATGGATTTCCACTGGCGCTCGGTCGGCGACTATCTGAAGGCGTTCGACTCGAGCGGCACCGCGCTCAACGTGATCCAGCTGATCGGCCACGGCACCTTGCGGGTGGCCGCGATGGGCTTCGCGCGGCGTCCGCCGACGGCGGCCGAGCTCACCCGGATGCAGCGGATGATCGCCGACGGTATCGAGGACGGCGCCTGGGGCCTCTCGACCGGGCTCATCTACGCCCCGGGCTCTTACGCGACGACCGACGAGCTCGTCACCCTCGCGGCGACGGCCTCGCGCCATCGCGGCTTCTACGCGAGCCACATCCGCGGCGAGGGCGCGACCTTGCTGGACGCGGTGCGGGAGGCGATTCACATCGGACGCGAGGGGGACCTGCCGGTTCAGATCAGCCACGTGAAGGCCGCGGGGCGGCCGAACTGGGGCAAGGTCGCCGACGCGCTCTCGCTGATCGACGAGGCGCGCGCCGAGGGGCTCGACGTGATGGCCGACGTCTACCCCTATACGGCCTCCAGCACGACGATCCGGACGCTCTTGCCCGACTGGGCGCTCGAGGGCGGCATCGACGCGATGCTCAAGCGTCTGGCCGATCCCACCGACCGGGCGCGCATCCGGCGGGACATCGAGGCGCCGGAGACCGGGCAGGGGTTGCTGGATCGCATCGGCTGGGAGAACGTCATGATCTCCGCGTGCAGCCGCCGCAAGGATGCCGAGGGCAAGCGCATCTCGGAGATCGCGACGAGCCGCGGGATCGATCCGCTCGACGCGGCGCTCGAGCTGATCGTCGACGAGGCCGGCAAGGGCTACATGATCCTCTTCCAGCTCGACGAGCGCGATCTGCGCCGCGCGCTGACCCACCCGTCCGTGATGATCGGCTCGGACGGCTCGGCACTGGCCCCGTACGGCGAGCTGGCGGTTGGCAAGCCGCATCCTCGAAGCTACGGCACGTTTCCGCGCGTGCTGGGCGAGTACGCGCGCGAGCAGCGTGTGCTGAGCTTGCCCCAGGCGATCCACAAGATGACCGCGCTGCCGGCGCGCCGGCTCGGCCTCAAAGACCGGGGCGTGATTGCGGTCGGCGCCCGCGCCGATCTGGTCGTGTTCGACGCCCGCCGCGTGTCGGACCGCGCGACCTACCAGGATCCGCACCAGTATCCCGAGGGCATCGAGCACGTGCTGGTGAACGGCAGTTTCGTGATCAAGGACGGCCAGCATACCGGGAGCCTTCCCGGCCGACTGCTGACGCCGCCGTGACGCCGTGAGGACCGGCCGCGAGCCCCACGACCTCGTGACGCCGATCCTCGCCGCGCCCTCGGTGGCCGAGGGCCTCGCCTCGACCCTGCGGCGAGTGATCGAGCTTACGGGCGCCACGGCCGGCGCGCTCGCGCTGCGGCCGCGCGGTCAGGAGCCGATCGTCGTCACGGCCAGCGCGCGGCGCGCTCCGGCCGCGCTGCGGGAGTGGCTCACGACGCTCAGCGCCACCCTCGCGCCGCGTCCCGAGCTCACCCGTGTCATGCCGCCGGGGGCCACCACGCCGGGCGCACTCCTCAGGACGCCGCTCGGCACGGCAAATCGGCGCGTGGGCGAGCTCGTCCTCCTCGGCCGGGTCGGCAAGCTCACCGCGTCTACGCTGCCCGCGGATCTCCCGCAGGAGATCGGCGCCGCACTCGAGGCGCGCGGGGAGCGCGAGCAGAAGGTCCACCGCGCGAACGCGCTCGCCGAGCTCACGCAGATCCTGACGACGCGACACACGCTCGAGGAGGTCTACGCGGCGTTCGCCGAGTCCGCGGCGAAGCTCATGCGGTTTGACTCGCTGACCGTCTCGCTGCTCGACCCCGAGCGCCGTGAGTTCGAGCTGATCGACGTCACCGCCCGCCGCTACACCTCACGGGGGCCGCGCGAGCGCTGGGTGCCGCTCGAGGGCTCCCTGCTCGGTCGGGTCGTGGCGACCGGGGTGCCGGTACGGGTCGACGACGCCGAGCGCGACGAGATCCCCGACGTGAGCCGCCGGACCCTGGCGGCGGCGGGGCTTCGCGCGGCGGCCTTCGTACCGCTGGTGTCGAGCGGCCAGATCTTCGGCGGTGTCGTGCTGGCCGCCGCCCGGCCGCGTGCCTTCGACGACGAAGATCTCGAAACGATCGGCGAGCTGGCGCGGCCGCTGGCCCTCGGAATCGAGCAATGGCGCCTGGTCGACGAGAGCCGGCGCCGGACCGACGAGCTCGCTGCCCTCCACGCCACCAGCCAGCTCATCACGGCAAGGCTCGACGTGGCGTCGGTCCTCGACCGGATCAGCCTCTCGATGCCGGCGCTCATCGGCGCCAGCGGCTGCGGGATCGCGCTGTTCAACGGGGAGCGCACACACGTCGTCCAGGCGGCGGCGTACGGCTTTCAGAGCGAGGAGTGGCGCACGTTGTCGGTGCCGGTCGGCGAGGGGATCATCGGGCGCGTCGCCGCCGACGGCGCGCCGATCCGGGTCGCCGACGTGCAGGCCGATCCTCGCTCCGCGCGACGCGAAATCGACGAGCGCGAGAGGATCCACTCGCTCTTGTGCGTGCCGCTGAAGGTCGCGGGCGTGGTCATCGGCGTGGTCTCGGCGTTCTCGACGCGGCCGGGCAGCTTCACGGCGCACCACCAGCGCGTGCTGGAAGCGTTCGCCGAGCAGGCGGGCATCGCGATCCACGGCGCGCGCCTCTTCGACGAGAGCGTGCGCGGCGCGCGCGAGACCCGCGCGCTCCTCGAAGCGGGCCGAGCCGTCACCGCAAGCCTCGACGTCGGCCGGACGATCCGGATGATCCTCGAGGAGGCGCGGGGCGTCCTCGGCGTCGACTCCTGCAGCGTGTCGACGCTCGATCCGCCGACCAACCAGCTGGTCATGGTCGCCAGCCTCGACGTGCCGCAGGAGATGGTGTCGACGGTCCGGCTCCAGATCGGCGAGGGCGTGACGGGCCGCGCGGTGCAGGAGCGGCGTCCGATGCAGAGCCCGGATCTCTGGTCCGACTCGCGCGGCCGCTATCCGCACCTGGCACGCTCGGGCGGGTTCCGCGCGATGCTCGCGGTGCCGCTGTGCGTTGGCGAGCGCACGATCGGCGCGCTCAGCGTCCTGCGTCGTGACGTCCACGAGTTCTCGGCCCACGAGGAGGAGCTGCTCGTGGCGCTGGCCGACCAGGCCGCGATCGCGCTCGAGCACGCCCGGCTCTACACGGAGCTCGAGGCCATGGTGGCCGACCGCACGCGGGAGCTAGACACGGAGAAGCGGTTCGTCGAGGTGGTCCTCGAAACCCTGCCGCTCGGCGTATTCGTGCTGGATACCGACTTCAACGTCGTGCGGGTGAACTCGGCCGGCGGCCGCGCGCTGGCGTGCGACCCGAACGCCCGCGGCCCCGTGAGCCGGCTGCTGCCGGCGGACCAGGCTAAGGCGGTGCAGACGCTGCTTCGCGAGGCGTTCGGGAGCCGACGCGTGGCTTCGATCGAGAGGGAGATGGTCGTCGCGGGCGACGCGAAGATCTTCCGCCTGACCGCCGCGCCGGTCGAGGCGGAGAGCGATCGCGGCACGCACGCGGTGCTGCTGGTCGAGGACGTCACCCTGGCTAAGCGGCTCGAGCGGCAGATGCTCCTGACCGAGCGGCTCACGACGGCCGGGCACCTCGCGGCGGGTGTCGCGCATGAGCTCAACAACCCGCTGGCGACGATCGCCGGCTGCGCCGAGTCGCTGCAGGGCCGGTTGGGCGAGGGCGACCCCGCAACCGTGACGGAGCCGGCCGAGTTCCGCCATTACCTGCGCCTCATCGAAGAAGAGGCGTACCGCTGCAAGGACATCACGAGCAGCCTGCTCCACTTCGTCCGCGATCCGGGCAGCCAGCGCACGACGACCGACCTGAACGCCGTCGTGCTCAAGGCGGCGGAGCTTCTGTCGCACCAGTCGCGGTTCGCACGCAGCCGCGTCGTGACCGACCTCGACCCTGGTCTGCCGCCGGCTGCCGTGAACGAAGGCCAGCTCCGTCAGGTGTGCCTCGGCCTGGCCTCCAACGCGCTCGAGGCCATGGACGGCCGCGGGACGTTGACGATCCGGTCGCGCCAGGGCCGTGGCGAGGTCGAGATCGAGGTGGAGGACGAGGGCCCGGGGATCCCGGAGCAGAACCTGACGCGGATCTTCGACCCGTTCTTCACGACCAAGCCGCCCGGGCAGGGGACGGGTCTGGGGCTCTTCCTTGCCCAGGGCATCGTGAACGACCACGGCGGGCGAATAGAAGTGAGCTCCGTGATCGGCAAGGGGAGTATCTTTCGGGTGGTGCTACCCCTGTGAGCCGGGCTATCCGCGTGCTGATCGCCGACGACGAGCGGAACCTGCGCGAGCTGATCGTGCGCGAGCTCGCCCGGCGGGGCCACGAGGTCGACGGCGTCGGCGACGGCGCGGCCGCGCTCGAGCGGATTCGCGAGGGCTCGTACGACGTCGTCGTGCTGGACATGCGGATGCCGCACAAAGAGGGCATCGACGTCCTGCGCGAGCTGGCGACGTTCCCCGAGGCTCCTCAAGTGATCATGCTGACGGGCTTCCAGGAGGTCTCGACCGCCGTCGAGGCGATGAAGCTCGGCGCCTACGACTATCTGACCAAGCCGACCAAGATCGAAGAGCTCGACGTCGTCGTGCGCAAGGCGGCCGAGAAGACGCAGCTCGTGCGCGAGAACGTGGCGCTGCGCGCCCACGCGCCGGGCGCCGCGCCCTTCGGAGGTCTCCTGACCCAGAGCGCCAGGATGCACGAGATCCTCAGGATCATCGACCGGGTCGCTCCGACGGACTCGGCCGTGCTGGTCCTGGGCGAGAGCGGGACCGGCAAGGAGCTCGTGGCGCGCGCGATCCACGAGAACTCGCCGCGCGGGCCGCGAGCCTTCGTGCCGATTCACTGCGGCGCCTTGCCGCGCGAGGTGTTCGAGTCCGAGCTCTTTGGTCACGAGAAGGGCGCGTTCACCGGTGCCGTCGGCACCAAGCCCGGGCTCGTAGAGCTCGCAGACGGCGGCACGCTGTTCCTCGACGAGATCGGCGAGATGGAGCCGGACAGCCAGGTGAAGCTCCTGCGGGCGATCGAGACGGGCACGTTCTTCCGGGTCGGCGCGACGCGACCGCGCCGGGTCGACGTGCGGCTGGTCGCCGCCACCAACCGCGACCTGGCCGAGGCGATGAAGCGCGGGGAGTTCCGCCAGGATCTCTACTACCGCATCAACACGATCACCGTGAGCCTGCCGCCCCTACGCGAGCGGCCGGACGACGTGGCGCTGCTCGCCAGGCACTTCCTCGAGGCGAACGCGAAGTACGGGGTCAAGCGGCTGACCGCGGCCACCATGACCGCGCTCGAGGCGTATCCGTGGCCCGGCAACGTACGCGAGCTGCTCCACGCCGTCGAGCGCGCCGTGATCCTGAGCAAGGGCGACGAGATCTTTCCGTCCGATCTGCCCCCGGAGATCCTCGGATCGAGCCCGCCGCCCGCGGCGTCCTCCTCCGGCAGCCTCGAGACGATGGAGCGTCAGCACATCGTCGCGGTTCTCAGGCAGGTGAACGGCCACCGCGGCAAGGCGGCCGCCCTGCTCGCGATCGATCCCAAGACCTTGTATCGGAAGATCAACGCATACGGCATCGTGCCGGCGGAGTTTCGCTGACCTCCGACGTGTGACGCGGAGCGCCAGGCCCCTAGTCTAGGTTGCGCCTCGCCTCAGCCTGTGTAAACTGAAACCGTCTGCCGGTTTGGGCGGACCTCGCCTCCGATGAAAGTGAGCTTCCGCGTTCGCGGGGCGTGCAAGAGAGCGGAAGACAGTCCGAGGGGGTTCCCATGGCATCGAAACTCTACATTGGCGGTCTGGCGTACTCCACGACGAGCGAAGGCCTTCGGGAGTTCTTCGCACAGTGCGGCAACGTGCTATCCGCAACGGTGATCACTGACCGCTTCTCCGGGCAGTCCCGGGGATTCGGCTTCGTCGAGATGAACACAGCCGAGGAGGCTCAGGCCTCGATTACTCAGCTCAACGGGCGGGAGCTCGATGGTCGCCGGATCACGGTTGAGATCTCGAACCCCCAGGCTGCGCGCACGGGTGGTGGTGGTGGCGGCCGGCCGGGCGGCGGTGGGCGGCCGGGCGGCGGCGGACGTGGACCCGGCGGCGGTGGCGGGCGGGACAGCGGCTACGCGCACCGGCCGTCCAAGCCGGTGAAGTGGTAACGGAGAGTCACCCGAAGACCGCGCAGTAACGCGACTGCCGAACTTCCAGGCACGGGGGCCAACCAACCGGTTGACCCCCGTGTCGTTTTTGCTCGGGCGCGGCGGCTAGCTCACGCGGTGGGCACCGCGGGCTCGGCGCCGTCGAAGATGCGCTCGTAACGGCCGTACTCCCGTGCGGCCTCCATGAACCACTTCACGATCTCCGCGTCGGAGCGTGGCGGGATCTCGCACGAGGTCGACAAGATGAAGGCCGAGTGCCTGGCGGCGGCGTCGATGCACCGGCGCACGTCGGCCACCATCGCCTCCTTCGTCGAGCGCTCGAATTTCGTCGCGTCCACGTTGCCGATCGCGACGGCGCGCCCCTTGGACACCTCCATGAACCGGGCGAGCTGGTCGACGTAGAGCGCTGGATCGGCCTGCTGATCGAGATCGAACGAGACCGTCGTGAAGCCGCAGCCGAGCAGATCTTCGTAGATCGGGTAGGTCGTGCCGCAGATGTGCGTGGTCACGCCGACCTTCTTGGCCTTGAAGTGGTCGACCAGCTCCTTGTGGTAGGGCGCGACGAAGTCCCGGTAGTTGTCGGGTGAGATCAGGCTGATCGACGCGGTGGGCTCGGAGAACGAGAGCCCGATCCCCGTCTTCGCGATCGCGTCGCCCCAGAGCTTGCAGAAGTCCGTCGCGACCCGCATGAGGTCGTGAATGAACTGCGGATCCTCGAACGTGTCGAGCAGCATCGTCTCCGGATTCCGCAGGAGCATCGCGATCGTCCACGGCCCGACCGCGACCGCGCCGATCGCGGTCGGCGGCTTGGCCTTCACCAGGGCCTCACACTGCTCGAGGAAGCCCGGGAGCCGCCCGGTCTTGTAGGGATCGGGCATCACCAGCTTCGCGAGCTTCGACTTGTCCTCATGCAGCACGTGCTGGTCGATGGACGGCACGACGTAGTCGGAGTACTTCACGCGGCAGCCGAAGGCCTCGGCCTCCTTGGCGAGGTCGTTGTAGGCGAGCACGACGTCGGGCTGGTACCGCTCGTAGTAGTTCATCATCGCCGTGATGGCCTTGGGCACGTTCGTGCAGTACTCCTCGATCGACAAGCCGTCGAGCGTGCCGGCGAACGAGGCGACGATCGGATAGACGGGCACGCGATCGGCGAACGAGCGGCGATAGGCGGCGACCACGCGGTCGCGGTTCGTGAACGTCGCCCGGCCGTGCTCGACCTCCCAGATCCGGCTCGCCTCCATGTACTTGGGCGGGAGCTTGGCCTCGTATTCCATGAACTGGGTGATCGGGTAGCGGATGCCGCCGGCGTGCGTGCCCTTGAGCCCTTCGACGATCTCTTCCATCTGGCTCCACGGGATCGTGAACGCCATCTCGTGGTCCTGCGTCTGGCCGAAGATCCGATCGCCGGAGCACGGCAGGATCACCTGCGGCTGATCCGTGCGCATGGTCGTGACGATGATCTCGGAGCAATCGATGCGCCCGCCGAACGACGACGTGAGCTTGCCGCCGCGCTTCCACAGCGCGGCCTGGGTCAGGCGCATGACCTGCGCGGGGTTGGCGTAGATGCAGACCAGGTGCGGCTCGAACGTGGTGCGGTCGAGCGGCGCGACCAGCAGGGTCGAGAACTCGCCCGGGGCGAACTTGTCGACCGCCGCCTCGGAGCGCTGACCGGCCGATTTCGTCTCGGTGTACATGCCCTCGCACAAGGTGCCCGAGTTGTGCAGGTGGGTCGGCTTTTCGAAGCCGAGCGCGGCGATGCCGAGCGAGCAGATGTGATCCTCGCGCGTGAGCGCGATCATCCAGCCGTAGCGCCGGGCCATGTCGATGACCTGGCAGTTCATGCTGAGCTTCTTGAAGTCGCGCGCCGGACGGCGGGCCTTCTCGGGAATCTCCTCGCCGGGCCGGAGCATGCGGATCGCCACCGGGAACGTCTGCGGGCGGATGTAGTACTGAAGCTCCCGGTCTGCTGTCTTGACGTCGATCATGAGCGCCGCCTCCCGCTGCAGCGTACTACATTTTGTCATCGCCGCCCGGCCGGCGGAGCCCAGCCCGGGACCGTCGCCCGCCGGGGGGCCGACTCGCGAAATTCGCGACAACAGAGGTAGAATACGCGCTCCAGCGGGGCAGTATCCGCCGCCGACCAATAATAGGGAGGGTCCACATGCAGTCGCCTAGCGCGAGTTACAGCCTCACCGTCCGGCTGGAGATCACGAACAAGCCCGGCATGCTCGGGCAGGTCACCTCGGCCATCGGCAAGGCTGGCGGCGATATCGGCGCGATCGACCTGGTCCAGGTCGGCAAGTCGACCATCACGCGCGACCTGACGTTCAAGGCGCGCGATGAGCCGCACGGCCAGCAGATCGTCGAACGGATCCGCGGGGTCCGCGCCGTGAAGGTCGTGAATGTCTCCGACCGGACCTTCCTCATGCACCTCGGGGGCAAGATCGAGGTGAAGGGCAAGATGTCGGTGAAGACCCGGGACGACCTGTCGATGGCGTACACGCCGGGCGTCGCGCGCGTATGCATGGCCATCCACCACGATCCGCAGAAAGCCTACTCGCTCACGATCAAGCAGAACTGCGTGGCCGTCGTGACCGACGGCACCGCCGTCCTCGGCCTGGGGGACATCGGCCCCGCGGCCGCCGCGCCCGTGATGGAAGGCAAGGCGCTCATCTTCAAGGAGTTCGCCGGCGTCGACGCGTTCCCGATCTGTCTGGCGACCAAGGACGTCGACGAGATCGTGTCGATCGTGAAGGCGATCTCGCCGATCTTCGGCGGCATCAACCTCGAGGACATCTCGGCGCCGCGCTGCTTCGACATCGAGACGCGGCTGCAGAAGGACCTCGAGATTCCGGTGTTCCACGACGATCAGCACGGCACCGCCGTCGTCGTCCTGGCCGCCATGATCAATGCCTTGAAGATCGTCAAGAAGCGGCTCGCCGACGCGCGCATCGTGTTCATCGGCGCCGGAGCCTCCGGGATCGCGACGGCCAAGCTGCTCATGAAGGCCGGCGCCAAGAACATCATCGCCTGCGACCGTGCGGGCGCGCTCTATCGCGGCCGCACGGACAACATGAACTCGATGAAGGAGTGGTTCGCCAAGCACACCAACGAAAAGAAGCTGAAGGGTACCGCCGCCGACGCGCTCAAGGGCGCGGACGTCTTCATCGGGCTGTCGGGGCCGGGCGTGGTCTCGCTCAAGGACATCAAGGCCATGAACCGCGACCCGATCGTCTTCGCGATGGCCAACCCGGTCCCGGAGATCCTGCCCGAGGAGGCCGGCCCGTTCGTGCGGGTCATGGCGACCGGCCGCTCGGACTATCCGAACCAGATCAACAACTCGTGCTGCTTCCCCGGATTCTTCCGCGGGATGCTCGACGTGCGCGCCCGGCGCGTGAACGACGAGATGAAGCTGGCCGCCGCGCAGGCGCTGGCCGAGATCGTCACGAAAGAAGAGCTCGGCGAGGAGTACATCACGCCGTCGATGTTCGACAGCCGCGTGGTACCGGCCGTCGCGGCGGCGGTCTCGGAGGCGGCGATCAAGACCGGCGTCGCGCGCCGCAAGTCGCGTACGGTGGCCGTCGGAGCCGCGCGATAGCGCCGGCGGGTTCTCGGATCTCCAGGAGCTTGCACACCACCACACGAGGGGAGCTATGGCTCAGCCCAAGGTGAACGCAGATCTTCCGATCCAGGCGCTCCTCCAGGAGAAGCGCAAGTTTCCGCCGCCCAAGGCGTTCGTGAAGAACGCCGTCATGAACAAGAAGGCGATCTACGCCGAGGCCCAGCGGAATCCCGTGAAGTTCTGGGAGCAGCGGGCGCGCGAGCTCCACTGGTTCAAGCCGTGGAAGAAGGCGCTCGAGTGGAAGCCGCCGTACGCCAAGTGGTTCATCGGCGGCAAGCTCAACGTGGCGTACAACTGCATCGACCGCCACGTGGCGGGCCCGCGCAAGACGAAGGCCGCGCTGATCTGGGAGGGCGAGCCCGGCGATTCGCGCGTCCTCACGTACTGGGATCTCTACCGCGAGGTCAACCAGTTCGCCGCGGCCCTCAAGCGCCACGGCGTCCGCAAGGGCGACCGCATAACGATCTACATGCCGATGGTGCCCGAGCTGCCGATCGCGATGCTGGCCTGCGCGCGGATCGGCGCCGCCCACAGCGTGATCTTCGGCGGCTTCTCGCCGGAGGCGGTGCGTGAGCGCATCCACGACGCCGAGAGCACGCTGGTGATCACGGCCGACGGCGGCTGGCGGCGCGGCTCGATCGTGCCGCTCAAGAAGAACACCGACGAGGCGCTCCGCGGCGCGCCGGGCGTCAAGACCGTGATCGTGCTCAAGCGCACCGGGCAGCCGATCGACATGCAGAGCGGCCGCGACATCTGGTGGGACGAGTTCGTGAAGGGCGCGCCGGCCCACTGCGACGCCGAGCCGATGGATTCCGAGGATCTCCTGTACCTGCTCTACACGTCCGGATCGACCGGCAAGCCCAAGGGCATCGTCCACACGACCGGCGGCTATCTCACCGGCGTGGCGGCGACTCACAAGTGGATCTTCGATCTGCACGACGAGGACGTGTACTGGTGCACCGCCGACATCGGCTGGGTCACCGGCCACTCCTACATCGTCTACGGCCCGCTGGCGAACGGCGCGACGACCGTCATGTACGAGGGCACGCCGGACCACCCCGACAAGGACCGGTTCTGGCGCATCGTCGAGAAGTACGGCGTGACGATCTGCTACACGGCGCCGACGGCGATCCGGACGTTCATGAAGTGGGGGGAGGAATACCCGAAGCGCTGCGACCTTTCGACCCTCAGACTGCTCGGCTCCGTAGGCGAGCCGATCAACCCCGAGGCCTGGGTCTGGTACTGGAAGGTCATCGGCGGCGGCCGCTGCCCGGTCGTCGACACGTGGTGGCAGACCGAGACGGGCCACATCCTGATCACACCGCTCCCGGCGCTCACGGTGCTCAAGCCGGGCTCGGCGACCCAGCCGTTCCCCGGCATCGACGCCGAAGTGCTCGACGAGAAGGGCAAGCCCGCGAAGGCGGGCTATCTCGTGCTGCGCAAGCCGTGGCCCGGGATGCTCCGGGGTATCTGGGGCGATCCCGACCGCTTCGTGAAGCAGTACTGGTCGAAGTACGACAACATCTACTTCACCGGTGACGGCGCCAAGCGCGACGAGGACGGCTACTTCTGGCTCCTCGGCCGAGTGGACGATGTCATGAACGTCTCGGGCCACCGCGTCTCGACGATGGAGGTCGAGTCGGCGCTGGTCGACCACAAGTCCGTCGCCGAGGCTGCGGTGATCGGCAAGATGCACGACATCAAGGGCCAGGCGATCGCGGCGTTCGTGACGGTCAAGGGCGGCATCGACGGCTCGCCGCAGCTGATGGACGAGCTCAAGGCCCACGTCGCGAAGAAGATCGGCGCGCTCGCGCGTCCGGACGACATCATCTTCTCGGCTGAGCTGCCGAAGACCCGGAGCGGCAAGATCATGCGCCGGCTGCTCCGCGACATCGCCGAGGGCCGAGCGCTCGGCGATACCACCACCCTGGCGGACCCAACGGTGGTGGCGCAGCTCAAGACGAAGTACGAAGAGCAGGAGGGATAGACGCTCGGATGCCGAGCAAATTGCTTGAATGGCGGGCACTTTCGGTATGATAGGCGCCGATGAACGACCCGAACCGTTGTCAATAAAGGAGGCCTATGCGGGCGGCTAAAGTTCCCCTCAACGAGCTGCGGCGAGTCGTCATCGCCGCATCCGTCGGCAACATCATCGAGTGGTACGACTTCTACATCTTCGGCAGCCTTGCCTCCATCCTCGCGGTGAAGTTCTTCGAGAAGGGCCACCCGGTCGCCGCGTTCCTCAGCACGGTGGCGATCTTCTCGGTCGGCTTCCTCATCCGGCCGCTGGGGGCCTTCGTGTTCGGGTGGCTTGGTGACAAGGTGGGCCGGAAGTACACCTTCATCGTCACCTTGAGCGGAATGGGGATCGCGACCGCCCTCATCGGCTTCGTTCCGACGTATCAGGCGATCGGTCTCGCCGCGGCCTTCATTCTCTTCCTGCTGCGACTCATCCAGGGCCTGTGCCTGGGCGGGGAGTACGGCGGCGCCATCACCTACGTCGCCGAGCACATCGAGGACGAGCATCGCGGCTACTACACCGGCTGGCTGCAGACCTCGCCGACGCTCGGCATCGTCGTCTCGCTCGCGACCATCATCGGAATCCGGACCTATCTCGGCGTCGAGGCGTTCAACGACTGGGGCTGGCGACTTCCGTTCATCATCTCGCTCCTCCTGGTCGCGATCGCGATCTGGATCCGGCTCTCGCTTGGTGAGACGCCGATCTTCCAGGACATGAAGGCGCGGGGCCGTACCACCACCAATCCTTGGCGCGAGGCGTTTCTGAGCAGCAACTTCAAGTACGTGGCCATCGCCAGCGTGGTCGTCCTGGGACAGGGCTGCGTCTGGTATAGCGGGCAGTTCTGGGCGCTCTACTTCCTACAGACGGTCAAGAAGCTCGACGTGCTGACCTCGAGCTATATCGTCGGCATCGCGCTGTTGATTGCCACGCCTACGTTGATCTTCTGGGGCTGGCTCTCAGACAAGATCGGCCGCAAGCCGATCATCCTCGGCGGCATGGCTCTAGCGTCGATCACGTACTATCCGCTCTACACGGCGCTTGGCAACTACGCCGATCCCGCCAACGTCAACTACGGGATGTCGATTCTCATCGTCGTGATCCTGGTCAACTACGTGGGCATGACGTACGGACCGATCGGGGCGTTCCTGGCCGAGTTTTTCCCGAGCCGTATCCGCTATACCTCGGTGTCGGTGCCGTATCACATCGGTAACGGTTGGGGTGGCGGTCTCGTGCCGATCGTCACGACAGCGGCGTACCTCAACACGGGAAGCCTGGGTTGGGCGCTGGCGTATCCGATCATCGTGCCGGCCGTCATGTTCCTCATCGCCCTCTTCGTGATGCCGGAGACCCGCAAGCACAGCATCTGGGAGGAAGGCGCAATCGAGGCGACCCGCTCTCGCGCATGAGAAGCTAACCGGCTCGCTGAGCCGGTCGACTCCTTCTCATCGGGCCCCACGCAGGGTGAATTCATCCCTGTGTGGGGCCCGATTTGCGTGTTACGGCAGGAATTTCCGGAAGGTCGGGAGTCCCGCCCGAGGTACTGGGCAAAATGTGCCCATCTTGCCGCCAAAAATGACAGGCCAAAAGGGCAACTCGCCCTGACCGGCCTCCCGTCGAGGACCTCAAAGCCACGCGATCATTAGTGAATCAATCCCTTTTGCCTCTCGTCTCATCTCAGGCATAGCGGTTGCACCCGTGTCTGGCCCAGTTAGAGGGTAGGGGTGCCAGGGAGGCCTAGACCATGGAGACGATTCGAGAGCGACTGGAAGAGAACCTGAGAACGGCCGTGGGCCGGCTCCGCATGATGGGCGGGGCGGCGGCGGTCGAGCAGTTAGCTGGAGCCATCGGCGACAACTCGCCGTACGCGGACGAGGTCGACGAGATCCAGGAGAACGAGCGCCGCGAGATCGGGTTTGCCACCCGCGAGCTCTTGGTGGCCCGGGTCAATCGGCTCACCGCGGCCCTGGACCGGCTCAAGAACGGCGACTACGGAACGTGTGTCGAGTGCGAAGAAGCTATCTCGCCCGCGAGGCTTCAGGCGCTGCCTGAAGTCACGACGTGCGTTCGATGCCAGGACAGGCTCGAGCGCCTCGGGCGCCAGTTCGTCCCGAGCGAAGACGAGCTCGAGACGGCCGACGAAGACTAGCTGACGTCGTTCCACCCTCAGCCGGCGGGGCCGGAGGAATCTGGCCCCGCCGTTTTTGTGTAGTCTAGGGGCCGTGCGGACCCCCCTCATCAATCTCGTGCGGCCCGGCTTCAGCCGCTTCTGTCGCGCGTACTGGGGACTCGAGCTGTCGGGCGTCGCCAACATCCCCACCAGCGGCCCGCTGATCATCACGCCGAACCATCAGACCTACGCCGACCCGGCCCTCGTCACGATTCCAGTCCGGCGCCGCGTCTACTACATGGCGTGGAACCGTCTCTTCGAGATTCCGGTGTTCAGCTGGATGATCCGGAGGCTGCGGGCGTTTCCCGTCAGCATCGACTCGGCGGACCCGTCGTCGATGCGCGAGGCGATGCGGCTACTCAGCTCCGGTCACGTGCTGATGATCTTTCCGGAGGGCGAGCGCACGGTCAGCGGCCGGGTCGAGCGGTTCAAGCTCGGCGCCTTTCGCCTGGCCGCCGCGCTCAAGGTGCCGGTGCTGCCGGTCACGATCGCCGGCGGCCACGAGTCGTGGCCACCCGGGCAAATCCTCCCGCGGCGGCACCGGATCTCGATCACCTATCATCCGCCGCGCGAGCCCGATCCCGCGCTGGAGCCGCGGCAAGCCGCCAGCGCGCTCGCTCAGCAAGTCCGCGCGGTCATCGCCGGGACATTGGGCGAAGGCTCGACCGCCGCGCGCGTCTGAATCAGCCGCGGCGCTCCTCGACCCGGTAGCCGGCATCGAGCAGGTGCTGCTTTACGGTCTCGATCTGCTCGCGCCCGGAGGTCTCGAGGGTCAACTCGACCCGGCTCTCGCCGATCGCGGCCCGAGAGAACGCGCGCTCGTGCTCGATGTGCAGGATGTTGGCGCGCGCCTCGCCCACCAGCGCGGCCAGTCTCGCCAGCGCCCCAGGCTGGTCGCGCAGGATCACGCTCAAGCGCACGAGCCGCGCGTCCTTGACGAGCCCGCGGTCGATGATCCGCGAGATCATCGTGACGTCGATGTTGCCGCCGGAGAGTACGAGGACGACGTTGCGTCCGTCGAGGCCGAGCTTGCGATTCAGCAGCGCGGCGAGGGGAGCGGCGCCCGCGCCTTCGACCACCGTCTTCTCGATCTCGAGCAGGAGCAGGATCGCGTTGGCGAGCTCTTCTTCGGTGACGGTCACGACCTCGTCCAGATAGCGCGCGGCCAGCGCCAAGGTGATCTCGCCGACCTGCCGGACCGCGATACCGTCGGCGATCGTGGAGGCCGGCGGTAGGGTCGTGCGCGCTCCAGTCGCGAGCGCCTGCTTCATGGCCGCCAGCGCCTCGGCCTGGACGCCGATCACGCGCACGTCGGGGCGGCTTGCTTTGATCGCCAGCCCCACGCCGCCGGCGAGTCCGCCGCCGCCGACCGGGACGACTATCGCCTCCACCTCCGGGCGCTGCTCGAGGAGCTCGAGCCCGAGCGTGCCCTGGCCGGCGACGACGCGATCGTCGTCGAAGGGATGCACGAACACGAGGCCACGCTCGGACGCGATCTGGCAGGCCCGCCCGTACGCTTCGTCGTAGTTGGCGCCGGCCAGGATCACCTCGGCGCCGTGGCGACGCGCGGAGGTGACCTTGATCAGGGGCGCCCACTCCGGCATCACGATGACGGCCGCGATGCCCAGGCGCTCGGCGTGATACGCGACGGCCAGGCCGTGATTGCCGGCGCTCGCCGCGGCGACGCCGCGCGCGCGGTCCCGCGCGTCGAGCTGCAGGAGCAGGTTGGCGGCGCCGCGCTCCTTGAACGAGCCGGTCATCTGAAGATTCTCGAGCTTCACGTAGGCGCTCACGCCGGCGAGCTCGGAGAGGGTCTTCGAGTACGCGCAGGGCGTCGCATAGATCGCGCCCTCGAGCCGCTTGCGCGCGGCGAGAATGTCGGCCAGCTCGAGCATGCGGCTCAGAACGGCACCCGAGGCTCGTCGAGCGTCGGCGACATGATGGCGACCGGCATCAGGCGAGTCGACGTGGCGAATCCCGGGCGCCCGCGCCAGTCGACCAGGATCAGACCGCCCTGGCCGCCGCCCTCGTCGACCAGCAGATCGACAGCGACTTTGGCCGCGTAGTCGGGATCGTCGGCGTCTTTGAGATAGGCAAGCGCCCGGTGGGCCAGCACGACGCGCACGATCGCCTCGCCGTCGCCCGTGCACGACACGCCGCCGAGCGAGCTGTCGGCGTAGGTGCCGGCGCCGATCAGCGCGCTGTCGCCGACGCGGCCGGGAAGTTTCCCCGGCGTTCCGCCGGTCGAGGTCGCGGCGGCGATGGTACCGGCGCGGTCGAGCGCAACGGCGCCGACCGTGCCGCCGCTGCGGCTCACCGGCTGACGCGCGAGCTCGGCGTGGCGCTTGCGCTGACGGTCGGTGACGAGCGCCGCGGGGTCGCACTCGGGGATGCCGGCCGCGCGCGCGAACGCGAGCGCGCCATCGCCAACCAGCAGGACGTGGCGACGCGATTCGAGAACCCGCCGCGCGACCGTGATGGGGTTCGCGACACCCGCGAGGGCCGCGACCGCGCCGCACTGAAGCCGCTCGCCCTCCATGATCGAGGCGTCCATCTCGATCGCGCCGTCACGGTTGAGGACAGAGCCGCGGCCCGCGTTGAACCGCGGATCGTCTTCCAGCGCGCGCACGGCCGCTTCGACCGCGTCGAGCGCCGAGCCGCCGGCGGCCAGCAGGCGCCAGCCCGCCAGAACGGCAGCGCGCACGCCCTGCCGGAACTCGCCGGCGTCGGCCGGGTTGGCGCCGGCACCCCCGTGGACGATGATCGTGGGCACGCGGGGCGCCTGCGCGCGGTCGGCGGATGGCGGCATCGCCTTCACCGTGTCACAATCCGGGCGGTTTGCAAAATCCCCGGTCGATCACCAGTCTCAACGCTCGGGTCGTCGCCTGCCGCCTCTGTCCTCGGCTCGTGAAGCACCGTGAGGCGGTCGCGGCAGCTCCGCCGCGCCGATATCAGGGCGAGCGCTACTGGGCCAAGCCGCTGCCTGGCTTCGGCGATCCGCGCGCCCGGCTTCTGCTCGTGGGGCTGGCACCCGCGGCGAACGGGGGCAATCGGACGGGCCGGATGTTCACTGGCGACCGGAGCGGCGACTGGCTCTTCGACGCCCTCCATCACGCGGGCTTCGCAAGCCAGCCGACGTCGGAGCGCCGGGGCGACGGCCTCGAGCTTCTCGACGCATACATCACCGCGGCGGTGCGGTGCGCGCCGCCCGACAACAAGCCGACGCTCGACGAATTCGCCCGGTGTGCGCCGTACCTGGTCACAGAGCTCACGATGCTGACCCGGGTGCGTGTGGTCGTGGGGCTCGGTCGAATCGGCTGGCAGGCGTACTTGAGAGGGCGGCTGGCACTCGGCGCGCCCCGAACACGTCCGGCCCCGACATTTGGACACGGCGCGATCACCCGGTTCGACGACGGCGTGACCTTGATCGCGACCTACCATCCGAGCCAGCAGAACACGTTCACCGGCAAGCTGACGCGGCCGATGCTCCGCGGGATCTTCGAGACCGCGCGCCGTCTCGTGGAGCGCGACGCGGCCGAGGCTCGCGCCTAGTCGGCGAGGTCGGCGGGCAGGCGAGGCCGCTCGGCGACGGTGAGCGAGAGCTCGCGACGCTGGCCGTCGCGGAGGATCGTGATCCGGGTGCGCTGACCGGGCTTGAGAGTCTTCACCTTCGCCAGATAGTCCTGATGGGTCTTGATCGACGTGTTGTCGATCGTCGTCAGGACGTCGCCGCCGATCAGATACTCCTCGCCCTGCACGACGACCGAGAGGTTGCCGCCGCGGACACCCGCGCGCTCCGCCGGACTGCCGTCGTACACGACCTCGATCAGGTAGCCCGGCGACAACGGCATCCGGAGCAGCGAGGTGATCTGCGCGTCGATCTCGCGTCCCTGCAGCCCGAGCCACGGACGGATCACGCGCCCGCTGTCTCGCAGATCGCGCAGGATCGCCTTGCCGGCGTTGATCGGCAGTGCGAAGCCAATCGAGTTGGCCTCTTCGGAGATGAACGTGTTGATCCCGACGACGGCGCCGCAGCGGTCGACGAGCGGGCCGCCCGAGTTCCCGGGGTTGATCGGCGCGTCGGTCTGGATCATCGGCTGCTCGGCCAGGCCCGGCAGGATACGGTTGAGGCCACTGACGATGCCGCGAGTCATCGTCTGCTCGAGGCCCATCGGATTGCCGATCGCGACGACTTCCTCGCCCACGCGGAGCGCCGAGGAATCGCCGAGCCGCGCGACGGGCAAGGGCGTGGGCGACTCGATCCGGAGCAGGGCGAGATCGGTGACCGTGTCCATGCCAAGGACCCGGGCGGGCGTGCGCGCGCCCGAGTCGAGCGTGACGACGAGCGACGCGGCGCCGTCGATCACGTGCGCGTTGGTCAGCACCTGGCCGTCGCGCTCGATGACGACACCGGAGCCGACCACGGTCTCGAACCTGCGCTGGGGCTTCGCCTTGTTGATCTTGGTGGCCTGGATCGACACGACGCTCGGCGAGACGCGCTCGAACAGCGACACCAGCGGCTCGGTGCATGCCTGCTGCGCGGCGGCGGTGTGCGGGACCGCGAGCAGCAGGATGAGCACGAGCACGCGCATCACGCAGGATGATACACCGGCCTGCTTGAGCCTGGGCGGTATAATCAGGCGATGCGTGTTGCGATTCCCGCCCTGTTGCTGTTCTCGCTGCTCATCCCGTCCGGCGCGCCCGCCCAGAACCGCGTCGTCGCCGCGACGCTCGACAACGGGCTGCGCGTGCTGCTGCTCGAGGACGCGCGCAGTCCGATCGTGTCGTTTCAGGTCTGGTATCGCGTCGGCTCGCGCGACGAGCACCGGGGCGCGACCGGCATCGCCCACTTCCTCGAGCACTTGATGTTCAAGGGCACGCCCACTCACGGCGCGAGGCAATTCGCGCGGCTCGTCGAGGAGAACGGCGGCCAGGACAACGCGTTCACGTCGCAGGACGTCACGTCGTATTACGTCAACATTGCGGCCGACAAGGTCGATCTCGTGATCGATCTCGAGGCCGACCGCATGCAGAATCTCCTCCTCGACGCCAAGGAGATCGGCTCCGAGCGCGAGGTCGTCATCGAGGAGCGGCGCACGCGCACCGAGGACGATCCCGGCGGGTTCCTCGGCGAGGAGGTGAGCTCGATCGCCTTCAAGGCGCATCCCTACGGGGCGCCGATCATCGGCTGGATGGAGGACATCAAGCGGATCACGCCCGAGGAGATCCGCGCGTTCTACAAGACGTACTACGTTCCGAACAACGCGCTCGTGGTCGCGGTGGGCGCGTTCAAGGCCAACGAGCTCCTCGAGAAGATCAAGCGCCGCTTCGGTCGCATCCCCCGCGGCAAGGTCCCGCCGCCGATGCTCGCCGTGGAGCCGCCGCAGAACGGTGAGCGGCGCGTGACCGTGACGAAGCAGGCGCAGCTGCCGATCGTGTATCTGGCCTGGCACGTGCCGAACCAGAAGTCGGACGACGCGGCGGCGCTCGAGCTGCTCTCGACGATCCTGGCGGGCGGGAGAGCCTCGCGCCTCTATCGCGACCTGGTCTATCAGCGCCAGCTCGCGCTCGAGGCGGGCGGCGACTACTCGTATTTCTCGATCGACCCGAACCTCTTCTGGTTCTGGGCGACGCCGATGCCCGGCCAGACGCCGGAGAAGCTCGAAGCCGAGCTGATCGCGCACATGGAGCGGCTCAAGACCGAGCCCGTTACCGACGAGGAGCTGGCGCGCGCCAAGAATCAGATGGAGGCGGCCTTCGTCTATCAGGAAGACTCGATCCACCAGCGCGCCTCGATGCTGGCGCGCTTCGAGCTGATCGGCGGGTTCGCGCTCAAGGAGTCGTTTGTGGCGAAGATTCGGGCGGTCACGGCCGCAGACCTCACGCGGGTGGCGCGCACCTGGTTCGGGCCCGACAAGAAGAGCGTCGGCGTGCTGCTGCCGAAGTCGTGATGACGCGATATCTCTCGACGCTGGGCGCGGCGGTGCTGGCCTCGGGCATTGCGTGGGCTCCGGCTGGGGCGGCGCCGATCGCTCACCGCGAGGTGCTTCCGAACGGGATCGTGCTGCTGGTCGCCGAGCGGCCCGCAGTACCGATCGTCGCCGTGCGCGTCTACATGCGGGCCGGCTCGATCTACGATCCGCCGGACCAGGCGGGGCTCGCCAATCTCACCGGCGCCGTGCTCACGCGCGGGACCGCGAAGCGCACGGGTCCCGAGCTCGACTCGGCGATCGAGTTCGTGGGCGCGAGCCTGCAGGCCGGTGCTTCCCGCGACGGCCTCTCCGTGTCGCTGACCGCACAAAAGAAGGACATGACGCTCGGGCTCGATCTGTTGTCCGAGGTCGTCCTGACGCCCGCCTTTCCCGAGGTGGAAGTGACGCGCAAGGTGGCCGAGATCCAGGCGGCGATCAAGCGGTCCGAGGAAGACCCGAACACGGTGGCGGCGCGCGCGCTGAGCCGGCTCATCTTCCAGGGGCATCCCTACGGCTTGCCGATCGAGGGCACGCGCGAGACGGTCGGCCGGCTCACGCGCGACGGCGTCGTGAAGTTCTATCGTGAGCGCGCTCGGCCCGACGCCACCATCGTCGCGGTGGTCGGCGCGGTCACGGTGGACGAGGCTCGGCGCGAGGTGATGGCGCGCCTTGGCTCATGGGCGCGCCCGACCACGCCGGCGCCGTCGGCGCCGACCGCCACGTCAGCAGGCGCGAGCCGCGAGGAAACCATCAAGCGCGAGCTGAGCCAGGCGACGATCATGTTCGGACGCCAGGCGATCGGGCAGACCGATCCGGAATACTTCCCGCTGTCCGTCGCTTCGTACGTGCTCGGGGGCGGCTCAGCGTCTCGGCTCTACACGCGGGTCCGAGAAGAATCGGGGCTGGCGTACTCGGTGTACAGCTGGGTCTCGCCCTGGCGTCACGGCGCATCGTTCGCCGTCTCGGCGCAGACTCGGACCGTCGAGGTTCCCAAAGTGGTCGGCATGATCCGCGAGGAGCTTGCCCGCATGGCGCGCGAGCCGGTTGCCGACCGAGAGCTCGCTCTCGCGAAGCAGTATCTGATCGGAAGCTTTCCGCTGCGCCTGGATACTTCGGGCAAGGTCGCCGACTTCCTCGTCGCCATCGAGGAGCGCGGCGTCGGGCTCGACTACGCCGACCGCTACAAGGAGCGAATCGGTAAGGTCACCGCTGCCGACGTGCAGCGGGTGGCCGCGAAGTTCTTCCCGCCGCAAAGCTTCGACCTGGTCATCGTCGGCGACGCGAAGTGAGCGGCCTGGCGCTCACGGCGCTACTGGCCCTGCTCCTCGCCCCGCCGCCGCTCGCGCGCGCCGCGTCCTTCACGCTCGAGCCTCAGCAGCGGAGCGACGCGCTTCGCGTGGGCGCTCAATCGGCCACGCGTGAGGGCCCGTTCGACGCCGAGTGGCGGGTGGTGAATCCGGCCGGCGACTCGCTCACGGTCATCACGCCGTTCCACCGACTCGTGTTGGCCGGGCGCAACGCGGCGTTCAAGAACGAGCGCATGAAGGACAAAGAGCCGGAGAAGCTCCTGCGCGAGCAGCAGGACCGCCTCGTGATCTGGGCGAGCCTGCGCGGCCAGCGCGAGGACTTCGCGCGGTTCTACGTGCCCCGCGTCCTGGTGAGCGACCGCGAGATCGAGCCGTCGTTCGTGCAGAACGAGCGCACCGCGATGCGGACCGAGAACGGCGGCTACCTCGCGCGCTGCGTCTACGGCTTTCCCGTGAAGGAGATCGGACCCAAGGCGCGGCTCGTCCTGGTCGTCCGCGATACCGACGGACGCGACGTCAGCCGCTTCACGATCGACCTCGCCTCGATGCGGTGAGCTTCGCCCACGGCTGGATCGGGCTCGGCGTCATCGCCGCCGCCGAGATCCTTCTGTTCACCGGGCAGCCGGTTGTGGCCGGCTGGTTCACGCCGATCGTGTGGACCGGCTACGTGCTGTTCGTCGACGCGCTGGCGGCGCGGCTCACCGGGCGGTCCTACTTGACGACCGACCGCGTCGACGGCGTGCTGGTCGCCCTCGCGTCGGTCCTGTGCTGGTGGCTCTTCGAGCTCTACAACGCGCCCAGGTTCTGGCGCGGCGGCGAGGACGCCGTAGGTCTGTGGTGGCGATACCACGGCCTCGAGCCGAACCTGTTCCTGCGTCGGGTCGGCTACGACTGGGCGTTCGCCACGATCTTTCCCGCGATGTTCCTGACGGCCGCGGTCCTGCGCGCGACGGTATCCCGCCGAGCGCGTGTTCGTCCCTGGCGACCGCCGCCCGGACTGCTCCGCCTGGCCATCGCAGCCGGAGTCGTCGGCGTCGTGCTGCCGCTGGTCGTGGTCTCGCAGTGGCTCGTGCCGCTGGTCTGGGCCGGCTGGGTCCTGCTGCTCGAGCCGCTGAACTACCGCCGCGGACTGCCGTCGTGGCTCGGCGATCTGGCCCAGGGCGACGCGTCGCGGCTGCTGGCGCTGCTCGGAAGCGGTGCAATCTGCGGCGTGCTGTGGGAGCTCTGGAACTACTGGGCGGCGACCCGCTGGACCTACACGGTTCCGTATCTCGGCGGGGTCAAGATTTTCGAAATGCCGGTGCTCGGTTATCTCGGCTTTCCTCCGTTCGCGCTCGAGGCCTATGCGATGTACCGTTGGATGCACGGGCTGCTCGACCGGCGGGCTTCGAGCCCGGTGCTATAATCCCGGCCGCATCCAGCCGAAATTCCTGGGAGGCTCCTGATGAAGGCGATCCGAGTCAACGCGCCCGGCGGTCCCGACGTGCTTCGCTTCGAGGACACTCCGGAGCCCACGCCGAAAGCCGGCGAGGCGACGGTGAAGGTCGATGCGGCGGGCATCAACTACATCGACGTGTACCAGCGCTCCGGCCAGTACAAGCTCGCGTTGCCGCTCACCCTGGGGCTCGAGGCAGGCGGTACGGTCACAGCAGTCGGGTCGAATGTGTCCGAGGTCAAGGTCGGCGACAAAGTCGCCTACACGGGAGTGCCCGGCGCGTACGCCCAATACGCGGCCGTCCCGGCCGCGCGCCTCGTCGTCCTGCCGCAGGGGATCAGCACCCGGCAGGGCGCGGCGGCGATGCTGCAGGGCCTGACGGCGCACTATCTGGCTTGCTCGACCTATCCGCTGAAGAGTGGCGACACCTGCCTGGTTCACGCGGCGGCCGGCGGCGTCGGCTTGCTGTTGTGCCAGATCGCGAAGATGCGCGGTGCCAGGGTCATCGGTACCGTGTCGACGGAAGACAAAGCCAAGCTCGCACGCGAAGCTGGGGCCTCGGACGTGATCCTCTACACGAAGCAGGATTTCGAGGCCGAGGTGAAGCGGTTGACCGACGGCAAGGGGCTCCAGGTGGTCTACGACTCGGTCGGCCAGACGACCTTCGACAAGGGGTTCAACTGCCTGGCGCCGCGCGGCATGATGGCGCTATACGGCCAGTCGAGCGGACCGATCGGGCCGTTCGACCTTCAGGTGCTGAACGCCAAGGGGTCGCTGTTCGTGACCCGGCCGAGCCTCAACCACCACATCACCACGCGCGCCGAGCTGCTGCAGCGCTCCGAGGAGCTGCTCGGCTGGATCCGTGATGGCAAGCTCAAGCTGCGTACCGAGTACGAGTTTCCGCTGAAGGACGCGGCGGACGCGCATCGGGCGCTGGAAGCGCGGAAGACGACGGGCAAGGTCCTTCTCATCCCGTAAGCACGCTACAATGACGCCTGGAGGTCCAACCATGCGAACAAGAACTTTGGTGCTCATATTCGGGTTGTCGCTGGTTTCGCTCCTACTCCTCGACACCGCGTCGGTGTGGGCGCGCGCCACGAGCGGCGGAAGCCGCGGCTCGCGCTCGTACTCGTCGCCGGCCTCGCCGTCGACAACGCCGTCGAGCCCGTCGCGGTCGACTCAGCCGTCACCGTCGACGAGCCAGCCGCAGCCGATGCAGCAGCGGCCCGGCATGTTCGGCGGCCTCATGGGCGGTCTCGCCGGCTTCGCGCTGGGCGGGCTGCTCGGCTCGATGCTGTTCGGCGGGATGGGTGGAGGCTTCGGCGGCGGCCTCGGGCTCCTCGAGCTCCTGCTGATGGGCGGCGCGGCCTTCCTGGTGTTCCGGATGCTCCGCGGCCGAAGTGCCAGGCCCGAGCCCGCGTATGCGGGGGCCAGCGCGTACGGCTCGACGGGCCAGGGGTGGTCGACCGGGGCCGGCGGCGCCGTGATGGAAGCGCCTTCCGGGCCGTCGGACCTCGACCGCGGGATCGGCCACATCCGCTCGATGGACGCCGGCTTCGATCCGGACGCGTTCACTGAGTGGGCCAAGGGCGCCTTCATCGACGTCCAGGCGGGCGTCGTCAAGCGTGACTTGAGCGGAGTGCAGGACCGGCTTACGCCCCAGGAGTACGCTCGTCTTCAGGCCCAGTGCGATCAGCTGCGAGGGGCGCGGCGGACGAACCGGATCGAGCGCGTGCAGTTCTCGCGCGCCGAGATCAGCGAGGCCTGGCAGGAGAGCGGTCAGGATTGGGTGACCGTGTATTTCGCCTTGTCGCTCGTCGACTACACGGTCGACGATGCGACCGGTGCGGTCGTGGAGGGGGCGACCTCGCCCGTGGAGGTCCAGGAATACTGGACGTTCGCGCGCCCGGTTGGTCCAAAGCCCTGGCGGCTGTCGGCAATCCAGACCGCGTAGCCGCGGGTGAGGGCGCGCCGTGAAGCGCGCCCTGAAGTGGCTCGGCATCGTCGCCGCGGTGATCGTCGTCCTGACGATCATCGCGGCGATCGCACTCCCGCGCCTGATCGACACGCCGCGCGTCCAGGCGATGATCGCCTCGAGCGCGGCGCAGGCGGTCGGCCGGCCCGTCAAGTTCGAGTCCCTGTCAGTCGCGCTGTTCCCGCTGCCGTCGATCGAGCTTCACAAGTTCGAGGTCGCCGAGGATCCGCAGTTCGGCACGACGCCGTTCCTCACGCTCGAGACGGGACGGATCTATCTCAAGTTGCGTCCGCTCCTGACCGGTAAGGTCGAGTTCGGCGACATCACGCTCCGAGAGCCGCGCATCGCACTCATCCAGAACGCCGAAGGACGGCTGAACGTCGCCAGCCTGGCGCCGCCCTCCGAGGCGAAAGCCGCGGCGCGGCCGAGCCGCTCGAGCGGCGCTGCGACCGGCGGCGGCGCCGCCGCGATCGTGTCGCGCATCAAGATCGAGAAGGGCATCATCACCTACGTGACCCGCGGGAAGGGCCCCACGCAGACGCCCTACCGCGTCGAGGACCTCGACGTCACGGTGACAGGACAGGGAACGCAGCTCGGCTTCAAGGGCGCGCTCGTCGTCCGGCCCGGGGATCTCGCGGTGAAGCTCGCGGACGGAGTCGTCGCGCTCAACGGCGCCAAGACGTTCACCGACGCCGCCGTGCGCGCCAAGGTGGGGATCGAAGGCAAGGACATCGAGAAGCTCGTCGCGGCCGCGGCCGGCCCGACGCCCACGATCGCCGGTCCGATCAAGGGTGACTTCGCGCTCAGCGGTACGCTCGGCGTGCCCCGAGTCTCTGGTACCGTCGAGCTCGCCAGCATGAGGGTGACGCAGATCACCCAGGCCTGCCCGGAGCCCAAGCAGCGGACGCTGTCGCTCGGCCTCGTGAAGCTGGCCGGCGTCTCGTACGAGGGCGCGCGGTTGCAAAGCCGTCCGGTCACGACCTCCCTCGCCTCGGGGACGATCAGCACGAATCTGACGGCCACGCTCGAGCACGGTACGCGTCTGCAGCTCAGCGAGCTGACGATCAAGTCGGTTCCGGTCGAGAAAGTCCTGGTGGACTTTTTGTGCGAGGGCTACGCGGTCTCCGGTCCCCTCGACCTGACGGGCGGCGCGCTGTCGACGAATACGGCCGACCTCCTGAACACGCTCAACGGCTCGGGCCATCTCAAGATCGGGCCGGGGAAGGTGGTCGGCCCGCAGGCGCTGGCGCTGGTCGCGGTCGTCACGCGGGTGGCCGGGGTGGCGACCTCGGTGCTCGCCGCCGACGTGCCGAGCTCCCTCACCTCGTCACCCGTCGACTTCGAGTCGATCACCGGCAACTACCAGATCACGAACGGCGTGCTCAATACGAAGGACCTGCTCTACACCACCAAGGCGTTGAAGGTGGGCGTCGCCGGCGACTACGGTTTGGCGACCGGAAAGATGAACCTCGACCTCGCTGTCGACCACGGGCGTGGCGTGGTGAAAGCAAAAGTCACCGGGAATGCCGCGTCGCCATCGGTCCGGGTCGATCCAGCGTCGATCGCCGGGCAGGTCGACCGTGAAAAGGTCGAAAGCGGCGTACAGGAGCTGCTGAAGCGCTTCCGCCGCTGAGGCCGCAGAAGTACTCGGGCTCGCTGGACTTCAGCGCGCCGCGCTGAAGCGGCCGCCCCCGAGCTTTCCGGCCTCGATCAGCGCCACGAAATACGCGTGGAGCTCGTCATAGTCGACGTACTGCCGCCGGCCGAACCGGGCCTCTCGCTCCTGGCGCAGTGCCCGGTGAAGCTCGAGCCGCTTTCGCACGATTGCCCGCCATTCGCCCGACAGGTCCTCCGCCTCGATCCCCGAGAATCCCGCGCGCCCGAGCAGGGTTCGATAGCTGTCGAGCGTTTGAAGCGTCGTCGCCGCCATCCACTCCCAGAGCCTCGCGCGCTCCCGATCGGCAAGGCTCGGAAAGGCTATCCAGTCGCTGAAGGCCAGGCGGCCACCAGGGACGAGGACGCGGTGGCACTCGCCGAGCACAGCCGGCTTGTCGGCGATGTGCAGGAGCGCTTCCTGGCTCAGGCAGGCGTCGAAGGAGGCGTCGACGAACGGAAGCTTCATCGCGTCCGCGCGTACGACGCTGACGCGTGTTTGCTTCACCAGACGGTTGAGACGAGCCGCGCCGGCCGCCCGGGCAGGGTGAAGCTCGAGCGCCACGACGGCCGAGCCGCGTCGGCTCGCCACGAACCGCGCCGGCCCGCCGAGGCCCGCGCATAGGTCGAGCACCCGGCTCGTGCCGCTGACTCCCGCGCGGCGGGCCAGCGTGTCGACCGCGGCGAGCCCGCCGTAGTGGTCCTGGTCGAATTCGAAGAGGCTCTCGGCGGTGAGCGAGCCGGTGAGACCACGGTCGGCCAGGGCGGCGAGCACGCCGGCCTCGCTGATCGGATGCTCGTCGTAGTAGTCCCGCACGCGCCCGGGGTCGCCTTGAAGCATCGCCGGGGGTATGGTAAAAGCAAACGCGGTTTCATCACACCTTACGGCGAGGGAAGACCATGGGTACCGGGGGCCGAGGCGGTCTCGAAGACATCGTCGTTTCGACGTCGGACATCTGTTTCATCGACGGACGTGAGGGCCGCCTCGTCTATCGCGGCTACGACGTCAACGACCTCGTCGAGCACTCGTCCTTCGAGGAAGTCATCTTCCTCCTCTGGCATGGCGGGCTTCCGAGCAAGAAGGAGCTCGTGGCGCACACGAAGGCGCTCAACGCCACCCCGAACCGAAAGCTGCCGGCGGGCATCGTCTCGCTGCTGAAGGCCCTGCCGAAGAAGACCACGCCGATGGAGGTCCTGAGAACAGGCATCTCGGCGCTGTCGGCGTACGACCCGGACGCCGCCGACAACTCCAAGGACGCGACGGCTCGCAAGGCGCTCCGGCTGACCGCGCAGATGCCGACCCTGGTGGCCGCGTGGGACCGGATCCGCAAAGGCAAGGCGCCGGTCGCGCCGAACCCCAAGCTCAACCTCGCGTCGAACTTCCTGTACATGCTGACGGGCAAGCGGGCGAGCCCGCTCGCCGAGAAGACGTTCGACGTCGCGTTGATCCTGCACGCCGACCACGAGTTCAACGCCTCGACCTTCGCGGCCCGCGTGACCGCGGCGACGATGTCGGACCTGCACTCGGCGATCGTCTCGGCGATCGGTGCGCTGAAGGGCCCGCTGCACGGCGGCGCCAACGAGCAGGTCATGCTGATGGTCCAGAAGATCAAGACGCCGGCGAACGCGGAGACGGCGATTCGCAAGATCCTGGCCGATCACGGCCGGATCATGGGCTTCGGCCATCGCGTCTATCGCGTCGAAGACCCGCGCGCCAAGCATCTGCATCGGCTCGCTCAGGAGCTCGGTAAGCAGGCGGGCGACACCAGCGCGGTCCAGATCCTCGACACGGTGGTTCGCGTGGTCGGCGAGCAGAAGAAGATCTTCCCCAACGTCGACCTCTTTTCCGGCGCTGCGTACTCGTCGATGGGCATCGCGACTGATCAGTTCACGCCAATCTTCGCGATGAGTCGCGTGGTCGGCTGGGCGGCCCACGTCATGGAGCAGCACGCCAACAACCGGCTGATCCGCCCGCGCGCCGAGTACACCGGCCCGACGCACGCCACGTACGTTCCGATCGATCGGCGTTAGCCCGGGGCTGTGCGCGCAGTCCCGCGCGTCAGCCTCGTGATGGCCGTCTACAACGGGCTCGCGCACACGCAGGCCTGTCTCGAAAGCCTGCGGACGACGACCGAGCCCTTCCGGCTGGTCGTCGCCGACAATGCGTCGAGCGACGGCACCCCTGAGTTCCTGGAGCGCTTCCCGTATCCGTATCCGCTCACGATCGCGCGCAGCGAGACGAACGGCAACGTGATCGCGGCGCTCAATCGAGCCTGGCGGCTGACCGACACGGAGTTCGTGTGCCTCTTGCACAACGACACCGAGATGGTCGAGCCGGCATGGCTCTCGCGCCTGCTCGCCGCGCTCGCCGAGCCCGGCGCGGGCCTGGCCGGGCTCTACGGCGCCAAGCGGCTCAGGGCCAGCGGCCGGCTCGTGGGACGCACGGTCGTCCACAGTCTCTTGCCACACCCGACCGTCAAGGCGCCGTGGGAGGAAGTGGCTTTCGTCGACGCCGTGTGCCTCTGCATCTCGCGCGGCTTGCTCGACGCGATCGGCGGGCTCGACGAGGGTTACGGCTTCTATCACGGCATCGACCGCGACCTGTCGCTGGCCGTCGTCGACCGCGGTCGAAGGTGTTTGATCGTCAACGCCCCGTTCCGGCATCACGGCGGCAAGACGCGCACCCGGGGATTCGACGACGATCCGGGCCTCGAGCGTGCCGATCTCACGAAGCGCGACTCGGCGCTCTCGCGCTTCGCCGACAAGTATCGCCACCGTCTTCCGTGCGACGTGCGGAGCCCGGCCGAGCGCGTGCGCGACTGGTTCAAGGCGCGGCCGGCGTGAGCGCGCTCCGGATCGGCATCGTCGGCGCCCGGTTCGCGGCCGAGCTGCACGCGGCGAACTACCGGCCGCTCCTGGGCACGCGCGCCGAGCTCGCCGCGGTGTGCTCGCGCACGCGCGGAGAGGTGGAAGCCTTCGCCCGGCGCCACGCGATCCCGCGGGTCTTCACCGACTACCGGGCGCTGGTGGAGTCGCCCGACGTCGACGTGGTCGACATCTGCGCGACGACCGACAGCCACCACGAGATCGCGATCGCCGCCGCGCGCGCCGGCAAGCACGTCATCGTCGAGAAGCCGCTGACCGGCGCCTTCTGCGAGGCGAGTGAGCCGCGCGAGAAGATGCTGGCGACCGCGCTCGCGAATGCCGACGCCGTGCTCGAGGCGGTCGCGCGCGCCGGCGTCATCCTCTGCTATGCAGAAGACTTCGTGTACGCGCCGCCGGTCGCCAAGCTTCGCCGGCTGCTCGAGGCGAGCGGGGGCGCGATCCTCGAGCTCCGGGCGGAGGAGAGTCATTCCGGCTCTCACGCGGCCTACGCGCGCCGGTGGCGGAGCGCGGGCGGCGGCTCGCTCTTGCGGATGGGCTCGCATCCGATCGGCGCCGTGCTGCAGCTCAAGCACTGGGAGGGCATCCAGCGCACGGGCCGTCCGATCCGCTCGCGCGCGGTCTTCGCCGAGGTAGCCAGCCTCTCGCGGCTTCCGGCGGTGGCGGGGCTCAAGCGTCACATGTCGACCCTTGCCGAGGACGTCGAGGACTGGTCGGTCGCGGTGATCACCTTCGACGACGGCACGATGGCGACGATCCACTCGAACGACATCACGCTCGGCGGCGTCCGCAACGTCGTGACCGCGTACCTGACGAACGCGGTGATCCAGGCGAACATCAACCCCAACAACACGCTGAGCGTGTACGCGCCCGACGCGTCGGTGTGGGGCGACGAGTACATCACCGAGAAGGTCGAAACCAAGGCGGGCTGGCAGTTCCCGAGCCCGGAAGAGGACTGGATGCGCGGCTATCCGCAGGAGCTCGAAGATTTCGTCGGCGCGATCAGCGAGCGGCGTGAGCCGCTCTCGGGTGGGCTCTTGGCCCGGGAGGTGGTCGAGGTGATCTACGCGGGATATGTCTCGGCGGCCACGGGGCGGCGCGTGGAGCTGACGCGGCCATGATCCCCTTCGCGAAGGGCCACGGGCTCGGCAACGACTACATCGTGATGGAGGAAAAGGACCTCAAGGCGCCGCTCTCCGAGAAGGCGATCGGGAGGATCTGCGACCGGAACTGGGGTGTCGGCTCGGACGGGATCTTGTTGCTGGTCCCGTCGGCGCGCGCCGATTTCGGCTTGCGCATCTTCAACCCCGACGGCAGCGAGGCGGAGAAGTCGGGCAACGGGCTCCGGATCTTCGCGAAGTATCTCTGGGATCACGGCCGCACCAAGAAGACGACCTTCACGGTCGACACCAAGGGCGGCGTCGTCGAGTGCCAGTGCCGCGTCGAGGGCGGCCGCATGGGGTTCGTCACGGTCGAGATGGGCCGGGCGACGTTCCGCGCGCCGGAGATCCCGATGAACGGGCCGGATCGCGAGGTCGTGAGCGTGCCGCTCCAGCTGAGCGACGGCACCAGCTTGTCGGTGACCGCGGTGTCGGTCGGCAACCCGCATTGCATCACGTTCGTCGACCGGCTCGACGAGGGCGAGTGCCGGCGGCTCGGACCGCTGATCGAGCGCCACCCGGCCTTCCCGAACCGGACCAACGTACAGTTCGCCCGGGTTGCCGCGCGCGACGCAGTCGACATCCTGATCTGGGAGCGCGGCGCGGGCTACACGCTCGCGTCGGGCTCGTCGTCCTGCGGCGCTGCGTCGGCGGCCGTGAAAAACGGCCTCTGCGCGCACGGTCGCGTGAAAGTCGGGATGCCCGGTGGTCAGCTGACGATCGAGGTGCGGCCGGACTGGTCGCTGCGCCTGGACGGCCCCGTCGAGGAAGTCTACTCGGGGACGCTCACGGCCGAGTTCGCCGGTTCGCTATGAAGCGGATCTGCGTCTTCTGCGGCGCCGCCGAGGGGGCACGTCCCGCCTATGCGGACGCGGCCCGAGAGCTCGGCGCCGAGCTGGTCGCGCGCGGCATCGGGCTCGTCTACGGCGGCTGCGCCGTCGGCATGATGGGGGCGCTCGCCAATGCCGTCCTCAGGCGAGGCGGCGAGGTGATCGGCGTCATTCCCGAGGCGCTCGCCACGCGTGAGCTCGCGCATCCCGGCCTCACCGAGCTCCGGGTCGTCAGCTCGATGCACGAGCGCAAAGCGATGATGGCCTCGCTGGTCGACGGCTTCGCCGTGCTGCCGGGAGGGCTCGGCACGCTCGACGAGACGTTCGAGGCGCTGACGTGGGCCCAGCTCGGTATTCACGGTAAGCCGATCGGCGCGCTGAACGTCGACGGCTACTGGGACGGCCTGCGCGCCTTGATCGACCACGCCATGCGCGAGCGCTTCGTGAGCCCGGACAACGCCGCGCTGCTGCTCTTCGCGGAGACGCCGGGCGAGCTGCTCGACCGGCTCGCCGCGTGGCGGGGCCGCGAAATCTTGAAAGCCTGAGCGGCGCGGCTCAGGCGCGCCGCCGCGGTTTGCGTGCGCGCTTCGGACGCTTGGGAGCCAGTCGGGCGAGCGCGGGCATGTCGGCGAGCTGCGCCTCGGACAGCTCGTCCCAGATGATCCCGGCGGGCTTCGCGAAGCGGCGGCCAGTTCTGATGACGCGCTCCGGCGTGACGACGAAGTCGAGCGGGACGTCGTGGGCCGTCATCGGAATACGATCGTCGACGACCTGCAGCTCGTGGACCGTCGTCACGACGGGTGTTTCCTCGCCGACGAGACCCGCCGCGCGCGCCAGTGCGAATTCGAGATCGCTGTAGCCTCCGCCCTTGCCGAGCCGCGCGCCCTTCGGGGTGACGGCGACGCTGCCGGCCACGATCAGGTCGATCCGCCCGATCTGCGCGGGTGACACGGGCGTGCCGAGCGTAGACGCGCCCTTGATCGTCGCCGCCGCGGCGAGCTTGCCCTGGAGGTCGTCGGGATCCAGGCGCAGGAAGCAGCGCTCGGCTCGCAGCCGCGGCACGGCCATCACGACGGTCTTGCCTTCCTTGAGCGCCGTCAGGCGTACGGCTCGCTGAGGCGCGTCCGGGTTGCATTTGATGCGCCGGGCGGCGCGCCACTCCGGCAGCTCCGCCAACCGGCGTGCCGCCGCCTCGGCGCCCGCGAAGTTCGGGATCCGGTCGTGGAGCGGCATCGGAAAGCGGCCGACCCGGCGCTCGGTCAGCAGCGCCCACACGCGCTCGCGGATCTCTTGCTTGGCGCTCAGGCGCTAGCCCTTTGCAGCGATCGGCTCGAGATCGAGCATGGCGAGAGAGCGAGGCGCCGCGCGGGCGAACGCGTCCGCGGTCTTGACCGCGCACCACGCCGAGACGCCGGCGCAGGCGAGTGCGGCGACGAGAGCGATCGCCGCATCGGCCGGTGAGGGAAGTGCATGGCTCAGCGCGGGCAGGCGTCCGAGCGCCAGCGCTGCGGCGGCGACCATGGCGAGCGCGAAGACCGCCGCGGCGGTGCGCCAGCGCCGCATCGGATCCGCGAGTGCCATGAGCGCGGCCGGCAGCAGCGGGGTCAGTCGCAGGATCATCGAGCGCCCGGGGACCCATCCATTGCGCCGGGCCATCTCGTGGGCGATGGCGACCGGCGAGGTCGGATCGGCGGCGATCGCTTCCTCGATCGCCGGTGTGGGCTGGAGGATCGCGAAGCCGACGTCGCCGACGAGCAGGATCGAGATCTGCACGAGGAGCGCGCCGATCGCCAAGGTGGCCGGCGCGGCGCGGCTCTCCGCGATTCGGGCTACCAGAAGCAGCGCGTACGTGAACGCGAGCGAGCCGAGGACCGGATAGGTGAAGAAGAAGACCCCGCCGCGCAGGAACGCCGTTTGAACAGACTGGTCGACCACGATGTAGAACGTGCCGAGCAGGAACACGCCGCTCGCCACGAGCGCGGCCAGGCGCTTGACGCCCCGGTCGTATACCTCGAGCGCGATCAGCAGCCCGCCGAGATTGCCGACTTGTGAGCCGGCCAGGCCCAGTAGATGAGGCGGGCTCCACAGCGTGACATCCAGCCCGAAGAGACGGTGCCAGAGGTCGTCGATCGGCGCCGCCAGAATAACGATCGCCATCCCCCACCACGCCAGGTGGAAGCCGCGTGTGCCGCTGAGCCCGGCGACCGTGATGACGCCGGGCGACCGCGCGCCGTGACGCGCGCACCACGTTTCGATCAGGAGAACGCCGAGCGAGATCAGCGACGCGACGACGACCGACGCGTAGGTCATCACGTGCGGCGCGATCCAGAACGAATCGCGGCCGATGACGAGGTGCCAGCGGATGTCCCAGCCGACGCCCCAGCCCCCGACGAGCTTCGCGGCGAGCAACGCCCAGAGCGCGCGGCGATGGACGGCCATCCGCACGCGGCCATGATACACTGCGCGCCGCAGTGATTGCGTCGTGGTGCTGGGATCTCGTCGAGCCGTACCTCAAGCGTAATCTCGTCAACCGTGGTGTCGAGCGTCCGAGCCGCCGAGAGATCCTGGAGGAGTTCGCGCGCGTCTGGCCCGACTTCACCGCGACGATCGGCGTGCAGGAGCCGTGGGCCGGCACGATCCGCTTCAAGTGGCTCGTCCGCCTGCCGTCGGGCGAGATGGAGCCCTTCCTCGACGATCCGACGCGCTGGATCGGCGGCCGCTACGGCGGCGGCAAGTTCAAGATGAACCTGCATCACGGTCTTCACTTCGTGAACACCAAGAACTTCAAGCCCGAGGGCGAGCCGTTGTGGAAGGAGTCGCCGGCGCTCGATCTGGACGCCTAGGACGCGGGCGCGTCTGATGATCGCGCGCGTCGACTCATCCGGGGTAGCCGTCGAGCTCGAGCGCCCGCCGCGGCGTATCGTGTCGCTCGTGCCGAGCCTCACCGAAACCCTGTGCGCGCTCGGGCTCGCCGATGCGCTGGTCGGGATCACGGTCTACTGCGTCGAGCCGCGGGAGGTTGTTGCCGGCAAGACGCGGATCGGCGGCGAGAAGAATCCCGATCTGGAGAAGATCCGGCGCCTCGAGCCCGACCTGGTCATTGCGAACATCGAGGAGAACCTGCGCGAGCACGTCGAAGCGCTTCGGGCGTGGTCGATCCCGGTATGGGTCACGTATCCGCGAACGGTGGCCGACGGGATCGGGCTGATCACCGAGCTCGGTGCGGTGACGGGGACCGAGGCGCGGGCCGGCGAGATCGTCGGCGAGATCCAGCCGCTCTACGACCGCGTACGCGGCGCGGCGTCGCGCCGGCCGCCGGTGCCCGTCTTCTATCCGATCTGGCGTGCGCCGTACATGACGATCAACCGCGATACGTACATCCACGACATGCTGTCGGTCTGTGGCGGGCGCAACGTGTTTGCCGATCGGCCGGAGCGCTACCCGACGGTGAGCCTGGATGAAATGGCCGCCGCGCGCCCGGCGGTGATTCTGCTACCGGACGAGCCGTTTCGGTTCAGACGCGCGCACGTGGCCGACTTCGCGGGCTACGTCGAGGTTCCAGCGGTGCGCGACGGGCGGATCCACCTGGTGGACGGAAAGCCGTTCTCGTGGCACGGGCCCCGGATCGCCGAGGCCCTGCGCACCGTGCCGAGCTTGCTCGAGGCGGCTACTTCTTCTCGAGCGGGATGATCCAGTCGAGCCACGGCGCGGCGGCGGCCATGAAGAGCCCCGGAATGGCCACGCCGGCGACGAGGCCGACGATCCCGAGGAACACCAGCGAGATCAGAACCGCGCAGAGATCGAAGAGGAAGGCCATGGCCTCACTCTACCTCGAGGACCATTTCGATCTCGACGGGAATGTTCACCGGCAGCCCGCCCATGCCGACCGCGGAGCGCGCGTGCTTGCCGATCGCCTCGCCGAACACCTCGACCATCAGGTCGGAGAAGCCGTTGATCACCTTGGGCTGATCGCCGAAGCCGTCCGCCGAGTTGACCATGCCCAGCACCTTGACGACGCGGCGCACCTTGTCGAGGCTTCCGAGATTCGCGCGCACCGTCGCGAGTAACCCGAGCCCGACCTCGCGCGCGACCTGATAGCCCTGCTCGACTGTGAGGTCTTTGCCGACCTTGCCCTGAGATGTCGCCTTGCCGTCGCGGACGGGGCCATGGCCGGAGACGAAGAGGAGATTGCCGGTCCGCACGGCCCCGACGTAGTTCGCCATCGGGCTGGTCGGCTTCGGCAGCGTGATGTTCTTTTCCTTGAGTCGTGCTTCGGCACTCATAGCGATTCGTCCTCCACGAAGTGCATGACAGCGGCCGCGTCATCGTGTCACACTAACTTGTGTCCGTCAAACCTGCGCCGGTGACTCCGGTCCCGGCCGCCACGCTCGTTCTCCTTCGCAATCGACCCGCCGGCGCCTTCGAAGTCTTGTTGATCCGCCGTCACACCAAGAGCGCGTTCGCCGGCGGCGACTTCGTGTTCCCCGGCGGGAAGATCGAGAGGAGCGACGGCCCTGACGACGGCGCGGCGTGGTGCCGAAGCCTGGACGCGGCCGTGGCCGCGCGCCGATTGAATCTCGCGTCGGCGCCGTCGGCCGCGCTCGCGCACTGGGTGGGCGTGATTCGCGAGACGTTCGAAGAGGTGGGCATCTTGCTGGCGTACGCGCCCGACGGGCGGCCGGTTCGACCCGATCCCAGTCGGTACGCCGACTACCGGCGCGCGTGCCAGGCCGATCACCGCGCGTTCTGGGACATGCTGCGCGCCGAGCGCCTCACCTTGGCGACCGACGGCATCGTGTACTTCGCGCACTGGATCACACCGGAGGTCCAGCCGCTGCGCTTCGACACGCGGTTCTTCGCCGCCGCGATGCCGGACGGTCAGGAGGCGGTTGCTGACGATCGCGAGATCACCGAGGTGCGCTGGCTCGCGCCACGCGAAGCGATCGACGCGAACGCGCGGGGGCAGCTCTCGCTGCGCAATCCCACGATCAAGAACCTCGAGCTGCTCGACAGCGCACCCACCAGCGCCGCGGCGCTCGACCGCCTGAGCCAGCGCGAGATCCGCACGATCCTACCGCGCGTGATCATCGAGGGCGACAAGCGCCGAATCCTCATGCCCGGCGACCCCGGCTACTACTGATCGCAGTAACTGTTAGCCGCAACCGCGGGCACATACATCTCCTACGAGTTGTAGAGGGCTGACGTTACGCCACGCGAGTGGGGGGTATGGGGGGCCCCTCGTGAGTCCTTGGGTGTACAGCCCCCCGAAAGTCCGCCTGGCCCTCGAACCTCCATCCGTTCCCGTCTGGCGTGACGATGATGGAGGTTATACCGCACTTGCGGAGTATCTGCCGGATCGTGACCGGGTCGCCCTCGCCCAGCCCGACCAGCGGCCCGTACGGGCGCATGGTCTCGGCCAGAGCCTCGCGGTCGAACTCCGGGACATTGGCCATCTCTAGCTTGGCCTTGATGATGTCTAGTTCTTCCTGCCGCTTCTTCAGCCGGTCGCCGATTGCCTGCCCAGCCTCGATCTGATCGAGCAGCCGGTTGATGGCTCCCTCCAGCCGCTTCTGCTCGCGCTCCAACTGCGCCTTCTGGTCGCGGGGTAGGGCCTGACGCTCGCGCCACACCTGATGCTGCTCGGCGCACAGGTCGAGCACCTTGTCGAAGTCGTTGTTGAGCATGTCTTGCAGCTTCACGTTGATACCGTAGTCGAGCGCGTCAACGGGAACGCCCGCGTTGTTCGAGCACGAGCCCTTGCCCAGTCCGGTCGATTTCGTCGGTAGCCGAGATAAGATCAATGGGTTACAGCGCAAGTGACGAAAAATGACAGAATGTTTTCTCGCTTGCGTATGCAGACAAGAAAAAACCCCGGCCACGGGCACCGGGGTTCTTATTGGCGAATGCTAGAGAGAACTAGCGGATGGCGAAGAAGGGCAGACCGACCGCGTCGAGGTACGGCACGAGCGCGGTCGGGCACCTGCGCGCGAAAGCGCTCCGATGCTGAGTGACTCCGAATGAGCCCTTCCGAGCCCTCCAACTTCGACTGGACTTCGACTGGTTTTCGGCGCTGAAACGGGCCTGAACACAGCGACGTCGCCGAGCCGGGTCGGGGCGTGAGGGGGCGGGCGTCAGGTGTCTAGTCGACTCGAAAGCCTTGACAGAATTGCTCCGGGTACAGGAACCGCCCCGTCTCTTTCTTCAGCCGGAGAACGCCGGGACAATTCTTCTGCCGCCACTGCTCCATATTGTCGGACGGCAACTCCAACCAACCTTTCTCTTCCATGCACAGTTTGTAGATGGTCCGCGCGCGCTGCTCGTTAGATAAGTTGAGCAGCTCGTCTCGGGTGTACGGACCCTGAGCCATCAGATAGTCACGCGAGCATGTCGCGTTGTCGTTCGCGATCCCGTCGCCCTTGTAGGTCGTATACATGCCCAAGATCGGCGGACAGCAGTAGCGCGGCAGCGGCTGCGGCATCGCGACTTGACGTGGCGGCGGCGGCGTGACACAGGCGCCGAGCAACGCAGCTGCAGCGAAGGCCAATGCTCTCGTCTTCATCTATCGAGCCCCGATCTCGGCTTCTTCGGCCGATCCGCTCGGCGGCTCACGACGATGGCTTGGCCCACCGGTCATCACGATAGTTCGGCGAGCCAGGCCATCCGCCCCCGTTCCAGATGAAATCAAAGAGCGGGCGCAGGACTACGTCCGCTGGAGATTCTAACGCGGACATTATGACTTCGGGAGGAGACACCACGTCCCTATCGAACACAGCGTCGCTATCAGGAAAATCGTAGGGCCCTTGCACGACCTTCCACCCATTGACCCCTGACAGCGTGATTCCAATAAGGAGCGGAGGTGTCACGCCGATGGATTGAGCGAACTTCTGGTATTGAGTCACGGCACCTATGGTGTGTTGCTCCATCCACCTCGGATAGAATCCGCCTCGGTCTGGGCTCCTTATAAGGAGGCCTCCGCTGAAAGCCTCGATCCCACCACCGCGGAACAGCTGCGTGTAGCTCTGGTCGCTCTTGTCAGGACGTTGAGTGTGGGCGACAAAGCCGTCGAGGTTGTAGCGCCATGTGGAAACCTGGCCGCCAATGATCGGAAGGCACACGCCGATGTCAGACTCCTTCATAGAGCGCACGCGTGGCCAGACTTCCCCTGCCTCGTTGATAGGAAAGGCATGCAGGATGAACTTGGGGCCATCACCAACAGGAGTTGGTGTCTCAAGAGCCAGGGCCCGCGCAACTCGTTCAGTCCGGAGGCGCCGAATCCTATCGTAGGCCGTTTCCGCCGCCAGGAATCCGGCACGAATCTCGTTCACGTCGAGTTGATACTTGCCGCCTGAATTGCGTGAGTAGAATCGGCTCCAGTTCTTGTAGATGATCATATGGAGCCCGGCCCATCCTCGTGGTATCCGCACGAGCAGGCAGGGCGGCGCGGGGTCTCTCGGGATCAGGTGGAATGCAACAGGCGACAGCCGGGGAGCAACGCCGTCGCGCAACATGTTTTCTAGTCGAAGCTGTTCGGCGTCGAAGTTAAGATTGGGTAGGCCGACAATGTCCTCGATTTCTCCGGTTGGCTTTCTTGCGGTGTCCCGACGCTCACGGACGCCGTAGATCAGATCGCCGCCAGCGGCATTCGCAAAGGAAGTTGCGTCAGCTAGGAATTCCTTCTTGTCGTCCTCGATGGCCCCAGGAAGGGTCTCCTTGTATTCAAGGTGCCGACTCTCGCGGGTGCCGTCAGCCTTGAGTGCCTCAAGCCTGTCAGCGATCACTTCATTGAGCGGAAGACTGAAGATCAATTCGCCCCTATCGTAGCAAGGAACGCCCCGGCCTGGACGAGCACCGGGAGCCGCCGCCTGGAACGCGAAGCCGAAGGGAGAGCAAGTCATTCACAACCGGCGTCACGCGGGTTAGGCTCGTTCAACATCGTGAGAGCTTGTATTTTCTGTGGCGGGAGAGCCACGACAGATGAACACGCTTGGCCTCAGTTGGGTCATCGAAGCAATTGGCTCAACGCCATCTTTCCGGGTAGACGTGTGGTTCGGTCCGGATGCCTCGCGCAAATCGTGGGGCGGGACCGGTCGTAGCGCTCATATCCGCGTCAAATATCTCTGCAAGACCTGCAACAACGGCTGGATGAGCGATTTGGAGACCGCAGCCCAGCCTGT
>Ga0209382_10001285_pt1 | contig 39876 bp, 32 predicted proteins | sample SoiMetdeltSBSDD5_FD_187599 | JGI IMG/M metagenome (GOLD analysis project Ga0209382, IMG submission 187599) | Bulk soil microbial communities from a Populus tree surrounding site in Tennessee, USA - Soil MetaG P. deltoides SBSDD5 (SPAdes) (version 2) | ecosystem: Environmental > Terrestrial >... | reverse complement strand
CAGGCAGGGCCCGCGGCGCGCGCCAGGGCGGGGACGGGCATCGAGCACAAGCCCGAAGCTATGCGTCCGACATTCGTCGGCCTCCATTCCGCGAGCTCACTCGCATTGTGCGACCTCGTGTCGCAGACACCGGTTGGTCGTGGTCGAGCTACTGGTGGTGCCCCAACAACCAGAATGCCTACATGTACGGTGACGCCAACGGGTACACGCCCGTCGCCCAGATGGCCTCCACCAACAGCTGGTTCGTCTGTTACCGCCGCGGCACCGTGCACGGCGGCGGCAACGACGTCTGGTACTACTCGCAGGGCGACATCTCGGTGCCGGGCATGGGTTTCCGCCAGGCCTGGGGCTACATGCCGGCGGTCAGCGTCCACACTCACATCGACCCCTGGCCCGGGGTGCCGCAGTGCCCGGACGGCTACTCGCCACCGGCAAAGACCGACGGCAGGTCTACGGTGATCATGGTTCATGGGTACGACACGAATGCCGTCATGAACTGCAGAAACTGGTTCGCCAACGCGAAGTCCGCCTACGCCGCGATCGGGTACAGCACATCGCAACTGGTCACGGTCAAGTACTACGCCAGCGACCAGGAATGCAACGCCGACATCGGGGTCAACGCCAGCGACAACACCTCGATCGCCACGATCGGGAACAGCCTGGCCTGGTATATCTACAACAACTATTCCCGCTTCGGCAAGAACGTCGATGTGATCGCCCACTCCATGGGCGCGCTAGTCATTCGCACGGCGATCACCGGTACGCAGAACCGCTTCACCGCGCCGTTCAACGCTTACAGCTGGCCGCCGTACCTCTATGTGCAGGACGTCAGCACGTTAGGAGGGCCGTATGAGGGCGGCTTCCCCAACAGCTCGATCGGCTGCGCATTCTCTTACAACGACCTGCAGTGTCGCGAGATGGTGGAGGGCAACTACTTCATCCAGAACTGGATCAAGCCGTACGGCAACCCCCAGGCGTGGTATTACAACGGCCGTGGCGGCACGGACTGGACGATGATCGGGTCGTTCGACGATTACGTCGCTCTCGCTAGCAGCGCCATGGAGCTGCATTCGCCGGCGACCTTCGGCCACAAGGTCGCCTATACCTCCGGAACTTCGTCGATCACCCACGACGGTATGATGTTTGCGTCGACAACCGGGACCTACCGGCTTCTCTACTGCGACTACTACAACCCCTGCGACCAAAATCCGCCGTTCTGCGTGAGCTGCCAGTTCGCCTACAACTTCAGCAGCTGGTACTGGAGCTACCCGGCTGAGGCACCCGTGGAGGTCGCCGCCTGGGGCAGCTACTACGCCGGCGGCCGATAACCAGCCGCCCGCCGCGGTTGGCCACTCGCGGCGGGCGACTTTCAAACGGGTCGCGTAGAGCGGACGTAGAGCAGGCTCGGCCACTCTGGGACCTATGGCGGTGCGGATTCAGATCCTGGGACCGTTCGAGGTGGCGGTGGACGGCTCGCCGCTGATGTTGGGCCGGCCGCACCGGCGATCGGTGCTGGCTCTGTTGGCGTTGCGGGCCAACGAAATCGTCCCGGTCTGCGACATTGTGGACGCGCTGTGGGGAGACTGGCCCCCGCCGCGAGCGCGCAATCAGATCCATGTCTATATTTCCGCGCTTCGGTGCCAGCTCGACCACGTGGGCCTTGGCCGCGGGATCCTGCAGACTCACCACGTGGGCTACCGGCTTGTGGTACCGCCGGGCGCGCGCGACATCGACCGGCTCGACGGCCACGTGGCCGCGGCCCGCCGCCTGCTCGGCGCCGGCGACCTGGAGCGGGCTGCCGAACACCTGAGGCAGGCCTTGTCACTGTTCCGCGGCCGCCCCCTTGACGGTGTTGAAGGCGACTTCGCTCGGTGGGAAGCCACATTGCTGCAGGAGCGCAGGCTTGCGTTGATCACCGAGTACGCCAGGGCCGAGATTGCCCGCGGCCACCCGGAAACGATTCTCGCGGACCTGTTTCGCCATGTGCGGGCCAACCCGACGCATGAGGCGCTGCGGGAGCAGCTGATGCTCGCCCTTTACTGGTCCGGGCGGGCCGCCGACGCCCTGGCGGTATACCGCCAGGGCCGGCAAGTTCTCGTCGATGAGCTGGGCGTCGAACCGGGTCCGGCACTGCGGCAGGCTCAGGTCACTATCCTGCGCGGCGTTCCAGCTGCTGCAGCACCTGCTCGGCGGCCGTGACGAGTGACGGGTATTCGGATGCGCTGGCCTCGTGGAACGCGGCCTGCGCGGCATCGGCCGCCTCGAGCCGGCGACCGAGTGCGTCCAGCGCCCGGCTGCGTTCGATGAGCGCCGCGATCCGCACGTTGGGCACGGTTCCCAACTGCCGGCCCCGGTCCAGATGCTGCAGAGCGTCGGCGGCCCGGCCGGTACGCAGCATGAGCCGGCCGAGCTGATGGGACGCTTCGGCCTCGGTCGCCTCGTCGCCTGCCTGGCGGGCCAGGGTCAGCGCCTGATCGAGATGCATCGCCGCCTGCGCGTAGAGTTCGCGTTCGATCGCCACCGCACCTAGACCGGTACCACACTTCGCCTGCCCGGCATTATGGCGGAGCCTTTCGAACACCTCTGCCGCCTCGGCGAACCGCTGCGCCGCAATGTCGGTCTCTCCGGCGGCGAGATTCACCTCGGCCAGGATCACGCTATGACCGGCCCTGACGATGGGAGAGGCGCCGGCGGCAGCCGCGAGCTGGGCATGGTGCATCGCGTCCGCGAGCCGCCCGGCCGGTAGGTGGATCGAGGCGATGAGGGCATGGATCATGGACTCCCATGCCGGGCCACGGCCAAGGTCGCGTTCCGCCGTCAGCGTCATGCGCGCAAGCCCGAGTGCGGAGGCCAGCCGTCCCAGGTCCCGTTCGGCACGGGCGGCGTTGGCCAGCGCGCTGATTCGCGCTTCGACCCAGCCCGCGGGTTCGGCATGCTGCGCGGCCATCCCGTAGTGTTCCCGCGCGTCCTCGTCGCGGCCGTAGACGAAGTGGTACCAGCCCAGGTTGAGGTGGGCTGCGGTGAGAGCCATCGGGTCGCCGGCCGTCGTGGCGGCGGCGAGCGCGGCCGACGCGGTGCTGAGCCAATCGGCGCGGTTGGCGGTGTGCCAGAGGAATCCACGCAGCGCATCGGGGAGGCGCCAAGCGTACTCGGGAAGGCCGGCGCCGTCGGCGACCGCGACGGCGGCGACGAGATTGCGCCGCTCCCCCTCCAGCCAGCGCCGAGCGTCGGCCGGGTCGGTCCACAAGGCCTTGACCGTGCCGGGCAACAGCGGCAACTGCGGCATGGTGAGCGCGCCGGCGGCGCGCGCCGTCGCCAGGTACCAGCCGAAGAGGCGGCCTCGGGCGGCCCGGATCTGCTTTGCCGTCTCGTCGGCGGTGGCCCGCTCAGCGGCATAGGCACGCACCATGTCATGCATGGCACATCGCCCATCCGCTACCATGTCCACCAGATGTGCCCCGACCAGGCCCGCTAGCTGCTCCTTCGCCCGCGCCCTCGACATGCCGGCCAAGCGGGCCACCGCCATGAAATCGAAGTCGCCCCCCGGCACGAGCGCCAGCCGCCGGAACACCCGCCGTTGAGTGCGATCCAGGCGCATGTAGGACAGGTCGAAAGTCACGCGGATCGCGGTGTCCGTGTCGCCGGCGATAGCCAGCTCGACCAGCCCGGCACCACCCTTGAGCTCGGCGGCGTAACGCCGCACCGGCAGCTGCGGCTCATCGCGCAGCCGGGCGGCGGCGATGCGCAGCGCCAGCGGCAGGCGATTGCACCGCTCGGCAAGCTCCGCCGCCTCGTCGTCGGTCAGGCGCCGCTCCGGCAGCAGGCGGCGCAGCAAACCCCCTGCGTCGCCTGGTTCCAGGCTGTCAAGGGCGACCTGCGCCGCGTCGTGTGTCGCGGCGAGTCCGCTGAGCCTGTCCCGGCTTGTCACCAGCACCGTCACTGAGGTGCCACCGGGCAGCAGGGGCCGGACCTGCCCGGCATGGGCGGCATTGTCCAGCAGCATGAGCATGCGTGAACCGGCCAGCTCGGTGCGAAGCCGTGCCGTCGCCTCCTGTTCGCCGGTGGGGACCTGCTCACCCGGTACCCCCAATGCCCGCAGGAAGCCGCCCACCGCCTCCATCGGAGGCACCGGCGAGCCGGGCGAGAACCCGTGCAGGTTCACATACAGCTGCCCATCGGGAAACCGGTCGCTCCTCGCGTGTGACCACGCCACGGCGAGCGCTGTCTTGCCGATGCCGCCCTTGCCGCAGATGATCACGATGCTGCCGGGCTGGGCGGCAGTGTCCAATTTGGCAAGTTGCCGCTCCCTGCCGACGAGCGTGGCGGGCGCGAACGGCAGCTGCGCGGGGACCGGCCGCGACAGCCGCACCGGTTCGCGCTTAGCGGGATCGAGGTCCAGGGCGGGATCGGCGGCAAGGATGGCCCGGTGCAGGCGCTGCAATTCGGCGCCGGGTTCGAGCCCGAGCGTGTCGGCGAGTTCGCCCCGGCACCGGCGGTACAGCGCGAGCGCCGCAGACCGATCCCCACTTCGGTGCAGCGCGAGCATCAGGATACCGGTCAACCGCTCCCGCAAGGGATGCTGAGCGGCCAGCGGGGCCAGCTCGGCGGCGATCGCGGCGTGGTGGCCGTGGACCAGTTCGAGCTCGGTGACCGCTTCGATGCCGCCGAGATACTGGTTGACCAGACGGATGCGGGCAGCGTCCACAAAGGAGCCTGTGGCATCCGCCAGCGGTTCACCGGACCACAGCGCCAATGCGTCCCTGTAGCGAGCGATCGCCTTGCTGGTGTCGGTGCACGATCGCGCCTCACGTAAACCGGCCGCCAGCTCCAACGCGTCGACGCAGTCGCGTGTTACCCGCAGCATGTACCCGAAGCGGCCGCTTTCGACGCAGTCCGGTGCACCCCAGTCCAGCAACGCCCGCCGGATCGTTGACGCGTAGCCGTGCACCCTCGTGCGCGCTGTCTGCGGCGCCTTGCCACCCCACAGCGCCTCTATCGCGCCCGGCGTCGACACGGGCTCCCCGGCATGCAGGGCAAGCAGAGCGAACAGGCCGCGCACCTGGGACCGCGACAGTGTGTGGCGGTGCCCGCCAACCGCGAAGGCCACGCGACCGAGCAGCAGTATCCGCATCAGACAGTGTAGAGGATTTGTACTTCTCCGCCAGCAAGATCTTTCCTCAACCGAAACGAGACTCCGAAAACGAGCCTCGTTCCGGGCGTCATTCCGGTGCGCATAGGGTAATCGGCGATAGGACCAGGAGAACACCTCGCGTAGCGCGGCGCGCGGGCCGACCGGTAAAAGTCCATTGAACTCCACCACTCGACCTTGGTCAGGATTTCTTGATGTAGATCTGTCGACGTCCGCACCAGGGCGGCAAGGGTTTGGCAAGCTTTTGTGCTACGGGCGGTTGCACGATATATCGATGAGAATCATGAGATTCGCAACCCCCCTCGTCGCGGTTCTGTTGCCGCTATCTGCTATGACGTCGGCGTCGGCGCAAGCCACGGCGCCGGCTGACGGTCAGCTGGATGGTGCCGTCGTAGAGGCGATGCTCGCGGTCACCGGCCAAGCTCGCGCGAACGTGATTTCCGATGGCCGTAGCTTCCAGGTCAATGTGTCGCGCGAAGACGCGAAAGCCGGCTGGTCGACCGGTACCGCGGTAATCACCGCCCCTGATCGCGAAGGCTCGTATCCTGACGGCTGGGTTTTCGTGGCGCAGCGCGACAAAGGGCGCTGGAGTGTCGGGCTGGACGGCACGGATGAGTTCGGCCGGCTCGCGCAGATCGCGCCCGAGGGAGTGCTGAGTGCGCAGGAGCGCGAGGTCTTCGCCGCTGCCGGCCGGATGGGGCGGTTTCCCGCGAAGCCACAAGCGGATGGCGATGTGGGTATCACCGCGACCGCGAGTTACACGACCGAACTTCGCCTTCCGTTCGCGATTGGGCAGTCCTGGAGGCTCACCGGCGGCCCGCACGGGACCTCCCGAAGCGCCATCGACCTGGCTGGCGGCGATGGCCGCGTGCTTGCCGCCGGCAACGGCAACGTCTACGTGATGTGCTCTAGTCGTCGGGGTTGGCTGCGGGTCTACCACCCGAACGGCTACACGAGCGATTACTACCACCTGTACAACAACATCGCGCCGGCGAATGGCACGGGCGTTGCGGAGGGAGCATTCCTCGGCAATATCGGCAATGATGTCTCTTGCGGTGGCTTGTCCACGGGTCCCCACGTCCACTGGAGCATCCTCAAGGGGAACACCAAGGTCCCGTGGCACTTGCGGTCGGCAGGGAAATGGGTGTTCTTCAACGGTGTCAACGAGTACGAAGGTTACGCGCTCCACGGAAGCACGCGTGTCAATGTGGGCGGCTACGTGTACAACTATGGCAAGTTGATGCAAAACCAGGGCCTTATCGACACGTTTGGCGGTGGCAACCTCAACCGCCGGTCCGGGCCTGGCACCAACTATGCAATCGTCGGTACCGTTCCTGACGGTGCGACGGTGAATTTGGTGTGCTGGCGTAGCGGCGGCACCTCACACACCGGCCGCTACGGTGCGACCTCGGTTTGGGACAAGTTGAGCGATGGGACGTGGGTGAGCGACGCGTTCGTTTACTCGGGAATGGTCCTTGTCGGCCCCTCGTGCTGAGGCTTACTCGGTAGCCTGATCGATGAGTTTTCCGGATGGTGGGTTGGCTGGTTGCCAACCCACCATTCGTGATCAGCAGTAAGGGAATCGTAAGTGCATAATCGGCCTGCCGCAGCGATGAGTTTCTTCCTGTTTACCGGTCTGACTGACAGATGCCGGCGAGAGGAGAAAACCATGAACCCCGGCAGGAACCCCGCCGGCAGGGCGGGAAGGCGGCAGTGGATCGGGCTCGCGGTGATCTCGCTGGCATGCGTGCTTTACGTGATGGACCTGACGGTGTTGCATCTGGCTGTGCCCGCGATCAGCGCGGACCTGCGCCCGAGCAGCACCCAGCTACTGTGGATCAGCGCCGCCTTCACCGCCGGCATAGCCATACTCGTCGCCACCAAGCTGCGCCACATTCACGCCACACCCCACGACACAGTGGACACGATCGAGACGCTGGGAACTGCTGACACGCAGGATCGGGAAACGTTGACCCCAGAGCTCTGCCGCGTGTGATGGCATGGTGCATTGCCAGGCCCGCTACGTTGCATAGCGAGGTTGCGTGCTTTGGCATCGAAAGAGCGTTCGTGAAAATCAAACTGTTGGAGAGGTACGCTAAGCGTCTGCAGCACCTTTAGCGAAGGCAGCCACCATGGCCACCCCGATGACACGGCCCGCGACACTGCCCCGGCCCCTGCCCCTCCTCGGGCATGCGCTTCGGTTCAGGCGCGAGCCGCTCGAGTTCCTCGAATCGCTGCGCCCCTTGGGAAGCGTCGTGATGATCCGGCTCGGTCCGAAGCCGGCCTACGTCATAAACAGTCCCGATCTCATCCGGCGGGTCCTCGTCACGGACCCGCACGCATTCACGACAGGTCTCCTGCTGGACAAGGTCAGGCCGTTCATCGGCAGCGGATTGATCACGACGCGTGGAGCGACTCACCGGCGCCACCGCCGGATGCTGCAGCCCGCGTTCCACCGCAGCCGCATCGCCCGCTACGCGGACGTGATGCGCCGCTTGGCCGCCGCAAGGGCCGACTCCTGGCAGGATGGCCAGGAGATCGTGGCGGACGTGGAAATGATGGAACTGGCCATGGCCGTGGTCGGTAAGACGCTGTTCTCGATGGACTTCGACCAGGACGCGGTCGACGAGGTCGTCGGCTCGATGCCGATACTGCTGGATGGAATCCGCAAGCGCTTGCTGGCACCCACCGATCTCCTTGAGAAGCTGCCCACCACCGACAACCGGCGCTTCAACGCCGCGATACGCCGGGTGCACGAGGTCGTGGACCGCATGATCGTCGACTATCGGCGGGCCGGGCTGGACCATGGAGACCTGGCATCGATGATGTTGCTAGCCCGCGATGAGGAGACCGGAGAGGGGCTGTCGGACGAGGAGGTCCGCGGCGAGGTCCTCACGATGCTGGCGGCCGGCACGCAGACCACGGCCACCACCATGGCCTGGGCCCTGCACATCCTGTCAGTCCACGACGACATGCAGGACCGTGCGCACGCTGAGATCCGCGAGGTTCTCGGCGACCGCGCGGTGGCGTCCGAAGACCTCGATCGGCTCGACTACATCCGGCGCCTGCTGAGCGAGACGCTGCGGCTGTATCCCCCGGCTTGGCTGCTGTCCCGGCGTACCGCGGTCGAGGTGAACCTGGGCGGTCATGTCCTGCCGCCCGGCGTCACGCTCCTCTTCTCTCCATATGCCCTGCACCGTGACCCCAGCATATTTCCGGATCCAGAACTGTTCGATCCGGACCGCTGGCTGCCCGAACGCGAGCAGATCCCCCGGCCGGCGTTCATCCCGTTCGGCGCCGGCAACCGCCAGTGCCTCGGGGAAGGGTTCGCGTGGGTCGAAGCCACCGTAGTGCTGGCAACGATCCTCAGCCGGTGGCAGGTCCGGCCCGTGGCCGGGCAGACCATCCGGAAGGTGGCCTTGGCAACTCTCGTGCCAAGCCGCCTGCCGCTGATCGTGAAGCGCCGGCGAGACGGCTGAAGGCTCTCCCCACCGTCAGGTGTTGCTTGGCGGGAGGGTCACGGTGACGACCAGCCCATCGTCGAACTGGGACAGGAACCCATCACCGCATAGCAAGGGTATTCCTGCGATGAGTGTCGCATTTGGATCCAGGCACAGATGGGGACCGGAGTAACCCGGCCCCTTGGCTGGCGCGCTTACTTCACCTTCCCATTGCCAACCGCCACGTCCGCTCGGCGGCGCAGCCGATAGCCGCCGGACGCAAGGTCGAGGCCCAACCCGCGCCAGCGAGATCGTGCGTGTCCTGCGAGCCGTCCGCGGCCACCCAAACGACACGCGCGAACGAAACGCTTAGTTCCCCGTTGCCTGAACCCGGTACCGCTTTGCCTGTTGCCACAGGTGCGGCGCGGCGATCAGCATCTGGATGACGCTCAGCGCGTAAGGTATGTCCTCGATCGGAAACAGCCCGAACACCATGATGCCGGTGCCTGCTCCAGCGGCGTGCGTGAATGTACCCAGGCTGTTCATGACCGAGTCCATGACAAAGAGCAGCGCAAGCGCGCAGACGATGCTCGCCCAGGTCTCCCGGCGCCAGAAGGCCGGAGTCGAGGCGAGCAGTAGCGTCGAGAGCACATACATGAAGCCGAACTCAAGCACTGTCCGCGGGTATGGACTGGCGAACCACGCGGACAGGTACGCCGCGACCATCACGGCACCGACTATCAGCAGCAGCCGGCGGCGGTGCCCGATCGGGCCGCGCAGCCACGACGATGCCGGCAACCACTCGACCGCCACCACGATGAAGCGTATGAAGAAGACCGCGCCCGCAAAGAACATCAGCTCGTCCAGCGGAACCCCGGCCACGGACGGCGGGGTGAAGAACTCGCGGTTGAAGACCCACCACCCTTGCGCCACGCTGAACGCGTCCAGCACCGCCATGAGCGCGGCGACGATCAGCATCGCGGGCAGCCAGTCCCGCCAGCCAGCGAGATAACGCGCGCGGTATCCCTCCCACCACGGCACCACGGTGGCCAGCAAGGGCAGGTATGCCGGCAGCACGATCGCCAGGTACGTCAGGTTTCGCCCGCCCACATGCCCACCTTCGGTTCGCCTGAGTGAACCGGACCATCGTAGGCCACCTTGCACAGAGCTACGGCCCGCTGCACCGCTCACTCAGGCGAGCACCGGTAGCTGCGAGGCGTTGACCGCGCCCCGAAGCGGCTCGCCGGACAGGAAACGCTCGACCTCGGCGACCGCGAATTCGCCCAGCCGCCTCACCTCGCTGCCCTGCACCCCGGCCAGGTGTGGCGTGATCCAGACGTTGGGCAGCCCGAAAAGCGGATGACCCGGCGGCAGCGGCTCAGGATCGGTGACATCCAGGCACGCGTCGATACGTCCGGTGGCGCAAGCGCGCGTGAGGGCATGGGTGTCCACGAGAGACCCCCGCGCGGTATTGATGACGATGGCGCCGTCGGGCAGCATTGCCAGCCGCCGTTCGTCGATGAGATGGCGCGTCTCCGGCAATTGCGGCGCGTGCAGCGTCAGCACATCGCAGCGGCCGCACAGCTCGTCGAGGTCGGTCAACTCCGCGCCCCACTCGGCGGCCTGCCCGGCATCCAGGTAGGGATCGGCGACGAGCACACGGTATCCGGCCGCCACGAGGCGCGCGATGACCCTGCGGCCGATGCGCGACGCGCCGACCACACCCACCACGCGGCCGTCGTTGCCACGCCGCTGCCCGAAGGACGGAAACTGGCCGCCCGCATAGGTTTTCGACAGCCCGAAGGCGCGCTTGCCCGCCAGCGTCAGGGCCGCGAGGGTGAAGTCCGCGACCGGCTCGGCGTTGGCGTCAGCGGCCGAGGAGACGGCGATGCCGCGGGCGAAGACCTCCGGCCCGACATGTGCCTTGATGGATCCGGCCGCGTGCACCACCGCACGCAGCCGCGGTGCGGCGTCGAGCACGCGCTCGGTCAGCTGCGGGCAGGACCATCCGGTCACCAAAATCTCGACCTCGGCCAGGCTCGCCAGCCCCGCGGGATCGTCGAAACTGTCAGTCGCTTCGGCACTCACCAGCCGTACCGCGGCCGCGAGCCGGGTCAGCAGATCCTCCGGCAGCACTGACGGTGCCACCGAGCGGGACATCGCGATCATCCCGATTGGACGCTCCGCCTGCTGCACGGTCACTCCCCGCTGATAGAAGCTATAGAAAACGTCTTCCACGATTGACGGGACCCTAGCCCAGAAGAAAGCCACTGGTCAACAAGGTGAGTTGTCAATGGGCTGGATCCAGAGGTAACGAGGTCTTGACAGGTTCGTAGAAAAGCTTTTACTTTCGACCGCATACCGGGCCGGACTCGAGGAGGTGCACGTGTCAGTGCAGACGCGATCGATGTCGCCGGCGCGCCGGGCCCGCGCCCGCAGGTGGCGGCGCGACCGGATGCTACTCCTGCTCGTCGTGCCCGGCCTGGTCTATTACCTGATCTTCCACTACGGAGCACTGTTCGGAAGCGTCCTGGCTTTCCTGGACTACGCGCCTTTTCTCGGCCTGTCCGGAAGCCGCTGGGTCGGCGGGCAGAACTTCGAGCGCCTGCTCGGCGACGCGGACTTCTGGCGGGCCACCCTCAACACGCTGGAAATCTCGCTGCTGCAACTCATCTTCTTCTTCCCCGCGCCGCTGGCGCTGGCGATGATGCTGCACAGCTTGACCCACACCCGGATCAAACGCTTCGTACAGAGCGTGGTGTACCTGCCCCACTTCATCTCATGGGTGATCGTGGTGGCGCTGTTCCAGCAGATGCTCGGCGCGACCGGCGTACTCAACGGGTTCCTGTCCGACAGCGGCCTGCACACCGTGCACATCCTGGGAAACCCCGACGCTTTCAAGCCGATGCTGGTCGCGCAGGTCATCTGGAAGGACACCGGCTGGGGCACCATCATCTTCCTGGCCGCTCTCACGCACGTCGATGAGCAGCTCTATGAGGCATCGGCCATCGACGGCGCCGGCCCGTGGCGGCGGTTCTGGCACGTGACCCTGCCCGCACTGCGGCCAGTCATCGTCCTCCTGCTCGTGCTGCGGCTCGGCGAGATCCTCTCGGTCGGCTTCGAGCAGATCCTGCTGCAACGCGACGCGGTCGGCGCCCGCGCCGGAGAGATCATCGATACCTTCGTCTACTACCGCGGAATCCAATCAGGAGACTTCGGATTCGCCGCGGCCGCGGGTCTTTTCAAGGGCGTGGTGGGCGCGATCCTCGTCTACGCCGCAAACAAGATCTCCCACCGGCTCGGGGAGTCGGGGGTGTACCAATGAAAATGAAATCAAAGAAGCGCCCTGCCTGGCAGGAGGAGCCGCACCCGGTCACCAGCGCCGCCAAGGCGATCACGATCGTCATCGTGCTCGCCCTTGTCTCCGTCCCGTTTCTCGTGGTCGTCTCGACCAGCCTGGCCGATCCAGCCGATGTGGTCGCCAACGGCGGCTGGGTCATCTGGCCCGAGCACCCCTCCCTTGCCGCTTACTCCGAGATCCTTTCCGGCGGGATCGTGGGCCGTGCCAGCCTGGTCAGCCTCGGCATCACGGTGATCGGCACCGCCCTGAGCCTGAGCGCCACGGTCCTGCTGGCCTATGCGCTCAGCCGCCCCGGCGTGTACGGGGGCAAGCCGATCATGCTGCTGGTGCTGTTCACCTTCCTGTTCCCGCCCGGGATCATCCCCGCCTACCTGGTGGTCAAAGAGACCGGGCTGCTCAACTCCTACGCGGCCCTCATCGCTCCCGTTCTGGTCAACACCTTCAATCTGGTGGTGATGCGGGGCTTCTTCCAATCCCTGCCCATCGAACTCTATGAGGCGGCCCGGATAGACGGCGCGTCGGAGTGGAAGATGCTGTGGCGCATCACCATCCCGCTCTCGCGCGCGGTGCTGGCCGTGGTCGGCCTCTTCTACGCGGTCTCCTACTGGAACTCCTGGTTCAACGCTTTGCTCTACCTCGACCAGCCGGCCAAGTGGCCACTGCAGCTCGTTTTGCGCACCTACGTGCTGGCGGGCGGTCAGCTCGCCGACCCGTCGGCCGGTGAGGCGGGCCTGCTCTCCGCACCGCAGACCGTCCAGATGGCGGTGGTGGTGCTGGCCACCGTCCCGATCGTGCTGGTCTACCCCTTCCTTCAGCGCTTCTTCGTCAAGGGCGTGCTGTCCGGGGCCATCAAGACGTGACGAAAGGAAACTCCCACATGTCAGAGCTATCAAGGCGCTCGCTGTTGCGGGCGATCGGCCTGGGCGCCGGCGCCATCACCGTCCCCTCGCTGCTGGCCGCCTGCGGCGACGGGGGCAGCGGCTCGGTCGGCAACGCCGGCACGGACAAGGTGCCGTGGCCGGCCTACCAGCGTTTCGCCGGCCCGCCGGCGGACCTTCCCGGTACCGCCGAAGGTGTGCAGCCCGGTTACACCACCTACCCCACCAACCTGGTGAACGCGGTCAAGGCCAAGCCCGGCGACGGGTCAAAGGTCAAGGCCGTGGCCGTCACATACGGCACCCCTCCCAAGCCCGCTGACCAGAACAAGCTGTGGCAGGCGATCAATGAAGCGCTCGGCATCGATCTCGACCTGACTTTGGTACCCGACGCGGACTTCGACGCGAAGATGGCGACGCTGACGGCCGGGGACGACCTGCCCGACATCATCAGCATCGGCGGCGGTCACCGCCTTCCCCGCGAGCAGGACTTCGTATCGCTCAAATGCGCCGACCTGTCCGAGTACCTCGGCGGCGACAAGGTAAAGGACTACCCGAACCTGGCCAACCTGCCCCCGTACACGTGGCAGGGCATGGGCCGGATCAAGGGCCGCATCTTCGGCATCCCGCTGGAGCGCCCCCTGCCGGGCTGGGCCATGTTCATCAACCGTGACGCGTTCGCCTCGGTGGGCGCCAATAACGGCAACTGGTCCAAGGACGAGTTCATGGCCGCGGTCAAGGCGCTGAGCAAGAACAAGCAGTACGGCATGGGCGCCAACAAAGCCAACCAGTTCGGCATCCGCCAGTTCCACGCCGGGGCGTTCGGCTCACCCAATGACTGGAGGCTGGAGGGCGGCAAGTTCGTCAAGGCGGAAACCCTGCCGGAGTTCAAGGCGGCCTTGGGTTTCGCGCGCGACATGTTCGCCGCGGGCGCCTACTACCCCGACACCATGTCCATCAGCGTCGTGGACATGAAGACCTACTTCTACAACGGCACGCTCAAGAGCATGACCGACGGCCTTGCCGCTTTCTCCCCCGCGGTCACCAGCGTCAAGGGCGCCTACGCGGTGGACCTCGCCCTGCCCTACACGACGGGCAGCGCCAAACCGGGGGTCTTCGCCGGGTCCGGGGTGTTCGGTTACACGGTGCTGAAGAAGGCACCGGCCGAGCGCATCAAAATGTTGTTGCGGGTGCTGGATTTTCTGGCCGCACCGTTCGGCACCAAGGAGTACGAGCTGACCCACTTCGGCGTGGAGGGCGTCCACTTCACCCGCGCCGCCGATGGCACGCCCAAGCCGACCCCGCTGTGGTCCGGCGGGGAGAACACCACCAACTTCCCCATCGGATACCTGGCCGAGGCCCCCCGGGTGCTTTTCTTCTCCGGCGTCGACGCCGACTCGGTCAAGCGCCTGCACGCCTGGCAGACCAAGGCGGTACCGGTGGCGGTGAAAAACCCGGCCACCGGCCTGGTCTCCGACACGGCCAACCGCAACCGCATCGCGCTCGACAAGGCACTCAACGACGGGATCAACGCGATCGTGACCGGGCGCGAGCCGCTGGAGAGCTGGGAGGCGATCGTCAAGAAGTGGCGTTCCGACGGCGGCGACAAGATCGCCGAGGAGTACGCCATTGAGTACACCGGTTGAACAAACCTCAGGCGGTGACCGGCCGTACCGATTTGCGGACCACCAGGTGGGTGCCGAGCATGACGTGCTGGCGCCCGGAGGCATCGCTGGAACGGTCGGTCGCCAGCTTCACCGCCGTGCGCCCCAGGTCCTCCTGCGGGACCGACACCGAGGTCAGCGGCGGGTCGAAGTCGCGTGCGCTGGGCACGTCGTCGAAGCCGACGATCGACACGTCGTCGGGAATCCGCTTGCCCGCCTCGCGCAGCGCCTGCATGGCACCGGCCGCGACGCCGTCGTTGCCGGCGAAGACGGCGGAGTATTCGAGGCCCGACTCGAGCAGTTTGCGCATCCGCCGGTAACCGCCCTCCCGGTCCCAGGGCCCGTGACTGACCAGCATCGGGTCGAAGCGCTGGCCATAGGCGGCCAGCGCCGTACGGTACCCCGCTACGCGCTGGTCGGAGGTGGTCAGCCCGACCGGCCCGGCGACCATGAGGATCCTGCGGTGGCCGGCGGTGAGCAGGTGGGTGGTGGCCGCGTGCGCGCCGCCGACGTTCTCGTACTCCACAGTGATGGCGGGAAAATCCCGCCCCAGCGAGGGGCGGGCGCACAGCACCAGGCGGCTGCCCGCGTTTTCAAGCCCCTGGGCATAGCGGCGCATCCGCTCGCGGTAGTCGTCGTTTTCCACCACGCCGCCGGCCAGGATGACGGCGTCGGCGCGCTGCTCGCGCATCAGCCTGACCACGTCGAGCTCCCGGTCGGGGTCGGCGTGCGTGGTGCAGACCAGGCAAAGGCGGTTGGCCACGGTCGCCTGCTCCTCGACGCCGGCGGCGATGCGGGCGAAAAACGGCGTCGTGACCTCGGCGACGATCAGCGCGACCACCTTGGCGGTCGCGCCGTGAAGCGCTCTGGCATGGGCGTTGACCACATAATCAAGCTCGCGGACCGCGCGCTGCACGCGCAGGCGCGTCTCGCCGGACACGGGATAGTCACCGGAGAGTACGCGCGAAACGGTGGCCATCGAGACGCCGGCCCGCGCCGCCACGTCCTTGATGCTGGGCCGCTTGCTCAATCAACACCTCACGGGTCTGAAAAGCTTTTCTACCAGATTACCTCCGCGAGGAGCATAACGACGGGAAGCCCATGGAAAAAAGCGTCTTGACCGCCGGCCTGCCCGCGACCTTCGGGTGGGGCGTGGCCACCTCTGCCTACCAGATCGAGGGGGCGGTGACCGAGGATGGCCGCACTCTGTCCATTTGGGACACTTTTTGCCGGGTACCCGGAAATGTTGTCAAAGAAGAAAACGGCGACGTTGCCTGCGACCACTATCACCGCATGCCCTCCGACGTTGCGCTGATGCGCGATCTGGGCATCGACGCCTACCGGTTCTCGGTGGCGTGGCCGCGGGTCCAGCCGGCGGGCCGGGGTGCGGCCAACCCGGCGGGCCTGGCCTTCTACGACCGCCTCGTCGACGAGCTGCTCGACAGCGGCATCCAACCCTGGCTGACCCTCTATCACTGGGATCTGCCGCAGGAGCTCGAGGACGCGGGAGGCTGGCCCGAACGCGACACCGCCTACCGCTTCGCCGACTACGCCATGCTCGTGTTCGACCGCCTCGGCGACCGGGTCCGCACCTGGACGACGCTGAACGAGCCGTGGTGCTCGGCGATGCTCGGATACGCCTACGGCCAGCACGCTCCGGGTCGCCGCAACTTGCACGATGCCATCCGTTCGGTTGCACCACCTGCTGCTGGCGCACGGGCTGGCGACCCGGCGGCTGCGCTCCGCCGCCGCCCAGCCGGTCGAACTGGGCATCACGCTCAACATGGGCGGCCACAGCCCGGCCACCGATAGCCCCGCCGACCGGGAAGCCGCCCGCCGCGCCGACGGGCTCGGCACGCGGATCTACCTCGATCCGCTTGTCCACGGCCGGTATCCGGCCGACGTCGTCGCCGACCTCACCGCCGGTGGGGTGCGACTGCCCATCCACGAAGGGGATCTGGCGACCATCTCCACCCCGATCGACCTTCTCGGCGTCAACTACTACTCCAGTAGATGGCATTCGGGCGTCGATGAGAACGGGCTCCCCGGCGATCGGGTAATCCCGACCGGCCGGCCGGTGACCGCGATGGGATGGGAGATCGTCCCCGAGGGCTTCACCGATCTGCTTGTCCGCCTTGGCAAGGACTATCCCGGGCTGCCAATGTGGATCACCGAGAACGGCGCCGCATTCGACGACCAGCCCGACGAGATGGGCTACGTCCCCGACACGGACCGCGTGGAGTATTTCGCCGCCCACATCGCCGCGGTCGCGGAGGCGTGCCGCCAGGGCGCCGACGTCCGCGGCTACTTCGCATGGTCGCTTATGGACAACTTCGAATGGGCGCACGGCTACAGCAAGCGGTTTGGCATCGTCCGCGTCGACTACGAGACCCAGACGCGCACGCCCAAGCAGAGCGCGCTGTGGTACCGCGACAGCATCCGCCACCAGAAAGGACAGCTATGAAACGTGTCTACCGGCGCCTCGGCGGCGCGCTCGCCCTGACGATGCTCACCGGCGCGCTGACGTCAGTGACGCACACCGCCGCCGCCGCGCCGACCACCTTCGCCCACCCCGGGGTTCTGGTCAGCCGCGCCCAGCTCGACTTCGTCCGCGGCCGGGTCAACGCCGGCGCGCAGCCATGGAAGGCCGCCTACGACCAGATGCGGGCCAGCAGCTACGCTTCGCTTTCCCGCACGCCCAGGCCTCGCGCGGTGGTGGAATGCGGCCCCTATTCCAACCCCAACAACGGCTGCACCGACGAACGCCAGGATGCGCTGGCCGCCTACACCGACGCGCTGATCTGGTACATCACCCGCGACAGCAGGTACGCCAGCAAGGCAATCGCGCTCATGGACGCCTGGTCCGCCACGATCACCGACCACACCAACTCCAACGCCCCGCTACAGACCGCGTGGGCCGGATCGGTCTGGCCCCGCGCCGCCGAAATCATCAAGTACACCTACTCCAGCTGGCCGAACTCCGGGCGCTTCGCCACCATGCTGCGCAACGTCTACCTGCCCGAAATCATCAACGGCAACGCCAGATCCAACGGCAACTGGGAACTGACGATGATGGAAGCCACGCTGGGCATCTCCGTCTTCCTCGAGGACCGCACCGTCTACGACCGCGCCATCGCCAAGTTCCGCGACCGCGTCCCCGCCTTCATCTACCTGACCACCGACGGCTCGCTCCCCCGCGGCCCGGTCGGCAGCGGCATCGACACGCGCGACGAAATCATCAGCTACTGGCACGGCCAAAACACCTTTGTGGACGGTCTGGCCCAGGAGACCTGCCGCGACTTCACCCACACCGGTTACGGCCTGTCCTCCATCTCGCATGTGGCCGAGACCGCGCGGATCCAGGGCCAGGACCTGTACCTCGAGCTGAAGGACCGGCTGCGCCACGCGCTGGGCTTCCATGCCAAGTATGAGCTGGGCACCGCCGTGCCGTCGTGGCTGTGTGGCGGGTCGGTCAACCGAGGGCTCGGCCCCGTGACCGAGGTCGGATTCAACGCCCTGAACTTCCGGATGGGCATCGCCATGACCAACACACAGAACCTCACCGAGTCGCGGCGCCCGGCTGGGACCAACAACCTCTTCGTCGCATGGGAAACCCTTACCCACGCCCGTAATCCGTACTGAATGTCAAGGGCCGTCTCACGACGGCCCTTGACATTTCGAACGCGCCCACTCGTACACGCGGATCTCCGCGATGGAGAACCAGCTCGCCTTCTCATTTTGAACACCTATGGGACGGGGATTAACTCCAGCGCGTCCAGGCGCGTTTGTGGTGCGATTCCGGTGATCCGGACGGTGCCGCCGGTTAGTTCCACCGACACCGGTTGGTCGGAGGTGACATTCACCTTGACCCGCGCGTGACTGTCCAAAGTGAACTCGTATGCCACCCAGTCACCCTGGCCGAGGCTGACGTGCAGCCCGTGGTCGCCGGGTGGGAACTCGAAATAGGGGGTTCCCGTGATCGTCACTTGATCGTCTTCGCGGAACCCGGGCAACGGCCGTGCCGAGTTGGTCCGGTAGGAGACTCCCGGGCCGCGGAAGCTGAACCCGATCGCCGGGATCACCAGCGGCGGCCGCCGCATGATCGCGTTGATCACGGGGGTCCGGTAGGTGCAGCGCGAGAGGTCGACGAGCTCGAGCAGCTCCCACAGTGCCGTATCGGCAGGCCGGTCGCCCCCATCCCGCGCATAGTCCACAATGGACTTCCAGCCCGCGGGCGGGTCGACCGAGCAGGGCGAGGTCAGAGTGTCGATCTTCTTCCACGGCCAGAAGTTCCAGCCGATGCCGAGATCCTCGTAGAGCTGGAATGCGGTCTGCAGCCAGGCGAGGCTGTTCTCGCCGCCCTCCCCCATGTACAGCGGCAGGTTCAGGCGCTGGCTCACGTCGAGGAACCGCTGGATCGAGGGACGGTCGGGCGGCGACCAGTACTTGTGGAACTGGAGCATGGAGTTGGGGTCCCAGACCTCGGTGAAGATGCTGAAGTTGGTCGCCCAATGGGTGCCTTCGTAGATGATCAGGTGGTGGGGATCCACTTCACGGATCGCGCTGGTGAGATCCTTGTAAAGCGCCACAAGCTGATCGGCGTAGCGGTATTGGTAATCGTTGGGCAGCGGCTCGTTGAGCAGGTCGTAGCCGGCCACCGTCGGCTCGTCCCGGTAGCGCTCGGCGAGCTGCTGCCAAAGCCGCACAGTCAGTTCCTGGTTGCGCTTTTCTTCAAACAATGCGGGGGTACCCAGTGAGTCGTCGATGTTCGTCCCGGTCTGACCACCGGGCGCGCCGTGCAGGTCCAGCACCACCCAGAGGCCGTGACGGCGGCACCATTCGATGAGACTGTCGATCAGCCGGAAGCCGTCATGTTCCGTGAGGACCCGCCAGTTGATCGGCAGCCGCACGTGGTTCATGCCCTCATCGGCTATCACCGCGATGTCCGCCTCGGTGATGAAGCGCTCGCGGAACAGCCGCCAGAACTCCGCCTCGCGGTTCGGGCCGACGAGATCGGCGACGAGAGCCTCGATCTCCCGCGGCGACTGCGGTCCCGGCGGCTCGAACTTCCACATGTAGCCCTCGGGCAGAAGCCAGTTGCCCAGGCCGACGCCGCGCAGGAGCACGGGGTTGCCCTCGCCGTCGACGAGCCGGCCGTTCTCGGCCCGCAGAAAGCCCATAAGGTTTACCTCATTTCATGCCGGACATCGTGAATCCGCGCACGATGTGCCGCTGGAAGATCACGAAGACGATGATGATCGGGACGACCATGAGCGAGGCGCCGGCCATCTGCAGGGGCGGGTTGACGCTGAGCTGCCGGTTGAGCAGCGCCAGGCCCACCGCGAGGGTGTACTTCTCCTGGTCGTTGGCGATGATGAGCGGCCACAGGAAGCTGTTCCAGCCGGCGATGAAGGTCAGCACCGCCTGGACGGCCAGGATCGGTCTGGAGATGGGCAGCACGATCGAGGTGAAGACGCGCATCTCGCCCGCGCCGTCTATCCGCGCCGAATCGAGCAGGTCGTCCGGGATGGTGGTCATGAACTGGCGGAACAGGAAGATCTGGAACGCGCTCACCAGCGCGGGCAGCGCGATCCCGGGAAGTGTGTTGGTGAGCCCGACGCTGTTGAGGATCAGGTACGTCGGGATCATCGTCACCTGAGCGGGGATCATCATCGTGGCCAGCACGAGACCGAACATGATGCCCCGCCAGCGGAACCGGAATTTCGCGAAGCCGTAGCCCGCCATCGTCATCAGCAGCAGGCCGATGACGTTGATGACCACCACGGCCACGGTGTTGAGCAGATAAGTGCCGAAGTCGAGGTCGCGGAACAGGCGTATGTATGACTCGAGCGAGAACCGTGACGGCACCACGGTCGGGGGGTAGGTGCGCGACTCACCCAGCGGTTTGAACGACGTCGAAACCATCCAGATGAACGGGAACGCGGTGACCAGAGCGCCGGCGCCAAGCAGCACACCGAGCAGCTTCTTACTCATCGGCGTTCCTCCTCGCCCTGACCTGCAGAGCCGTCACCGCGAAGATGATCACAAAGAGGATCAGCGACGCCGCCGAGGCGAAACCGAACTCGTTGAACCGGAAGCCCTGCTGGTAGATGTAGAGCGATATCGATGTGGTGGCGCCGCTGGGGCCGCCTTGGGTGAGCACGTAGGGCTCGTCGAAGAACTGCATCCATCCGATCAGCGTCGTCACCGTCACGAAGAAGATCGCAAAGCGAAGCAGCGGGATCGTGATGCTGAAGACCTGCCGCCACTTCCCCGCGCCGTCGATGGCGGACGCCTCGTAGTACTCCTTCGGGATGTCCTGCTGCGCCGCTAGCAAGATGATGATGTTGAGCCCGGTGGCGCGCCAGATCGCCACGAGCGCGACCGAGAACTTGGCCACGGTCGGTTCGGTCAGCCACGAGACCCGTGGCAGACCGACCGTCTCAAGTAGATAGTTCAGCAGGCCGAACTGCGTGTTGTACAGGTAGCCCCAGATCAGCGCGATGGCTACGATCGCAGTGACCGCGGGCAGGAAATAGAAGGCGCGCAAGGCCCGGAAGAACAAAGACTGGCTCTGGTTGAGGGCGATCGCGACCGCCAGCGAAACCCCGATAATGACGGGCACGCCCATCACCACAAACAGGGCCGTGTTGCGCAGGGACTCCCAGAACGCGGGATCGCGCATCAGATCGCGGTAGTTGTCGAGCCCGACGAACTCGACCTTGCCCCAGTCACCGAGGCCGCTGACGTCCAAATTGGTCAGGCTGACGATCGCTGCGACCACGATCGGCAGGATGCCGAACGCCAACAGGCAGACAAATGCTGGGCTGACGAACACGTACGGCGTCACGCCAGCGGCCCGGTTTCTCATGGCTTCGCCATTTCTGTAGGCCTACTTCTGCAGGCTCGCGACGTCGGCGTTGAGCTGCGTCAGCGTGGAGGTCTGGTCGGCCCCCTTGAGCACCATATTGTTGAGCGAGTCGAGCATCTTTGAACTGATCTTGTCCCAGGCGGGAACCACCGGCAGCAGCTTCGCGTCCTGCAGCTGCTTCACATAGACCTGCACGTTGGGGTCCGCCGCAAGTGCCGGATCGGACAGGGCGCTCTTCACCGTCGGCAGTTCATTGTTTATCTGGTACCACTTGAGCTGCGTCGCTGGTTTGGAAAGGTAATCAAGCAGTTTGACCGCCGCCTCGGCGTTGCCGGTCTTGTGCCACACGCCCATGTTGGAGCCGGCGAACAGCGCGGTCCCGGACTTGTCGGCGGGCAGCGTCGTCACGGCCCATTTGCCGTTGAGCTCGGGTGCCTGATCCTTGATGGTCTTGGCAAGGTACGGGCCGGAGATCAGCATCGGTGCCGCACCGGAGATGAACCCCTGCGCCTGGTCGAAATCGGCCGCGGTCGGCACCAGCTTCTGGCGGTAGAACGAGGTGTAGAAGTCGACAGCTTTGCGGAACTCGGGGGTATCCAAGGTGACCTTGCCGCTCTTGTCGACCACATCACCGCCGGCCTGCCAGGTGAACTGGATGGGCAGCGGCGCGTCCCACTGCGGGATGTAGTAGCCGTATTTGTCCTTGCCGCGGGAGGCGAGCTTTGTCGCGTAGGCGTGCAACTCGGTCCACGTCTTCGGCGGCTGCGCGAAGCCGGCCTCGGATAGGAGGTCCTTGCGGTAGAAAAGCACGCGGGTGTCGGAAATCCACGGGACGCTGAGGACCTTGCCCTGCGGGTTGAGCTTGCCGGGCGCCACAGCGTCCAGGAAGTTGTCGCCCTTGAGGTTCGGATGCGCCCCTAGAGAGGGGCTCAGGTCCAGCAACGCGCCCGACGCCTGGAAGGTGGACAGCAGCGACAGGCCGATCTGCATCACATCCGGACCCTGGCCCGAGGCCACCGCCGTCGTGAGCTTCTCGTTGACATTGGCCCACGGGATCGCGTCGACCTCAACCTTGATCCCGGTCTCCTTGGTGAAGTCGGCGGTGAGGTTGGTGAAGTTCTTGCCGTCATCGCCCATGACCCACACCTTGAGTGAGGCTGGCGTTCCCGACGGCTCCGATGAGTTGCCACAGGCCGCTAAGCCGGCCAGCAAGGCGACCGTCGCCGCCATTGTTACGAGTTTACGCATGAGACTTTATCTCCTGGTTCAGATGCGCGTGGATGAGGTCGCGGTACCATGCCGCGCTCGCCTTGGGGATACGCGTCTGGGTGTGATAGTCGACGTACACGAGCCCGAAGCGCTTGCTGTAACCCTCGGCCCACTCGAAGTTGTCCAAAAGGGACCATACGAAATATCCCTGAAGGTCGACGCCTTGACCGATCGCCTCCGCGGCCGCCTTCAGGTACCCCCGTAGATAATCGATTCGTTCGGGATCCACCACAGCGCCGGAGTGATCGATGTGGTCGGCGAACGCGGCGCCGCTCTCGGTGACAAAGAGCGGCAGTTGCGGGTACTCGGTAGCCACCCGCGTCAGCACACGCCGCAGCGAGTCTGGGTTGACCGTCCAGCGCAGCGTCGTGAGTCTCGGTTCGAAGTCGGCGGCGACAGCTTGAAGATGCGGCTCCGCCGGATCGTGCGACACCAGCATCTGGTGGTAGTGGTTGACCCCGAGAAAGTCGATCGGCGCGGAGATCGTGGCCTCGTCACCGTCACGGATCAAACCGTCCATGGGATAGAGGGCCAACACATCCTCGGGGTAGCGCCCCAGCAGGACCGGGTCGAGGAACATTCGGTTGTTGTTGGCGTCGTAGCGCCGCAAAGCCGCCAGATCCTCGTCTCGGTCCGACGCGGCGTGCAGGTCGGTGACGATGTGCGAGACGCCGGCGCGCACGTTTCGTTCGGCCCGGATCGCTTGCATGGCAAGGCCGTGCGCGAGGTGCAGATGATGCGCCGCCGCTACCGCCTCGCCGAGGTGGCGCCGGCCGGGCGCGTGTGCACCCGCGTAGTAGCCGAGAAACGAAGAGCACCAAGGCTCGTTGAGGGTGATCCAGTCCTCGGCCAGGTCTCCCAGCGCCCGCATCACAAGACCGGCGTAATCGCCGAAGCGCTGGGCGGTGTGCCGGGCGGGCCAGCCCCCGTCGTCTTCCAGCCGCTGGGGCATGTCCCAGTGGTAAAGGGTCACGAACGGGCGCACGCCTATCTCATTGAGCCGCAACAGCATCCGCCGGTAGTGGTCGACCGCCTCCGGGTTGAGCGGGCCACGCCCCTCGGGCTGCAGCCGCGCCCACGGCAGCGAGAAACGGTAGGCGCGCAGCCCCAGCTGGCGGATGATCTCGAAATCGGATTCCCAGCGATGATAGTGGTCACATGCGACGTCGCCGGTCTCGCCGCGCGCCGTGAGGCCATTCGTGTGCGCATAGGTGTCCCATATGGACGGTCGGCGTCCGCCTTCTGCCACCGCGCCTTCGATCTGGTACGCGGCCGTCGCCGCCCCCCATGCGAAGCCGGGGGGAAACGAGGAAACATCGAAGCTTGTCATGACGCAGCCTTAGGTGTGGGGAGGAAACCGTCGATAAGTTGCTCCAGGGGCAGCAACGCCGCCCCTAGCGCGATGGCGTCGTCGCCGAGCTTGCAAGGGACCAGCCGGAACTGCTCACCGGGCCGTTGCAGTGCGTTCGCGGGCGGGGTGCTGTCGCCAACAAGCACGATCTTTCGGAACACCGCGGCGCGATTGCGTTGGCGCAAGTCCCTGATGCCTGTTCGACGTGTCATCCTGCCGCTAACTTCGAGGCTTAGATTAAGTCTAAATTTATATCGCAGCAATAGTCCAATGTCACGAGTTCGTAACCCCGCTGGACCGGCGTGCAGCAGGTTAAGCGGCGCCTTACGCTTCAGGCGCCGCTCGTGCAGGAAGTTACGGCCGATCTAGCGGGGCGCCGAGACAATGGTGGATCCCGTAGCCGAAGGCCAGATGGGGCGTTGCGGATGCTGGTCCAAAATCCCTTCGAGGGGCTAGGGCGCCGCCTCGCGGTACCAGACTCTCTATTGACCTATTGACTTAAATTCATACGACTGTAAGGTCTCCTTAAAGAGAGCGCTCTCACGCCATCCGTCCCTTCGCGCAGTAAGGACCCTGACGTGAGAACATCCGCCTTGGCCATGACAGCCGGCCTGGCTGTGCTACTGGCCATCCCCGCTCCGGCACACGCACGCCCGCAACCCATACCGTCCCGCGACGCCACCATGCAACAGGCGCTGCAACGCGACCTCGGGCTGACCGCGACGCAGGCCCGCGTTCGGCTGGCGCATGAGGCCGGGGCGCCTGTTGTCGAGCGCCGCCTCCGCGCCGAACTCGCAAGCCGGTTCGGCGGCGCGTGGTTTTCCACTCCCGACGGCCGTCTCGCCGTCGGTGTGCTCGACGATCGCGACGCGGCCACGGTGCGGGCGGCGGGTGCGGTGCCGGTTTCCGTGAGCCGGACGGAGAAACAGCTCAGCGAACTCAAGGCGAACCTCGACCGGGTAGCGGCTGCCGCGAGCCGCGAAGTCCATGCCTGGTACGTCGATCAGGCCCGGAACAGCGTCGTGATCGCGTCCAGTGACCGGACTGCGGCCCACCGTTTGCTAACGGCAGGCGGGGTAGGTGCCGAAGACGTGCACGTCACCATCGCCACCGACGCCCCCCGCCCGCTCTACGACATCCGGGGCGGCGACCAGTACCTCATCAACGGCAACATCCTGTGTTCGGTAGGTTTCGCGGTCAACAACGGCGGCTTCGTCACCGCCGGCCACTGTGGTGGCGCGGGCAGCCCGACGTGGGGCTACAACAATGTCAGCCAGGGCACCTTCGCCGGAAGCTCCTTTCCCGGCAACGATTACGCCTGGGTGCGCACCAACGGCAACTGGACGCCTCGGCCGTGGGTCAACAATTACGCCGGCGGCAACGCGACGGTCGCAGGCTCGGCCGAAGCCGCTGTGGGCAGCTCCGTCTGCCGCTCGGGGCGCACCAGCGGCTGGCGCTGCGGCACCATCCAAGCCAAGAACGTGACCGTGAACTACTCCGGCGCGCTTGTCTACGGTCTCACCCAGACCAGCGCCTGCGCCGAGGGCGGCGACTCCGGCGGTCCCTACATCAGCGGCAACCAGGCACAGGGCGTCACCTCCGGCGGCTCCGGCAACTGGCTCCACCGGGGCACCACCTTCTTCCAGCCGGTCAACGAAATCCTTGGTGTATATGGGCTGTCGCTGACCACCACCGGCGGCGGCGGGACCAGGCGGATCATCGGCTGGCAGGACAAGTGCATCGACGTGCCGTACTCCAACTTCGCCGACGGCCAGCGGCTGTGGCTGTGGGACTGCAACGGTTCCGACGCACAGAACTGGAACTTCCCGGGCGACGGCACGATCCGGACCGTCAACGGCCTGTGCATGGACGTGGCCTGGGGCTCGACCGCCAACGGTGCGGCGATCCAGATCGCCCACTGCAGCGGCAATCCCGCCCAGCAGTTCGTCCTGTCCGGAGCCGGCGATCTGGTGAACCCGCAATCCAACAAGTGCGTCGACGTCACGGGATGGGGAGGCACCGGCACATACTTGCAGCAGTGGGACTGCCACGGCGGCGCCAACCAGAAGTGGCGGCTTGGCTGAAGCGACCTCGTAGCGGCACAGACCGGCATCTGGCGCGGCCCAGGCCGCGCCAGATGCCCTCTTCTGTGCTTACGGCACCGCGAACTGGACCGAACTGATCTGGGCCGCGAACTCGGGGCTGATGGCCGGGAAGATGACTTTGAGGTAGTCGGCTGTTCCGCCACCGGTGATGAGGGATCCCGCTCGGCGCCCTCATCCCCGCCGACGTGGACAACCTGGTGGCATCAGAGAAAAACATCGGCACGACGCACATCACCAATGGCGCGTTCCGGCTGCATCCGGTGGAATGGTCAATCGGGGAGGCGGTTGGGGCCCTGGCCGACCGCGTGGCCGAGACCGGCCTGGATCCGCGTGAGGTGAGAGCCGACGCGGCGCAACTGCGCGGCCTTCAAACCCTCCTCGAACGGTTAGGTGCGAACCTGGCGTGGCCGGAAGAGATCCGCGCCGGCGGGCCGATCTTCGATCACATTCCCCTGCCGGCCGATGGACGGATGGAACAGCATGCTCACTGACCGCTACTAATACGAGTCGCTTCTTTGGTCCGCTGCCGGATACGCTCTGGCGGAGGTGTTCAGGTGATCCGACAGGCGCTTCATAGCGGTTGGACGGTGACGGCGGCAGGCGGACCCGTACCCGCAGAGATTTCCGGACAGGAGTTCGCGGCGACCGTACCCGGCGTCGTCCACACCGACCTGCTGGCAGCCGGCACGATCCCGGACCCTTACATCGGCAGGAACGAGCAGGCGCTCGCCTGGATCGGCCGGTGCCGCTGGCGCTACGAAACACGGTTCGAATGGTCGGACAACGGCCGGGCCCGGCACGACCTAGCGTGTGAGGGGCTCGACACCTCGGCCACCGTGACGCTCAACGGCGTGCTTCTCGGGCGCACCAACAACCAGCACCGGCGATACCGCTTCGATGCGCGGCACGCGTTGGTTTCTGGTTCGAATCACCTCACTATCGAGTTCGATTCGGCGCTCGACGTCGCCGAGGAGATGGTGCGCAGGCTGGGTGGCCGCCCTCAGGTGTACCCGCACCCGTACGCCATGCTGCGCAAGTCCGCCTGCAACTTCGGCTGGGACTGGGGGCCCGACGTCGTCACCGCGGGGATCTGGCGGCCCATCGCGATCGAAAGCTGGAGCGGCTCGCGCATCGACGCTGTCCGCCCTTCGGCACGCGCCGACGGTACCGTGACGGTCACCGTCGATCTGGAACGCGATCACGACGATTTTGTTGAGGTGCAATGCGAAATCGCCGGCGTCGCGGGCGTGGGGGCTGGAGGCGACCGGGTTGTGGTGGAGCTGGCCGTCGCCGATCCCGGTTTGTGGTGGCCGCGTGGCTTCGGCGATCAGACCCGCCATGAGCTGGTTGTCAGTACTCCCAACGATTCTCGCTCGATGCAGGTCGGGTTCCGCACGGTGGAGATCGACGCGACGCCCGACGCCGATGGCATCCCGTTTCAGTTGCGCATCAACGACACTCCCATCTTTGTGCGGGGAGCCAACTGGATACCCGATGACGCCTTCCCGTCCAATGTAGACCGTTCGCGTTACGGGCGACGGATCGGTGACGCGGTCAACGCCAACGTCAATCTCCTGCGAGTGTGGGGAGGCGGCATCTACGAATCCGACGACTTCTACGACCTGTGCGACGAACACGGCGTGCTCGTCTGGCAGGACTTCCTGTTCGCCTGCGCGGCATACCCGGAGGAGGAACCACTGTGGAGCGAGGTGGCCGCCGAGGCCGCCGATGCGATCGACCGGCTGGCACGCCATCCGTCGCTCGCGCTCTGGAACGGGGCGAATGAGAACATCTGGGGCCATGCCGACTGGGGCTGGGTGGACGAACTGGCGGGCCGCACCTGGGGCGAAGGCTACTACCTTGACCTCCTCCCATCGATCGTGGCTGAACTCGACCCGGACCGGCCTTACATACCGAACAGTCCCTTCTCCTGGGACCGCACCCACCACCCCAACGAACCGTCCGACGGTCTCGTGCACATCTGGGATGTGTGGAACCAGCGCGATTACACGGCGTATGCCGGGTATCGGCCGCGGTTCGTCGCCGAGTTCGGCTTCCAGGGTCCGCCGGCCTGGTCCACGCTTGTCCGTGCCGTGCACGACCGGCCACTGCGGCCCGACGGCCCCGATCTCCTTGCGCACCAAAAGGCGGCCGACGGGCAGGGCAAACTTCAGCGGGGGTACCGTTCCCACTTCCCCGAGCCGGAAGACTTCGCGGATTGGCACTGGACCACGCAGCTCAACCAGGCCCGTGCGATCAGGTATGGCATCGAGCATTTCCGGTCGCTGGCGCCGCTGTGCCAGGGAACAATCGTGTGGCAGCTCAACGACTGCTGGCCCGTCATCTCCTGGGCGGCCGTCGACGGTGATGGCATACGCAAGCCGCTGTGGCACGCTCTCCGCGCCGCATATGCCGACCGGATCGTCACCTTCGACGGCGACGACCTCGTGCTCATCAACGATTCACCCGAGCCCTATGCCGAGGACATCATCGTGACCGGGCACGACCTCGCGGGCGACGTGATTGCTTCGACGTCGGTGGCTGTCGCGGTGCGGGCGCGTGGGGTGACGCGCGTTCCGCTTGAAACCCAGTATCTGGATGGGTTTGTGTCCGCACGAGCCGCCGGCCTGGAAGGCGCCGTCCGGCTGGACCGCGAGCCGCTCGAAGGACTGCCGGCCGCCAAGCTGACGGCGGCCGTCTCCACCACCGGTTCCGGTTACCGCATCGACGTCATGGCGCACTCGCTCGTCGTCGATCTGTGCATCTTCCCCGACCGATTGGATCCCAGCGCCACCGTCGACCGCGGGATGGTGACCCTCCTGCCCGCCGAATCCGCGACGTTCGACATCACCACGACGGCGCGACTGGACACCAAAGCCCTGACCGAGCGGCCCGTGCTTCGCACCGCCAACGACTTGGTGGCAGGTAGGTCGGTTGACCGATAAAGACCTTCCGCTAGGGTACGAGGGGTGTCTTTCAGGGGCGCTGCTGTGCTGATGGCACTTGTGCTCATCGTCTCGGGATGCGACCGTTCCGAGCCGTCGCGCGTGGCCGGCCCGGTCCCGTCCAGCCCGGCGGCCGAGGCGAGCGCCAGCTCTACTTCCGTACCCGAGGCCAGTCCAACGGCCAGCGAGAGGTGCGATGGCTTTCCCAGCAACAACATTTGGCGTGCCGACGTGTCCAAGCTGCCCGTGCACAAGTCGTCGGCGGCCTATGTGGCCAGCATCGGCGCCAGCGCCACGATGCATCCGGACTTCGGCTCCGGCACTTGGCAGGGCTCGCCCATCGGCATCCCGGTCACCACGGTGAGGCCCGATCAGGCCAAGGTGAAGGTGACGTTCCAATATGGACGCGAGAGCGATCCCGGGCCGTATCCCGTCCCTGCCGGCGTGGCCATCGAGGGCGGCGGCGATCGCCACATCATCTTGCATGATCCGGTGGGGTGCAAGGTTTACGAGCTGTTCGCCGCGCAGCAGGCCGGCGACGGCACCTGGCGGGCCGGGTCGGGGGCGGTGTTCGATCTGCGCTCTCACCGGTTGCGTCCGGCCGGATGGACATCGGCCGACGCTGCCGGTCTTTCGATCTTCGCGGGACTGACCAGGTATTCGGAAAAAGAGATCAGTCATGCGCTGAGGATCACAGCCCCGCGGACCCGAAACGCTTATGTGTGGCCGGCAAGGCACGCGGCATCGGCGTCGAGCGACCCTGCGCTTCCGCCGATGGGGCTTCGCCTGCGGCTGAAGGCAGGCGTGGACACGTCGAGCATGCCGCGGCAGGCGCGCATGATCGCCGAGGCGATGAAGAGGTACGGGGTCATCCTGGCCGACAACGGGTCGCCGTGGTATCTGTCCGGCGCACCGGACCAGCGCTGGTCCAACGACGCGCTGCGGGCGCTGAAATCCTTGCACGGCAGCGACTTCGAGGCGGTGGACACCAGCGGCCTGATGGTGGACAAGGACTCGGGCGAGTGCCGGCAGTAACCGCTCAGGGGTCAGCGGTTGAGCGGAACTCCTCCAACAGCGGAAAGTGTTGTGACGGCTTGCCTTTCCAGCGCCAGGCAGGACTCCACCAGGCCGGCCATCTGGCCGAACAGGTCACGGCGGTCCGTCTCGCTGAGCGGCTGGGTGTCGGCCTGCTCGGCGATCATCGCCTCCAGCCGCGTGTTGAGCTCACGCAGCAGTGGTGTCGCAGCAGGTCCCTGGGAGAACATGAGCGCAAGGCGCTGCTCGGCGATCTCCGTGAATGCGCCCAGGCCCGAGACGGTCTGTTGCGCCAGTGTGGCCAGCCGTGACCAGTTGTCGCCGGATTGGCGGATCAGCGCCGCGGCCTCGTTGAGGCTATCGCCGACCAGCACGGCGGCCTCGGTGAGGAAGTCGGCGTAGATCGGACGGCTGGCGCCGGGAGCCGTGTATTCCATCTCGAGGCACTCGTAGAGTCTGCTCAAGCCGTGAAACAGCGGCACCGGCTGCCCGAAGCGGCGCAGCCAGCCGTGCTTGGTGCTGGTGTCGCGCAGCTGGGCGGCGAGCTTGGCCATGCCGCTGAAACCGAAGTTGCTGTCGAAGCTGTTGCCCAGAACCGGCCCGGTGAGGTGGGCGGTGGTCATGCCGATCGCGTCCCGTATCGCTTGCGGCAGCACGCGTGTCATGCCGTCGCCGGTGACGGTGAGCGAGTGGTGGCGCCCTTTCTTGTGCGCCGACCATGCGCCGGCGAACGCCTGCACCGCAAGCGGCCGGGGAACCCCACCCTCATCGTCGAGGTACACCGTGTCCTCGTCGCACCCGGCAACCACCACCACGTAGGGATCCATTCCGTAGCCGGGCTCGAGGCCGTGCCATGGCAGGCGGCTTCGGTCCACGGTCGTGATTACCGGCGTGCCCTGCGCGAGGGCAGTCTTGAGCCGGGCGATGGCGGGCGCTGGTTTCCCGCTGCGCTCTTCGCGGTACGCGATGCCGAGTCCATCCAGAACCGTTGGCGCCCATGGCATGGGATGGTGTTGCGCCACGATGGTGAGCACAGGCGGCATGTTCTGGTACTCGAACACGGCATACATGAACCCGATCCCGCCACCGAGCCCGGCCATCATCGCCTCGGTGAACGGCTCGCCGGTGTGCGGAGCCTTGATCCCCTGCGCCTGCAGGACATGGGCGAGCAGACCAGACTCGTGATGCTGGACCGCGCCAAAGGCAGGATAGCCGGCTACGACGGCCGGGAATGCTTGAGCCGTGGCCGCAACCGGCGCCTTGGCCAGGACATGGCGGCGGGCGGTGGTGTAGCTCTCGCCGGTCTTGGCCATGCGGGAGCGGATCAGCTGCTTGAGCTTCTTGTGCTGCGTCATCTCTGAAATTCCTCCATGCGCGCAAGCGCCATGGCCCACGCTGGCACCTGTGCACGTGTGAAGAGGAACCTCAGCCACAACGGTTTGCCCGCGATGACAGCGCCACCTTCGCCTCCGCTTGGCCGGGCGGCGTGGGCGCCGGTCAGGAGGTCGGGCATACGAGCATGCCACGCACAGGATAAACCAGGCAGGGCCCGGTAGCGAACTACCGGGCCCGGTTGCGCGAGGATCGTTACCGCTGGAACTGGAACCAGTTGATGTTGGTGAAGTCCCCACCGGTCCCCGTGAAGGTGATGTACACGGTATGCACGCCCGTGGCCGAGCCGGACAAGGCCGTCGAGGCGGTGATCCAGCTCTGCCAGCCACCGGTGTTGCTCACCGCCACGCTGCCGATGATCGGTCCGGTGGTACTGTCCAACCTGTACTGGATCGTGCCGCTGGCGGCGGCACCGGACGCGATCCGGGTGAGCACCCTGACCGCTGACGTCGAGCCGAAGTCCACATTGGAGTAGGCCAGCCAGTCACCGGGCGCGATCCAGCCCACGTTCTGCCCGCCACCCGTGTCGGTGGTCGCCTCCAACTGGGTACCGGACTGGGAGCTGAACGACTCGGCCTGCCGCACGTTGTAGGCGTTGGGCAGGCTCGTCTGGAACTGGAAGTGGTTGATGTTGGTGAAGTCGCCACCGGTCCCGGTGAAGGTGATGTAGACGCGGTGTATGCCCGTCACGGACGCGGACAGGGTGCTGGTCGCCGAGATCCAACTCTGCCAGCCGCCGGTGTTGCTCACCGGGACGCTGGCGATGACCGGCCCTGTCGTGCTGTCCAACCTGTACTGGATCGTGCCGCTCGCGGTGGCACCGGACGCGATCCGCGTGGTCACCGAGCCCGGTGATGTGGCGCCGAAGTCGAGATCGTAGGCCAGCCAGTCACCCGGCGCGATCCAGCCCACGTTCTGCCCGCCGCCCGTGTCGCTGGTGGTCTCCAGCTGGGTCCCGAACTGGGCGTTGTAGTTTTCGGCTTGGGTCAGCGAGAACGCGCTGGGCGGAGTCGGCGGCGTGCCGTAAGTGAGCCCGAATCCATAGGGGAACAGCGCCGCTTTGCCGTCGCCGTCGTTGATAGGCTGCTGCGAAGCGCTGGACATCCACGTCACCGGGAGCTTGCCCGTGGGTGATGCCACGTTGAACAGCACATCCGCGACGCCTTGACCCTCGGTGCCGGGCAGCCACGCGGCCACCAGCGCGTTCCAGTTGGGCAGTTCCGAGGCGATGTCCAGCGGGCGTCCGGACACGAGGACGACCACGACGGGTACCCCCGAAGCACGTAGGGTGTTGATGGTGTTCAGATCCGCGGCGTCCAACCCCATGCCGCCCGGCCGGTCCCCCGCCCCTTCGGCATACGGCGTCTCACCGACAACCGCGATCGCCACCCGGTAACTGGAATCTATGCCCGCACCAGTCTGGTTGTAGGTGACCGTCGTGGACGGCGCGACCGTGTTACGGATGCCTTGCAGGATGGTGGTTCCGGGGGTGATGTTCCCGCTGCTGCCCTGCCACGAGATCGTCCAACCACCGCTCTGGTACCCGATGTTGTCGGCGCTCTTGCCGGCCACGAAGATCCGGCTGTTGGCGGTGGCCAGCGGCAGGACGTTGCCCGCGTTCTTCAACAGCACCTGCGACTTCTGAACCGCTTCGCGGGCAAGGCTGCGGTGTGCCGCACTGCCCACAGTGGACGTATAGGTGCGATCGGTCAGCGGCCGCTCGAACAGTCCCAGCTCGAACTTCTTGGTCAGGATGCGCCGGTTGGCGTCATCGATGCGGGCCATCGTGACGCGGCCGGCCTGCACTTCGGTTCGCAGCAGGGAGATGAAATTGCGCCACTCATGCGGCACCATGACCATGTCGATGCCGGCGTTGACCGCGATGCGCACCTCTGCGGCGGTAAAGCCGCCAGCGCCGTCGATCTGGTCGATACCGTTCCAATCCGAGACGACGAACCCGGAAAAGCCCAGCTCTCCTTTGAGGACAGGGGAGATTAGATACTGGTGACCGTGCATCTTCACACCGTTCCAGGAACTGTACGAGATCATCACCGAGCCGGCGTTGCGCCGGACCGCCTCCTGGAACGGGGGCAGGTGGATCGCCCGCAACTCGGCCTCGGTCAGCTGCGTGTTGCCCTGGTCGGTCCCGTTAGTGGTGCCGCCATCGCCGACGTAGTGCTTCGCGGTGGCCATCACCGAGGCGGGCCCGTTCAGCGCGGACCCCTGCAAGCCGGTGATCAGCGTGGCCATCTGCGTTGGCAGCTCGGGCTTTTCCCCGAACGACTCATACGTGCGGCCCCAACGGTCGTTGCGCGCCACGCACAGGCAGGGCGCGAAATCCCAGTCGATGCCGGTACCCGAAACCTCTTCGGCCGTGGCGCGGCCGATGTTTTGCACCAGCACGGGGTCGCGGGTGGCGCCCAGGCCGATGTTGTGCGGGAAGATGGTGGCGCCGAACACATTGTTGTGCCCGTGCACCGCATCCACACCGTAGATGAGCGGGATGCCAAGCGGCGTCGCCAGAGCGGCGTTCTGGTAGCCGTCGTACATGTTCGCCCAGGACGTCGCGTTGTTGGGCGATGGCGCGGATCCGCCGCCGGAAAGCAGCGAGCCAAGCCGGAAGTTGGTGATGTCGGCGTTGGTGACTGCTCCCCGCTCGGCCTGGGTCATCTGGCCCAGCTTCTCGTCCAAGCTCATGCGAGGCAACAGGTCGGCGACCCGGGTCGCCACAGGAAGCGACGGATCCTGGTAGGGAAAGGCCGCGGCACTAGCCTGAAAGGTACCCAGGCTGAAGACCACGGCCGAGGTAAGCGTCGCTGCACAGGCGCCGGCCAGTACGCCCATGCGCCGTCTTTGCGGTGTCATGGCGGTTTCCTTCTGCGGGAAGGTGAGGGACAGGGACCATTTGTTGTGTCCGAAAACATATCGAGCCAGTTACCTTTCTGTAAAGAGTCCGAACCAAAGACTTTGACATTTGATACCTGAGCATGCGCGTCAGGAGAGAAGCTCCCGCTCCACTGGGCTGCGGCGGCGCGCCCGCGGTGCGATCCGGACATCGCCAATCCACCCGGCCAGCCGCTCCGCCGCCCGTTCAATCTCGGCGACGGCCGAAGAACCGACGTCTTCCAGTAGCCGGTAGGCGATCTGGCCGTCCGGGCGTTGGACCCAGCCGCCGACGATTCGCCCGTCGCACCACACGGTCGGACCGACGTTGCCGGTGCGGTCGAACACGGCGACGGAGTGCTCGCCCAGGTACCAGTCCCGCCGCGCCCAGCCCATCGGCGTCGGGTCGAGCGCGGGCAGCAACGCCACCCACGGCGGCTGCTCGCCAACCGGCTCCAGGTCGCCGGGCAGAACGTAGCCCGCGACGCCGTCCAGGTCGACCTCGACCGCGCCGATCGCGGTGAGTGCCTTGCGCGCCTGGGTCAGAGTCCAGCCGGCCCACCATTTCAGGTCGGCCGCGGTGGCCGGCCCGAACGCGGCCAGCCACGCCTCGGCGAGCCGGCCACGTGCCACGTCGTCGGGAAGCCGGGCAACGCCACCGGGCAGCCACTTGTCCATCGGAGACCACGTCCACTGCGTGTTGGTCCAGGAACCGGTGGGGCGGCCGCGGGCGATCCGGCCCTCGGCGGCGAGCAGGAACAGCACCCAGGCGGTGATCGTCTGAGTGCTCTCATAGGACTTGCCGGTGGCGATGGTCACCTGCGTGCGCAGCCGCGGCTCGTCGGTCGACAGCTGGGCCGCTGTCGCCTCGCCGCGCGCCGTCAGCGCGGCCTCGGTCGAGCGCTCCAGGCCGGCCAGCCACACCGCGTCACCCACACCTGCTTCGGCAAGGAGCTTCAGGTAGGTCTTGCGGGTCTGGGCGGCGACGCCGAGCGCGCAGGCGGCCTGGATCGCCGGCACGAGGTCGACCGGGGCGACGAAAAGCGTGCGCCGCATGCCGTGCAGCCGCAGCAACGAACGTTCGCCATAGAGCACGTGCTCGATGCTCTGGATCGTGGCCTGCGGGTGCCGGGCCAGGATGGACAGGTAAACCGTCGCCGGGTCGGTCGCGTGCAAGACCGTCACGGCCCGCGCCGCATCCTGCACCGACCTCGCCGGGACGCTGAGCCGATGCTTCAGAGCCAGCCGAGCCCGCCGCTCGGCAACCGAAATCCGCCGCACCCTTCCGTTGATACCAGAAGGGTCCGACACACCAGCCCGCTTGCAATCACCGCGTGCCGCGGTCGGTCGTACTGCCGACCGCGGCCCCAGGTCGAGTTGCATTTGTCAATTCGACGATCACGTACGGGAAACGGACCAGCCCTCGGCGACGAGCCGGCTCGCGTCCGGGCCGTCGCCGCTGAACAGCAGCCCTTCGGGGTCCACCGCGTGGATCTTGTCGACATAGACACCCCGGCCCTGCCCGGTGCCGTCGGTGCTGCTGCGCCAGCGCAGGTGGGTCGTGCCGGCGGGCAGGTCGACCGAGACCCACCACCACCGCCGGCCGCCGTAGCCGGTTACCGAGCCCACCGCGCTCCACTGCCGGCCGCCGTCGCGCAGCGCCATGTTGCCCGGCGACCAGGCGAGCCCGCCGTCGGTGGAAGTCTCGAAGCGCACCCGGTCATATCCGGGTTCGGTGTCGTACCACAGCATGAACGTCGCGAGCCCGCCCGCGGCGGCCCGGCGCAGCGGGGCCGTGAGCGTGACGGTGGTCGAATTCCGCTGATCGGCGCGCCAGGCGGCGCCGGACAGGGCACGCACCGGTAGGGCGTTGGCGAAATCGCCGGCCACAGCACGACGTGCGACGTTGTTGCTGCCCCAGGCGCGGTCGGGGTGCACGCGGTTACTGAGCAGGATGACGAACGAATGCGCCAGCGGATCGACGACGATGGACGTGCCGGTGAACCCGGTATGGCCGAACGCGACCGGGGAGGACAGGCCCATCATGTACCAGTGCTTGTTGAGTTCGAACCCCAGGCCGCGATCGCTTTCGGGATACGTGGGCTCCAGGTATGCGTTGTAGTTGACCAGCATGGCGCGGATCGTTTCCTCGCGCAGGATGCGCGCGCCGCGGTACTGGCCGCCGTTGAGCAGCGTCTGGCACAGGATCGCGAGGTCCCCGGCGGTGGAGAACAGCCCGGCGTGCCCGGCCACGCCACCCAGCGACCACGCGTTCTCGTCGTGCACCTCACCCCACACCATGCCCCGGCCGGCGTACGGCTCGTACTCGGTGGCGGCGATGCGTGGAAGCATTGCCGCAGAGGGGTTGTACATGGTGTCCGCCATGCCCAGCGGTGCGGTGATCCGGCCGCGGACCACATCGTCCAGCCGCTGACCGGTGACTCGCTCGACGAGCACGCCCAGCGCGATCAGTCCCAGGTCGGAGTAGACGTAGCGGGTCTCCGATGGCGCCGCCAGCGGGGTGGCCAGGGCGGCGGCCAACCGCTCGGCCGGCGTCGGGTACCGGCTCCACAGTGGAGCCCAGGAGGGCAGGCCCGAGGTATGGGTGAGCAGCATCCGGACCGTGACGGCGTCCTTGCCGCCGGCCGCGAACTCCGGCAGGTACGTCGCCACCGGCGCGTTCAGGTCGACCAGGCCGCGCTCTACCAGTTGCATCGCGGCAATGGTGGTGAACAGTTTGGACACCGACGCGAGATCGAACAGGGTGTCGGTACGGGTGGGGATCTGCCGGTCGGCGGGGAGTTCGACACCGACCCGGCCGGGGTCGGCGACCGCGCTGTACCGCACGGCGGTTCCGAGCGCGGCGTGCTGGACGACCACACCATCCTTGACGGCCAGGACGACCGCTCCGGCGTATGTCGGGTAACCGGGGTGATCCGGCGTGGGCATCAGGTATGCCTCGGCGTCGGTCCGCATACGGTCGACGTACTCGGGAATCAGGCCGACCTCGCGGGCCTCACCGCGGCGCAGCGTGTGCTGGGCGAACCGGATGTCGGCGGACGTGACGGTCGGCGGCCCGGAGTCGAGGATCGGTTCGGCGGCGGCGGCCGGTGCCGCCGGGCCGAGGACCGTCAGAACCAGCCCGACCGCGAGCCAGCCGGGCACCCGCCGGCGCGAGCGCCGAGGCGAGACAGTCACTGCGGCTCCTCCAACAGGTAGAGCAGGTAGGGCCGTCGCCGGCGGTCGAAGTCGGCGAGCTCATCGGTCCAGGCGCCGACCACCTCGTCCACATCGGCACCCGCGTTGATCATTTCCCGTAGCCGGGGAGAGCCGGTGAGCTTGTCGATCCAATATGGACGGACTGGGTCCCATGTGTCGGCGCGCCAAGCGAAAGCCGGGTACCTGTGAGCCTCCACAAGCATCGCGACGCCCGTAAGGATCGGGTCGTACGCCGCCCGGTCGGTCACCTTCACCTCGACACCCGCGCAGAGCTTGTTGACCAGTTGCGGCTTCTGGCCGGCGAACGCGGGCGCGAAGTAGGCCTCCCGGAACTCGACACCCGGCAGGTTCCGGGCGTTGAGCCGGTCGCCCCAGTGGTAGTCGAAGTCCGCTGCCAGTCCGCCGATCAGCTCGAACGGCCGGGTGGTGCCACGGCCCTCGGTGATCGACGCGACGCCCTCGAACATGCCGGTGCCCGGATAGACGAGGGCGGTGTCCGGTGTAGGCATGTTGGGACTGGGCAGCACCCACGGCACGTCGGTGTCTCCCGCCAGCTTGTCGCGTTTCCAGTGCCTGCAGGCGATGACGTGCAGGTCGACCTGCCGACCGGCCTCCGCGGGCAGGAACTCGGCGTTGAAGAACCGTGCCAGCTCCCCGACCGTCATGCCGTGCTGCTGGACGATCTCCTTCTTGCCGACCCCGGATGTGTACGCCGTGGTCATCATCGGACCGTATGCCCGGCCGCCGATCGGGTTGGGCCGGTCGAGGACGACGTACCGCTTGCCGAGGCGGGCGGCGGCTACCATCGAGTCGTACATGGTCCAGATATAGGTGTAGAACCGGGCGCCGACGTCCTGGATGTCGAAGACCAGAGTGTCTACACCGGATCTGGTGATGAGCTCGGCCCACTTGGCCTGGGACGCGCCGTACGCGTCGTAGACGATGATGCCGGTGCGGGCGTCGATGCCGGTACCCTCGCTGCCGCCGGCCTGCGCCGATCCGCGGAAGCCATGCTCCGGTCCGAACGCCGCGACCAGGTTCACCTGGCCGGAGCCATGAATCAGGTCGACGAGGTGCTGGTATTCGGCGTTCACGCCGGTCGGGTTGGAGATGACACCGACCCGCTGACCGGCCAGGACCGCGAAGCCGGAGCCGACGAGCACATCCAGCCCGGTGTCCACGCGACGGACTGCGGGTATCGCCAAGGCCGGGTTCGGCGCGGCCGAGGCCGCCGCGGTCGCACCAAGCGTGCCCGCGGCGACGGTGCCGGTGAGGAACTTTCTGCGCTCCACTCCAGTTACCTCCTACGAGATCTGGCCGTGTCAAAGCAAACGGAGAAGGGACGGCCGGGTCATCGGGAGGGCGAACGGGTTTGTCACGGCGGCCGAGGCGACCGCGGCAACGAGACGTGCCTGCATGGGCGACCTCCCGGTCCCGGAGGGCTACCTTGAAACTTAGCTACGTCTCGAAGCCTGGTCAAGAAAATTAGCTACTTCTCCATCCCGCCGCGATGACATAGGCGGGGACGGCGGTAAAGATCGCTTGGTGATAGCGTCCGAACCTGCGGAAGCAACCGGGGAGGATGCATGAACGTTGATCCATCGACAAATCTTGTCGTATTCGAGATCAAGGGTCACGGCGAACCGCATGTCATGAGCGGCCGGACACGCGACGAAGACTGCATTCGAAGTGCGTGGTTGGCCACACCGGTCACGCATTGCACTGCCGCCCGCAAGGTCAGTCGCATCTACAGTGAGTGGCAGCCGTCTGTGGCGGACGCCGCCTTCATCCAGCGTACGTTCCCGAACGCCGCGGTGACCTACAGTTTCGAGCGTCCCGGTCCGGATGGGTGGGACGCGGCGTTCGCCGCCGCGGCGCGGACAATGGCGCAGGCCGACAGCGAGCAGGAGGCCGAACGCGCCGCGCAGAACATCCAGCACGTGGCCGATCTGACGGGCACAGCGATCGCCACCAGCCGGACAAGGGCCATTTGCTTGTGCTGCGGCGAGAGGGACCGTTGGCATCCTCGGCGGTGGCCTTACCGGACTTCCACGAACAGATGTCGGCGGCCCTTGGGGACGGCCGCTTGATCGTTGGGCTGCCCGATCCGGACACCGTGCTCGTGACCCGGGCGGACTCTGGCTGGGTCAACGAACTCCACCAGGCAGTCGTCACGTCGCCATGCCCCTGCGGCGAACTCGTCCCGACTGTCCTCGGCTTCGATCCCGCGGGGCCCCGGCTGCTCGCTGAGCGCTGCGAGCCCCAGCGCAATACGAACTAGCACACTGCCACAGCTGTGCCAGAAACGGGACGCCGG
>Ga0209382_10001284_pt1 | contig 39879 bp, 51 predicted proteins | sample SoiMetdeltSBSDD5_FD_187599 | JGI IMG/M metagenome (GOLD analysis project Ga0209382, IMG submission 187599) | Bulk soil microbial communities from a Populus tree surrounding site in Tennessee, USA - Soil MetaG P. deltoides SBSDD5 (SPAdes) (version 2) | ecosystem: Environmental > Terrestrial >... | reverse complement strand
CCGCCGCCCGCGCCGCCGCCGCCGCCCGCGCCGCCGACGCCGCCGACGCCGCCCGCGCCGCCCGCGCCGCCGCCTCCGCCGACCGCGACGCCGCCTCCTACGCCGCCTCCTACGACGCCGCCGCCGACGCCGCCCGCGCCGCCGCCGACGCCGCCGCCTACGCCGCCTCCTACGCCGCCTCCTACGCCGCCTACGCCGCCGCCGCCGCCGCCAAGGGCGAGGAGTCGGTCACCATCGCCCTGAGGTACGTCCCATGAGCCTGTCGCCTGAACAGCACGAACTCCGCACGATGTCTGCCACCGCGACCGACGTGCCAGCCATCGCCAACGTCCACCCGTACCGATCCCCACTCGACGTGTGGCTCACGAAGACGGGGCGCGCCCCCGAGGGGAGCGTCTCAGCCGAGCGCGCTGCGCGCATGCGCTGGGGGAACCTGCTCGAGCCGCTACTGCGTGACGACTTCTCCGAGCGCAACAACGTCTCCGTGGTCGGCCCGGTCGCGACCATCGCGCGCCAGTTCGGCGGCGTCCTGATCGCCGCCACGCCGGATGGCATCATCGAGCCATGGGGCGCCGGGTGGGAGGGGAAGACACACTCCGTCGGCGTCCGCTCGCTGTATGGATCGCCGATGACCGACGAGGTCCCCGTGTACGAGCTGCTGCAGTGCCAGACCGGCATGCTCGTCACCGGGCTTCGCGCGTGGCGCCTCACCACGTTCATCGACAACACGCCGACCGACTACGCGATCAGCGCCGACGACACGCTGCACGGGCAGATCGTCGAGATGACGGCGCGGTGGTGGCGCGACCACGTCGTTGCCGACCGGGCGCCAGACCCGAACGCTCGCGACCACGAGACGCTGTCTGCGCTGCACCCGCGCGACAGCGGGCTCATCCGGTCGGCCACCGAGGACGAGCGCGCTCTAGCACTCGACCTCAAGCGCGCGCTCGCCGACGGGGAGGCCGGCACAGAGCGCGTCGAGGAGCTGAGGGCGCAGCTCAAGGCGGCGATCGGCGACGACGCCGGGCTCACGTGGGGGCTTAACTCCGACGAGACGATCACGTGGCGCAAGTCGCGCGACTCACGCGTGACCGACTGGCAGCATGCCGCGTACGACTTCGCTGGCCGAGTCCAGCTCGCCGCCAGCTCCACGTCTATCATCGACGCGATCGAAGTCCTCCGCCACCTCGCCGCCGGCAAGAACACGTTCAAGCTCGAAGGCGGCAACCGCGTCGTCGGCTGCATGGATCTGGCCGAGTCGATGGCGACGCTTCTCGCCGAGATCAAACGCGGCATCGACATCGCAGCGAGCAGTACGTCGAAGCCGGGATCGCGCCGTTTCCTCACACCCAAGGGATGGAAATGACTATCAATCTTGATACTCTCATTCTCAAGCGCGGCGGCCACAAGTCGCCGGACCACGGCCTCTGCCTCATGGAGGCCGTCGCGTGCTTCGCCGGCGAGAAGCACAGCGACCAACCGGCGTGCGCATGCCCGGTGCTCACCGGCTACGGCATCCGGCTGAACGACCGGTTCCGCGACGACGAGCGCCAGCTCCTCAAGTCGCTCATCCCGCGCCTGGTCGGTACGCGCGCCGCGCGCAAGGTGCAGCGGCGGCGCGCGTACCTCATCGTCGACCGCGCCATCCGCATCATCGTGCCCATGGCGCTGGAGAAGCGCTGGCCGGGGCACGCGGCGAAGCTGCGCGGCTTGGCCGAGGTGCGGGACGAGGCGAGCGCTCGAGCGGCAGGCAAGGCTTGCCGCGCCGCCGCCTACGCCGCCGCCGACGCCGCCTCCGCCGCCGCCGCCGCCGACGCCGCCGCCGCCGCCTACGCCGCCGCCGACGCCGCCTCCGCCGCCGCCGCCGCCGACGCCGCCGCCGCCGCCGACGCCGCCGCCGCCGCCGCCCGCGCCGCCGCCGCCTCCGCCGACCGCGACGCCGCCTCCTACGCCCGCGACGCCGCCTACGACGCCGCCGCCCGCGCCGCCGCCGACGCCGACGCCGCCCGCGCCGCCGCCGACGCCGCCGCCGCCCGGAGGCCATTCGTGGTCGAGGCGATCAAGACCTTCGATCTGGCCCTGGAGATCCAATGAAGGCCGCAACGCTACTGTTCGCCCTGCTCTGCGCCTGCGGCACCAACGTCGACGAGAACGCCGGAATGGGCGACAACGCGCCCGAGGAGGAGACCGACGGGTTCGGGTCGTCACCCGCTGTGCCCGACGCGTCCGTCGAGGTGACCAAGGCGTACTACGACGAAAACCCGTACAACTGCTCCGACCAGTGCTGGCAGGTCTACGACTGCGAGCGGAGCTTCGGGTGGACGCACCAGCGCGCCTACGACGCGCACACCCAGTGCTGGCTCGAGTGCCTCCACCACGGCGCGACCGAGGTCGGGTCCGCCGACTCGGAGGCTGCGTCCTGGTACCGGAGTTGGAACTATGCCAACGATCAGGCGCGCGGCAGGCAGTGGGACCCGTACTACTACGTGCAGCCGACGATCTGCGACGACGCGGGGTACCACAGGGTCTACCCCAACACGTTCGACTCCAAGCTTACGGCTGTGCACCGTCGCGTCGACGCGGCCGCAGGACGCACCTGGTACCCGGGCGGCGAGTGCGACCAGTCGTGTATCGAGATGCGCGAGGGCGACTGCCCCGGTTTCGACTACGGCGCGTGTCTTAGCGAGTGCTCGTACTGGCACTTCAACCCGGTCTCCGCATGCGAGGCGCAGTGGGTGTCGATGTCGGCGTGCAGGCGCGAGACGAAACCGGAGTGCGACGCCGACGGCCGGGTCTCGCAGCCCGGATGCGTCAACGAGTACGTGCGCTGGGCGTCGTGCGTGTGGTCCGGCGGGACGTCGCCGGCTGGCGAGTACCCCTGGCCTAACCCGGTGATCCCGTGACTCTCGACCTCGAGGCCATCAAGGCGCGCTGTGCCGAGTACGCGGACCATCCGGGTCCGTCGTTCGGACCGGACACGGTCATGGCGCTCGTGGCGGAGTTGGAGAGGCTGCGGGGCGAGATCAGCGAGATCAAGCGAATCACCGAGGAGTCGATCGCTCGTATAGAAGCGGAGCACGGGGCAGGCGACGAGTGGTGCGAGAACCCGGTTCGCGGCGCGGTGTCCTCGGCGATGGGACTTCTCAGATGCCGGATCGCACTAGCCGTCACCGGCAAGGAGAAGACGCCATGAAGTTCGCCAAGGCACAGAAACACCAGGTCAAGCTCAAGCTGGCATTCGTCGGCCCGGCCGGGTCCGGGAAGACGTACAGCGCTCTTTCCGTCGGCTGCTCGCTAGCCAAGCTCGTCGGCACCCAAGTCGCGGTGATCGACACCGAGCGCGGCAGCGCGTCGCTCTACGCCGACGTGTTCGACTTCGACGTGCTCGAGCTCGAGTCGTTCTCGCCGCTCGCGTACGTCGAGGCGATCAAGACGGCCGAGCGCGAGGGGTACGGTGTCATCATCGTCGACTCGCTGTCGCACGCGTGGACCGGAAGGGACGGCGCGCTCGAACAGGTGGACCGCGCCGCCAAGCGCGAGCAGGGGAACTCGTTCAGCGCGTGGCGTCACGTCACGCCGCACCACAACGCGATGGTCGATGCGCTCGTGTCGTCGACTAGCCACCTGATCGCCACGATGCGCGTGAAGACCGAGTACGTGCTCGAGACGAACTCGAAGGGCAAGCAGGTGCCGCGCAAGGTGGGACTCGCGCCCATTCAGCGCGACGGACTCGAGTATGAGTTCTCTGTCGTCGGCGACCTCGACATCGACAACGGGTTCACGGTCACCAAGACGCGCTGTTCTATCCTCGCCGGGCAGTACATCGAGCGCCCGGGCGCCAAGATCGCCGAGCAGCTCATCACGTGGCTGCGCAGCGGCGCACCGGAGTCCGAGCGACCGCCGGCACAGGGGCCGAGCGCCGAGACGGTCGCCGCCGGCAGCACGAGTGCGCTCGAGCTGGTGCTCGAGTCGATCGCCAACGCTCCTCATGAGGCCGCGCTGCACGCTATCTCGCGCCAGGCCGCCGCGTTCGTCGGGGCGGACAGGGACGCGGCAAGGTCAGCGTGGGCTCGCCGCCGCGACGAGCTGCGCGCCGCGGCAGCGCCTACCGAGGACGAGGTCGAGGCGGCCGTAGTCGAAGCAGTCGGGGTTCCGGCTCCCGCCGAGCCGTCCGGCTCCGGGCCTCAGTCGAATGCCGAGCCGGAGACAGTCCGGCTGCCGGACACCGCGCCGCACCGCGGCAATGCCGCCGCGCGCGCCGTGGTCGGGCGGGCGATCGGCGGTGGTGGTAGACCATGAGCATCAACCTGCAGGAGATCGTCATGTCGCGGCGCCTCTCCGACCGGCAGATCGACGAGCTGCACGAGATGGCAGCACAACTCGGAGCCGAGCTCATCCTGGCGCTCGTCGACGAGGTGCGCATCCGGCGCGGCTGCCGCCGTCCGCGCCAGCGGGGCATCCGTGCCCACGGGTGACCTCTTCACGGCCCCGGCCACGCCGCGCGTCGAGCGCGACGCGGTGACGATCGAGGTACTCGGTCGACCGAGCCCCAAGGGGAGCATGCGCGCGTTCGTCGTCCGCGGGCGCGCGGTGATTACCGCTGGCAACGACTCCGGCGGCCTCAAGCTGTGGGCCGGCCTCGTCGCCGCGGCGGCGCGCGAGTCGATGGTCGGTCGAACGCTGTATGTCAACGTGCCGCTGGTCGTGAGCATCACGTTCCGCATGGCGCGCCCCGGCGGCCATCTGCTGCCGCGGGGCGGGCTGCGGAAGTCGGCGCCGCGATACCCGTCGACGAAGCCGGACATCGACAAGCTCGCGCGCTCGACGCTCGACGCGCTCACCGGCGCCGTGTTCGACGATGACAGCCGCATCGTGTCGCTGACGTGCATGAAGGTCTACGACGAGACGCCGGGCGCGCTGATCATCATCTCGGAGATGGCGTAGTGGCAGAGCTACTCGAAGGGCAGCCGTGTCCCAAGTGCCGCGGGGAGCTCGTCTTCTCCGGCATGAACGTCTTCTGCGTCCAGCTCTACTCGAAGGGCGGATGCGGAACGACGTGGCAGCGGACGCGTGGGAAGACGAAGGGCGGGTGGCGCGAGCTCAGGTAGACCGGCCGTCTCACTTCTTCCCCAAGTACTTCCCGGGCACGAAGATCTTCGCGAGGAGGCTCTCCACCTTCTCCAGGAAGCCGAGCGCCTTGTCGTCGCCAGTCCACTTGGTCATCGGCGCGATGGTGCGCAGCGCGACGTTGAGGCCGGTGACGGCGGCCGTGATGGCGAGCCCGATCAGGAGGATGGTGTCCACTGGCCTACTCCTTGACCGCCTCGAGTGGCGGCAGCTGCAGGTGCTTCTCGACGCGGTCCAGCCTGATTCTGGTGCCGCGGTTGCTGCGGACCGCGTACATCAGCGCCAGTGCTCCGAGCATGATGTCGATGCCAACAGCGGTGAACAGCGCGTTGAGGTTGATCTCGATCACCGGGAACTCCTTCGCTTGATGAACCCGCCGCCGCCCTACCACACCATGACAGAAGCAGGGCAAGCGTTCGGCGTTTCTCCGCTGAGATTCCCAACCGCGACGACGCCCAGGAACGCCAGCGGCTGTGTCCAATGGTCGACGCATACCAATCCGTACAGCGCTCCTCGTACGAGATTCCCCGACCACAGCACAGGACCGTCCGGCGCGCCGACCGCCGTCGCGTACAGCCATCCTCCGACGAAGTCGTTCCCGTCGACTCGCCCCCACCCGCGGGACACGTCGACTGCGATGCCGCCGTTCGCGCCCGCCGACATCATGTTGCCGTCGAGACGGAATCCGTCGACGCTGGTGAGGCGAACAGCCGGGCCCGCGCCCGGTTGCACCAAGTAGTTCCCCTCGATCCGCATCGAGCGCGGCGCGCCATCCGAGTCGGCGTAGACCTCGACGAGGGCCCCGCCGCCGCCGGCCCGCGAGATGAGGCTGTCGGTGATGCGCACGCGGTCGCTGGCGCGGCGGATGCCCACGGCCGGGTCCGGGCCGACGCCGGCGATGATCGAGCTGTTGGCGATGGCGCAGTCGCGGCACGACAGGAGGAAGACCTGTCCGCCGAGTACGGTCGAGTCGGTCATCGAGATGCGATCGCCGCGCCCAAGAGAGACCGACAGGCCGCCGTCGGCACGGATGGCGACGAAGCGTCGGATGTCCACGTCACGGATGCGCTCCTCGTCGGTGATGAGCCCGGTCGCCTCCATGTCGATGTCCTGATCGCCGGTGCCGATGGCGAGCACGTTGTCGACGGTGACGCGGTGCACGCCGCGTTGGAATCCGAGGCACGAGCGGTCGGCGCCGAGGCACACGACGTCCCGGATCGTCACGTCCTCGACGAGCTCGGCCGGCGTGTAGCCGCCCAGGAGCCGGATGACGTCGCCGCCGCCGGAGTCTGCCAGCGCCGGGTGCACGCCGACGACGCGCTCGATGAGCACGCGGCGCGTCCCGTAGCCGAGGTTGACGAGGTGCTGCTGCTCTGCGAACCCCGCCGTGCGACCCGAGCCGTCGAGCATGAGGCCAGCGATGCGGACGTCGCGCGCATCCCACGTCCCGAGCAGGTAGAAGTCCGCGCCGTGGCCGTCGCCGACCATGCGCAGCACCGACGCCGGCCCGCTCCCGATGATGGCCACCGGGTGCGTGTTGGCCACGATCTGGAGACCGGCCCACTGGTATGGGTTCCCGATGCCCGGGTCGCCGGCGCGCGAGCGCACGTCCCACACGCCAACCGGGATCTCGCATGGCAGTCCGGTCGACGCCGACGAGTCGATGCACGACTGCAGCGCCATGTTGTCCGGCTGCCCGTCGTTCGGGATGCCGCCGAAGTCGGCCGGCGAGGACGCCGCCAGCGCGAGCGCGAGTAGGGCGCTCATGACTTGCACGGGTTCTCGAACCAGGCGAGCCCCTCGTTGCCCTCCTGGTTCACGTCCTCGTCGCCCTGATCGCCGGCGAGAACGTCAAGGTCTCCATCGCCGTCGAGGTCGAGGAGCTTGACGTTGTCGTACTTGGAGAGGAACGCGTCGATGCCCTCGATCTCGCCGCGCGTCCATGTCGGCCCTTTCAGCCACACGAGCGCGCTCTGCGTGTTCGCCGCTCCGGCGTGCGACGCGACGACGACATCGGGGTAGGTGTCCAGGTTGATGTCCCCGATAGCCGCGGACATGTACGGGCCGAACGACGCCGGCTGCGGCAGCGCCTGCGGCGTCCATGTCAGCCAGTCGCCGCCGCCGGCCCCCGACGAGTCCATGTTGTACATGCACCGCAGCACGCTCGCGTCATTGACGCCGCAGATGTCATCGTCGCCATCGCCGTCAAGGTCGCCGGGATCGAACAGCATGAAGACGTCGCCGCCGTTGAACGCGATGTTGGCGCTGATGTTGTGGCGGGTGAACGTCCCGGCGCCGGTCTTCTCCTGCCAGAAGATCCCGACGTTCGGTGCCACTCGGGTGGATGCCAGGATGTCCTGATCGCCATCTCCGTCGATGTTGCGAACCTGCAGCGTCATGATGCGCCCGCTGCCTTCGATGTCGGTCCGCGGCGTCCAGTTCGCGGCGGTTCGCTTCGAGGCTGCCGGGCCCTTGACCCACGACAGTTGACCGCCGGCGCCCTGCGTGTCGCCGCCGATGACGATGTCGGTATGGCCGTCCGAGTCGACGTCCATGGCCGTGCATTCCATCCACCCGATGTTCGAGCCACTGAGGACGGTGAGGTTCATGGACGTCCAGTTGCCGCCGGTGGTCCACCCGCTAGCGGGGCCGAAGACGATATGAACGGCGCCCGGCGACTGCTGCGTGGTGCAGGTGTCCTGCAGACCGTCCATGTCGAAGTCGCCGAGCCCGAGCCCCTCCATCGCGGTCAGCGTGTCGATCTGCGCCGTGGTCCAGCTCGATGCGCCCCGGACTGCGCCCGCGCCGGGGTTCTCGGAGAACGTGGCGCGCGCCGCGCCCTCCCACGGTCCCACGACGTCCTGATCTCCATCGCTGTCGAAGTCGAATGTCTTGACGCCGTCGGTCCCCAGGATCGCGTTGTGGATGTTGTGGCGCGTCCACGCCGACGCCAGGGACATGCCAGGGCACTGCGGCGTGTACGTGCCTCCGGGGTTGGGGATCAGCGCCTGCACGCGCGGCAGCGTCGCCGCTGGCCAGTACGACACCGCGACGTCGGCGATCCCGGCGGCGATGATGAGGATGACGACGGGCCACAGGAATCGCTTCATGATCATCTCCCCGTGGCGGTCCGGTAGTTGGTGATGCACGCAGCCTGATTGTTGAACAGGTCGATGATCGCGTTATTCTGCAGCGTGGAGCCGTCGCTGATCGCGACCGCGTTGAGGGCGATGACGCCGTTCCACGCGTTCGAGCCGCCGATGCGCCACGTGCTCGCGAAGTCGAACGCGGCTTCTGCGGCGATGCTCGTCGAGCCGGAGATCCCGAGCTCGCTGGCGATGCGCATGTTGGCGCCGATGATCCCGACGAACAGGATCGTGTGACTGGTCGCGCCCGCGTGGTTCACCGCCACCGAGCACGTCTGCGTCCCGATGGTGCCGCCGACCACGACGCCGCGGATCTGCCCGGTGGTCTGCATGAACTGCACGAAGCAGTCCTCGACGCCATCGTGTCCGACGATGAATCGGTTGCCGCCGGGCAGCGTGAGCGTCGATACCTCGATCAGGACTGCCCAGTGGTTCGCGCCGAACGTGACACCACCATTGCCGGTGGCAGCCTGCGCCACCTGGCCATCGGTGAACGACACGCCCTTATCGAACGAGTCGAGCGGGCCCGCCGCGCCGTACGTCGGCGTCCCGGCCAGCGTCGTCATGTTGGCAGCCCCGATGGACGGGTTCATCGGGGCCGCAGCCTCGTTGAACAGCCACAGGTTCTTCCAGATCGACTCGTGGCCGAACCCGAGCATCGTTGTCAGCTGGGCGCCGGTGAGCGGCTCGAGCTGCGCCACGACCGGCGGCGACGTTGCCGAGCGGATCTGGTCCGCCGACAGGCCCATCGCCGGCCCGAACCGCGGGCCGATGGCGGGGCCGATGCGCGGCCCGATCACGGCTGCATGTCGATGTCTCTCACGGGGTTACTCCTTGGCATGGACGAACACCTGCACGCGGCCGCCGGTCCCGCCGATGTCGAGGCGCAGCCGGCAGCGTCTGCTTCCGATGTTGCCGAGGTGCCAGATCGCCCCGCCGAGGGCGCCGCCGGCAACCGCCACGGTCGCGTTGGTGACGGTGACGCCAGCTCCCTCTGTCGCGACGTAGGCGCCGCTGGTCGGGTTCTCCGGGATCCACTCGCCGGCCACCCCCGCCGCGGTCATTGACGGGATGACGGTGTTGGTATCCTCGATCTGCGCTGCCGTGATGACGATCGCAGCGTCCCAGATCAGCTGAACGCTCTCGACGAGAGCTCCGCCGGAGTTGACCGGGAAGTAGTACGTGGTGGAGCTGGACAGCGCGCCCGTGACGAAGCCGGGGACAATGTCGCTCTTGTGGGCGTCGATCGCTGACATGGTTGGCTCCTATCGGTCCATACGCATCATAGCGCGGTCACTTGCCCGGACATCTCCGGACATCGAAGGTGTCGGAGGCGCCGCGCCCGCCGGCGGGGCTGGCGGCGGCGTCGGCGCAAACGCGTTCTGCAGCGAGGCGACGTACTCCGGCTCGGTGGTGCCGTCGAGCGGGACGTCGAACAGCACCGACAGCATGACGCGGCGCGAGTACGGCAGCGTCTTCTTGAGCTCGCCGGCGCGTTCGACCAGCCGCATCTGAGCGTCCACGAACAGCCTGGGGTAGACGGCGCGGATCGTCTCCGCCGCCTCGACGGAGATCTCGCCGGTCACCGCGGCTCGCTCGAGCACGGCCGCCGGGTCCGCCGACGCCTCGACGCGCCGCGCGAACTGCAGGATCTCCATCCTGCTCGGGCGCCAGTCGGAGCGGCCGCCACGCAGCATGGTGGCCGTCACGGGGGTCTTGGGGGCGTTCTTGGCGAGGTAGGCCAGGCGGCGCTCGAGCGCCGCGGTCATCTCGTCGATCAGCGCCGGATCGGCCAGCGGGAACCGCGAGCGAACGACGTCACGGACGGCCCCCGGCGCCGCCGCGCGGGCGAGCTCTGCCACGCGGTCCTGCACCAGATCCGCATCGGTGGCGTTCTTGCGCTGTGGCGTCGGAGCCCCGTCATCGAACAGCCGCTGCGACAGCACGCCTGACCACTTCGGCGCGCCGACGGCGCGCGCCGTGCGGGCGCCGCGCGTCCCGACGGTCATCATCCCGTCTACGGCTCGCGCCACGCGGTTGCGCACCTCGGCGCCGTGCGCCGCGATGATCGCCTCGGCCGACTTCGGGATGCGGCCGCCGAGCCGGCGGAACACCGACGAGGCCGCGCGCGCCTTGAGGTACAGCCCGAGCACGGGGCCGATCACCGGGATCCGACTTGGGCTCGGCAGCGGCACGCCAAGGGCTCGCATCACCTCGTAGGCGGCCCCGAGGTCGGCGACGCGCCCCATGAGCCCCGGGTCGCCGCCGGTCTTCCTGGCGACGTCGTCGGCGGCCTCCGCGGTCGCCTGCGCCGTGCGCGCGGAGGCGCTGCCCTCGGCTTCGCGGTAGCCGGCCGCGCGCCGCTTCGCCCCCGGCGGCGCGCGCTCGCCGAGCGCGTCCACCAGGTTGGCGTTCGTCGCCTCGTGCGTGCCGAGCACCTCGGCGACGTCGGCGGCCTCCTCGTCCAGTCGGGGCTCCGCCTTGCGCAGCGCCGCCCCGATCGCCTCGTCGGCCGTCACCGGCGCGGGGACTGCGGTCGGGACGGCTGCCTCCGCCGCGGTCGGCACGGCGCCGATGCCGCGGCGCGGGGCCGCCGACAGGGTATTCGCGCCGCCGCGGCGCCGCGTGCCCTCGATCCAGTCGCGGATCTCCGCCGCGGACATGCGGAGATCGCGCTTGGCGTCGACGAGCACCCGGGCCTCCGGGTCCAGCTTCGCCACGATCTCGTCCATGGCGTCGAGCGCCTGGCGCTTCGCGATATGCGGCGCGGCGCCGAGCGACCCGCCGGCCTGCACGTGCTGCAGCGTGCCAGCGAGCTCCTGCTCGAGCCGCGTCGGCGCGCCGCCCCCGCCCCTGATGACGTTGAGCTCGGGCGCCGTGGAGTCGCCGAGCCCGACGCTCTTGCGGACCGCCTCGTACCACTTGTCGCCGGGCTTCACCTTCACCGACAGCGCAAACGAGTCGATGCCGTTGTCCTCGGCGAGCAGGAACTGCTTTCCGATCGGCCGCTCGCCGGCGGCGAGTCGAGCGAACCCGCCCGGCCGGTTCAGCTCGCGGCGAGCATCGCTCATCAGCTTAACGACCTGCGGTGCGAGCTCGGGGTCCTTCTTGATCCAGGAGCGGAACTTGTCGAGCAGCAGAGGCACGTCTTCCGTCGCCGGCTTGTACCCCTGCTTGAGCCAATAATAGCGACCGATGAACATGGCACTCGGGATCTCGATCCGGTCCACCCCGAGCTTCTGGTAGTTCTCCAGGCTCGAGCGCGAGATGACGGGGCCGACGCCCTTGTCCCAGTAGCCCGGGTAGAGCTGCAGATCTCCGTGGATCACCTCAAGGGCTCCGTCGTCGCCGCGGCGGAACGTGCGCGAGACGAAGCCGGCGACGTTGCCGTCGGGGGCGATGATGTCGCCGGCGACGTGGACGCCGCCGCGCGCCCCGGCGGCGGGGCCAGCGTTGTCGAACCTGACCGTGAACCCCTCTGGCGGTCGGTACGCCGCGGTGATGTCGTCGAGAGTGGTCGGCCGCTTGAACATCGACGTTAGGTCGGAGTCGATCTGCGGCTTGCGCTCGGCGGCGACGTCGGCGAGTTCCACCTTGCCGCTGTTCGGAGGCGCGACGTTCTCGACAGCCACGAGCTTGCGCGGCGCCTTCGCCGGCTGCGGCTTGACCGGAAGCTCCGGGCGCGCCGGGGCCCCGCTGATCTGGCCCAGCGACTCACCGCCGGACAGCCGCTCCTGCGTCTGCCGGAGCATGGCTTCGAGGTCATCTGCGGCCGGCGGCGGCGCCTTGCCGGGGCCGGTCGCCGCATGCACGATGTCCAGCTCTGCGTCCGCCTCTGCGCGCGGGACCACCCGGCCGCCGCGAACGCGGCCGCGCCCAGAGATGAGCGAGCCGACCTCGTCCGGCGACAGGTCCCGGCCGGCCGCGATCGGAGGGGCTGCCGGCGGCGCGACCTCAGCCCGGCGCAGCGCGGCATCCACGGCCGGATCTGCCACGCGCCTCTCGGCGGCGATCTCCGCGATGCGCCGGTCCGCCGCCGCCTCGAGTACGTCGCCATCGCGCAGCGCGGCGTCGACCTCGTCGACCGCGGCGCGCTCGGCGGACGCTGCAGCTTCGCGGGTAGCTGTCGCATGCGGGAACAGCCGGCGCGCCGACACCAGCGCGCGCTCCCCGGCCGTGAGCACACCGCCGGCGAGGCCGCCCCACAGAGCCCCACCCTTGGCGGACGCGAGGAACGACTCCGCCGCCAGGGGCTTGTCCTCGAGGGCGACCTCCGTGAGGTAGCTCCCCGCCCCGCCCGCGGCGCCCTCGACCGCGCCGCCGGCAACCCCGGTCGCCACCCGCGCCAACGTCCCAGCGCCCTCGGAGGCGCCTAGGATGCGCGCGCCGACGCTCGACACTGCCCCCGCAGGTGTGAGCCGCGCCGCGGTGCCGAGCGCCCCGGTCCCTCCGGTGGCGATCGCGGCACCGACGCCGCCGATCACCTCGCCTGTGAGCGACAGAATGGGGCGCGCCCGACGGAGCTCCGCCAGCCGCTCGACGTCCTCCGCCGTGCCGAGCAGCCGGGTGGCGGCATCGGACCCGCCCAGCGTGGCGCCGCGGAGCCCGCCGGCGATGAGCGCGTCGATCCCGGCACCGACGCCCTGCGTCGATTCGTCCTCGCGCAGCGCCTCCGACCTGGCGAACGACTCGGTCCGCGTCTCGGCATGGAAGCCAGCGCGGATCGCCTGCTCTACCTGCTCGGCCGGGACCTCGACGACCTGGCCGGTCGCCGGATCGCGCATCGACGGCATGCGGCTACTTCCCCCGGCGGCGCGCGGCGATGTTCGCCAGTTCGCGCGTGGCCGCCGCCTTGATGTCCTTGTCGGCGGACTGCGTCATGGACATCAGCGCCTTCTGCGCCTCGACGTCTCCTCCGCTCGCCTGCGCCGCGATGTTCCCGACCTGGGCGCCGATCGCCACCGAGCGCGCGCGGGCGCCGATCGCCTCCTGCTTCGCGATCTCCGGCGGCAGCGCCTTGATCATCTCGTCGACGAGCACCACGTCGCCATTTTCGGCGGCGGCGAACAGCGCACCCTGTGCCAGGCCCGGCCGACCCGACGCGCCGACCGACGCCAGCGCCGACCGAGCGTCGGTGTCACCGTGCGCCGCGCGCTGGCCGAGCTGCAGGAGCTCCTTCTCCTGCGACTCGGTCACGGTCGGCAACGTGAAACCGCTCTGCTCCTCCGCCGCCCGCGCCGCTTCCTCGGGGCCCTTCGACGATCCAAAGAGCGCCTTGCTGGCCACCCGGGCGACGACGCCGCCGGGGCTGTTCGCGAGCAGTTCGCCAGCAGCGGTGCGCTTGCCGCCAGCGGCGATCTCCGCAGGGGTCTTCTCCGCCACCACCGCCGCCCGGCTCTTGCCCGACTCCGACTCCGGCGTCGGAGTCAGCCCGTAGAGCGGCGGCACCGTGTACGGTTCAGCGTCCTTGTCCTGCGACCGGAGCCTGTCGCTGAACCCGTGCTCGAGCACGCCGCGCGTGTTCAGCAGACCGTGCTCGGCCGTGGTGCCGAGACCAGCGCGAATCATCGCCTCGACGCCGCTGAGGTTGCCGCCCTCGAACGTCTTGCGGATGAACTGGATGTCGCCCTCGCGGACGACGCCGCCGAGCATGGCCTGATTGATGGCTGAGACGATGGCGCCCTCGTTGCTCTTGAGACGCTGCCACTCGGGGCTCTCCGCGAGATCCGTCTGCGGCCCGACGGTGCGCAGCACGTTGACGATCTCGTCGATGGCGCGCGCGCCGGACTCGACGCCGGCCTGCGTCGAGCGGAGATCCTGCGCCTCCTTCTCGGATCGCCCCATCACCGGAGATCCGCTCTTCGTCTTCGTGTTGGGGATCTCGAGCTTGTATGCCTGCTCGCCCGCAGCGCGCAGAGCCTTCGCTTCGTCGGCGCGCCCCGCGGCATCGAGCTTCGCGGCGTCGATCTTCAGCGCGTCGTACTTGTACTTGAGATCCTGATCCGCCTGCCGCTTGTTCTCGGCGATGCTCCATCCCTGCAGGCGCTCTGCCGCTCGGCTGTGGCGCACGTCCTCCGCCTGCTTCGCGGCAGCGAGGTCGCGGTCCCACTGCGTCTGCGCGGCGCCAGCGACGTACTCCGCCTTGCGCTGGCGGAACTGGCCGGCGATGTTCAGCGCGTTGGCCTTGGCCTTCTCGCTGCCGTACGTCGCGGCGAGGGACTCGAGGTCCCTTGCCTGGCGCTCCATCTCCTCTGCCATCCGAGCATTGAACCCGGCCACGCGATCGCCGGCCAGGTTGCGATACCGGTCGATCTGCTGCCCGCGCATGCCGATGCGCTGCGCCCGGTCCTCGCGGTCGGCCATCTGCGCGCGGATGTCATCCTCCATCGTCTGTCGGAGCTGCTCCATGACCGGGTTGGGGCCGCCCTGTCCGGCGAGCGCGTTGCCCATCCCAGCAAGCGCCGCCGCGATCCCGATGGCCACCTGGTTCATCGTCCCCAGGCTCTTCCATCGCCGCTGGGGGTCGACGGACTTCGACGCGTTCTCGGTGATCTCCTTGTCGAGATCGAGCGTCCTCTTTTCGAGCTCGAGCAGGTCCGCCTGCCGAGCGCGCTCGGCAGCGTCGGCCACCGCTACGCGCCGCTGCGCGCCGGTCTTGATGGCCTCACCCGTGGCGGCGAGCTGCTGCTGCTCCACTTTGTTGACGTCGAGCGCTGCCTGCTCCTGCAGTCCGAGCCCCTCGGCTCCGGCCTCGGCGGTCTGTGCGACCGACGGCAGCCGCAGCAGCGCGGGCGCGGCAGGAGCCGGCTCAGGGGATGGCGCACGACCGACGGCGGCAGCCACCCGGCTCGGCAGCGGCCCCGTGTCGAATGGCGCAGGACCAGGGGAGGCGCCTCCGGCGGCGGCGACGCGCCCAGGGAACGGCCCCGACGTGGGGGGCGGCGGTTGCAGCTCGCCCGGGGTGAACGACGGGATGTCGCCTGGCGGCGACAGGAAGTCGAGAACCCCCTGCGGCAGAGCGCCGGGCGGCGGCGGAGGCGCACCACCGATGTTGGAGATGCCGGTCGGGATGACGACGATCTGCCCGTCGTCGGTCTGGATCGTCTGCGACCCCGGACCCTCTGAGATGACCCGTGCCACCTACTTGGACTCCAGGGTGGACACGCGCTCGTGCAGCCTGGCCGCCGACGCCAGCGCCGCCGACACGGCGCGGTTCAGGTCGACCCCCTTGCCCTCTGGGGTCTCGCGAACCAGCTCGCGACCACGCGAAGAGCGCTCGAGATCCTGCGCCATGATGCCGATGCGCGCGCCGGCGCCGTGCTTCTCATCGCGGTACCGGTACGAGTACGGGCGCAGGGCGCCGAGCATCTCGTCGACGTCGCGATCTGCCGCTCGGATCTCCGTCTTCAGGTTCCGATCGGACATGAACATCGCCCCGATGCCCTGTGCGGCACCGGACAGGAGACCGCCGTAGGCCGAGCTCTCACGCTTGCCGGCCTCCATGCGCGCCTGGAGTTCGGCGAGATCCATGCCGGTCAACTGCTGCATGTAGGCGAGCTGCGCCTGGTCGTCCATGCCGCTCTGCGCGAGCCGCGCCTGCAGGTTGGCGAGCTGCGTGTTCTGCTGCGCCTGCTGGTTCGCTAGCGCTGCCTGCTGGTTCAGCCCAGCCTGCGACGTCGCGAGTCCGATGTCAGCCGAGCGCCCCTGTCCCAGGACGCCGGTGAGCTGCTGCTCGGCGGCCATCCGATCGCGCATGGCCTGCTCGCCTGCCATCCCGGCCCCGGTGACGCCGATCTGCTGCGCGCCACGCGCGGCGGCGAGCGACCCGAACCCGGCGCTCGAGCCGCGCGCCATGCCGGCCTGCGCCTGCTGGTTCGCCAGCGCTCCCTGGATCTGCCGGTTCACGGCCAGCTCGCCCGGGCCCTTCTGTGCGCCAGCGGCGATCGCCTGGAGACGGTCGGCCTGCATCTGTTCGCCGCCGCGGAATTGCATCTGAGCGCGCTGGTCGATGGCGGACCCGTTGACGCTCTGGACGCCGGTCGCCTGCGGCGCGGTCCGCCCCGTGGAGGCGCCTAGGCGCTGCTGGATCTGATCGCGCAGCTGCGGCCCGTGCTCGAGCTGCTGCGTGTAGCGCCCCGTCCCGAGGAGCTGATCGAGCGGGGATGCTTGGCTGCTGGCTGTGACAGGCATGGTCAGCTCCTACGGCTCTCGGGTAGGCGGAACGACGCTGCGAGGATAGCACCCGTGAGCAGAAGTTCGGTCAGCTCGAATGACGCGCCGCGCGCCACGGTCGGCTCGATGTCCTCGAGTCGGAACCGGATGGACTCGCACTGCTCGCCGATATGGATGACGCGCTGGTAGACCGTCGACGTCGCCACGTCCAGTCCGTACGGGCCCGCCCCGTAGTTGCCCTCTCCGTAGCCGATCGCGTTGTAGTCGGCGGTCACGTCGAGGTCGAACGGCTCACCCCAGCCGTCCTCGTAATCGAGCTGCACGTGCACGCGCAGCGTGTGGTCGGAAACGAAGCGGCCGAGGAAGTGCGCTTCGTGAACCTGCTGCCACCCCTGCAGGTAGCCGGCGAGCTTGATCCACGCGGTGTCCAGGAGGAGCTTGATCTGCAGGTTGTCGTCCGCGTAGACGCCGATCGTCTCCTTGAACACGCGCTCGTCGGTGCGCAGGTAGTAGAACGCGCGATTGACGACGATCGCGTCCCACCCCGTGTGGTTAGTGAACGTGGACCACTGATTGTGCTCGTAGTCCCACAGCAGCGTCCGGCCCTCGGACGACAGGAACACGATCTGACTGCGGTCGGGCAGCAGCACAGCGCGCGTGAGCGGCTGCGCGGCGTAGGCGTCGACGGGGGCGCCGACCTTGCTCACCTGTCGCGAGCGGTCAAGCAGGTAGATCCCCTTGCCAGTCTGGAACACGAGGCCGACCGGCGTGTAGCCGATGGTGCCGACGCTCTCCAGGCCGACGTCGCTGGTGACGAGTTGCGACGGGGTGAACGAGAACGCGTTCGTCTCGACCGTCGGATCGGCGAGCGGACCGGGGCCGCCGAACGCGAAGATGGCTGTCTCCTTGAACACGATGACCACGTCATCAAGTACGGAGATCCCAACGATGTCGCCGCCGTATGGGTCCACGCGCTGGAAGAGCGGGGCAGCCATCTCCACGGCGTACCCCTCGCGCAGCTGCTGCGAGTAGCGCACCAGGTTCGGGTCGGCCGGATCGGTCCAGAACAGCCTCCCCTTGCCCACTGCCAGGGCGCCGCCGCCGACGCTGGTTGGCTCGTTGGAGATGACGCCGCCGTTCGTGTAGAGAGGCTCCTGCGCCGCCCACTCGAGGTCGCTCATCTCGTCGACGAACGCGACCGTGTCGACGGTCGGATCGTTCAGCACGTACCCGTTGGCGCCGATGGCCGTCGGATCCACCGACGAGACCCGACGGAGCACGGTCGAGTCGTCTGGCGCCGAGCGCCATACCCCGATGCGCGCGCGACGCTTCGACGTCGCTCGGTACGTCGGGACCACGTGCGCCGTCGACGTGTCGGATGCACCCATGGTGACGATCGAACCGGCCGACGTGGGTCCCTGATGGATCTCCCCCTGTGCGTCGATCTCCTCGTAGGTGTAAACGTACAGGTACGTTGCAAGCGGCGTCATGGCGCCACCGGAGCCCACCAGCGGATCGGCGACGTCGTCGGGCCCGTAGTGCCACCCCCACTCCGACCAGCGGTCGCCGTCGTAGTGCAGTGGCGCCGCGGCGGCGAGGTAGAGACCGCGGCCGATCTGCGCCGACTGGAAGCTGGCTGGATGGTCGAAGTCGAGCACGACGCGGCGAATGGCGGACTCGCCGCGCTGCACGCCGGTCGGGGTGTCGATCTGCTCGTGGTACGTGAGCGCCGAGCTGTGCACGCGGCCGCTCGAGCGCACCGATGGGCAGTGCGAGCGCGTCGGCAGTCCCGTGGCGATGCCCGGCATCGTTCGTGACACGATGAGCGTCTCGCCGGCGGAGGTGACGCGGAGGCACAGGTAGACGGCGAAGAACGTCACGTCGTGGACCAGCCAGCAGTGCGCGACGTTGTCGTCGAGGAAAGCGCGAGAGGCGATGCCGGCCCCCCGCTGCGAGGCGATCTCCGCAAAGACACCCTCAACCCCTCCGATGACGAGCACCCGATGGTCCCGGTTCGATGCGGCGGTGTACTCGCGCCACGCGGTCGCGAAGCCGGCGTCCGATAGGCAGACGGCCAGGCGCGCAACTGTGGCCGTCTCTGCAACGGCGCTGCCGGAGCTGTCGGCGAGCGTGGTGGTGTCCCACCACGCGATGTCGGTCGACAGCGTGCTCGCGGTGTGGGCGAGCGTCACGATGTTGTCCTCGTTCGCGTCGAGCACAGGACCCACGTCGACGACGATGCCGGTGACGGCGACCACCGAAGGATGGCCCGTCGCCGGAGAGCCGAGCACGCCGGACACGTCGAGGTAGCCGAGGCGGTACCCGTCCACGGTCGCCCACGTCACGAGCCCCGAGTCAGCGAACTGGTCCGTCGGGATGGCATCGAACGACGGGTTGCCGATGCTGAGGTCGCCCGAGAGGATGGACGGCGAGACCACCCACGACGTGTCGAACGGGGAGACCACCGCGATCATGAGGTCGCCGGTCGGACGGGCCCACAGCAGGTGGAGCATCGTGCCGACGGCGACGCACCGCGGGCGCTGCCCGGACGCGTCGATCTGCGTGGCCGGGCGCAGGATGCGCCCGGTGGCCTCCTCGAGGAGCGACCACCACACGCCGCCCCGGCTGTCCTCCCATGCGACCAGCGTGGCGCCCTGGTTCGCCGCCTCGTCTGGCTGCGACTGCACGGTGCCCGTCCGAACGAGCGGGATCTCCGTGGCGACAGCGCATGCCGCCGGCCCGGAGTCGCTCCACGTGTCGATCTCGGTGCGGTGGCTGTAGGCACGCCCGTTGGCGAACAGGACGAGCTCGTCGTCGCGTGCCGCGAGCGCATCCGGCGCCTCGTACCCGATGCCGGGCGTCCCGTCTACATCGCGCCCGAGTGCCTCGTAGCCGTTGCGCTTCACGATGGAGGTCGCGCGGTCGAACACCCCGTTCTGCAGATCCAGCAGCTGGACGGGGGACACCGCCTTCTCGTCCGACTGCGTATCGACGCCGCCGCCGAACGGGATGGGGAGGCGGACCTCCTGGTAGCGGCTCGCCACTCAGGCACCCCGATCGTAGGTGAGCTGCACCGCGTGCAGGTGGTTGCCGGGATCGGCGACCGAGTAGGACCAGCGGAGGTAAAGCGACTCCGTCACCACCACCGTCTTGTTGATGCTGGTCTGCGAGATGTTCGTGTATGCGGTCCCTGCCGCCGACGTCGGCGGCGTCCCAACGTCGGCGTCCACGCCGGTCGTGAGCGTCTTAGCGCGCAGCGAGAACGTGAGCGTCCCAGCGCCGCGCTTGTAGTACCAGGTCACCGTCTTGATGCGGGCCCCGATGGGCAGTTGGAACGGGACGAACCAGTCGACCGCTCCACCGCCGCCGCCGCTCACGGCGAACGACCCGACGGCAGGAGACGTGATTCCAGCGCTGTTGCCGAACCCGGACATCGGACTGATGTCGAGGATCTCGTCGACCGACGACAGGATCAGTCCCGCCGCGGTGACGTAGAGCGGCCGGGTTGTGGCGGGCAGCGCCGGCAAGAGCGTGAGCGCGTAGCTGGCAGCGAGCGCGGCGGGGGATTGCAACCGCACGCGGTTCGTCGGCACGCCGGCTGCGGGGTGCGCCTTGTACTCGTAGAGGTCGACGTCGGCGCTCTGCATGCGCGCGAACTGGCGGACCGCCGCCCCGACCTGCTGCTTGAAATAGTAGGTGTCCGCCCCGTCCGTGAATCCGGCCTCGGCGCCCGCTGACGCGTAGTCGCCCCCGAACCCTCCCACGGACGTGACGTCGAGCGTTGCGCCGTTGGTGATGCGGACGATCTGCCCGGCGCTGTTGCGGAACTTGAGGTTGTTGTCGGCGCTGTCGGTGAACACCGCGCTCGAGTACGCCGCCACCGACGCCTGCGACGTCGGCGTGAAGTCGATGGCCTTCGTGCCCGTGAGCGCGTAGGCCGTGCCCGCGAACGCGGCGATCAGGTCGGCGTCCCACTGCAGGGCGCCGACCGGCACCTTGACGCCAGCACCGGGGAGGTGCGTGTGCGAGTCGACGAGAGCGTGCAGCGTGTTCAGGATCGTTCCCCACGCATTCGGGTCGGAGCCCGGCGTGGGGGAGACGAGGAGCATGTTTGGCGTGGGCGACTGAGGCATGGGCGTCTCCTACGCGGCGTCGTACTCGACGGTGATCGTTTCGAGGGAGTCCTGCGACCGCGGCAGCTGGACGAAGATGACCCAGCTGTCGCCGGCGACGACCGGGAGGAAAGTCGGGCCGGCGAACGTGACGGTGAGGTCGTGGATGCCTCCCGCGGTGCTGGTGGTGCTCGCGGTGCCGATCGTGACCGGGACCGCCTGGCGATGCTTCACGTCGATCTGCGTCGTGCCGGCGGTGACTCCGAGGTCGAGTCGGGCGCTGATCGATCGGATGCGCTTGCCGCGCTCGACGGGGGGCACGTCCGTGTAGAACGAGCAGGCGCCGCCGGCGGATCCGATCCCTCGCCCGTTCGTGAAGTGGATGGGGGCCCCGCTCGCGATGCCGCCGAGAGCGGCCGGCATCTGCACGAACCGGGGACCGTGACTCTCGGTGCCCGAGGTGTGCAGGTTCGTGACCCAGAGGTCGACGATCGGATTCGCCTGCTCGTTCGAGGCGAGCTCGCCGGCGGCGTCGATCTGGACCGCGGCCGCGGCCGCCGGGATGGGGAGGATCGTGAGCACGAACGGATTAGGCTCCTCGCGGCGCTCGAGCCGACGCACGGCTTCCTGCAGCGCGAGGATGGCCGGATCCTGCTGTGCGTCGCCGGTCTGGCGCCCGACCAGCGCCGGCTTCGGACGCGGCGGGTTGCGCCGGCTCAGAGCCACGCATCCTCGTCATCGTGGACCGAGCGCGGCCCACGAGGATCGAGGTAGAACGGCTCGGCGGCGTCGCGCCCGTCGGCGGCAGTGCGGATGCGCGTTTTCATGCGCTCGATCTCCTTCTCGGAGCCGAGCGTGTCGAGCTTCAGTTCCTCCTCGACGCGCATCTTGCTGATCTGCATCACCAGCTCTTCGTAGCCGTTGATGCCATCGAAGGTGTCGCCGTCGGCGGTGAGCACCGTCGCCCACGGGATGAACGTGAGCCGCAGGTTCTCGACCGCCGACGGGGTCGGCGCGAAGCGCAGTTGCGCGCCCTGGATCCGGTACCGCAGCGCGCGCCCGGAGCCGCGACGGTAGATATGCGATGCCTCGAGATCGTGGGGCCGAAGCCGAACATACTCGCTCGGCGCCGACCACAGCATCTCGAGCTTGCGGAGCTTGTAGAACGTCGACGGCAGCGCGATGGAATCGGTCCCGATGACCGTCGCGAGCGTTGCCTCCGACGAGTAGTAGTCTGCCCACTTCCCGGTGAGGATGTCCCACACCTCGGAGATGGCCGAGTTGATGACGTCGTTCAGGAACGCGGTGGTGACGCGGCGCGAGTTGATCCACCCGCCCCGGCGGCGAATGCCGTTGCGCAGATCCGCCAGGGTGATGGTGCGCGCCATGGGTTAGGCCAGCGAGTCCCGTCCGTAGAGCTCGATGAACAGCGTGTCGCCCGTGGTCATGTCGGCGGCGACGCCGGCGTCCGTCGAGAACCGGATGCCGAGGATAGCCCCCGAGGTCGCCGTGGGCGCTGTGTACGACGACACGTGCGCCTCGCCGGTGGGGCCGACGTTCTCCACGGCTGGGATGAGCAGCTTGGGAAGCGCGACCTCGGGGCTGAACGTGAGCAGGTAGGCGCCCACGCCCGATCGGCTCGTCGAGACGACGTTGTTGTCGCCGGTGGTGTCGGCCGGGACCGTCGGCGCGGCGGCACCGGCGCCCACGACGCGACCGAACACGGGGCAAGCCTCGCGGTGAGGGCTCTTGACCTGGAACTTGCTTCGCTTCATGAGCGGCCTCCCCTCACGCGTTCTTGAGGCCGACGACGTTTCCGCCCGGCCACTTGCACGAGAAGTTCATGTAGCACCCGATCCTGGCCTCGTAATCGTCCGAGCCCTCCGAGACCTTGATGATCGACCCCGCCCGCTTCTGCAGGAAGTTCGGCGCCGGTCCGGCGCTGAACATCACCCACGTGTCCCACGTGAGCGCGTAGATGCGGTTGAGGGGCATCATGCGGTCCGTGTAGACCGTGCCCTCGACACCGTCGATGTTGATCGAGTACCCGCTGTACCCGATGCTCGCCATCTTCTTGCCGTCGTAGCCAGCGGCCTGATTGATCATCCACTTGCCTTCGAGCTGCTTCGCAGCCTGCCCAAAGGTGATCGGGTGCATCCACCAGGTGTTCGGCTTCGCGCCGAAGTTGCCCGCCTCCGAGAGCATGTCGATCATGAGCTCGAACACCGAGCGGCCGTCGGTGCCGTCGACGCGGACGCCGCCGAGCATCTCGGGCTCGAGCGATCGGTTCACGCCGTAGTACGCCGTGGAGGTCGGCGCCGTGGACGGGATCCAGTCGGCCAGGCCCGACGGTGCGAGCGTCGCATCGCCGTCGAGGAAGACGAAGTCGGTGTTGACCGCGGCGGCGACTCCGGCCGTGATGTTGCCGGTGAAGGTGATGGTGCCCGCCGTGCGCTGCACCGAGAGCACGGTAAGCGAACCGGTGCGCAGCGAGGTGCCATCCTGGTTCGGCGACAGCTTGACGACGTCGCCGGGCTTGATGGCCCAGAGCCCCGAGCGATCATCGACCGTCATCACCGCGGTGGCGACGTTCGTCGCGGTCGTCGACCGCGCGAAGCTGCCGCCGGAGTCGCGGAAGAACCGGAAGTTGATCCAGTTGCCCTCGGCCTCCAAGCCTCGATCGAACTCGTCGAACGCCGGCTCGAACGCGTCGATGTTGCCGTCGGCGGTAGCCTCGATCGTCTCGTTGTCGACCTTGGCGAGGCGGTAGTGCTTCTTGCGCGTGACCTCGAACGCCTCGAAGTCGGAGGTGTTCGCCACCGCGTTTGTGATCGCGACGCTGAACGTCGACGATCCGCCGCCCGGCATGCCGTACTGGATCGGCTGGATCCACTTCTTGCCGCCGCCGGGGCGCTTGCGGGATTTCTTTATCATTCCGAGTGCCGCGTTGCCCTGGAACGCGGCATTCGCTACCCCCTCGCCGGAGTAGTGGTCTTTGACCATCGGGTCGTACAGGGACAGATTCAGCGTGGACACAGTCCACTCTCCTTACGTCGCCAGGGGTTAGGCGGACTCTCCGTCACGCTGCTGTTTGCGGAAGACCTCGCGCATTCGTGCCTTCGTCCGTTCGCGGCGCTCCTCGTTCGTGAGTGGCCGATCGGGCTCGGTGGGCACAGGGCGCGCTGGCGCGGCGGCGGCCATGTCGTTGGTCACGGTCCGGCGGGTTCCCTGGTTCCCGCCACCCCTGGTGGACCCGTTCCCTGTTGACGCAGCTGCTGCCGCACCGGTCGTTGCCGGTGGCGGCGTGATGAGATGCCGACGCTTGGCGACCCACGTGTCGGCGTACCGCTTGAAACTGTCGTCTGCGAGCTTGGCGGCGGCGCGCCAATCGAGCTGCTCGCCCGTCGCCGCGTGCCGCGCCTTGATCACGTCCCACACGAACGCGCCGGGATCGTCCTCGGCGGCGAGGTGTGGGAACTCGGACTTGGCCGTCTCGAACTCGCGGCCGATCGCCGAGATGATGCCGCGGTCGTGCTCGCGATCGGCGAGCTCGCGCTCCTTCACGGCCCTCTGCTCCTCGGAGCGTTTGACCTCCGCCTTGTGCGCGTTCAGCGCGCGGATCGCGCGGCGCGAGTCGGTCGCGGCCTTCACGTCCGGCGCGATCCCGAGCCCGAGTACGTTCGCCGAGAGGTCGACGATCAGGTCGGACACGATGTCGCGCAGATCGTTGTCGGCGGTGACGCCGGTGACTTCCTTCAGGAGGTCGCTGACCGCAGCGGTCGAGTTCTCGAAGTAGCGGGACCGGAACGCATCGAGCGGCGCGGCCGTGGCCTTCTCGGCGAACGCCCGGCGCTCCTGCTCGAACGCGGCGCGGTCGGCGGAGAGGCGCTCGCGCTCGGCGAGGATGCCCGGATCCAGAGAAGGCGCCGCGGCAGGCGCCGGAGGTTGACCCTGGCCCGGTGCAACCGGCGCCGCCGCGGCAGGAACCTGCGCAGCCTGCGCTGCAGTCGGGGGCGGTGGCTCGTCGGCCTCCTCCCCCATGGAGCCGTAGAGGTCGTCTTCCTCGTCGGCGAGCTGCTTGGCGATCTCCGCGCTGGCGGTCTTGAACAGTTCGCGCGTCCTGGCGCTGTACTGCCGATCGGGGCGCTGCTGCGAGAGCCCCGACGACGGGATTACGTGTTCGCCGACGTCGCCATCGTCTCCGCCATCATCGATGGCGACGTCGTCCTGATCGTTGTCCGAGTCGGCTTCGGAGGGCACGCATGCAGGCTATGGCATTCGTGCCACGGGCGCAACAACCACGCGGTCGTGGTCACGCCACCATGGGTGCCGCCATCGGCGGCGCGAGCCCGGGGACCGACAGGCCCATCTCGGGCGGGGCCGGCGGCGGGGCCGGTGTGCCCATCGGGCCCATGGCCGGGCCCGCCATGGCGGCCTCGCCGGCGCGGCGCTTCGCGATGAGGCCCTCCGTGTGCGACACCCACCCCCGATAGCGCTCGATCACGTCTTCGTCCGCAGACTCGCTCATGGCGTAGTTCAGCTCGCCGAGGCCCATGGACAGCGCGAGCTCGAGCTTCCAGTGCGGGTCCGGCAGCGTGTCGGCGAGCGGGACGTCGACGTCGGCGACCTCGTTCAGGGCGCGCTCGATGTTGCGGATCGGGCCGAGCAGATGACGGTTGGCGCGCGCGATGTCGGGCTCGTCGAACAGCGCCAGCGTCTGCTCGGCGCCGCCCTGCAGGAGCCCCGCCTTGGCGAGCTCGCCGACGAATGCGAGTTTCCCCTGCCGCGAGTCGGGCAGGAAGTTGATCGGCTCGACGGTGAGCCGATAGTCACCGTTGTCGACGTCGACGCGCGTCCAGTCGATCTCCTTGATCCATGCCGCCGGCTCCTCGTCACCGTACTCGTCCTCGGCGATGCATCTCGCCTCGTCGATCATGAGCTGCGCCACGTCGCACACCCACAGCGCCTGGCCGAGCTCCACGGGGGCGAAGCGGTCGCTCTCGATGTCCATCATCGTGTCGAGCGCCTTGCCGCTGGCGTTCGAGCCGAGCGTGTTCTTCGACGACGCCGACAGCTGCGAGATACCGCTGATCTCGAATGCCTTGCGGATGAGCCACTCGAGATACTCGAGGTACTGCGTGAACACGCCGGCGGGCGCGACGAACTGCGGCGCGGGGCCGTCGTGCTCGACGACGGCGGGCTGCCGCGCGCGAAGGTGCGACTTGATGATGTTCGACGAGCGCTGCGTGAACACCTTCAGGGCACCACCCCAGTACAGCGCCTCCTGGAAGTCGCGCGCGACGTCGTTGATCTTCGCCTGCAGACCGACCAGATCTTCGATCAGGCCGTGCCCGAAGATGCCGCGGATCGGCGCGCTCCAATGCATGAACGCCAGCGGGAACCGCGGGCGCTTCCACTCCTCTTCGCAGATCCACGTCCCCTCGATCGCGATCAGGTGCTTGCCGTCCTTGGCACGGCGGCCGCTGGGGAGGTGCCACGCTTCGATGACGCGCAGCGAGTCGGCGTCCCACGAGCCCCATCCGCTCTCGTCGTCGTAGTACGCCCACTCGTCGCGGCTCTGGCGCTGCGCCGACATGATCACCTTCGCGCGATCTGGGAAGCACTCGGCGAGCACGTCGCGGTTCACCTGCTTCACGATCGCCATCGTCCGCGGCGAGCCGTACCGAGCCTCGATTGGGTCGACGATGATCTCGCTCCGCGGCACCTCTTCGAGCGCCACGTCGCCGCCGTCCCGGTAGACCTTGGCCACGCCGGAGCCGCGGACGACGCACGACCGGAGCACGCTGGGCCGGATGCGCTCGATGACGCGTCCGCCGACCTTGCGACGGATGACGCGGCTCGCCTTCTTGGCGTGCAGCTTCTCCTTCCACTCCGCATCATCGGCGCTGATCACCGGCATCGGCCGGCGCTTCGTGAGGCGGGCCGAGACGGTGTCGACCATCGAGCGGGCGACGTTCAGGTTCGCCGGCGCGCTCTCGGACGTCACCAGGTGACGCAGCGCGGGGTGGTCCGACGAGCTCCCCAGCGGTCGCCCCTCGTAGATCGCCTCGTGCAGCCGGTCAAGCAGCGCCTCGGCGCGCTGCCGCGACCTCAGCCGCTCCGCCCACCCGCACAGCGCGCGAGCGGACTCGTCACCCTTCGATCTCCACCATCGCGACGTCGAGTTCGATTCGGGGGGCACAGATCGACCGTATGGCATCCGTGCCACGGGTGCAACTACCACACTTCCGGCCGCGGCCGGACGCTGCCATGCTCATCGGCGACGGGGGGCTCGCACTGCCCCACCCTTCCCACGAGCCTGCGGTTCGCCGGGCCCCTCGTCGACTTCGTCGTCGTCCTCGAACGTGTCGTCGTCGGCGATCTCGCGACGCACCTTGTCGATGACGGCGCCGCCGTACTGGCGGTACAGCGAGTCGGCGTCCGAGCGGTCCGGCACGCGCGGCGGTCCGCCGGCGAGCTGCAGGTCGACGACCGAGAGCCGGACGTTGCCGACCGAGAGTTCGGCGATGGCCACGCGCTCGCGGCGGGCCCACAGGAGCAGGTGAATGGCGTCAAGCACGTCGGTGCTCGGCCCCGGGTTCTTCGCGCTAGCCATCGGCGTAGTCCTCCATCTCGGCTTCCTCGGCGGCCATCCATGCTGGAGAGCCGGGCTGCGGTTTCACCGGCGGCGGCGCCGCCCGGAAGTGGTAGCTCATGCGGTGCCCATAGAGGCCCGCGTCCGGGGCGTGGGTGTACTTGTGGTGCCCCGCCGCCTCCACCTGCTGGCCGCGGGCATCTGTGAGCGGCGACCACTGCAGGATGAGCATGTTGGCCAGGAGCTCACCGCCGGCCCGCAGCCGAACGCGGCCGTTCGTCATGTCCGTGTTGAACTGCTTGATCGCGCCGCGCTTGTTCGCCTTCTCGGCTTCGATGACCGGGATGTTGTAGCGAGCGACGAAGTCCTTGCTCCACCCCTTCACGCTCGGCTTGGCCGGTCCGGCGGCGTCCGCCGTGATGATGCTGCACCGGACGATCTCCATCACCGAGCGCAGCGTGGCCGCCTGCTCGTCGGAATCGAGCTCCGACTTCTGCCACGACGCGACCTCGAGTAGCACCGGGTCGTGCGGGTGCCAGGCCCACAGGACGAACGCGAACGGGTCATCCCACCCGATGTCGCCGGCGAGGACGAAGACGTACTCGCGCCAGTCGCCTGGTAGGTCGTCGAGAGCGGCGCGGATGTCCGGGAAACCGTTCTCGCCGACGCGCGCCGGCGCGTAGCAGAGGCGATCGCGCCGCACGCGGTGCACGGCGTAGATGAAGTTGGCGTCGTCGGCCGTCCACTGGCCGAGCCCCTCGCGGAGGATGATCGGCGCGTCGACAGCGACGCCTAGCCGATCGGCGAGCTTCACGATGCCGCGGCGCCAGCGCTCGTCACGCGATGCGCCGAAGTAGGGGTTGTCGAGGATGTTGAAGTGGTGCAGCGACCACCCTGACGTCCGCGCGCTCTCGGTCGGTTGCGTGATGTCGTAGAACAGGCCCACCATCTGTCGCACCGGTGTGCCGGAGAGACGCAGCCGGCCGCCAAAGTCGAGCAGGGCGGGAGTGAACACCTCGCGGATGACCGGCGCCAGCTTGGGCGGGATCTTCTGCGCCTCGTCCCACCACGCCTCGTGGTAGGCGCCGCCGAGCGCCTTGCGGACGCCGGCCTCGTCATCGGCGCCGTGGAGCCACAGCCACGAGTCGAGCGACGGGATGCGAACCTCGAGGCGCGACTCGTTCAGCTTGGCGAACCCGCTCTGCTGCCATCCGAGCGCCAGCGTGAGCGGGTAGAGCCCATCGCCGCGGTTGCCGTGCCAAAGCAGCTTCAGCGCCTCTGGACGCGTGTCGATGACGTACATGAAGCGGCCGCCCGGCGTGGTGGCCAGGCGCCGCAGGAGGTGCTTCGCGCCGGCCCGCGTGGCTCCGGCGCGGCGGCCTTTCAGCGCCGCGACCTGCAGGCTCGGGTCGTCGTAGAACGCCCGGACCGGCGGCGACCACTCGTCGGTGAGGGAGCGGATCTGCTCGCCGAGGGAGCCCGACAGCCGCTTCTCAGCGAGAACGCGCCGCGCGGCCTGTACCTGCTTCGGCGTCGGCGGCGGCACGAGCTACTCGTCACCTCGCCGGGGGCGAGCCGACGAGCAGAAAGAGCGCTTCGGTCGCGCCCCGAGCCGCGACCGCCAGCGTCCACAGCACGGCCGACATCGCCTCGAGCACGACGATGCCGACGATGTCCAGCGCGGCCCGCATCACGCCGCCTTCTTGGGCGGCAGCCCGGGAACCGGCCCGATCGCCAGCGGATAGTCGCGCTGGACGAACGCCACGTTGGTGACGTGGACGGCGATCGTGTGCAGCCCCCGCTGCGTCTGGGTCTCGAACACGAACCAGTTGCCATCCTCGCGCACGTGCGTCTCCGGACAACGAGCACGCGACCAACTCGGGCTCGTCGCCGATCCGGTGATGTTGACCGGCGACTTGAACTCGATGAACAGCATCATCAGATCCCCCCGGCGGTGGCCGCGCATAGCAGCGCCAGCTCGTGGTCGCCGACGCGCGGGTCGGCGACCACGCGGTCCACGTCCATCGTGCGCAGCGCCTCCGCGAACGACTTGCCGCGTGTCCACTTCAGACGGCGCTTGAGCTCGCGCAGCGCGTTGCGCCGAATCATGCGGGTCGCGTTGCTCACAGCGTCACCCCCGGCTTGAGGCGGGTGCGGCCGCGCGGCGCGGCATCGGGCTCGTGCGTGGGGACGGGGTCGAACGCGATGCAGCCCCACACGAACGAGTCCCAGCTCATGGTGGTCTCCGGCGACATCTCGCCTCGGCTGTTGATGAGCCGGATGACGATCTCGTTGGTGGTCGGGGCGAGACGGAGAAACACGAACCGCTGGTTCTCGCCCTGGGTGTTGTGGACGAACTGGCTACCCGTGACGACGCGACCCAGCGCGGCGATGCGCCCCGCTCGCGCGGCGTCTACTCGAGTGCACTCGGCGCAGCGATCGCACTCCTTTCGCGACCGCAGGATCGCCTGGCCGCACGCGCAGCGGGGTCCCGCGTTGCCGTAGATGGACGGCACAGGGACGGGCGGCAGCTCCGGCCACAGCTTCGCTGCGATGTCCGCCAGCTTCTTGGCAGAGAGGTCGATGCTGTCTAGCGTGAACGACATCACGACACCTCCCCGTCCGCCGTGAACACCACGCCGACCTCCTCGAGTTCGATCGTCCCGAGCACGTCAGGCTCGCGGATCAGGATGAACGGCGCGCCGTCGTCCTCGTCGCCGAGCGGGATCGCGCTACCAGCAGCGCGCGGGTAGAGCACGAGGTCGCCGACCTTGAGCAGCATCGGGGCGACGTCGCCGTTCATGTTCACGCGGCCAGCGCCGGCCGCCATCACCTCGCCGCGCGCCCACTGCTTGTTCTGCTTGGCGACCTCGGGCACGTAGAGACCGCCCTTCGTTCGACCGTTCTCGTCGAGCGGACGGACGAGAAGCCGGTCGTAAAGCGGGACGATCGTCTTGATGCGGGTCCGCGTGCGTGCGGGGCCCGCCAGGCGGTCGATGATGTCGCTGGGATCTCCAACGAGCCCTGTCTCGATGCGCTTGTTGCTCATGGTCCTCTCCCTGGTCTGGTGTGGTGGTCAGCGGGCCGGGCGCGTCTCGGCCGGGCAGTCGCACGTCCCATCCGGCGACGAGCCGAACCCGTCCGTCTTCTTGGGGACGCCGGCACACGCGGCCAGCACGACGGCGATGATGAACGAGAGGGCGAAGCCGGGAAGTAGCAGGTTCTTCATGGTCATCTCCTTTGGGTCTCGCGAAGGGCAAGGATACACAGGCCGATGACGATGAGCACGTCGAACGCTTCCCAGTACGTCATCGGTACTCCAGCTCGGACAGGTTGGGGTAGAGCTGCTCGCGCGCCGCGCGCATCTGGTCGACGGTGATGCCGGCGTAGAGGTCGGGGTCGTCGAGGATGGCGTCGAGCACGCGCAGCGTGCCGATCGCCTTCTGCGCGTGCCGCTGCTTGTCGTGGAAGTCGGCGGCCAGCACACGGAGGCGATTCGCCGGCGTCCGGCGCTCGGACGCATCGCGCCATCGGTCCCATGACTCACGCATCTCGGCCAGCGCCAGCACGACGAAGCGCTCGCGAAGGACGCGCGACGCGGACGCCGGGTCGGCCAGCATCTGCTCGTACGACAGGCGGACCGTCGTGCGCGCGCTCGGCGACGACGGGCGAACGTGCGCATTGGACGGGCGCGTCGTCACTCGAGGAAGCTCTCGGGGTCCACGTACACCGACGTCGGAAACCGGTGCTTGATGAAGTTGACGGCGCTCGTCTGGAACGTGTGGACGAGCGCCGAGCTCTCCTTCACGTCGCACCACTGCAGGAGGCGACGAGCGATGCCCTCGCGGCGCCGCTGCTTGCGGACGTAGACGAAGTGCAGCACCGACGACCGAGCACCGGCGTTCACGCGCGAGCCGACGCAGTAGCCGACGATGGTGTCGGGCTCGTCCGCGAGGCACGCGATGAAGATGAGCGTGTCGGGCACCGCAAGCAGCCGGTCGATGAGACGCCCGTTGTACGTGTCGCGCGACTCCGGCTTGTCATCAGCCCAGCGGTCCGAGCGCAGCGACTTGATCCACGACGCGCAGACGTACGAGCGGTCGGCGTCGTCCTGGTACTGGCGGTAGATGACCTGGCCGTCGAACATCAGGTTACAGATCCTCTCCCTGAGCAAGCTCGTACGCGGCCTCTCGAAGCTCGGAGACCTTGGCGAGCAGTGCATCGCGCTCGTGCAGCAGCCGAAGGTAGGCGCGGGAGAGCCTGCATACGTCAAGATCGCATTCAGTGCCACAGGGGCAGCGTCCTGCGGTCTTCTTCGCCAGCTCCCGCACGTCATCGGCCACGGCGGGCCTCCTTTCTCGCGTAGCTCCAGGCGCGCCGCGCCGCCCATGCCATCGCCTCGAGGAGGCCACCGTCGTCGTGAGCCTCCTGGTCGTAGGACCGGCCGCACTCTCGGCAGAGGGATGACGACTCGCCGCCCTCGCAAACGAAACAGCGCGGCGCGCCTGGCTTACTGGCCATCGAGCACCTCCCTGATCGCCTCGACTCGCTCGAACGCGTCGAAGTCATGCTCGTCGCAGATCTCCGCGATCCTCTTCAGCGCGCGGGCGAGCTTTGGCTCGCGGGTGCGGGCGGAGGCGATGAAAGAGGCGTTCCCTTCGATGGCGTACGTATCCGCAATGGCGCGCCCGTCACCGAGATGCACGTAGCGGAACTGACCGCGCCACGGCCCCGGCGTCGCGCGCCGGTCGTCCTCGAGCGCGGCCTCGCAAAGCGCGCGGAGGTCGGGCTTGGCGTCGTGGGCGGTCATGCCGCACCACCCGTCTTCGTGATGTCCGGCGTGCAGGTGCATGCGCCCTCGTCGCCGAAGCCATGACAGTCGGCCTGGTGCATGACGACCTGCAGCTCCACGCCGAGTTCTCCGGCCTCGCGCATGACGTCGACCAGCGCGTCCTCACGGGTCGCGAAGGCGCCGCCGCCGGGCGTTGATGCCCTGTACGCGGCCGCCGCCGCTAGCAGCGCACGGCCGATCGCCTCGGCGGTCTCCGGCATGACGGCATTCGTGGTCCACTCGCCGGCCTCGCGCATCACGATTCCGTCATCGGTCACCTCGACGCAGTAGTCGGTAGGTGACCCGTCCGGCCAGTAGACCCTCATGGCTCCGATCATGGCCCGCCAGGCGTAGGCGCCTCGTCCTCATCCGGCGCGCCAGTGTCGTCGGGCGGGGTCACCAGATCACCATCCCAACCATGACCGCCAGTAATGCGAATACGCCCATGGCCGCGACTCCGATGGCCGAACCGGCCAACATGCCGTCGATGTAGACCTCGCGGTCATGCATCGCGCGGATGATGCGCAGCGCCTCCCGCTCCTCCTGGGCACGAGCGATCTCGAGTTGCGCGACGCGCTCGCGCGCGTAGTCCTCGGCGCTCACGGCGCGACCTTCCTGGAATCCTCGAACGCGGAACGCTCCCTCAGAAGAGCATCGCGCTCGTCGCGAAGACGAGATATCTCCGAGGACGCATCCTTGAGCTGGGACGTCATCTCGCCGCGTTGCGCTCGGACTTGCTCGAGCAGAACCGCATCCTCCTCGCGCGCGCTGCGCATGGCGGCCAGCTGCTCGCGGAGCACGGTCACCAGCGCCGACCCCTCGTCGCGTGCCGCCTGCTCGAGTCGAGCGCACGGCGCGTGCATCACGTCCACTGCGGTCTTCGTCGTCATCCCTGAGCTCCCTGGTGGCCGCGCCTCAGCGCGGCGTGTTGGCTTCGATCTGCTCCTGCATGATGCCCACGCACAGCACACACGCGCAAGCACCGATTGGCAACGTGCGCACGGAAGACTTTGGCGCCACGGTCCTCGGGAGTGCGCAGAGATGGAATCCGGCGGCGTCGCGCGCATGCCAGCAGAGGTGTGGCTCGTCGTACTCCCACGACATCACGTGCGATCCCTCATCCATAGCGCGGTGATGATGCACCTGCCGTCGACCACGACCGGCTCGTACGATTGGAGACTCCACCGGCCAAGGCCATCATCGGGCGGCGGCGGCACGTCCATGCCGGTCCATCGTCCGCCGAGAGTGCCGTTCAGGAAGCGATGGGTGACCGTGTACTCGGTCACGTCGGATCATCCCGCGTAGACGCTCGTGCCCCGCCGACCGCGCCGTCGGGAGCGAGCCGGTCCCACGCCAGCATCTCGGCCTCCTTCTCGCTCGGCGCCTCGACCGTGACCGTCTTCTCGCCGCGGCCATGCACCGGGTGCGACCACGACACCCTCACGCGGTGCCTCACGACACCTCGAGCTCACGCTGGCGCTCCTGCATCGTCATCGGCCGTTGCTCGACGTCATCCATCGTGTCCGTGCGGATGACGCGCACCACGCCACGCGCCCAGTCACGCTCGAGCCGCACCTCCACAGCGCGCAGCTCTCGACCGGACTGGATCGCCACGCGCAGCCGCTCGAGCTCGAGGGCGCGCCCCTTCTTGGCCGCGGCGTGCTCGGCCTGCGCCGCCTTCATGGCCGCATAAGCGTCGGCGTCGTCCTCGAGTAGCTGCGCTATCGCGCGGCCGTACTGCAGCTTCTCGCTATCCGAGAGTCGGACAGGCAACTCGCGCAACTCGATCTTGTCGCTCATGACTCGCTCCCCCGCTCGGCACGCAGTTTCTCGAGAAGAAGCGCCGAGAGCTGCTCCTCGGACATCGCGGCCACCCGCCGCGAGAAGATCTCGTCCTGTGCCTCGTCGAACTCCTCCGACGACAGCGGCTGCTCTGCGCCCGGCGCCACGTCCGGCTCGTCGCCGCGCTCCTGCGACTTCACGAACCCGTCAACAGCCATCGAGTACGCGCGAAACGCCCGGACCCAGTCGAGGTCGGGCGGGGCAGTGGAGTCACCGAGCTGCCTGAGGGCGCGATCGAGCTGCTTGCCGAGACGCTCGGTGATGGCCGCGAGCTGCGCGGACTCGCGCTCGACGACGGCGTCGAGGTCGCTATGGCGGCGGCGCGGCATGAGTCCCTGGTGTGATCGCAGCGATGCATGCCTTCTTGGGGCACGCGTCGCGTCCAGCTGCCGACCGTCCGCCGTTGCGCTCGGTCACCGCGCGGATCTCCTCGTCGGTGAGCGTCGTGTCGACGAACGTGCGCAGCACGTCGCCGCACGTGTCGCAGACCGCGTGGACTAACTGCTGGCGGATGATCGCCATCAGCGACGAGTCCTCGTCGCACCGACGCGCGACGGAGTTCCACCGGCGAGCCGCGATCGACGACGAGCCTCGGCCGCCTGCAGCGTATCCGCGGCCGCGCGACCACCGGTCGCCCCGACTCTCGACGGCATCTCGTATGCGTCTCGACGGTGATCGCTCTCGATGACCGCTTCGCCGACGGTGACTCGTGGCTTGCGCTCGACGGAGGCATCGCCGACGTCGACGCGGAATCCGCGCTGGCCTACGGCAGCCTCTGGAACGGGCCTACGAAGCGAGCTGATCGAACCCGACGAGTACCGACGAGGCTCTCGAGTCGAGTAGTCGCTGCGCTTCTTGCCGTACGGCACGAACGCAACGATGCCGGCCTCTGGCTTGCCCGTCAAGCCGAGATTTTTCCGGCCGCCGGTCACCACGGGTCGTCCGGCTTCCTGCCCGTGGCGGGCCTGCTGGCGACCTCCCGCGCCAAGACCAGCATGAACTGAGCATCGAGCGGGCCGGGGCCTGGCCTGAACGAGCTGGCCAGGGCAGCGAGGTCGAGGCCATGTCGTACAGCGTACGACTTGTGCTCTTCCGTAGGAGACCATCGAGCTTCAGCGGCCCACGTCCCGAAAGTGCTTTGCGGCGTTTCAGTCTCAGAGGCAGAGCGGCCCACCCCCACAAGGGGGGTGGGGCCGCTCTTGCCCGACTGAACGGCCCGCTGATTTGGGCCCATGTCGGGCCTATCATGGGCCGTTGGGGCCGCTGGCATTGGCAACCCGATCGGAGGGTAATATCCCTTACGAGAACTTTCCCCGATCTCCACCACCTGGCCAGACCGGATGAGCCTGGAGATGGCAGCTCGGGTCATGTCTCGGCGACCGCCGATCTCGTCCTCAACGGATCGACGTGTGACCGCACCACCCACACGTCCGAGGTGATCCAGCACCTTCCTCTCGGCCCTCTCGTCCCCCTCCTTCCTGGCCTTCTCCTCCTTCTCGACGACGCGCCTGGCCTTGACCTCGCCAGCCTTCTCGGCCTCGCCGGCCCACGAGAACCGCCCCCAGGCTCCGTGGTACCGCAGGGGAACCACCAGGTCATCGGTGGCCATGCGGGCCTTGCCGACGTTGAGGTCGATGCCGCACCAGCCGTGGCCATCGTCCTCGCCCTTGGCACCCAGGGTGAGCGTCAAGTCCGCGGCGCGCTCGAGCTGCGCGCTCTCGGCACCAGCGCTCTCGGTTTCCTTGCCCATGCTCTCGCTGCTGCGCAGCCGCTCGGCACCAGACCGACTCGTCTGACTCGTCACCAGTCCGACGAACATCAAGTCAGCGATCATACGGCGCAGCGTCTCGATGATGGTCGCGAAGGCGAGGCGCTCAGTCATGTCGTCCAACAGGATCTGCGCATAGTCCACGATGACGAGCAGTGGCTCCGGGTACCGCTTCTGCATGGCCACCACGCGCTCGCGCATCTCACCGAGCGACAACCTCCCGAACAGGTGAGCGCGCGGCACGCGCAGCGCGGCGCGCATCTCCTCTTCGCCGAGACGAGCGGCATCCATCCACCCGACGCCATGGTGCTGTCCGATGATGCGCGCCGCGCTCACGGGCTTCTTGAGCTCGAGCCCGAAGAACGCAGCAGGGCCGATCCACTGCGCGTGGCAGCGCGCCATCTCGAGGGCGAGCGACGTCTTCCCGGTACCGGTACCGCCGGTGAGCGTGACCATGCCGCCTGGCTTCACGTCGACGATCTTCTGCCCACCCCTATCACTCGTCGGGATGTAGAGCGGCACGGGCGGCAGCGCGCCCCACGCGCGCGTCTCCTCATACGCCTCCTCCCACAGCGATCCGGCGAGCACGTCCCCCTTTGCCGCCATCCTGGCCATCGCGACGAGCTCGTCATCGCGCAGCGACTCGGCCCGTCCGCTGGCCATGAGCTCGGCGACGGCCCGGCCCTCCTCATCACCGAGCTGCTCCATGCGGCTCACGTGCACGAGCCGCGTGAGCTGTGGCCCTGACAGCTTCGCGTACGCGGCGCGCGACGCGCCGTTGCGACCGCCGAGCCGCACCCCGCGCGACACGTCGTCCATCTGTTCGAGGAAGTCGAGGCTCTCCTCGCCCTCGAGGTCACCGCGCTCCTGGTCGGCCACGGGTCACCCCGCCTCGGACGTGTCGAGCGCAAGCAGCGCCTCCACGTCAATCCCCTCCGCCTCCGCCAGCGCCAAGATCGCCCTCTCGACGATATGCCCCTTGGGCACCGGCGTGGCCCCGCGCGGCAGCCCCTTGCGCTGCAGCTCCCGGAGGGCCCTGGCCCCGGCCCCGGTGAGCCGCACTCCGAAGCTCTCCCGCGCTCGACGCGTATGCTGCTGATCGTTCATGGAGCCGAGACTCTGCCGTAACCTCACGTGCTGGTCAATCTTGACACGCCGTGCTCGCGTGACATACATCTTGTGCACCATGGTGATGCGATGACGAAAGCGGAGAAGGCGAAGCGTCGAGCCAAGGCGGACCGGGACAACGCGGCGAGGCGCGAGCGCCGTGAGCTCCGAAAGCTCGCCGGGCTGTGCATCCGGTGCGAGACGCCGCTGTACGAAGACTCGAGCTCGCTCCTGTGCCCGACCCACACAGCCATAGCGACCCGGGATCAGCAGGCGTGGCGAAAGCGGCTGCGTAAGCGGCCAAGGAAGCGCGCTCGCCTCGCCGAGGGGAAGCGCCAGGGCAGCGAGCGCCGCAAGCGGCGGCTCATCGCCAAGGGCCTCTGCTACCGCTGCGGAGGCCCCGACCCGGAAGGGCCAGGACTGCGCTGCACACCGTGCCGGGAGGACCACGCCTACGGCATGCGCATCCGGTCCCGCACCAAGGGCGCGTACGGCAGAGGCTTCGCGCTCCTGATGGAGTCGATCGAGCGCGCTATGCCTGGGCGCCTCGAGGATCCCATCAACGTCGCCGAGATCATCCGGCGCATCGAAGCGGATGAGGGGCCGCTGCATGGCTCACCGGTGGCCGCCGAGCGCCGGCTGTACCGCGCCATCGAGCGGCTGATCCGCACGCAACGCATCGCCCGCACCGGCCCGCAGGGACACGCGGTCTACGCGTGGCACCCGGAGGCGATCAGGCGCCGAGAGCGGGTGTCGTCACTGAAGACATGCCGCCGCGAGCGACAGTCCACGTCTCGCGCACTTGCCGCATAGTCTGTCGTCGCCAGTGACAGGGTGCCCGCGTACCCTGATATACAATCACGCACTTACGGACTGGCACGCATCGAGCATTATCAAGAATCACCATGACGACGAACACCAGCCGCTCGCTCCTGCCCACCACGCGCCAGCTCGTCATCCGCGAGGCGCTGTACCAGGGTCGCCACGCCGCCATTGAGGTGCGCTGCGGCGCCGCGTCGGAGTACCGCACCCGCCGCGCCCGGTGGGAGGCGATCGCGGCCAAGAGCGGTTGGACCAGCGAGCTGCTCGATGAGGGCTGGAACGCGTACTGCACCTCCTTCGCGGCCGAGTCGATCGACGACGTCGCCACCGCCCAGAAGTTCGTCGACGCGGTCGACAGCTGGAAGCAGATCGCCGGGCTCTGATTCACACCATCGGTCCGGTGTCTGCGGCCGGCCCATCCACCTCGCACCAGGGAGGCGACGACATGCCGAACTACGACAACATCTCCAAGCTCCGCGACTACCTGATCGAGACGCCTCCGGCTGACTTCGACATGGACAAGTGGGACCGCTGTCTCGCCGGCTACGCGTGCCGCGTGCTCGATGGCGACCGCGCCATGCCTCAGCCGCCGATGATGGCGGAGGCGCGCGCCGGACGCGAGCTACTCGGCCTCGACGTCGAGACGTCCATCCTGCTCTTCGACTCGATCCGCCTCGACGGATCCAAGCAGCCGGCCGACCTCGACTGCGCCATCGAGCGCCTGTCCTCCCTGCTCGGCGACGAGGAGATGCGCGCGTGATGGACCTCTACTTCTGCCCGTCGGCCTACTCACAGGTGTGCCACCTCCACCCACTGTCGTTCGAGGGCGCGCTCTCCGAGTGGGAAATGAATTCGCTCGCGGCGCTGCGCGCGCGTGCGCTGCACGAGGACGCGCTCGAGCTCGGCGAGTTCGATGCGGCGGCCGCCCACTACTCCCTGCTCGTGGTGGACCGAGCGTCGGCGCGTCGCGCCCGCGAGCGGTTCCTCGGTGCTTCCGGTGGCCGGTAAGCCGCGCAAGATCGACCTCCCTGTTGCGCGCCAGATGCTCGCCTCCGGGAGCCGCATCAGTGACGTCGCCGAGCGCTTCCACGTCACGTGGACGGCGGTCCGAGAGCTGCTGCGCTACCACGACGAGCCTGGCTATCGCGAGCGCAAGAACGAGCAGACGAAGCGGTCGCGAGCGCTGCGACCGGACGACCCGCCGCCACCGCGGCCGTGCAACCGATGCGGCATCAACATGCACCCGCGCCGCCGCAAGTGGTGCCCGGACTGCGCCGTACTGGTCCGCGACGAGCAGATCTACAACGCGCGCCGCCGCAACACCGGCGCGGTTCGCATCAACAAGTGCCTCGACTGCAGCAAGCCGGGCCACACGAGCCCGCGCTGCCCCGACCGATTCAAGACCAGGGAGGACACGTGACATCGCATCTCCAGATCCTGCAGACCATCGTCCAGCTCGCCAGGTACGCGTTCCGCCAGGCCCGGCTCGAGCCGCGCGGCGGGCGCTACGTGCGCGCCGGTGACGGCCGGCTGCGCTGCGCATGCGCGGTGGGGGCGATCCATATCGCGTTCGCCATCAACAGCGAGACGCGGGAGAGGACGTTCGAGCGTCTCACCGGCGCCGGTCAGAAGCAGCGCCGCGACTTCGAGCTGGGGTTCGACAGCGCGTTCAAGCACGGGTTCGCTCGCGCGACCGAGTGCTACGACGATCCGGCATTCATAGACGGGCAGTCGGCGTGGTGGCTCATCGGGCGCCAGGTTGGGCTCGCAGTGCGGCCGCGCATGACGTCACCGAAGGAGACCACGTGAACATCTACACCCCGAACGACATCCTCGCCATGCGACCGTGCAGCGACTACCGCGAGCAACGTATCCGAGAGCTCATCGGCGATGGCGCCACCGGCAAGCAGATCGCCAAGCTCACCATCCCGTGGGCCGATCGCGTGTGGGTGCTTGTCCGGCTCATGCCGCCAGCGTCCCGACCGCTGTTCGCGGCGGACGTGGCCGAGTCGGTCCTGCACCTCACGAGAGAACAGGACCGCGCAGTGTGCGCCGTGGCGATCGCAGCGGCTCGCTCGGGAGACGCGCCACGCGCCGCCTCCGCCGCCCGCGCCGCCGACGCCGCCCGCGCCGCCGCCCGCGCCGCCGCCTACGCCGCCGCCGACGCCGCCTCCGCCGCCGACGCCGCCGCCGCCGCCGCCCGCGCCGCCGCCGCCGCCCGCGCCGCCGCCGCCGCCCGCGCCGCCGACGCCGCCGACGCCGCCCGCGCCGCCCGCGCCGCCGCCTCCGCCGACCGCGACGCCGCCTCCTACGCCGCCTCCTACGACGCCGCCGCCGCCGCCGCCCGCGCCGCCGCC
>Ga0209382_10001282_pt1 | contig 39906 bp, 26 predicted proteins | sample SoiMetdeltSBSDD5_FD_187599 | JGI IMG/M metagenome (GOLD analysis project Ga0209382, IMG submission 187599) | Bulk soil microbial communities from a Populus tree surrounding site in Tennessee, USA - Soil MetaG P. deltoides SBSDD5 (SPAdes) (version 2) | ecosystem: Environmental > Terrestrial >... | reverse complement strand
GAGTCTTCGCGATCGTGCGAACCGGTGGGATCACTGGCGACGCCATGCCGGATGTCCACTGGCGATGGACGCCGACTCCCGAGGACCGTCTGCTTGCGGGAACCGCCAACGAGAAAGAGCCTGTAGCGGTTGCGCCCGTTCCGGCCGCGCCGCTACCCGATCCAGATGCGGTTTCGTCGAAAACGCCGGAGAAGAGTGGCACCACATATAAACTGACGAAACACTCCGAAGAAGCGGTCGCGACGAAAACAGAGTGGGACTGGCCTGGCTTCCGCGGAGCAAGACGCGACGCGATCATTCCAGGCGTTCTGATCGAGCCCGACTGGTCGAAGTCGCCGCCGGCTGCGTTGTGGCGGCGGCCGATCGGGCCGGGTTGGTCGTCCTTCGCCGTCCACGGCAATCTTCTCTACACGCAGGAGCAACGTGGCGACGATGAGATCGTGGCGGCCTATGACATCACCACCGGTGAGCCCGTGTGGAGACATCGCGACGCGGAGCGGTTCTGGGAGTCGAACGCCGGCGCAGGTCCGCGAGGAACGCCGACGTTTGCCAATGGTCGCATCTACGCGCTCGGTGCCACTGGCATCGTAAACGCACTCGACGCTCGTGACGGCTCCGTGATCTGGTCGCGCAATGCCGCCACCGACACGGGCGCAACGATTCCGGGCTGGGGTTTCACGAGCTCGCCCGTGGTCGTCAACGATCTCGTCATTGTCGCCGCATCCGGGCGGCTCGCCGCCTACGATGTGGCCATCGGTAAGCCGCGCTGGTTCGCCCAGACCGGGGGCGGGAGCTACAGCTCGCCGCAGCTGATGACGATCGGGGGCGTCCAACAGGTGCTGATGCAAAGCAGCGGCGGCCTCATCGGCATTGCGCCGGCTGATGGCATGCAACTGTGGCAGCACGCCTGGCCGCAGTTGTCTATCGTGCAGCCCGCACTGATCTCTGATGGCGATCTCTTAATCAGTGGAGTGGACTCGCTCGCGAGCGGCGTCGGTACGCAGCGAATCGCGGTCTCCCAGGGTTCGAGCGGATGGACCGTCAAGGAGCGGTGGACGTCGACCGGGCTGAAGCCCACTTTCAACGACTATGTCGTGCACAAAGGCTTTGCCTTCGGCTTTGACGGCGGCATTCTGGCCTGCATCGATCTCGAGGACGGCACGCGTAAGTGGAAGGGCGGACGCTACGGCCACGGTCAGCTCGTCTTGTTACCCGATCAAGATCTGCTGCTGGTCCTATCGGAGGAGGGAGAGCTGGCGCTCGTCAAGGCAACCGCCGATCAGTTCACCGAGCTCGCGCGGTTCAAGGCGATCGAGGGCAAGACCTGGAATCACCCCGCGCTCGTCGGCGACGTGCTTCTCGTGCGCAACGGCGAGGAGATGGCGGCGTTCAGGCTGACTCGCGCCGGCCGCTAACCTGCGGGCTCGATTTACCACGCTGCGAACGGGAGCCGCGGTCCGGTCGCCCGATGATCCGACGTGAACCGAGACGTCAAGAGACCGAGGATTCGTAGCAACGATGGCGCGGCGGGCGCTTCGCTCCGGTTCGCACCGTGGAAAAACAGCCTCGCCGGCACAGTCCTGACGCTGGCTGCGGCGGCTGGGGCGATCCGCACGCCGGTGAACAATCGCGTCCATAACGAGCCGATCCGTCCAGCAGTGGCGAATCGGTGCCGCCGCAGTTGGATCGCCGGCGAGACTGTTTTACCCCTGTCGCTGATCACGGTGCTCACAGTCGCTCGCACCAGCATGCCGTCGTTGCGGCGGATGCACATCGGATCAGCGGGCGAGCCGGGACGCGCGCGACCTGTGAGCAGCGTGATCCGGCTCACTAAATCGGGCCCGCAGGCGTACGGTTCGCCGTCGCCGGCGAATTGCCATCGGCGCTCGGAGTAGCTGGTTATCGACCCGATTCCTCACGGCCGTGCGGATCACATCGAAGCGACGGCGTTATCGTAAGCGCCACAGCCGGAGGGCTCGATTTACCACGCTGCGAACGGGAGCCCGCGGTCCGGTCGCCCGATGATCCGACGCGAACCGAGACGTCAAGAGACCGAGGATTCGTAGCAACGATGGCACGGCTGGCGCTTCGCTCCGGTTCGCACCGTGGAAAAACAGCCTCGCCGGCACAGTCCTGACGCTGGCTGCGGCGGCTGGGGCGATCCGCACGCCGGTGAACAATCGCGTCGATAACGAGCCGATCCGTCCAGCAGTGGCGAATCGGTGCCGCCGCAGTTGGATCGCCGGCGAGACTGTTTTACCCCTGTCGCTGATCACGGTGCTCACAGTCGCTCGTACCAGCATGCCGTCGTTGCGGCGGATGCACATCGGATCAGCGGGCGAGCCGGGACGGGTGGGGTCCCCGTTACCAGAACATACTTTCCGTCGGGAGCGCCCGGCTCATCTGCAGATTACGTACAGCGACTTCGATCGCCTGGATATCGAACTGCATCAGCGCGTTGCGCTCGGCCGACGTCAGCATGTAACGGGCCAGCGCTTTCTGCCGGTCGGCTTTGAACGCTTGTCGAAACGTGGAGTCGATGATCAGCTTGCCAATGATCTGCTCGACAATCGGGTTCATCGGTATACCGCTTCCTCTCGCTTTTCGACATCCGGCTGGCGACCCGCAACAGCCGGATGGCATCTTGCGCCTTCAGGTCCGGTGCGTGATCTCGCAGCCACACGCGCAGTCGATCCAACTCGACCCGTGGCACCAAGTTTTTGGCTAAACGCATCGTCGAGTAGTACGTCCGTTCGGGAAAGTAGAGGCTCCGGGCAACGTGTATCAGCCGACGGCGCGTATCGCGGCCAATGACATTCTCCGAGGCGGCGCGCGACAAGGCGAAGCGCATGTTCACGAGCGCATCCGACAGCGCCGATCCCGTGTTCGGGTCGTAGGCCACTGCGACTTCATCCTCGGCAACGAGTCGCTCATCGCGGAACCAGCGAAAGATGGTGCCCACGCCGATCATGCCGAAAGGAGCCATTTCAACAGCGCGGAGTGCACCCATGCTGGCCGCTCCCAGGACAATCGTCCCGGCGCGAAGGGCGGCGAAGATCTCCAACGGTGAAACAGCGAGGGTTTGCAGAAACTGACCGTCGATGATGCCGACAACGGCTGGCCGCTCGTGTAATGCAGCCATCAAGTCGCCGCGGCGGATCGGAGGAAGATAGGTGGCATCCGGCAGGACAGCCTGTGCCTTCGACATCGGCAGGCTGGGGCCTAGAAACACGAACGTGCCTTTCATGAGAGGAACCGCCGGCCGCGCGGACCTATGACGATGAGATCGGGATCGAAGTGCCTGGCGGACCAATGCTCGAGCTCCGGTACGATGACCTTCACAACGGGCACACCAACTTCGGGTCTCGTCATGTCCACCGCGATCAGCTGTTGAAGACCGGCGGCCAGCAACTGGCGTGACATGTAGCGAATGTCCTCCAGGATGTCGGACTGGCGAAACGACGGGACCGCGTCGAATGACTTCGACGGACCGTCTGCGAGCCAGAGACTCTGCGCCGGCCTGTCCGCTCCGCCATCTCGCTGCGCGACTTTGTCGATGTCTTCCCTCACGCCCTGAAAAATCGTCAAGCGGCTCTGCGCCAGCTCTGTCAGCGCTCTGACGAGGGCTATTCGCGCGTCCGGGTGCGTACCAAGGCCACTGTGGAAATGGATTCGGCCGGGACCTGGTGTCTCCCACCCGGCAGCAACGAACGTCGACACGCCCACGTCGCTCGTGATGTCGCGTATGACCACGCGAATACCAACCGCTTCGAATCGCCTGGCCAGTTTCGAGGCGACGGCAGGAAGCGTCGTTGAATCAATGATCGGGAATAGCTCACCTTCCGGAGCTGCGTCTTGTATGGACGACAAAGGACTCGCGAGTCCGGCTCTGATCGCCGATGCCATGGTGCGGATCCGCGGACGCAGCATTCCGCGGATAATCGCGAGCGTCCAGGCATCCCTCTCGATCACCTCGGCCAGGCCGTGACACACCGCTTCTTCCAGCGTGTTGCCAGAGGCCAACCCATTCGTACTGCCGCGAAAGACACGAGCACCGCGATCACCGTGACGAGGCTTCAGCACGGCGCACGCCGGAACCCACACCTGCTCATCTGATCTCAAATCGGTGCCGCGCAGCCACTCCAGTGGCATCGTCTCCGTGTACCCGGCCATCGGATCCAGGAAGAGACTCTGCGGGTCAACAGTATTGGCCTTACGTCGAAGCGTTGCGTAACTCGCATACTCGGGTTGGTGAGGCGACCGTTCGCAACAGTAATGCTCGATCGCTTCCATCAGGGCGCCCGCCCTGGCCTGCATCCGCGTTGGCCCTTTGCCGTTTTGAACGGAGATCGACGACTCGTCGGGAATCGGACGCACAGCCCCCCAGACGGGAATCCCCACGTAGTCCAGTCCGGTGACATCGGTGAGACGGGTCACGCCGATGACCTTCATGACCAGACGAGCTCGTCGACAGGTCTCGCGCGGAGGAACGACACGGTGGTTGCCGCTATGGCCGTACTTCCGTGCGCTCTTCAGGCGCATTGGCCGCGGCGGTGGTGAGGGCAGTTCTTTCGCGTCGCACCCCGAGCGATCAAGACCAGGTAGTGCGCCCGGAGGGTTGCGCCGCGCGCCCGCACGCGGGGTGAGAGAGCGCTCATCCTTCTCGGCAGCCATCAGAAAGCGCCGCGTAGGATAGCGCATCGACACTCAACCTGCCATGAAGGACCGGGATCTCGCGACCGACGCCGGCCGGTTAGCGGCGTCCATTTCATTGACAAACGCATCCAGAAATCGTTGAATGCCCGGCGTATAAACCCGTCGGGCGCCCGCTCTCATCCTTGCACCGCATCTCGGTACTGAAGGAGGACTAACCATGTGTGGAGCGTCGAAGGTCGTCCTGATCGTGACGGCGGCTGTCCTGCTGCCGTCTGCTGCGTTTGCACAAGGTACCCTTACGGGCACAGTCAGGGACGAGTCGGGCGCCGTGCTACCGGGCGTGACCGTCGAGGCGTCCAGCCCTGCTCTCATCGAAAAAGTGCGCACAGCCGTCACCGACGGCGCGGGGCAGTACCGTATTACCGGTCTGAATCCCGGCACGTTCTCGCTGACGTTCATGTTGCCCGGCTTCAGTATCGTCAAGCGTGAGGGCATCGAACTCAGCGGCACCGCAACGCTGACCATTCCAGTCGAGATGCGCATAGGCGCTGTCGAAGAGACGATCACAGTCGCTGGGGAGACACCAGTGGTCGACGTCCAGACCACCCAGCGCGAGACGGTGCTCAACGCGGACGTGGTAGCGGCCATTCCAGGTAACCGCTCGGTCGGCACTCTGCTGAATGCCGTCCCCGGCCTGACTGTCAACGACGGCGCGCTCGCCGCGTCACCGACGATGACCTTCTTCGCGGCGCGCGGCGGCCCGATTAACGAAGGCCGCATGACGATCAACGGCATGACGATCGCGGCCCCGTTCAACGGTGGCGGCGTGTCGACCTACATCCTGGACTCAGTCAACGTCGACGAGGTGTCGGTGGCCGTCGCCGGCGGCCTCGGCGAGTCGGACATCGGCGGGCCCATCATGAACCTTGTGCCGCGTTCCGGTGGGAACGCGTTCCGTGGCCAGGGATTCATCAACAATGCGGGCGACTGGTCACGAGGTAATAACCTGAACGACGAACTGCGCGCCGTCGGCCTCACAGAGGCGCCCGGCATCATCAGTTCCTACGACACGAGCATCTCGTATGGCGGCCCGATCACACGCGATCGACTCTGGTTCTTTGGCAGCTATCGCAATCTCAACACAACGTCGCCTGTCCAGGGGGTCGTGGCCAACGCGAACACGTACGATGCCTCACGCTGGGATTGGGTCGCAAATCCGAGCGTCACGGCACGCCAGGTCCAGGGGCGTGTCTCGTACGTCGGACGGTTCACCGCACAGGTGTCCAACAAGCATCGTGTCTCGTTCAACTATGAGTACCAGCGCCGCTGCGAGGGGTCGCCGTTGAAGGTCGAGACCGACGAGGGCTGCCACTCACGCGAGACCGGCTGGATCGCGGCGGGAACGGCAACGACGTCGCCCGAGGCCAACCCGAACTATTTCGGAAACACTCCCTATCACGTGACGCAGGCAACCTGGAACGCGCCGATGACGAGCAAGCTGCTGCTCGAGGCCGGCTTCACCCGGTTCATGTTCCGCGGCGGAACGACGGGCAGGGTCCCGCCGGACGGCATTTTCGATCTGATCTCGGTCACTGAGCAGTCCACTGCGATCAACCCGGCGACGGGCCTCCAGTTTGCTCCCCGGGCGAACTTCGTCTATCGAGGTGTCGCCACCGCCAACCCCAACTACGCCAACCCGAACAACTGGCGTGCGTCGGCGTCGTACGTCACGGGGTCGCATGCGATGAAGGTCGGCTACCAGGGCGCCTACATCCGCGTCAATAATTGGTACCTGGTCCCCGAGTCTCAGCTGTCTTACCGGTTCAACCAGGGCGTGCCGAATCAGTTCACGTTCCGGCTGCCGGAGTGGCACCAGGCGGACCGGACATCAACGGCGGCGTTGTACATCCAGGATAGCTGGACGCGCAGTCGGCTCACGCTGCAGGGTGCGCTCCGCTACGACCGCGCGTGGAGCTTCAGCCCGGCGGAGTTCAACGGGACGGAGCTGACGTCGAAGTTCAATGCAGCGCCGATTACCTTCCCGCGGACGCCGGGCGTTGACGCGTTCAACGACATCACGACCCGTATTGGCGCGGCCTACGACGTGTTCGGAACGGGCAGGACGGCGCTCAAATTCAATCTCGGGCACTACCTCGATGCGGCGACGAACGACAGCGAGTACACCAGCAACAGTCCGGCCGCCCGCATCGTTCGCACGGCCTCACGGAACTGGCAGGACACGAATGGCAACAAAGTCGTCGACTGCAACATCCTGAACTTTGCCGCGAATGGCGAGTGCCCCGCATTGACCGGCGACGGTGTCAACTTCGGCTCCGTCTCAGGCAACGTCACGCAGGTGAACCAGGCGACGCTCCGCGGCTGGGGTGTCCGTCAAAGTGACTGGCAGTGGGGAATCACGCTTCAGCAGGAGCTGATTCCACGCGTGTCGGCTGAAGTCGGTTACAACCGCCGGTGGTTTAAAGGCGCCAAGGTCACCGACGACACACTTCGCGGGCCCGAGGACTATCAGCAGTTTACGATCACGGCCCCGCAGGATCCTCGACTCCCTGACGGCGGCGGCTATCCGATCAACCTGTCCCTGGTCACCGCCGCGGCTGCCGCTCGCGGGACACAGAACTACGTCACATTCGAGACCGACTTCGGCTCTGAGCGTAGCCAGTACTGGCACGGCGTCGATTTCACGCTGAATGCGCGTCTCCGCGAGGGCCTGACGCTGCAGGTCGGGACGCAAACCGGACGGTCGGTCGAGGACTCGTGCGAGTCGTCACGCGTGTCCGATATGGCTGTGGCTGGGGGAATGCAACCTGGACGGGGCGAAACGTTGACAAACGCGGCCACGATCAAGGATCTCCGCAACTGCCTCGACGACGATCCCTTCCAGACGACTCTCCGGGGCCTGGCCTCGTACACCGTTCCAAAGATCGATGTGCTCGTCGCCGCGACGCTGCGCTCCCAGCCGTCGCTGGAGCGCACCGCCACGTGGCCGGTGCCGAACACGGTGATCCAGAGCATCACCGGACGGCTGCCGCCTGGAGGTGTCGCCACAGGAAACACGAATATTGAGATTCTGGACAACGACCATCGGCTGTACGCCGACAACCGGCGGACGCAGATCGACATGCGATTCGCGAAGATTCTCCGATTCGGCTCGAGGCGTGCAGACGTCGGTGTCGACCTCGGCAACCTGCTGAACACGAATTACGCGACGACGTACGAGAACACCTATCAGTACAGTCTGAGCAATACGGCGCAGGGTGGCACATGGAACAATCCGACGGCCATCTACACGCCGCGATTCGTCCGCTGGAACGTGACGGTCGACTTCTGATCGCTCTCGTTGGACCGGCGCGCGCGACCCGCGCGCGCCGAGTTCGTGTCCATCGTTCACATTCTTCCCGTCGAATGGGAAGCGCGTTCCCGCCAACACGGACGGGCCCGGACGCACCGCGGTGGCCGGGTCACCTGTTTGCGAATGTTTTTTGCGCACGCCGTCTCCGTGCCCCGGGCGAGTGTCCGGGCACGGCAGTTGCTCCACGGTGCCGCGAGGTCATCGTGGATGTTCGAGACGGCTTCATCGTCGGCATCTTCAATTACTGCGATCGCTGGTGCGACACGTGTGCGTTCACGTCGCGATGTCGTCTTTTTGCCGACAGCGCGGAGATGGACGCCTCGTTCGATCCCGGGATGAAGGCACTGGTGGAGTTGCATGGGGCGGTGGAGCCGTCTCCACCACCACCGCCATGGCTCGAGGAATTGCTTCGAGACATGGATGAGGCGATACACAAGCCGGAAGAAAACGAGGAACCGCTCGAACGGCCGCTGCCACCAGAACACCTGGAGATCGAAGAGCGTGCGCACCGCTATCTCGCGTGCCTGCATGCCTGGCTGCAGACACGCACGTTCGTTTCGAACAACGATCCCGCGGACCCACAGGCCGTCGTCAGACGGTTCCACACACTCATATCGGCCAAGGTTCACCGCGCGCTTCAGGGCCTGGCCGACGATCGACCGGAGGACCGGGACTGGCCGCCTGATTACGACGGCTCGGCGAAAGTCGCTTTGCTCGGGATCGATCGGTCTCATGCCGCCTGGCTCGAGTTCGTCGAGCGTGGCATGGCGACCGAGGAAGATGTCGCCCCATTCATTGCCGACCTGGTCTGGTTGGGCGAAGCCCTCGAACGAGTCTTTCCAGACGCCCGCGCGTTCGTGCGGCCCGGACTGGATGAACCCGACGAGGTGTCGAGGCTTCTTGCGAGCGAAAATCGAGCATGACGGGCGTATGCGATCCGGACGCGCTTGACGCCAATCGCAAGCGAAGGCTAGTCTCCTTCCGCGCACCAGGGCGCATTCGTCCGCCAAGGACTGAGTCCACCTGTCACAGCGGCACCACCAGTTTCGGCGCCTTCTTTCGGCCTGCTCGCGGACACCAGGCAAGGATCGAAAGGAGGTCTGCCATGTCCGTCCGGCGTCTGCCTGAACGGCCCAACCTCGATCAACTCAAGCACCAGGCCAAAGAACTTCTCGTAGCATGGCGAAGCGGCGCATCTGCTGATGCACCTGTCACGTCGCCTCGCTTGCGAGACGCACAGAGAGCCGTTGCGCAGCAGTACGGCTTCGATTCATGGGATGCGCTGCGTGCACACGTCGAAAAAATCTCCGGTCCCTCGCACACCACGAAACGCAAACCCAAAGAGGTCATCGATTACGACGATCGGGTTCCCGACGTTGTCGAACTGAACGAACCACTCAACTCCGATGTCGTGCAGAGGTTGATTGAGCGAGGAGTCAGTGGCATCAAGGTCGGGCCGACGGTCGCTGCGAGCGGCCTGGCGCGGCTGGCCGAGATCGCGACGCTGCAGAGAATCGACCTCGCCTGGCGTGGCGACCTGCTCGACAGGGACGTGAAGTTCCTCGAAGCCATGCCGTGGCTGAGGGTGATATCGCTGTCACGCTGCGGCCAGATCAGCGACCGCACTATCGAGCGCCTGCGGAATCACGAACACCTCGAGCGCATCAACCTGCAATGGACCGACACCGGCGACGCGGCGATCGCCGCGCTTGCGGACAGGCCGTCGCTCTCGCGCGTCCTCGTCGGCGCCAGGCTGACCGACGCAGGTGCGTCGCGGCTGGGCGACTTCCCTGCTCTCGCGGCGCCCGGAGCACGCGACGCGTTTCTCGCGCTCAGTTCCGCGCGCGCGCTCACGGACGAAGCGCTTGCCGCAATTGGAGCGTTGAACGGCGTCATCGCGCTCGACCTGCATATGTCCGCGTTCGGCAGCCCGAATTACACGGCACGCGGTGTCGCACACCTGCGACGCATGGCGTCGCTCGAGGAGCTGAACTTCCACGGGGCGCTTGCGACGGACAACGTCCTCGCTGAGATTGCGACCATTCCGCGGCTCCGCTGGCTGCACTGTCAGGATCCGGTGTCAGGCGACGACGGATTCGTCGCGTTGGGACAGTGCACGACGCTCGAGAACATGGCGTCACGGGTGTGCCGGCGTATGACCGACCGCGGCTTTGCCGCGATCGCGCGGCTGCCGCGTCTACAGCGCCTGGGACTTGGCGGCCCACGGATCTCGGACGCCGCCATGGCGCATGTTGCGGATGCGCCTGCCCTCGTGGACCTTGGCCCAATCATGTTTGGCGACGCCGCCTTCGAGCACATCGCAAAGATTCCGCGGCTCGAGCGGCTGACGAACATGTACAACCGCTCGACCGGCGACGCAGCAACGCGCTATCTCCGGGCGCATCCAACCCTGGTGGACTACGGCGCCTTCGGGACGCAAATCACCGATGAAAGCCTGCGCATCCTGGCTGGTTGCCCGCGGCTCGAAGAGGTCGTGTTCACCAACTGCGACTACATCACCGACGAAGGCCTGCGCGCGCTGGCGTCAATGCCGCGGCTTCGGCGCCTATCGACCGGGTCGTGCCCGCGTGTCACCGGCGCGTGGCTCACATCGATGCCCGCCGGCGTTGAAGCCAGAGACGATGGGAGCAATGCCAACTACGTCGAGGGCTATCGCGCCGAGACGCTCATCGACTATCCCGATCTGCCGGTTCCGCCCGACGTGGCAAAACCGATCGGTACGCCGCCTGACAACGCCGGCGTCTTGTCTCGGATGTTGTGCTTTGGCGTACGCGCCTCATATGTGCCAGAAGGGCTGCGACTGACCGTGCCGCCGGGGCACGATCCGCGCTGGGTCGGGCTGATGACCGTCGATGCGTTTGCCGTTCCCCTCCGAATCGAGCTCGTCCTCAAACCCGTTTCGGAATTGCGCCTCGCGTTCGCCGCACACAATCGTTTCATCGCCCTCGACGATCGCGGGCGTATCATCGACCGGACGCCGTGGTTCATGAAGAGCGCTGCGCAGCAGGGCGAGGCGATCGACAGCGACGCGCCATTCATTGGCGCCGACTGGGTGCGCGTGACGTTCGAGTTCAGAGACGATGAGCGCCGGCTGCACGTGAACGGCGAACTGCGCCACGTGTGGCGCGAGGACTACGCGGGCGTGCGCAGCAGGATTGGAATCGGAGTGCAGCGATCGGAGATTACGCTCCGTAAGCTCAGCGTCGAGCCAATCGCTGGCCCCTAGTGCGTTTTCGACGTCTTCGGAGTGTTAGCTCGGTCTGCGAAGCGACGGCGGTGTGGCTGGGGCCCAGCGACTGTTCGCGCCGCGACTCACGAAAGCGGGTAAACGGCTCGGGAGCGGTCCTGTCGGCGACGGCGCTGATTCGCCAATGACGCACCGCGCAGCTCGTTATCGACATGATTGTTCACGGTTGCGCGGATGAGGATCAGCCGTCGCCGTCATCGTCAGCACACGCGGGACGAGCCGTTTTTCCGCGGCGTCGAACCGGAGCGAGGCCGCAGCCATAGCACCGTCGCTGGGCCCAGGTGCTGGCCCAGTGAGCCATGCTACGAACACATCGAAAACGCGCTCGCGCCGTGGTTCACGGTCCTCTACGATGCGGGCGTCAGCGCCGCGTAAGTGCACGCTTGTGGATCGCGGTCGCGACTTCGCGCGCCGATTCGAATGCGCCATGCATCCACGAGCTCATGTCCGTCATGTAGTCGCCGGCGAAGTGGACCCGGCCGTCAGGTTGGCGGAGCGGGGCGAGCGCCTGAAGCGCCGCGTCTGATTCCGACCGCCACGAGCCGCGGCTCCATGGCACGCGGGGCCACGTGACGGAAAACGCCGTCTCGAACTCGGTGGCGTACTGCGGGTGAATGCGGGTGCCCTGCTCGAGCGCCAGCCGCTGTCGTTCGGCGGGAGGGCGGTCGCGCATGGTCCGGGCAAAATCCAGGTAGTAACCCACGAGCACGCCTTTGTTTCCAGTGAAGCCGTGTGACGGGTAGATGATTTGTCCGATCTCCTGGTCGGTCCACGATCGGCCGCCATAGATCTCGTCGTCCTGTTCCCAGAACCGGCGTTTGAACTGCAGGCCAATCTTGCCAGCACCGTCGTATGTCGACGCAGCAATGGCCGACTGCACCGGTTGTGAGAGGTCTTTCTGGATGCCGTTCAACACCGGTAGCGGGATGGTGGAGACACAGTAGTCGGCATCGACGCGTTGTGGCCGCCCATCCGCATCGGCATAGATGGCCCACACACCCTTTTCGCTTTGCCCAATCTCGCGCACCGCTGCGCGATACACGACGCGGTTCCCCAGGCGCGCAGCGAGCGCCGCCGGCAGACGGTCCATGCCGCCAGCGACCTGCATCATGGTCGGCTGCGAGGACCAGTCGGTCTGCACGTAGAAGCCTGGGATTCCGGCGACCAGATCGTGCAGTGCCAGCGGCGTGGAAAGCCGTCCCTGGTCGTCGAGTCCGCGCCGGGGCGAGCCGCGATACTGCCGCTGCTGGTCGAGCGCACCAATGCCGCGAAGATACGCAAGCAGTCGGTCGCGATCCTCAGCGGTCAGCGGCTGATCGAGCTGCACCTGCGACAGCGCCTTGCTCAATAGCTCCGCGATGTAGCCGTCGAAGTCGGCCCGCGCCTCGCGAAGGCGAACGCGACGTCCCGCGAGCGGGCCCCTCGTCTGGTACAAGTAGGCGCTCTCGCAGTCGGGAACGAAGACCTCCGTCGCCACCTGCAGCTCGCGGCAGTAGGCCAAGGTCGTGTGGTGATGATGCGAGATCCGCATCGGCCCAGCGTTGAAGTACAGGCCATCGTCGAACGCGGCGGTCTGACTGGAGCCCTCTTCTTCGCTGACGGTGCCGCGACGCACGGTGAAGACACGGCCGCCGGGCCGCGCACGTGCCTCGAGCACACGGCAGTCGTAGCCAACCTTGCCGAGCTCGTAGGCAACCGTCATCCCGGCCAATCCGCCACCGAGAATCACGACACGAACGCCAGGCGCGCGCCCGGTCAGCTCGAAGGGCGCCTGTGCCGGCGCGGCGAGCAGACCGAGACCCGTCATCGCTTCGTACATGAGCGAGGCGCCGCCCGCTGCCCCAACACGAGCCAGGAAGTGACGCCGTGTGAGATCCATCGAGCCTCCTCGACTGCAACGATAAGGCCCAATCAGCGTTGGCCGAACCTGATTGTCACGTAGCCGCGGAAATCCTGATTGAACTGATCCAGTGTGGCGCCAAAGGCCATCGACAGCGCGGGCTCGAGCGACTCGTGCGCCCTCAACGCAAACAACAACTGGCGGACCCCTTCTACACCGTACTGAACAGCGACGAAATCGAACACCGCGTGAGCCCAATGGCGGTCGATCGCGGCAAGGTTCAAAAGAGACGGGATCGCGCCCACCGCCGCCGCGGCGCGCGTATTACGCAGGTCCTCGGCCGCCCACATGCCGCGTTGATGCTCCGCCAGGCCTTCGATTAGAAACGGAGCAACGCGGCTGGTATCGGGCAACATCTCGAACGCGAATTGGTGAGTGAGCTCGTGCACGATCAGGCGCGTGCGCCGATCGAGCGACTCCAGCGATATGACGAGTCGAGTTCGGGCTGGGTTGCCGCTCGGCAGGACCAGATCGAGCGGCTGCGCGGCCGCGAGAAGATCGCCATCGCGTGGCACGAGGATGACGGTCACGCGCCGCGGTATCTCGTAATCGAGGGCTGCCCTCAGTTGGACGTACGCCGCTTCGGCGTCGCGCACCGCCTCGCTCACGCGCTCGAGCGGAAGGCTGTTGTGAAAGACGTCGAAGTGATCCGACGTATACACGGTCCATCGCGCCTGGCTGGCCGCGGGGAACGTCACGTTCTGCATCGGCGCGGCCGTCGGGGTTGCCGCGGCACAGACGATGACGAGCGAGGCACACGGAACGATGACACCCGCCAGCCGCGAGCGGGACAGATGCGTCGTCTGAGGGCGGGCGAGCATCTCGAGCCGCTGCAGCAGCCCCGCCCCTGGCATTGCCACCGACAGCGGCACGATGCGACCACCGGCATCGGTGACGCGCCTGGCGAAGCGGAGCAGGCAGGACGAATAGACCTCGCTGTCGTGGCCGCGCGAGATCACGGCGGCATCACAGGCTTGTTCGGACAGCCGCGAGATCTCTCGCTGAAGCCACCACGCCAGCGGATGGAACCAGAAGATCGCGCGGTTGAGGAGCGCGATCGCGGCAACGAGCGGGTCGCGCCTGCGCACGTGCGCCTCTTCGTGCGCGAGCACCGCCGACAGTTCGCCGTCATCCCAGCTCACCCAGTCAATGGGCAGGATAACCACCGGATCAACGACTCCGATAGTGAGCGGTGTGACACACGCCGGGTGCGCCAATCTGCCCTGCACGTGGATCGCATCGCGGCGGATCGCACGGGCGCGTCGCCACCCGAGTGCAAAACGCAGGAGGAAGAGAGCGACACCGGTGACATACATTGCTCCGGCTGCGCCGCTCCACGTGCTGCGCCAGTTGGTACCCGTGGTTGCGGGCGTCTGCCCCGTTGACTTCGTATGCGGCGCCGCCGGCGCAACGTCGCCCGCGATAGGCGCGAAGATCTCGCCCACCGCCCGCGCGGGCAGGATCGGCACATCGAACGCCGGCCCCAATGCCACGAACGCCGGCATTACGAGCATGATGGCGATGACGAGGGTCCACGTGAGATGCGTGAGCCACGGTGAGCGGATGTGCAGCGCGCGCAGGAGGACGGCGACTCCAAGCGCCAGGACCGTGATGCGGGCGGCCGATTCGGCAAGGATGTCCACGTCATCGTCCTTTCTTGGCGCTTTTCGTCCGTGCACGCGCCCGAGCCTTGATGCTCGCTTCGAGCGTCTCGAGCTCCGCATCACTGAGAACGTTGCCCTCGACGAGTCCGCAGACCAACTCGTCGACTGATCCATGGCAGAAGCGATCGAGGACGTGCCGGACGGCGCGCGCAGCGAGACTGCGCGGCGCCTCGACCGCACGGTAGATGTAGGCACGTCCGTCGACATCGTGCTGCACGTGGCCCTTGTGCTCGAGACGACGCAACACAGTGCGAACAGTGACTTCCTTGAGATCGCGCTGCCGCGACACGGCCTGGTGCACGTGTTCGACGGTACAGGGGCCCGAGGCCCAGACGGCCTTCATCACCTCGTGTTCGAGCTCACTGAGCGCGGGACGGTGACGCTCGCGCGAAGGCTTCCGCGTCATGTGTTACATCTTGTAACTGTACAAGTCGTCACATGTCAACTCGTTCGCTGCGCGGCACATCCCGCGAACTGACATGTGAGATCCAGGCGCGCCGGTCAGTGGAAATGAACATCCACGGGCGACACTCCTGTATCATCACCCCGCCGTCGTGGCTTCTCTTCTGGATCGTCAGTAAACGACGCCCTCATAGAACAAAGAGCAGCGGAGGACGTGGTGGCACAACGCATACGAATCCTTGGTTGGTTAATCGCGTTCACGGGGTTCTGCCTGACGGGTTTCATGGCCAAACCGGACGCGCATCACTCCTTCGCCATGTACGATCAAACAGTCACCAAGACCATGACTGGCAAGCTGGTACGTCTCATTCCAGGCAGCAGCCATTCGCAGATCGTGTTCGACCTGACGGACGCGGAGGGAAAACCGACACTCAGCCCCGACGGCAAGCCGGTGAAATGGCAGGTGGAGCTGGGCTCGGCCGCCAACATCGCGCGCCAGGGTGTGACCGTCAAGACCGTGACTGCCGGCACCATACTGACGGTGACGTTGTATCCCCAACGCCAATGGCGCGAATCAGGGCGCGATTGCGGGTCCGCTGATTCTCTGTGGCACAACGATGCCAGCGGGCGGGTGCACGCCTCAGACCGGCACCATCATGAAGCCGCCAGCGAACTAGCAGCGTCTTTTGGGCGCGCTCCGCGCGCCAGCCTCCGCCCTAACCTCACGGGAGACGTCACCATGAACCTGACTCGGACGGTCGCTATCGGGTGGGTAGCTATCGCGCTCACGGTGGCAGCACACGCGCAGCAAGATCAAGGCACACGGGCGGGGACCGCGGGCACGGGGCGAGGTGGCGGCCGCGGAAATGTTGTGCGCTCCACGACGCCTCCGCCCGGCGTCACGCCCTTGCCGGTGGACATGTTCACCACCAAGAACTTCTACCTCGATCGAAAGTACTGGGCCGACAAGCGGTACCAGCGGTGCAACACGCCGAACCTGCTCTGGCAGCACAATCTTGGCAACAACCCGCTGGGGTTCTGGGGCGACTGCAACTCCGACATCCCGGTCGAGAAGATCGTGAGTCCTTATCCATACAAGACCGCCGACGAGCATTACAACGCGCTTCTCGCCGAGACCAAGAAGGCCGGCGGCCCGACCCAACATACGTGGCAGACATTGCCGAAGTGGGACGGCTTCTATGTTCGGAGCGGGCTGGACGACGCCTGGATTTATGGCAGCAAGATGCAGTCAGCCACACTGATTCCGCTGCTGACCCCGGAGTACCAGAAGCGCTACGTGCAGCAGCAATATCACGAGACGGTGAGCAACTCCCCGCAGTGGAGCGCCTCGTTCTGTTATCCCGAAGGGCTGATGCGCTGGTGGTCGCAACCGGGACCGAGCGGGGTGTTCGAGGTCATGATGAACCCGAATCAGGTCCAGTTCCTCTCCGGCACCGCCGGCAACCTGATGCGCCGCTTCCTGATCGGACGCAAGCACGTTCAAGACGTGCCGCAATGGTATGGCGAGACTGTCGCGTTCTGGAACGGCAACACGCTCTACGCGTGGACGGCCAACGTGCAGGGGTGGACGCTCACGCACAACATGTTCGAGTACAGCAACTCCATGGAGATCGTCGAAGCGTTCCGTCCCAGCGCCGACGGCCGCAGGATCACCTGGGAGGCTACGTTCTACGATCCCGAGGCGTTCGTGCGACCGGTGCACGCGGTGACCATACTGAACTGGAACAAGGGACTCGACGACCCGGTCATGCGACACACCTACGTCGAGTGTCGCGTCGCGAGCACGATTGTCAACGGCCCGGACGGCCGGCCCGTGCAGCTGACATTCGGGGATCCGGGCTTCATCGACTACTTCGGCCGGCCGTGGGCACAGAACTGGGAAGAGCACTTCGAGAAGGGATGGGAGAAGCCCGAGAACTAGAAGGATGCAACGCCCAACATCCAACTCCCAACTCCCAAAGCATCCCGATTCCTTGGAAGTTGGAAATTGGAAGTTGGGAGTTGACAGGCGCCGTCTAGAATCGTCTCACGGCATTGTCGCAACCTGGTGGAAGCTGGCGATCGCGCTCCACGCGCCGAGACCGATCCCGCGTGCCATCTGATGCAGCTCGAGCATGTTGTGAGCGAGGAAAATCAGCACTGAGCGATCGGTCGGATCGGCCTGCCACCAACCGCCATACGCGCCCGGCCAGCCGATCGTGCCCACGCCGCCGCGACATCGCAGCGGATCCGCCTTCTCTGGTTCCATGACGACGGCCACGCCCATCCCGTAGCCATGGCCGGCCGCGAACACCGGCCGTCCCAGCAAACGCGTCGTTGCACGCTGCGCAGGCGTGAGCTGATTCGACGTCATCATCGCAAGCGTTTCGGGGTGCAGAAGCATCGCGCGGCGATCGCCATTGCTGGTCAGCGCGCGCGCGAACGCAAGATAGTCGTCGAGGGTCGACCACAGGCCCTGGCCGCCTGACTCGAATGTCATGTCGTCGGGACGTTCCTCCAGCGCTTGACGGCCGGGCGCAGTCGTCAGTGCCGTCAACCGGCCTTCTCCATCGAAACCACAGAGACCCGCGCGTCGATGTCGCTGGTCGCGCGAGACGGTGAAGCCCGTGTCGGTCATCGCCAGCGGCGTGAAGATTCGTCGTTCAAGCACCGCGCTCAACGGTGCGCCGTCGATACGCGCGATCAGGAACCCGAGCAGGTCTGTCGAGACGCCGTAGTGAAAGCCATTGCCCGGCTGATCGATGAGCGGCAGTGTCGCCAGGCGAGCGATCCATTCGTCTGGCGTGAGCGCGTTGTCGATCTGCGCGCCGAGCGTGTCCGCATAGGCGCGACCGATTGGACCACGATGAAAGTCGCCATAGGTCAGACCGGAGCGATGCGTCAGCAGATCGCGAAAGGTGATGACACGCCCTGCCTCGTCCGTCTCGTCGAGCGGACCGTTCGCATCGCGGAGCACGCGCATACGCGCGAGCTCCGGTGCACAGATCGAGATCGAATCGTCGAGCGCGAACCGCCGTTCGTCGAGGAGCATCAACGCAGCGACGGTGGTCACCGGCTTCGTCATCGACGCGATGCGGAAAATGGTGTCGCGCTCCACGGGCAGCCCGCTCGTCAGGTCCCGGCGACCCGCCGTCACGGCCTGGCGGACCTCGCCGTCCCGCCACACCAATGCGGCCGCCCCGGCCAGTTGGCCGGTGTCGACGTATCGCAGAATCGCGTCTTCTACGGTGTTTCCCTTGGCCATCGTCTATTCTTGTATTGAGTTTGCAGACGAGGTGTTCTACGCGCATTGGCGGCCTTCGCGCGTAAATGAAGCGACGACATCTATGCGTGACAACCATTCCCCGAAGTCGGCGCGTCGCACCTTCGCGGTGACCGTGCCGTGCCTGTTCGTCGTCCTCGCCTCCGCTGAGCAGCCACAGACCACGTCGGCCCCATCGTCGCACACGGCGCGGTTCGTCGTCGCACCGGTGCAGTCCATCCGCGGGCCCGCGGGTCAGGACGCCGACGACTATCGGGGCGGTTGGAGAACCGATAGCGGCGAGGCCCACACGTACGAATTCTCGATTCGCGGCGCGACCGTCAGGGGTATCTACTGCACCTATTGCGCCGATGCAACGACGCTGGCGTTCGTCGATGGAACGTTCGGCCCGGACGGGATCACGTTCGAAGTCACACATGTGAACGCGGACGGCAGTACGGCGTACAAGGACCAGGCGCTCGCAAAGTTCAACCAGGGGCGCCTGATCGTGACGGGTACGAGCGGCGCTCGCGGCGGCGGCAAGTTCGAGCGTGTGCTGATCAAGGATCCGCGCGGCCCGGATCCGATACCCGCGATGGTGTCCGTTCTCCCGAAGAGCCGTCCGTCCGTGCCGGGAGACCCTCAGCGTCGAAATCCGGATGGCGCTGACGGCCTGCCCTACATTCAGCCGGGTCCCTGGAAGGCGAAGTTGACCGAGAAGGACGTGGTCGGCGTGTGGCTGGGATTCGGCGTCGGCGCGCCGAAACAGTTCTTCATCATCAAGAGGGTCGGCAACAAGCTGCGAGGTATGGTGTGCGGCACGTGCGACAACCCGTACACGATGGCGGCACTCGACGACTTCGTGATCGAGGGTGACACGCTGAAATTCAACATCCTTCACGAGGACTGGGGTGATGGCGAAATCCCCACGTTCTACAAGCACGTCACCGCACGTGTGGGCTGGAATGAAATGCGATGCACGACGGCCGCTGACCACCAGCCACCACCGCCTCCGCCGCCGGCAGGGCGGGTCCCGGGATTCTCGCTGCAGGGTCCGGTTCCCATCGACGCCACAGCCGGCAACGTCTGGCCCGACTGGCCACCACAGAACACCTCGTCACCGCGATAGCCACGTTTACGTCATCGCGAGCAGAGTGATCGACGTCGTTCACCGTGTGGCTTCAGGCAGCTTCATCGTCGCCGCCAGCGAGGGCCACCGCGCAAGCGCGTGGAGCGCGCGGGTCGACGACGCATTGGCGTAGACCAGCGCGAACGGATCGCGAGTTCGAGCCTGAACCGCATCGCGAGCCCGGCGCGGTCAGTTACGATAGGCAGATGCGACATCGATCACATCGATCGATCAGGATGATCACGATGGCGACAGCGATCGTGCTTGCCGTCGGCGCCGCGCGAGCGCAGTCCGCCTCGGCCCAGGCGTCGGCGCGACCGGCTCCACCCGAGAGGTCGACACGCATTGGCGGCCACCCCAACTTCAACGGCATCTGGCAGGCGCAGAATACGGCGTACTGGAATCTTGAAGCGCATTCAGCGGAGGCCCTGAACGACTTCTGGCAGCTCGGCGCGATCGCGTCGATTCCAGCGGGGCCAAGCGTCGTGCGCGGCGGCGCGATTCCCTATCGGCCTGAAGCGCTGGCAAAGCGCATCGAGAATCGTGCGAAGTGGCCGGCGGCGGATCCCGAAGCGAAGTGCTACATGCTCGGCGTGCCGCGTGTCACGTACCACAACATGCCGTTCCAGATCTTCCAGGGGGACGGCGATGACCTGTTGATGGTGTACCCGTTCGCGGCAGCCAATCGCGTCATCTACATGAAGGATAAGTCTGAGCTGCCAGTCGATTCCTGGATGGGCAAGTCGAGCGGAGCCTGGGAAGGCGATGTGCTGATGGTCACCACGAGATGGCAGAACGGCCAATCGTGGCTGGATCGAGCCGGCAATCATGCGAGCAACAACTTGACGGTCACCGAGCGGTTCACGCTGCTCGGACCGAATCACGTCTGGTACGAGGCGACACTCGACGATCCGCAGACCTACACCCGTCCGTGGACGATCGAGATGCCGCTCTACCGGCTTATCGATCAGCAGGCGCAATTGTTCGAGCACAAGTGCGTCACGTTTACCGACAGGCTCCTCTACCAGGATCTCCTTCAGAATAAGAACAAGGAGTAGGCGAATGTACGCGGACAAAGTCCGAGCGCAAAGAATCAGGCGCCAGGGACGACGCCTCGCGGCAGCGACCGTGCTGTTATTGGCAGTCGTGCGGCCACTGGCTGCCCATCACTCATTCTCCGCCGAGTTCGACGCGACCAAGCAGGTCACGCTGGAGGGCGAGGTTGTGATGATGGAGTGGGTGAACCCCCACTCCTGGCTGCACATCGACGTGAAGAAGCCCGACGGCTCGGTCGAGCGGTGGAAGATCGAAGGAGGCTCGCCATCGGTGCTGATGCGCCTGGGCTGGAACCGGAACTCACTGCCGGCCGGCACGAGGGTCATGGTCGTCGGCTTCCAGGCGAAGGACGGCTCCCTGCGAGCCAGTTCACGGGACCTGAAGTTCCCTGATGGCCGGCGCATGGATCTCGGTGGCTCGGGCTCGTCGACGATCGATCCGAAGAAGTGACGCCGAGCCAACGTTTCAATTGAGTCGAGCATTAACGTTGGGGCTCACGGGTCCTGCCGCCGGGTCTCCCCGTCCGTCCTCGGCGCCAAATGCACTGTCACGAGGGAGGCGCCTGCGCGGCGGACGGGGATGCCCCTCCCGGCGTCACCCGTTCGAAGTTGCAACGAGCCGCAGAACTCAAGTGCACTGCAGATAGGTTGGCGACGCGATGTGGCTGTGGCGGAGCGACTGTTCGCGCCGCGACACGCGACAGTAAGCAAAACGGCTCGGAAGCGGCCCTATCGGCGGCGGCAGTGAATCGCCACTGATATACCCAGCACCACGGCGTCGAAACGATTCCTCACCGCCGCTCGGATCAAATCAGCCGCCGCCGTCATCGCAAGCACTGCGCGGACGAGCCGTTTTTCCGCGGCGTCGAACCGGAGCGAGGCCACCAGCCACACCGTCGTCGCGTAGTGCGCCGGGCAACGCCGAGGCTGTCAAGATCACTCGTGCCGCAGCGCGTGCAGCGGATCAAGGCGCGTCGCGCGCCGCGCGGGAATAATGCACGCGATGGCTGCGACGATCGTGAGCAGCGCGACAATCGAGACGAGTGTCAACGGATCGCGCGGGCTCGTCTGAACGAGCATCGCCCGCAGCAGCTGGCCGACGCCAAAGGCGCCCGCCACGCCAATCGCGAGGCCGATCCCCAGCTGCACAGCGCCGCGCCGCAGGAACAACCCGATCACCTGGGCGGGCGCCGCGCCCAGCACCAGGCGCAAGCCGATCTCACGTGTGTGCTGCGTCACGGCGTACGCCGTGACCGCATACAGCCCGACCGCCGCGAGTATCAACGCGATAAAGGCGAACACGCTGAACATCGTGCCGAACACGCGGTATATGAACCGCTGCTGGCCCATCACCTCGTCGAGGGTGCGGAGATTAAAGAGCGCCTGGTCGGGATCGACTGCTCGCATCCCCTCGCGCAGTGTTTGTCCCGCCCCGGCCGCGCCAGCTCGCGTCCGCGCGATCAGCGTCATGCCGCTCGTCAGCGTTGGATCCTGCCGGTGCGGGATGTAGACGATCGGATCGGCCTCGGCTGACTGGTTGTCCGTGCGTTGACGCACATTCGGGGCGACGCCGACGACGGTCAGCCACGCAGAGGCCGGCTGGCCCGGTCCCGTAGAGGCAAATCGGATCTGTCCGTCGAGCGGGTTCCCACCCTTGAAGTGCATGTCGACGAGCCGCTGGTTGACGATCGCGCTCTCGCGTCCTGGCAAGCCGTCGGATTCGTTGAAGGCGCGCCCTCGCAGGACCGGTGCGCCAATGGCGTCGAAGTACCGAGACCCGACAGAGAGCAGCGTGACGCTCGGCCGCTCGTTCTCGGCCACGTCCGGCCGTCCGGCGAACTCGATCTGCCGCGAGCCGCCGCCTGCGCCCGGCAGGTTCGTGGCAAACGATACCGCTTCGATGTCGGGAGCGGCTGAGAGCCGCTCCTCCGCCCGCTCCATGAACGTGGTGCGGCTTTCGGTCGTCGGATATTTTCGCACCGGCAGAATCAGTTGCATCGTCAGCACCCGCGAGGTGTCGATCCCGATCTCGCGGGTGTACATCTCGAAGAAGCTGCGCATCATGAAGCCCGCACCCGCCAGGAGCACGAGCGTCAGCGCGAGCTGCGCCACGATGAGGCCGTTGGCCCAGCGGCGCGCGCGGATCCCCGTCGATCCGCTGCGTCCACCTTCCTTGAGGGTCTCGTTGACGTTGGTGCGCGAGACGTGGAGCGCCGGTGCGAGACCAAACAACACGCCAGTGATGATGCAGATGCCGAAGAGGAATGCGAACGTCCTCCAGTCCATCGTGAAGACCATCCACCACGGCCGGCCGACATTCTGCAGTTCCGAGTCGAACCACCGGATGCCCGCCACCGAGAGCACGAGGCCGAGACCCCCAGCGACAAACGCGAGCAGTACGCTTTCGGTCAGCAGCTGCCGGACGACCTGCCAGCGGCTGGCGCCGATCGCCACACGCACGCTCATCTCGCCCGTCCGGCGCGCGGCGCGCGCGAGGAGGAGGTTGGCGACGTTGGAGCACGCAATCAGCAGCACGAAGCCAACGGCGCCCAGCAGCGTCCAGAACAGCAGCCGGATCTGCGGTCCAACGATCAGACCCTGGAGCGAATCGGGATACGGCGCGAGCTCCTTGTTGGTGTCGGGATACTTGCTGGCGAGCGCGCCGCCTATCGCGTTGAGCTCGGCCCGCGCCTGTTCGAGCGTGACGCCACTCGCGAGCCGTGCGATGCCGAAGTAATTCCGCGCCTGGCGCGGCTGTTGGCGCAGCGCGGGCGGGAGTTGCGACATTGGAAGCCAGACTTGCTCTTGCTGCGGGAACCCGAGGCCTTGCCGCACGACCCCGATCACCGTCGCGGTGATGCCATTGAGGCGGATCTGAGTCCCCAGCACGTTCGGTTCGCTGCCGTACCGCTGCTGCCACACGGCGTTGGACAGCATGACCACCGGCGGTCCGCCAGGACCGTCGTCTTCGGGACCGAAATCGCGCCCGAGGATCGGCGTGATGCCGATCATCTTGAAGTAGTTGGCCGAGACGTAGGACCCGGCGTACCGCTCGGGGATGCGGCCTTCGTCGCTCACGTTGAAGGAGCCGCCGAAGACCAGCGACATTCCGGACAGCGTGCGCGACGACGACCGCCAGTCATCGAAATCGGCCAGCGAGACGCCGGACTGCCGGCCTCGAGTGTCGCGTGTCAGCAGCACGACGAGCTGTTCGGAATCGGGAAACGGCAGGCTTCGCAGAAGCACGGCGTTCACGATCGTGAAGACGGCGTTGTTCGCACCAATCCCGAGAGCGAGCACAACGGCGGCAATGGCGGTGAACCAGCGGTCCCTGAGGAGCAGGCGAACGGCGTAGCGCAAGTCGTGGAAGAGGCTCATGACCGCTCCTGTTACTTGAATTGCTTAGACGATAGCGTTTAGACACCGGTTGGCGCGGTTTGGTCCGTGGTGCTTAGTCCTTAGTTCTTGGCCTGGCCCACAAGTGGACCCAAGACCCCAGGACTAACGGACCAAGAACCAAGCACAAAGGACAAAGAACGACCGTCATCTGATAGTCGATCATGTCGCTGGCCGTTCGCGCGAAGCGCTCGGTGAAGCGCAGGTTCGCGGTTGACGGCGTCAGGCCCGAGACCCGGGAATTCCGAGGTTGGCGGGCCTTCATGCCCGCCGACGCGTCATTCACGCCGATCGCGATCCATCAGCACGACGTCGGAGTTCGCGCGCAGGCGGTCGAAGAGAATCCGGCTGCCATCGGGGGCGATGTCGAAGTCACGAATCTCGAAGCCGGCTCGGAACTCGCTGATCTGACGCTCTTCTCCGGTGGACAGGTCGACACGGAAGAAGTTCTGATGACGGAGGTCTCCTTCTTTCAGGTAGATCAACGCCTGGGCGCCGGGCACGAAACGATAAGGACTCCCCGTTCGATAGCTGACCCACAATTCCGGAAACGGATACGGCTTCCCTTCTGGTGTCATCGCCTTCACCTGCACCCTGGAACCTTGGGCCGGCTCCGAGTACACGATGAACCCTCCGTCGGGTGACCACAACGGGTGCGTGGAGAGGCCATCAGTTAATGGTGTCGGAGCACCGCCTGACGCCGCGATCTTGAAGATACGTGTGCGCTTCCCTGCGGACGCGCCTGCAAACACGATCGATTGGCCGTCCGGTGACCACGAGAAGGATCCGCGGACATCGACCTCGTCGGTCAACATACGGATGTCCGTGCCGTTTGCGCTCATTACGGAGAGCGCGGCACGACCCTGCGTGCGATAAGCGAACGCGATCCGCGTGCCATCGGGAGAGACGGCAGGCGTCGAGAGCAGCCCACCGTCGGACCCTCTCCACAGTTCCTGAGCGAGATCCCCATTCATCTTCCAGAGTCCGTCTGCGCCGCCTTTGCTGGACAGCATCAGAACGTAGTCCGGTCCGAAGCGTGGGCTGAGGGCACGGGCGTTCGGCGCAGCGAAGCTCCGAACCGAGGATTCGGGCTGCATCTCACTCGAGACCGGCACGCTCCACAGACTGGCGAGCGGGTTCGCGACCGTCACGACGAGACGCCGCGCATCAGTCGTGGCAGCGACGGACAGATACTGTTCGGCGATACCGGAACTGACGCGATGCGGGATCCGGTGTCGAACGTCCATCGCGTAGAGCCACTGGCCCGAGCCGTCATCAGCGGTGGCCGAGTAGATGAGCGTGTGCGGATCGAGCCAGACCGGGTAAGCGACACTGGAATTGTGGTGAGTGATCTGTTCGGGCACGGCCGTCGCACCGTCCGCGGGCACGGGGAAGCGCCAGAGATCCATTTCGTCAGTCGTGACCACACCCCTCACGAAGTAGATGTAGCGTCCGTCCGGCGACCACGTCAGGAAATGATTGTGGATGCCTGGTCTGTCGACGTAGATCTGGCGCCGGTTGTTGCCGTTCCGATCGGCAATGAACATCGGGTCGCCGTCGTCGGGCGTGTGGTACACCAGTCGCGTTCGATCTGGCGACCAGGCAGGATTCAACCCGCTCTCCAGGAACCGACGATGTTCCGCCGGAACGACCGGGGTGAGCCATACGCGATTGCGATTTGGTCGCACCGACACCTGCTCGATAAACCAGAGCTGCGAGTTGTCGTCCGAGAACCCTACGTAGCGAATCGGACCGGGAACCAAAACGGGAAAGAGCCCCTTGGTGACGTTGACGAATCTGCCGCTGCCCGTTGGGGAAATCCAGGCATCGAACGTCCCGTCTCGATCCGAGAGAAACGCCGTGAGGTTGCCGTCTGGTGAAATCGCCGCATCGATCTCGTCGCCGGAAAAATCTGTCAGCCGCTGCACCACGACGCCGTCGAGCGGATTCGTCCAGAAGTAGTCCAGTTGCCAGAGACGCCACACCACCACCGCACTACCGACGATGATGGCGGCGACGATCCCCGCCAGAAGCGCTCGTTTTCGCCGAGGTGATGGCGCCGGAACGGGAACGACGATATCGCGATCCGTCGTCTGGCGAATGCGCTTGAGATCGGCCGCGAGCTCCTTCATCGACTGGTAACGGCGATCGGGATCCTTGGCGAGCGCTTTCGCGATCAGGGCTCGAAGGCCGGCGGGAACCGTGTCGACGAGCGCGGCGGGCTCGCCGTGCTGAATCAGCCCCAACACGTGCAGGTCGGTGGGTCCCTCGAACGGACGATGACGCGCGACGAGCTCATAGAGCATCACACCGAACGAAAACACGTCGCTGCGATGATCGAGGTGCTTGCCCACGGCCTGTTCCGGCGACATGTACGGCACCGTGCCGACCACGAGGCCGACCCGGGTGTTGACTGCAGTGGCCGTGGGACGCTGATCGTCGGCCGGTTCGTGCAGCTTCGCGAGGCCGAAGTCCACCAGCGTCGCATAGCCATTCCTGGCGACCAGCACATTGGCAGGTTTGATGTCGCGATGCACGATGCCCGCCTCGTGGGCAGCTGCCAGACCGTCGGCGACGCCGCTCAAGAGGTCGGCGATTTCGTGGCACGAACGTGGCGCGGCGCTCGCCCAGTCGCTGAGCGTGCCGCCGTCGATGAGCTCGGTGACGAGATACTGGCGATCGTCGACCTCGCCGGCATCGTAGACCGTGAGGATGTGCGGGTGATTCAGGGACGAGGCGACCTGGGCTTCGCGCTGGAATCGGCGGCGCGCCTCCGCATCGGCTAGCGTCGCGGGCAGGAACTTGATCGCAACCTGACGGTTCAGCCGTGTGTCATTGGCGCGATACACCTCGCCCATTCCACCCGCGCCAATGAAGGCGACGATCTCGTAGAGCCCGATGCGAGTGCCCGGAGGCAGAGGCATCTGTCACTACTTCTTCTGCGCGCGCTCGAACCGCGACGTCTCGATGTAGTTGCGGATGGCCGTGTTGCCCTCGTGGCAAGCGTACTCGTACATCTTGTAGTCGTTATCGAGCTTCATCGGATACGCCGCCGACCACTTCCCCGTCGTCAAGATCTCCGGATCCTCAACGGTCATGTGATAGTCGATGGTGTCGTTCGCCGTGCGCGTGAAGCGCTCGGTGAAGCGCAGGTTCGGCGTCGATGGCGTCAATGCGGGTGAACCCGGGACCCCCAGGTTGGTCATCGCGGTCTTGCCGTTGAAGTTGGACGTCTCGACGACCAGCGTGTTTCCTGCCCAGCGTCCTCTCGACTCACCGAGATACTGCCTGATCGAACCATCGAGCGCGGGACGCTTCGTGGTCGGGATGATGCGGGCCTCGTGGGCCATCTCGAGAAGGATGATCACGTAACCCGGTGACTGCATGATGCGGATGCCGTTGTTGTAGTTGCGTGGCAGCATCGATACGGGAAGTCCGCGGGTGATGCATCGATCCCAACTGTCGAAATCCTCAGGGCTGTCGAAGACCGTCTGTCCCGGCTTGTAGCTGCCGCGCATCTGGTCGTAGAGGTCCTTGCCCTTGGCCGTGAGTTCCGGGAAGCGTCCGTTTGGCGGATCGATCATCAACGACGTCTGCCGGGTGGCCTGACCCGCGTCGGCTTGAGGGATCGCACCCGAGAGGAAGCGCGTGTTGCGATCTTCCGCGCTCTTCTGCGCCGCTGCGAACTCCTCGTCGGTCAGGAACCGGCGATCGCCAAACTTCTCAGGCCGCTGGAATGGCGTGCTGATCAGATGATTGAGTGGCCAGATGCCTCGTAGGTCGGGCTCGCCCCATGGCGTCATCGGCTGCTTCCAAGCCGAAGGCTTGCCCTGAGCGAGTGCCAGCGAGTCGAAGGGTTGCGCCTCTGCGATCGTCAGCACGCCGCAGAACACAAGCGCTCTAGCGATGCCGATTCGACGGACCGTGACAACCCTTGCGATCATGACTCGGCGATGATAGCACCCGCCTAACACATCTACGCTCGTTCCACGATCACTGCCGTTCCGTAGGCCAGGACCTCTGTCACGCCTGCGGTGACTTCGTTCGCGTCGTAGCGAACTCCCACGACGGCGTTGGCGCCAGACTCGGCGGCATGTTCGAGCATGAGCCGAAACGCATCGGAACGAGCCCGCTCACACAGCTCCGTGTAGAGCGTGATGTTCCCGCCGACCAACGTCTGAAGCGAGGCGCCGATGTTGCCAACGATGCTGCGCGACCGCACGACGATGCCTCGGACGAGACCGATGTTTCGAACGATGCGAGCCTGTGGGAGTTCGAACGCGGTTGTCACGTGAGCGAGATCGATAGGCACGGGGCCTCCTTTGGATGTACTGTCTGCATTCTGCACTCTGAAGTACTTGCCGATTGGGTCTTTTCAGCCCGTCCAGGCGCGTCCACGGCTCCGGCTTCGCGAACGACGGTATGGCGGGTGCGCAGCGACTGTGAGCACCGTGATCAGCGACAGGGGTAAAACGCCTCGTAGGCGAACCGATCGGCGGCGGCGGACTGGCTCGTCATCGACTCGATTGTTCACAAGCGTGCAGATCACCCGAGCCGCCGCTATCGTCAGCCCGGCGCCGGAGAGGCTGTTTTTCCACGGTGCGAACCGGAGCGAAGCGCCTGCCCTTCCGTCGTTGTGGGCGTCCAAGGAGAGGTAGCTCGCCACCATTCAGGTAAGGGCTTGAAATAGATTCCGGCTGTTAGAATTCGACGCATGAAATCCGATTGTCTCCGCTCGCTTGTCACCCTCGTTGCCATCGCCGCGCTCGCGACTACCGTGCTCTCGGCACAACAGTCCGCCACGCCGGCACCGTCGATGCGAGGTGACGGTCCAGCCCCGGCGGCCAAGCCGTTTAACATCACGCGTTCAGATCCGGGTCTCGACGCCGTGGTGGACGCCAACACCAAGGCCGAACTGCTCGCCACTGGCTTCGGCCTCAACGAAGGCCCGGTGTGGGTGCGCGAGGGACAGTCGGGTTATCTACTGGTGGGAGGCTTGCTCGACAACGTCATCTACAAGGTCGCGGCCGACAAGACCGTGTCGGTGTTCATGGAGAATGCCGGCTACACCGGCAACGACGTCAATCACACGGGTACACAGACGCGCAGCGGGCGCTCGCACGTGCTCCTCATTGGTCCGAGTTGCGCCAGCCTCGACTCGCAGGGTCGTTTGATCTGGTGCGCCGACAACGATCGCGCGGTGATGCGCCTCGAGAAGGACGGCACGACGCGCACGAAGCTATCGGGCGGATCGGACGACGGCAAGCGCTTCAGCGGCCCGAATGACATCGTGGTCGCGAAAGACGATGCGGTGTATCTCACCGACAACGACTTCGGCCTGCGCGACGGCGGCAAAAATCCCGACAAGCAGCTGGCGAACGGCATCTGGCGGATCAAGGACGGGAAGTCGACGATGGTGCTCGAAGCGAGCGTGCTTGGCGGCATCCCGAACGGCATCGTGCTTTCACCCGATGAGAAATATCTCTATGCCAATGCCGGACAGCGCATGATGCGCTTCGAGGTGAAAGCCGACGGCTCACTCGGGCCCGGCAGCCTCTTCACACAGGGCCCGGGCATCGGCGACGGCATGAAGGTCGACACGCTCGGCAACGTCTACTCCACGAGCGGCGCCGGCCCCGGAATCGTCCGCATCACGGCACCGACCGGGACACTTCTCGGTTACCTCAATCTGCCGATCGTCGGTGGCGAGCCGAAGCGGCAGATTTGCGCGACCAACGTCGCATTCGGAGACCTCGACGGCAAGAGTCTTTACGTCACCGCCTGCGATCACGTCTACCGCATCCGACTCAAGGTAACGGGCGTGATGCCCGGACCGGCAACACGCTGACAGCTATCGCGGCGAGGGCACGGCCCCGGACACGGACCGACGGAGGTGTTCGGAATGCACTCGCGTCTCGATGCATCAATAAACCAGGCAGCGGCGTCTCCCAGGAGGGTCCGACATGGCGAAGAAGACATCCACCTCTGTATCCTCCGCTCAAAGCCTCCGACGCGATCCCGCTCGTACCGTTCCAGAGCGTACCGCTCAGGCTGAAAAGCGGTCAGCAGGTCGACTTCTCGATCTCGCCGACAATGTCACGGCCCTGCGTGATGCAGACCTTCGGCGACGCCGACACCGTGATGGCACTGTTCGAGCAGAAGCCGTCCGGCGCGGTGCAGCTCGCCGCCGACAACGATTCCGGCATCGACCGCAACGCGCGGATTACGTTCGCGCTCACCAAGGGAAAGCAGTACACGCTCCGTGTGCGCATGAACGTCGCCACTGCGAGCGGCGAATCAGCCGTGATGCTCTGGTAACCCTTTGGTCCATCGTACTTGGTCCTTGGTTTCTTCGTCCGTTCTTAGTCCGTTAGTCCTTGGTCCACACGGGGACTCGGTGACGGGACCACGGACCAAAGGACGGACCACGGACCTAGGACCAGGACGGACCGAGAACCAAGTACGAAGGCCTAAGGACTGTTCCTCACTGCGCCCCGCCACGGAGAACGGCGCGACGCCGTGGTACTCTCGTTTCATCATGCAGAGACGCGAGTTCGTGACGACGGCAGTAGCCGGAGCCGCCGGCCTCGGGACCGGCAAGTGGATCTCGGACCGACAGTGGGCTCCGATGTTGGAGCAGGAGCAGGCCAGGGCTCACGAACTCGAGGGTCGAGCGCTCCCCGAGAACGCGCGCATGACGTTCTCGCAGCAGGGCGAGGACATCGTTCTCTTTCACGTCGTCAAGGATCTCCTGCGCGTGGATCGCGCTACCTACATCGACGTCGGCGCCGCCGAGCCGGTACTGAGCAATAACACCTACCTGTTATGGGGCGTCGGCCACCGCGGCGTGCTCGTGGAGCCCAATCCGGCCTTTGCCAAGAAACTGCGCGATTACCGGCCAGGCGACAAGGTGGTGGAGGCGGGTATCGGCGTAACCGAGGCGACGGACGCCGACTACTACGAGATCAAGGGCAATGCGATGCTCAACACGTTCTCGCCCGAGCAGGTGAAGATGCTGCAACAGGGGAAGAGCGAAAGCGTCGTCGAGCGCGTGCGGAAGATGCCGCTCATCAACATCAACCGGCTCATCACCGAGCAACTGGGCAAGGCTCCAGACGTGCTCTCGACCGATATCGAGGGGCTCGATTACGACATCATTCGCTCGCTCGATTTGTCGCGTTTCCGCCCTGGCGCCATCTGTGCGGAGACCGTGGCGATGAGCGTGGCGGGTGTCAACTCGGACATCACGACATATCTGCTCGCGCAAGGCTACGTCGTGCGCGGCGGATCGACCGTGAATACGATCTACGTCGATTCGAAGCGGCTGCCCGCATAGCCTGCTCACGATCGGCGAGGGTTATTCGGGAGCTATCGTGTTTCCCTCTTCTCTTGCTCGCGCGCGCCGCGGAGGATGGCCTCCAGACCGTAGTTCCCTTCGTGGCAGGCGTACTCGAACATCCGCTCGCCGGTCATCTTGAGCGGAATCATCAGCGTCCACGGACGCGACCACACGTTGGAATCGTCGAAGGTGACGTAGTACTCGAGCGTGTCGTCCGATACGCGGCGGAACTTCTCGATCGTGTGCAGCTTGCCGGTGGCACCTACTCGAGTCGCGTTGTCGACGTAGTTGGTTGTGTCCACGACCAGTGTGTCCCCGTCCCATCGAGCGCGCGAGTCACCGTGGTATTGCTTGATCACTGGAGAGACGTTTGAGGTCTTGTCTGTCGAGAAGATACGCGCGTCGTGAATCATCTCGCTGCGCAGCGCGACGACGCCCGGGCCTTGCGTGATCTCGAAGTAGCTCTGATACCCTGCGCGGATGTTCGGCGTGCCATAGCTGACACAGCGAGTGCCCAGCGACAAGTCCGCGGCGCTGTCCGCGGGCCCTCTCCCCTGCCGGGCCGCGGCCTGTGCGCGTGCGCGCTCGGCCGCGCCAGCCGCGGGCGCCGGAATCCGTCCATCGGGTGGATCGATGATGAGCGAGGTGCGGTTGTCCCACACGCGGTCTGACAACCACGTCTGGTCGTAGTTGCCGACCTGGGTATCGCTGGAACTGAATTTCGTCTTGCCCTCGATGGCAGCGCTGAAGAGCTCGTCGGCGAAGAACGCGTCGCCACCGTCCTGCATCGCCGCCGCTTTCTTCTTCAGGTCCGCGAGCTCGGCGTCGGTCATCGTGGTGCGCAGGCCAAACTGCTTCGGCCGCTCGAGCGGCGTCATGCCGTTGTTGGCCCACACACCCTGGAAATCGGGATGACCGTCGGGCATCCGCGGCACGGACCACTTGGTCTGGCCGACCACGAGGGTGGCGGAAAGAGCGATGCCCAGCAGGATGCACGTGGTCTTTCGTCTAGCCATGGCCACAGTGTGCCCGAATTCGGCCGCCTGCGCATACCCTTTGCGAGGTAGAACGCTGGAGGCCCTCGGCGGGGACGGCTCCCCTTCGTGGCTCCGTTATCTGCCGGTGGACGTTGGGTCCGCGGCCGGAAGTACGGGCAGCCGACCGTAGAGGTACATTTCCTTACCGTTCGCCATCACGATCTTCTGCAACTGGGCGACGTTGGATCCGTCCTTGAACCGAAAGCCTGTTCCGGTGATGACGTCCCCCGGCTTCAACGTGTTCTTGTCCCAGCCGTTGGCCGCCGAATTCTTCGTGTTCGAGCCGCCGACCTTCCACTTTTCGATGGTCCCGTTGGCCTGGACGTCGAGCGCGATCATCACGTGCGGATCGGCCCAGGTATACGCGGTCACGGTTCCCGTTACCGTGACCTGCCTGGTTCGATCGACCGGCCACTCGTGGTGCGCAAGCAACGGACTCGCGACCACCACCGCTCCGATCGCACCCAGCGCAAGGTTCCGCACCGCTCCATTCATAACTCCTCCCATCGGCGCCTTACTCACGGCGAAGCGCGATCAACGGTTGAACCGATGCGGCTCTCAGCGCTGGTCCGAGGGAGGCGGCGAATCCCGTCAGCAGCAACACGGCGGAAGCCGCGGCGAAGATGTACGGATCGTTCGGTGATACTTCGTACAACAGATCCCTCATCACGCGCGCCACGGCGACGCCGATGACGAGACCGATGAGTGTGCCGATCAGCGCGACGGTCATTCCCTGGCGGATGACCATCGCCAGGACCTCACCGCGTGCCGCGCCGAGTGTCAGCCTGATCCCGATCTCCTGCGTGCGACGCGACGTGGAATACGCGAGCGTCCCGTAAATACCGACCGACGCGAGCAGGAGCGCAACCGCAGCGAACAAACCGATCGTGAACAAGTTGAACTGGTACGGCGCGATCGAATCAGCGAGCGCCGCCTCCAGCGTTCTGACCTCCAGGACCGGCACCGCCGCGTCGACTCCAGCAGCAGCGCGACGAACCTCGACCGCCGCCGCTGCGGGATCGATGGTCACGCTGGCGACGATCGAGTAGCCGAACGTCAGTTCATGTGCGTAGTCGACGTAGAACTCCGGCTCCGCGGGGCTATCGAGTCTCTGAAGCTTCCGGTCGGCCACCACTCCCACCACAGTGGCCAGCCCACCACGAACCCGAAAGCGCGCGCCGAGGGGATCCGAGTCGCCGAAGTTGCGGCGAGCGAATGTCTCGTTGATGACCCATGCCTGCGAAGGCTCGGAGTCGGTCAGCCATCGTCCTCTGACGAGATGCATCCCCATCACCTGCGCCAGACCCGTGGAGGCGATGGTCCCACGTGCGAATGCTGCCGTCGGATCGTCCGGCCTCGGAGGAGACGAATCGCCGTCGCGAGTCAACCGCATCGTGTAGCCTGCGTTCGTGGTCACCGCTGCGGCTCGAACACCCGGCACGGCTGACACGCGCCGAAGCGCCTCGGCGACGTGTGCGCGCCGCACGACCTCATCCCGCCAGGCCGGCCCGAAGAACCGAACCTCCATCGTGACGACCCGATCCGGGTGAAAGCCGTCGGGGAGCGCGGTGAGGCGCCAGAGGCTCTTGATCAGGAGACCCGCGCCGACCAGCAGCACGATCGTCAGGGCGAACTCGAGCGCAACGAGCGTCGCCCTCGTACGCAGCCTGCCCCCAATCGGCAGCGCGCCGTACAGTGCTTGTTTCAACACGCCGCGCGCATCGTCTTTCCAGAGCGACCACACCGGAACCATTCCGAACACGAGTGCCGCAACGATCGCCGTCGCCGCGGCGAATGCGAGCGCGCGGCCGTCGAGCGTGGTCTCCAGCAGCCGCGGGACCCCGTACGGCAGGATGCTTATGATGGTGGCCAGACTCCACCGCGCGACCACGAGGCCGGCGACGGCTCCAGCGACGGCGATGAGCGCGCTTTCGACGAAGAACTGGCGCGCCAGCCTCCAACGGCCCGCCCCGATCGATGCCCGGATCGCCACCTCGCCGCGCCGGGCCGACGCGCGCCCGAGAAACAGATGGGCGACGTTCGCACAAGCAATCAGAAAGACAAAGCCGGCTGCGGCAAGAAGAACGATGAGCGGACGCGTCGCATTACCAACGATCCTCTCCTTCAGCGGCATCATCCTCAGGGTCGGCGGCAGAGGCATCGGGTTGGCAGCCTTCGTGCGGCTTCGAATCGCCTCGAGGTCCGCTTGAGCGTGTTGGACGGATACGTCTGGTTTCAGCTTGCCGATGACATTGATCGACCGCGTGATGGTGATACCGTCCGGCGTCGTGGTGGGCGGCGGCACTATGAAGGTGCGATACGCGTCGATGGCCTTTTCCGGAAGACCGTTCGAGGCAATCGGTTTCGTCAGCTGCGGCCGAAAGTCAGGCGGCAGCACGCCGGCGACCGTGACCTGACGGGCGTTGATCCGGACCGCACGTCCCACGACCCCGGGATCGGCGTGAAATGCCGTGACGAAGAGCGGGTACGAGAGAAGCACGGCATCTTCACCGCCGAGCGGCAGACGGCCCAGCATGGGCCTGGCACCCGAGACGGCCCAGAAGTCCTCGGATACCCCGGCGACTCGCGACTGCACAACGTTGTCAGCGGTGTAGATGGCAGCGTAGTTCTCGAAGTCGAACGCGACGAGGCCGTCGAACGACGTCGCCTGTTCCTTCCAGGCGAGAAAGTCGACGGCGTTGACCATCTCCTGGTCGCGATCGATCGTGGTGACCCATAGGACGCGTTCAGGATCGGGATAGGACAAGGAGCGGACCAGGACCGCATCGATCACGCTGAAGACCGTGGTGTTGAGTCCAATGCCTGCGGCCAGTGTCATCAGTACGGTCGCCGTGAACACCGGCGCACGCCGCATCTGCCGAAGACCGTACCGCACATCGGCACCGAGGTCGTTGACCCATCCCGCGCCGCGAACCTCATGCGCCTGCTCCTTCCAGCGCTGCGGATCGCCGAAGTCCATGCGTGCGCGACGCGTGGCCTGTGCCGGCGACATGCCGGCGGCCACGAGCGCATCGGCGTGCGCGTCGAGATGCGCCCGCCATTCCGCCTCCATGTCGGCTTCGAGTCGTTTCCGGCGAAAAAGCGCGGACAGAAAGGAGCGCAGACGCGGGAGCGGGCTCATACGTCCTCCGGCGCTGCGGCCAGCACCAGGCCGATCGCTTCCGAAAAGCGCTTCCAATAGGCCGCTTCGTCGCGAAGCCGGCGACGGCCGGCTGCGGTCAAGCGGTAGAACTTTGCCTTCCGCTTGTTTTCGGACTCGCCCCAATCCGACGCGATCAGGCCTTGATGCTCGAGGCGATAGAGTGCGGGATATAGAGAGCCCTGCTGAATCTGCAGCGTCTCGCGCGAGATCTGCTGGATGCGCAGGAGGATGCCGTAGCCATGCTCAGGCCGCAGGGAGACGGACTTGAGAATCAGCAGGTCCAGTGTCCCCTGCAACAGTTCCGTTGTGGTAGCCATAGGCTGGCTCTCCTAGAACGTCATAGAGAGTATGCCTTGCTCTCCTAGGATGTCAAGGAGTGCCATCGCCTCACCCGAGCGCTCGAGAGCGGCGTGCGCACCTCGGATCAGCGGGCGAACCGGGACGCGAGCGACCTGTGAGCAGCGTGATCCCACTCACTAAATCGGGCCCGGAGGCGCTCGGCTCGCCGTCGCCGCTGATTCGCCATCGCCGACCGAAGTAGCTGGTTATCGACACGATTCCTCACGGTCGCACGGATCACATGAGGCGACGGCGTGACCGTAAGCTCCAGCGCCGGAGGGCTCGATTTACCACGCTGCGAACCGGGAGCCGCGGCACCGGTCGCCCGCTGATCCTTATGCGAGGGAAGCCTTATGATGTTGCGCATGAAACGAGGCGCGATCTTAGGAATAGTACTTGGTGCGCTCGTGGTGCACATCGTCAGCGCGCAGAAACAGGACGGCACTCGCAACGCGGCTACAGACTGGCCGACCTACAACCGCGACCTCGCTGGAACGCGCTACTCGTCTCTGACGCAGATCAACACGAAGAACGTCTCGACGCTGGTGCAGGCGTGGTCGTATCGACTGCGTCCTGAGCCGGGCAAGTCTGTCCCCGCCATCGACAAGCCCGCCAGTTCATTCGAAGTGTTTCAAGAAGTGACGCCGATCGTCGTGAACGGCGTGATGTACCTGCCCTCGGGCCATCGCGTCGTGGCGCTCGAGCCGGAGACCGGGAAAGAGATCTGGCGTTACGAGTTGCCCGAAGGACTCGCCTCGTTCCGAGGCGTCGCCTACTGGCCTGGAGATGGAAACCTGCGCCCGCGAATTTTCTTCACGAGCCTGAGAAAACTGATCGCACTCCGTGCTGACACGGGCACGCTCGACAGAACGTTCGGTGATGGCGGTGAGCTCGACCTCGAGATTCCCTACAGCGGAGTCCCCGTGCTCTACCGGAACGTGATCCTCATGGGATCGAATTTCTTCGGGCCCGGTGAACGACACATCGGGCCGCATCTGACGACGAGCAGGGGCGAGAAGGGTGATGTGCACGCGTACGACGCGCGCACCGGAAAGAAGGTGTGGGACTTCCACACCATTCCCCTCCCTGGCGAAGCCGGCAACAACACGTGGCTCAACGACAGTTGGAAGAATCGGACCGGCAATAACGTCTGGTCGTTCACGCTCACCGTCGACGAGCAGCGCGGGATCGTCTACATGCCGGTCAGCGGTCCCGGCATGAACTACTACGGCGGCGATCGGCCCGGCGACAACCTGTTCAGCAACTCGACGATCGCTCTCGACGTGCTGACGGGCAAACTGAAGTGGCACTTTCAGAACATCCGCCACGAGATCTGGGATTACAACCTTCCGCCGGCGCCGGGCCTGATCGACATCCGCAAGGATGGCAAGACCATTCCTGCGCTCGCGCAAGTCGGCAAGTCCGGCTTCATGTTCATCCTCAACCGCGAGAACGGTGCGCCGATTCACGGTGTCGATGAACGTCCGCAGGCAAAGGCAGACGTGCCGGGCGAGTGGTATCCGGCAACGCAGCCGATCCCGAAGAAGCCGGGACCACTCGCGAGAGTGAGCATGACGCGGAACGATCTCGTGACGGCTGAAGACACGACGCTTGCACACGCCGAGGCATGCCGCGCATTGTGGGACAAGATGCAGTTCCGCAACGACGGCCCGTACACCCCGTGGAACTATCGGCCCAATGGCGGTCCGCCGTCGCTGGCCTTTCCCGGTATGACCGGCGGCGTGAACTGGGGCGGCACCGCCACCGATCCGGAGCTCGGATACATCTTCGTGAACTCGAAGGACGAGCCCTCGTCTGGCTGGATCGCTCCGAATCCGCGGTACAACGACAAGACGAAGGACACGGAGTTTCCGTATGTGCATCAGAGCGGCGGCACGCTCAGCGCCGAAGCACGTGATGCAGACGGTCGATCGCTCGGTAACCTCCCCTGTTTCCGTCCGCCATGGGCGAGCCTGATGGCCGTAAACGCCGCGACCGGTGAGTTCGCGTGGCGCGTGCCGCTCGGCGTGAACGACAACATGCCCGAAGGCAAGAAGAACGTCGGCTCGCCGGGTTATGGCGGACCGATCGTGACAGCTGGCGGGCTCGTGTTCATCGGCGCGACGCGCGACCATGGCTTCCGCGCCTTCGATTCAAGGACCGGCAAGGAACTGTGGTCCACTCGCTTCGACTACAACGTCACCGCGATTCCGATCACTTACATGGGCAAGAACGGCAAGCAGTACGTCGCTGTCGTGGCCGCGACGCAGGGACAGGGCAACAACGAGTCGCTGCACGTGTTCGCGCTTCCCTAGCGCGATTTCGATTCCGCGTGGAGCGCAGGCTTGAGCCTGCGCGGTAACGTCGACGCGGGGCTGCCGCCTTCGCACTTCGTGCATCGGCGAGCCTCGTCGTAGCTATAGCGGCGGCGGGATACCCCGGCTTTACGTCGTATTGAAAAATGCTCTAGCAGGGTGCTGAAAAACAGCGGTTCACCGCTTGATTCCGTTGCTCGTTGATGTCGCTGCTGTGATGACGTTGACTCATGTCCATCGGTCGCCTCGATCGTTACGCCGGGTGCGCGGCGAGATTGCGCCAGCGCACCAGGTTGTACGCGGCCGCACCGAAGCGAAACAGCCAATCGACGAGCCGCCCGCCGCGGTGGCGCAGCTTCCGAAAGAGCGCGACGGTTTTCAGCCAGCCGAACGCCTGCTCCACGAGCTTCCGCTTGCGATGACTCAGACGATAGCCCGCATGTCGCGTCGTGCGGGCATCGATCGCACTGCCGCCGTAGCCGAATTCGTTCTGAGCGACATGTGGGGTGATGCGCATCCGACGCACGGCCGCGACCCACGCGCGCGTATCGTACGCTTTGTCACCGGCCACCGTCAGACGACGCGTCGTCAACGGCAGCTCGCCGAGCATCGCGATTGCGGCGTCGCGTTCGGCGGTCCCACTCGCCTCGGTGACCGCCGTATCAATGATGAATCCATGGCGATTCTCGGTCAGCAGGTGACCGAGATAGCCCAGCTTCGCCTCGCGGCCTACCGCTTTCTTGTACAGGCGCGCGTCCGGATCGGTGGTCGATTGATGCGTATCGTTCCGACGGACCTGCCCATGGAAATTGACGGTCGGATTCTTTGGATCATCGGGTGGGGTGCGCGGCGTGTCCTTCGGTTTGAAACTCTTGTGACTCGCCCACGCCTCGAGCAGCGTGCCGTCGACGGTAAAGTGCTCGTCCGAGAGCAGGTCCTCCTGCTTGATCGCGGCGAGCACCTCGGCGAAGAACGCCTCCGCGATATCGCCCGCGAGCAACCGGTCGCGATTCTTCGTGAACGTCGTCGCATCCCAGACCGGGTCGTCCATGCTCAATCCGACAAACCACCGATACAGCACGCTGTAATCGAGTTCCTCCATCAAGAGGCGTTCGCTGCGGATGCTGTAGAGCAGCTGCAGCAGCAACGCCCGCAGCAGCTTTTCGGGAGCAATCGACGGCCGGCCCGTCGTCGAGTACAGGCGATCAAAGCGCGGCGACAAACGCGCCAATGCCGCATCAGTCATACCGCGAATTGGTCGCAGTGGATGGTCCGCCCGCACGCGGGCTTCCGGCGTCACGTAGCTGAAGATCGAGTCATTGCGTGGATCATCGCCTCGCATCGGCACGCTCCCTCCCAGATCGTCGGGAGCATGGTAGTACGCGGGGATCAACATGTCGATCCCTTCAAATTCACTTTTTCAGCACCCTGCTAGAGTGAAATCACCCTATGCCGTCAGTTGCTGAAAACACAGGCCAAATTTCGTGGCTGGGTGTTCGGGACGATTTCCGCAACTGGTTAGCCCTGGGCTTGCAGCCCGCGAAAGGCCATGAAAATCAGGTTGCCGGTCAGAATGGCACCGGCGGGAGCGGCGAGATCGAATCGAGCCAG
>Ga0209382_10001281_pt1 | contig 39908 bp, 34 predicted proteins | sample SoiMetdeltSBSDD5_FD_187599 | JGI IMG/M metagenome (GOLD analysis project Ga0209382, IMG submission 187599) | Bulk soil microbial communities from a Populus tree surrounding site in Tennessee, USA - Soil MetaG P. deltoides SBSDD5 (SPAdes) (version 2) | ecosystem: Environmental > Terrestrial >... | reverse complement strand
CACGGCCACCGACGGTTCACGGATGCCGCGCAGCTGGGTCGTCGCTTCGAGGTGCCACTGGCCGGGATCGATATCCATTCAGTCGGTCTCCAGGTGCTGCGCGAGCCGTGTCAGCACCATTTCGCGCCCGAGAAGCTCGAGCACGGCGTCGATGGAGGGCGTCTGCGTGCGCCCGGTGACGATGTGGCGCAGCGGCATCGCCACCTGCGGCATCTTGAGGCCGCTCGACTTCGCCACGTCCTTGATCGTGTCGTTGATCGCGGCGCGCTCCCACGGCACCGCCGCGAGGCGCGCTTTTAGCGTGCGCAGCGCCTTGAGCGCGTCGGCGCCAAACTCGCTTGGCGGCACCTTGAGCTCATACACATAGAAGAGCATCGCCTCGTCGGCGAGCTGCGCGATCGAGTTCGTCCGGTCCTTGACGAGGCGGATCACGCGCTCGAGGTCAGGCCCGCCGCCGGGCTGCACGCCGCGCGCGCGCAGCTCCGGCTCGACCAGCGCCGCAAGCCGCGCGTCGGGGGCGTTCTTGATGTACTGCTGGTTCAGCCAGGCGAGCTTCTCGGGGTTGAACTGCGCGGCGGAGCGGCTCACGTGCTCCAGATCGAACCACTCGATGAACTGCCGGGATGAAAAGATTTCCTCGTCGCCGTGCGACCAGCCGAGCCGCGCGAGGTAGTTTGCGAGCGCTTCCGGCAGATAGCCCTCGTCGCGATACTGGAGCACGCTCACCGCGCCGTGCCGTTTGGAGAGGCGCTCGCCGTCGGCGCCAAGAATCATGGGGACATGCGCGAAGTGCGGCAGGCTTGCTTTCAGCGCCTCGAAGATGTGGATTTGGCGAGGGGTGTTGTTGACGTGGTCGTCGCCGCGAATGACATGCGTGATGTCCATGTCGATGTCATCGACCACCACGCCGAAGTTGTAGGTCGGCACGCCGTCCGCGCGCAAGAGAACCAGATCGTCGAGCTCGGCGTTGGGAAAGCTCACCACGCCCTTCACGAGATCCTTCCAACCGACCTCGCCGGTTTCCGGGGTGCGAAAGCGCACCACCGGCTTCACGTCCTCGGGGATCTTGCGGCCTCTCGCGCGCTCGGGGCGCCAGCGGCCGTCATAGCGCGGCTTTTCGCCTCGTTGCAGCTGCTCGCGCCGCAGTTGCTCGAGATCCTCGCGCGACATGTAGTCGTAATAGGCGTGGCCCGAAGCGATGAGCTGCTCGGCGACTTCCTTGTAGCGCGCAAGGCGCTGCATCTGGAAGAACGGCCCCTCGTCCCATTCGATGCCGAGCCATTGCAAGCCGTGCAGGATCGCGTCGACCGACTCTTTCGTCGAGCGCTCGAGGTCGGTGTCCTCGATGCGCAGCACGAAGGCGCCGCCGTGGCGGCGCGCGTACGCCCAGGAGAAGAGCGCGGTGCGCGCCCCGCCGACGTGCAGGTAGCCGGTGGGACTCGGCGCGAACCGGGTACGGACCTTCAGTCGGTGCCGCCCTCGACCGCGAGGCGCTGCGCGCGCCAGCGCAGCATGCCGCCGGAAAGATTCGCGACCTTGTCGAAACCCGCCTTTCCGAGCATGAGAGTGGCGTGCGCCGAGCGGGCTCCGGAACGGCAGACCACCACGACGGGCTGGGCCTTCTTTAGCTCCGAAGCGCCTTCGTTCAGCTTGCCGAGCGGCACCAGCTTCGCCCCGGGCACGTGGCCGAGCGGGCCGTTGTATTCCTCGGGCTCGCGCACATCGACGATCTGCACGTCTTTCAGGTGCTCCTCGAGCCAGTGCGGCTGCACCTCCCAGATGCCGGCAAATGTGTAGGTGAGCGGTGCCCAGTCGGGGTCGAGCGAAGTGGTGGTCTGCGGCTTTCCGCACTTCAGGTTCGCCGGAACCGCGACGTCCATCTGCTTGGGGTGCGGCAGCCCGAGGTTCGTCATGTAGCCGACGAAATCGCCTTCGCCGATCGATTCGGCGAGGCGCGGGTTGTAGAGCTTCTCCTCGCCTACGCTCGTCACCGTAAGGCCGCGGTAGTCGTGGCCGGGGTAGATCAGGCAGCGGTCGGGCAGCGAGAAGATCTGCTCGCGCACGCTGCGATAGAGCCGGCGCGCATCGCCACCCTGGAAGTCGGTGCGGCCGCAGCCGCGGATGAAGAGCGCGTCGCCGGTGAAGGCCATCGAGCGGTCGTCGAGCACGTAGGTCGTGCAGCCGCTGGTGTGCCCGGGTGTCGCGCGCGCCTCGAGGTAGCGCTTGCCGAATGCGAGGCGCTCGCCCGGTTCGAGATAACGGTCCGCGCCTTCGGCGTTGGAGGAGCGAGAAAGCGCGATGCGGCTGCCAAGCTTCTCGCGCAGCAACCAGGCACCCGTCACGTGGTCGGCGTGCACGTGTGTCTCGATGGTCCACGCGAGCTTGAGGCCGAGCTCGTCGATGAGCGCCGCGTCGCGCCGCGCCTGCTCGAACACGGGGTCGATCAACACCGCCTCGCGCGAGGCCGGATCGGCGAGGAGATAGGTGTACGTCGAAGATTGGGGATCGAAGAGCTGCCGAAAGATCATCAGGCCTTTGCTAGAATTCTTCCCGTCGCCGGATCGGGTGCTTAGCTCAGCGGTAGAGCACTTCCTTCACACGGAAGGGGCCAGAGGTTCGAACCCTCTAGCACCCACCAGAATCGTCCAGTAACCGGCACGGCTCTCGAAGAATACCAAATCAACCAGTGCTCGCGCCGCTCACGAAGGCCTGCAGCGCGTCAGGGTCGACCGGCTTGGTGAGGTGCTGGTCGAATCCCGATTCCCGCGAGCGGCGCCGATCCTCTTCCTGACCGTATCCCGTGACGGCGACGATGCGCAGGCTACGTCCATCCATGGAGCGCAATCGGCTGGCGACCTCGTAGCCGTCCATTCCCGGCAGGCCGATGTCGAGCACGACGACGTCAGGCGTGTAGTCGCGCACGGCGGCGAGCGCCGAGTGACCGTCATACTCGCAGCGCACATCGTGCCCGAAAAGGCGCAGGATCTTGGCGATGCTCTCGGCCGCATCGACGTTGTCGTCCACGACGAGGACGCGGTGCGCGCGGCCGCCGCCCGGGATAGCGACCGCGGCGCCGGGCGCCGCGGGGCGCCGAGCGAGCGCGGGCAGGCGGATGCGGAATTCGCTGCCGCGACCCTCCCCTTCGCTCAGCACGGAGACTGTGCCTTCGTGCATCTCGACGAGCCGCTTCACGAGCGTAAGGCCGATGCCCAGGCCGCCCTGCGAGCGCGCGAGGGCGTGCTCGCCTTGCACGAAGAGCTCGAATATGCGCGGGAGAAGCGACGCCGGTATGCCGACCCCGTGATCCTTGACACGCACCACGGCTTCGTCGCCTTCGCGCGTCACCGCGAGCTCGATCGGCGCGCTGGACCTGGAGTACTTCGCCGCGTTGGTGAGCAGATTGGCGATCACCTGCGCGAGCCGCACCAGGTCGCCGGTGACCAGCACCGGCTCCTCGGGGACGGAGATGTGGAGCGCGTGGCCGTGGGCGTCGATCACCGGCTTCGCGGTCTCTGCCGCGCGCTGCACGGCGTGCACGAGGTCGACCTCTTCCTTGCGCAGATCAATCTTGCCGCGAATGATGCGCGAGACGTCGAGCAGATCGTCGACAAGGCGGACGAGCTGCTGGAGCTGGCGCTCCATCATGCCGTGGACTTCCGACAGCTCGCCATTGCCTTGGCTCGTGTTCTTCAGCAGGTAGAGGGCGTTGCGCATCGGCGCGAGCGGATTGCGCAGCTCGTGCGACAGCATGGCGAGGAACTCGTTCTTCTGCCGGTCGGCGTCTGCCAGGTCGCGCAGCCGCTGCTGAAGCTCTTCCTGCAGGCGCTTGCGCTCGGTGATGTCGCGCACGATGCCCGTGAAGAAGCGCCGCGTGCCGATGTGGAATTCGCTCACTGCAAGCTCCATCGGGAAAGTCGATCCGTCCTGGCGCCTGCCCGTCACCTCTCGGCCGATGCCGATGATCTTGGCGTGACCGCTGCCGACGTAATTCGCGATGTAGCCGTCGTGCTCCGAGTGGTACGGCTCGGGCATCAACAGCTTGACGTTGCGGCCCATGACGTCGGCGCGTTTGTAGCCGAAGATCTTCTCGGCCGCCGGATTGAAGGACTCAATCTTGCCGCGCTCGTCGATGGTGATGATGCCGTCCACTACGTGGTTCACAACCGAGCGCATGCGCTCTTCGGCGTCGCGCAGCTCGGCCTCGGCCTGCTTGCGCTGCGTGATGTCGCGCACGATGCCGGTGAAATAGCGATGGCCGTCGAAGCGGAACTCGCTGATCGCGAGCTCCATCGGGAAGTCGGTGCCGTCCTTGCGCCGGCCGATCACCTCGCGCCCGATGCCGATGATCTTCGCGCGGCCGGTGTTGAGGTAATTGGCGATGTAGCCGTCGTGCTCCGAGTGGTACGGCTCGGGCATCAGCATCTTCACGTTCTTCCCGACGACCTCGCTGCTCTGGTAGCCGAAGATGCGCTCGGCGGCCGGGTTGAACGTCGCAATGGTCCCCCGGGCGTCGATGGTAATGATGCCGTCGACCACATGGTCGACGACCGAGCGCATCCGCTCTTCGGACGGCGAGGTCGGCGCGCTGTGGAAACGCTCCAACGCCAAAGAATCGGGCTCTGACCCCGATTATTTAAGTCGGTAAGCGCTGCGGATCGTTCCACAGCGGCGCGCAGCGGTGCGCTTCCTCGAACTCGCGCAGGAGCTCGCTGTGGCGCTGGTCCGGGTCGTCGGCCACTTCCCAGCTGCAGCGCAAGGGCGCGCTGCTCGACCAGCGGCGCGCCTGGAACTGTTCGGCAAGCGCCTTGCGGATCGTCGCCGCGCCGGCGGAGGCCTTGCCGAGGTAGATCACTCCACCGTTCTGCCACAACGCGAACACACCGAGCGTATCGGGCGCCGCGTCGATCAGCGGTTGCGTGAACGGCAGGCTCTGGAATCGGTTGGACATGTTTCCCCCTCTGCGAGGGGAAATGTTACGCCCGTTTTGCCCCGTTGCAGCGCGGCAATCGCTTGTGCTGGCGTTCGAATTCGCGCAGCAGATCGGCCTCGCGCGGGGGCGGGTTCGCGGAGATCTCCCATCCATAGTGCGTGGCGCCCGCGGTGCAGGCGTTCTGCCGCGAGAGATGCTCCTTCAGGCACGACTGAATGGTGACGCTTTCGCCGCGGGCGTGGCCGTAGTAGATGAGTTCGTCGTTTTCCCACAGTGCATAAACGCCCGGATCGTTGGGCGCACCGGACACCATGACGGCAGTGAGTGCGTAGCGGGGACTGGCGATCGGCATCTTTTTCCCGCAAACGAGCTTACATGAAGGCTGACCGACTCTCTGTCGGGCGTTTCCCTAGTAGCGCGTTCGCCAACAACGTCGCCGTCGCGCCACACTGCAGCGGGTATGCGCGTTGCTGGACGCTCCGCATGCCGATCAAACCCAACGGAGCCTTGTGTGCGATCAAGGAACAGATCGTCGAAGACCTGGTGAGCGGATTGATTCTGCAGTTCGAATGCCAGAACGGCCGCACGCGCCTTGTCATCGCGGGCAGCGCGCTGCCGTTCGGCAACCGCGAAATCATTTTCGACAGCGAGGGACGCGAAGCGGCCGCGGGCACGCTGGTCGGCGAGTTCCGCCGGCCCTCTTGGCTGCGCAAGGTGCCTTAGCTCAAGATCTGCCGCAACCACTCGCGCGCGTCGGAGCCCTGGCCCGACGGCAGGTTCATGCAGCGGTCGCGCATGTTGCGCAGCACCTGCTCGATCATTCCGCCGCGGTGCTCCGGCGCGAGCGTATCAAGCGCGCGCGCGAAGGCGTGCGCGAAGTGCGTTTTGTCGACCACGCCCTGCTCGTGCAGCGTCTCGATCATGACGATGTTCGCCGCGGCGAGGCCGGCCAGCGTCTCGAGCAGCGAATCGAACTCCCGCTTCACGCCGGCGTCGGCTGCAGCGCGCGCCAGAGCGTGGCGAGCAGCACATCCACGTTGACCGGCTTGGCGATGTAGTCGCTCGCGCCGGCCTCGAGGCATTTCTCGCGGTCACCCATCATCGCCTTCGCGGTCACGCAGATGATCGGGATCTGCCGGTAACCGTCGAGGCTGCGCACGATGCGCATGGTGTCGAGGCCGTCGAGGCCCGGCATCATGACGTCCATCAGCACAAGATCAATGCCGCGCTCGCGCTTGAGAGTCTCGATGCCTTCCTTGCCGCTCTCGGCGTGCAGCACGCGCATACCGTGCATCTCGAGCGCGCTCGTCATCGCGAATACGTTGCGGATGTCGTCGTCGACGACCAGCACGCGGCGGCCGGTGAGCGCTTCGCTCGCCTGCGGCGCCAGCACTTCCGCCTGCTCGTCGGCGACCGGCGGAGGCTGCTGCTCGATGCTGACGCGTTCGGCTTCCTCGGCCGGTTCACCCGGGCGCTGATAGTCGAGCGGCAGGTAGAGCGTGAAGGTGCTGCCCTCGCCCGGCACGCTCGCCACGCGAATCTCGCCGCCGAGCAGGCGTGCAAGCTCGCGGCTGATGGAAAGGCCGAGCCCGGTGCCGCCGTATTCGCGGCTCGTCGAGCCGTCGGCCTGCTGGAACGCCTCGAAAATGAGGCGCTGCTTGTTGAGCGGAATGCCGATCCCCGTGTCGACAACCGAGAACGCTACGGCCGGCTTGGCGCGATCGAGCATAGGATGTCCGAGGCTCCAGCCCGAGGTCGCCGGCTCCATGCGCAGCCTGACCTCGCCCTTGGCGGTGAACTTGAACGCGTTCGAGAGCAGGTTGGTGAGAATCTGCTGCAGGCGCTTGCCGTCGGTCTGCAGCGAGGCGGGCAGCTCCGGGCTCACCGTAATGTTGAATTCCAGCCCCTTGTCGGTCGCCATCTGGCGGAAAGTGCGCTCCACCGAATCGGTCACCTCGTCGAAGCGCTCGGCAGCGATGTTCAGCGTCACCGTGCCCGACTCGATCTTGGCGAGGTCGAGGATGTCGTTGATGAGCGCGAGCAGCTCGGCGCCCGACGAATGGATCGTGCGCGCGAACTCGACCTGCTTCGGCGTGAGGTTGCCGCCCACGTTGTCGGCGAGGAGCCGCGCGAGGATGAGAAGCGAGTTGAGCGGCGTGCGCAGCTCGTGCGACATGTTGGCGAGGAACTCCGACTTGTAGCGCGAGGAAAGCGAGAGCTGCTCCGCCTTCTCCTCGAGCGCCGAGCGCGCCTGCTCGATTTCCTGGTTCTTGAACTCGACCTGCGCCATCTGGTCGGAGAGCTGCCGCGCTTTTTCCTGGAGCTGCTCGTTGGCGGAGCGAAGCTCGTCCTGCTTCGCCTTGAGGAGCGCCTCGGATTTCTGCAGGTTGACCGCCTGCTGCTCGAGGCGATCATTCGTCTTCTTCAGCTCTTCCTGCTGGCTCTGCAGCTCGGCGGTGAGGGACTGCGACTGGTGCAGCAGGTATTCGGTCTGCATGTTCGCCGCGATGGTATGCAGCACCACGCCGATCGACTCGGTGAGCTGATCGAGGAAGGTCTGGTGGATCTCGCTGAACTTTGCGAATGAGGCGAGCTCGATCACCGCTTTCACCTGCCCTTCGAACAGCACCGGCAGGATGATGATGGACACCGGCGCCCCGGCGCCGAGCGACGAGCCGATGCGGATGTAGTCCGCCGGCGCCTGCGAAAGCACGATGCGCTTTTTCTCGAACGCGCACTGGCCGACCAGGCCCTCGCCGAAGGCGATCTTGCGCGGCAGGCTCTTGCCCTGGCGCTGCGCGTAGCCGGCGAGGAGCTCGAGCTGCGAATCGCCGCTGCGGTGATCCGCAACGTAGAACGCGGCCTGCTGCGCGTTAACGAGAGGGGTTAGCTCGCTCAAGATCAATCGCGAAACGGTGACCAGGTCTCTGTGACCCTGCAGCATGCGCGTGAACCGCGCGAGGTGGGTCTTCAGCCAGTCCTGCTCGGTGTTCTTGCGCGTGGTCTCGCGCAGATTGCGAATCATCTCGTTGATGTTGTCCTTGAGCGAGGCCACCTCGCCCGAGGCTTCCACCGTGATCGAACGCGTCAGGTCGCCCTTGGTCACCGCGGTTGCTACCTCCGCGATCGCGCGCACCTGGCTGGTAAGATTCGCGGCCAGCCGGTTTACGTTTTCCGTAAGATCGCGCCACAGGCCGGCGGCGCCCGGCACGCGCGCCTGCCCGCCGAGCTTGCCTTCGCTTCCGACCTCGCGCGCCACGTTCGTCACCTGGTCGGCGAACGTGGCGAGCGTGTCGATCATGCCGTTGATGATGTCGGCGAGCGCCGCGACTTCGCCCTTCGCCTCGACCGTGAGCTTGCGGTTGAGATCGCCGTGGGCAACCGCGGTCACTACGCTTGCCACGCTTCGCACCTGGCTCGTCAGGTTGGCGGCCATCGAGTTCACGTTGTCGGTGAGGTCCTTCCACACGCCGCCGACGCCGCGTACCTGCGCCTGCCCGCCGAGCTTGCCTTCCGCGCCCACCTCGCGGGCCACGCGCGACACTTCGGACGCGAACGCGTTCAGCTGGTCCACCATGGTGTTCACGGTGTTCTTGAGCTCGAGGATCTCGCCCTTCACGTCCACGGTGACCTTCCTCGAAAGGTCGCCGCGCGCGACCGCGGTCGTAACCTCGGCGATGTTGCGCACCTGGCCGGTGAGGTTCGCCGCCATCGAGTTCACGTTGTCGGTGAGGTCCTTCCAGACGCCCGCCACGCCGACGACCTGCGCCTGGCCGCCGAGCTTGCCCTCCGTGCCGACTTCGCGCGCGACGCGCGACACCTCGGAGGCGAACGCGTTCAGCTGGTCCACCATCGTGTTGAACGTGCTTTTCAGGTCGAGGATCTCGCCACGCACGTCCACCGTGATCTTCTTGGAGAGATCGCCCTTGGCGACCGCGGTGGTCACTTCGGCGATGTTGCGCACCTGGCCGGTGAGGTTCGCGGCCATCGAATTGACGTTGTCGGTCAGGTCCTTCCAGACGCCGGCGACGCCGGTCACCTGCGCTTGCCCGCCGAGCTTGCCCTCGGTGCCCACCTCGCGCGCCACGCGCGACACTTCGGAGGCGACGCCGTTCAGCTGATCCACCATCGTGTTGAACGTGTTTTTGAGCGCAAGGATCTCGCCGCGCACGTCGACGGTGATCTTCTTGGAAAGATCGCCGCGCGCGACCGCGGTGGTCACTTCCGCGATGTTCCGCACCTGGCCGGTCAGGTTCGCGGCCATCGAGTTCACGTTGTCGGTGAGGTCCTTCCACACGCCGCCCACACCGCGCACCTGCGCCTGGCCGCCGAGCTTTCCTTCCGTGCCGACCTCGCGCGCCACGCGCGATACCTCGGAGGCGAACGCGTTCAGCTGGTCGACCATCGTGTTGATGGTGCTTTTCAGCTCGAGAATTTCGCCCCTCACGTCGACCGTGATCTTCTTCGAGAGGTCGCCCTTCGCCACCGCGGTGGTGACGTCGGCGATGTTGCGCACCTGACCAGTGAGGTTCGCGGCCATCGAGTTCACGTTGTCAGTCAGGTCCTTCCAGACCCCCGCGACGCCGATGACCTGTGCCTGGCCGCCAAGCTTGCCCTCGGTGCCCACCTCGCGCGCCACGCGTGACACTTCGCCCGCGAAGGCGTTCAGCTGGTCCACCATCGTGTTGAACGTCGATTTGAGTTCGAGGATCTCGCCCTTCACGTCGACTGTGATTTTCTTGGAAAGATCGCCCTTGGCGACCGCGGTGGTCACTTCGGCGATGTTGCGCACCTGGCCGGTGAGGTTCGCGGCCATCGAGTTCACGTTGTCGGTGAGGTCCTTCCATACGCCGGCGACGCCGGCAACCTGCGCCTGCCCGCCGAGCTTTCCTTCGGTGCCGACCTCGCGCGCCACGCGCGACACTTCGCTGGCGAAGGCGTTCAGCTGGTCGACCATGGTGTTGAACGTGTTCTTGAGCTCGAGGACCTCGCCCTTCACGTCCACCGTGATCTTCTTCGAGAGATCGCCCTTCGCCACCGCGGTGGTGACCTCGGCGATATTGCGCACCTGGCCGGTAAGATTGGCGGCCATGGAGTTCACGTTGTCCGTGAGGTCCTTCCATACGCCGGCGACGCCTTTCACCTGCGCCTGGCCGCCGAGCTTGCCGTCGGTGCCGACCTCGCGCGCCACGCGCGATACTTCGCCCGCGAAGGCATTGAGTTGATCCACCATGGTGTTGATGGTGGATTTGAGCTCCAGCACCTCGCCCTTCACTTCCACCGTGATCTTCTTGGATAGGTCGCCCTTCGCCACCGCAGTGGTGACCTCGGCGATGTTGCGCACCTGGCCAGTGAGGTTCGCCGCGAGCTGATTCACGTTGTCGGTCAGGTCCTTCCAGACCCCGCCGACGCCGGCGACCTGCGCCTGCCCGCCGAGCTTCCCGTCGGTTCCCACTTCCTTCGCCACACGCGACACCTCGCCGGCGAAGGCGTTGAGCTGATCGACCATCGTGTTGATCGTGCTTTTCAGCTCGAGAATCTCGCCCTTCACATCCACCGTGATCTTCTTGGAAAGATCGCCCTTCGCCACCGCGGTGGTGACCTCGGCGATGTTGCGCACCTGGCCGGTGAGGTTCGCGGCCATGGAGTTCACGTTGTCGGTAAGGTCCTTCCATACGCCGCCCACGCCGCGCACCTGCGCCTGGCCGCCGAGCTTTCCTTCCGTGCCGACCTCGCGCGCTACGCGCGAGACCTCGGAGGCGAACGCGTTCAGCTGGTCCACCATCGTGTTCACGGTGTTCTTGAGCTCGAGGATCTCGCCCTTGACCTCGACGGTAATCTTCTTCGAGAGGTCGCCGCGCGCGACCGCGGTCGTGACATCGGCGATGTTGCGCACCTGGCCCGTGAGGTTCGCCGCCATGGAGTTCACGTTGTCCGTGAGGTCCTTCCACACGCCAGCCACGCCGGCAACCTGCGCCTGCCCGCCGAGCTTGCCTTCGGTACCCACCTCGCGCGCCACGCGCGAGACCTCGGAGGCGAACGCGTTGAGCTGTCCCACCATCGTGTTGACCACCGTGCCGAGGCGCAGCGCTTCGCCGCGCAGCGGACGCCCGTCGGCCTCGAGCACCATGGTGTGCGCGAGATCGCCCTTCGCCACCGAGCCGATCACGCGCGCGACCTCGGTCATCGGATAGGAGAGGTCGTTGATGAGCGTATTGATGGACTCGATGACCTCGAGCCACGCGCCACTCGCGCCGGGAACGCTCATGCGGCTCGCGGTCTGGCCTTCCTTGCCGACGAGGTCGGCGACGCGCGCGATCTCGGCCGCCTTGGCCTCCTCGAGCTCGACCACGTCGTTGAAGGTCTGGGCGATTTCGCCGTCGATGCCCGTGAGGTTGAGCGGCATGCGCGCCGAAAAGTCGCCGCGCTTGAACGAGCGCAGCGCCTTCAGGAGCTCACCGCGATCGAGCATCATCTGGAGTCCGGCCTGGATGGAGTCCATAGCGTTGTTCTAATGAGAGAAAACAGCCAAATCGTAGGGACGAACCCGGACACAGGCTATCGCGAAAGCCCCCGCCGTCGTGTAGTTGAGTTACTACAAAGCGAAAACCGGGGTCAGAGCCCGGTTTTTTCAATCCACCAGGTGGTGCGCGATCGCGTAGTGCATCAGCTCCGCGTTGGACTTCATGTTCATCTTGCGCAGGATGCGCGTGCGATGCGTGCTGACGGTGTTGGGCGATAGGAAAAGCTCGTCGGCGATCTGCCGCACCGTCTTGCCGGAAGCGATCATCCACATCACCTGGTACTCGCGGTCCGACAGGGTCTCGTGGAGCGGCTTGCCGCGGTTGTCCTCGAGCTCGAGCGCGAGCTTTTCGCCGAGCGTCGGCGTGACGTAGCGCCCGCCGCCGGCGACTTTGCGAATCGCGCTCACCAGCTCCTCGGGCGCCGATTCCTTCGTGAGGTAGCCCGCCGCTCCCGCCTTGAGCGCGCGCACCGCGTAGCGGTCCTCGGGGTACATGCTCAGCACGAGGACCGCGCGCCCGGGATAGCGCTGACGCAGCTCCTTGATGAGCTCCAGTCCGTTCTTGCCCGGCATGTTGTAGTCGAGCACCGCCACTTCCCAAGGCACGCGCCGCGAAAGCTCGACCACTTCCTGGCCGTTGCGCGCCTCGCCGACGACGGTGAGATCGGACTCCACGGCGAGCATCTGCCGCAACCCCTGCCGCACTACCGGATGGTCATCGGCGATGAGCACTTTCATTTGGCCTTCCTGCTAAGTGGGATGTTCACCGATACGCGCGTGCCGTGGCCCGGCGAGCCGGTGATCTTGACGTCGCCGCCGAAAAGGAGCGCGCGCTCCTGCATGCCGAGCAGGCCAAGGGACTTCTTGCCGGTGAGCTCGGTGTCCTGAATACCCACGCCGTTATCGACGACGTCCAGCAGCACCTCGCTGTCGCGCAACGCGAGCTCGATGTCGACGCGCGTCGCGCGCGCATGGCGGGCGACGTTGGTGAGGATCTCCTGGAAGATGCGGAACATCGTCGTGGAGATTTCGATGTCGAACTTGGTCTCCGCGGGAAGCTTGAGCCGGCAGCGGATGCCGGTGCGCTTCTGGAATTCCTTCGCCTGCCAGCCAACCGCGGCGACCAGGCCCATGTCGTCGAGCATCTCGGGACGAAGCCCCGTCGCGATCTTGCGCACGGTCTGCACACTCGAGTCGATGAGCGCGCACATCGAGTCGGTCTTGTCGATGAGCGGCTTGTCCTTCAGGCGCTTGGCGAGCCAGGTGACTTCCATCTTGAGCCCGGTCAGCACCTGGCCAAGCTCGTCGTGGATCTCGCGCGCGATGTGCGCCCGTTCCTCTTCCCGGATGCTGATCAGGTGAGCCGCCAGGCGCCGGAGCTTGTCTTCGGATTCGCGCAGCCGCTCGCTCTTCCGGAAAAGCTCTACGAACACGGCCACCTTGGATTTCAGCACCTCGGGGATGACCGGCTTCATCAGGTAATCCACCGCGCCGACCTCGTAGCCGCGGAACATCGACGTCATCTCGTCGGCCGCGGCGGTGAGAAAAATGATCGGCGTGGACTTCGAGCGCTCGCGCGAACGGATGAGGCGCGCAGTCTCGAAGCCATCGATCCCGGGCATGCGCACATCGAGCAGGAGCACCGCGAAATCGTTCTTGAGCGCGAGGCGCAGCGCCTCCTCGCCTGACTGCGCCACCATCAGGTTCTGGCCGAGGGTGGAGAGCAGCTCCTGTAGCGCGAACAGGCTCTTCGGCTCGTCGTCGACGAGCAGAATCTTCGCCTTTTCGACCTGCTCGCCCTCGGAGCGCTGCTCCGCGTGCAGGTCGTGAAATTGCGCTACGTCGTTCACCCGACGAGCTGGTGGCGAACTGCGTAGTGCACGAGTGCGGCGTTGCTGGTGAGGCCGAGCTTGCGCAGGATGCGCGTGCGATAGGTGCTCACCGTCGACGGGCTCAAGCCCATCTCCTTCGCGATCTCGCTGATCTGCTTGCCGGTGGCGAGGAGCCACATCACGCGGTATTCGCGATCCGAGAGCTTCTCGTGGAGCGCTTTCTGCGGATCGCTCGAGCACTCGGAAGCGAGAATTTCCGCGAGCGACGCGGACACGTACTTGCCGCCGTTCGCGACCTTGCGCACCGCGGTCGCGAGCTCCTGCGGCGCGCTGTCCTTGGTGATGTAGCCGGCCGCGCCGCCGCGCAGCACACGGCTGCCGTGCACATCCTCCGAATGCATCGACAGGATGAGTACCGGGCGGCCGGGAAACTCCTTCTTCATGTCGCCGAGGAGGTCCAGACCACTACGTCCGGGCATGGTGAAGTCGAAGATCGCCATGTCCCACTCCACCTTGCGCGCGAGTTCCAAAGCCTCGTCGCCGTTTGTCGCTTCCCCAACGACGGTTGCCGAGGGGTCGCCCGCGAGCATCTGCTTCAAGCCGTGTCGGACGATCGGGTGATCGTCTGCGATGAGTATCCGCATGAAATTTCTCCCTGCCTTAACGTGAGCGAAAAGTATATGCACACGCAATTCGCTTGACCACCGATGTCACGCCTAAATTTTTTCGACGTAGCAAGGAGTTGACACGCTTGTAGGTGCCGTCCCGACACCCATCGCGCAGTCGACCAGGCGCGCACGTGTAGCGCGCACTCTCTCCTCTGCCGAAATCCGTCGACACACCGAAAAGTCGGCGCACGGCGACATTTCTTTGCGTGCCGAAACAGTGACTTGAGGTTTTCACTGCGCGCAGCGTCGGGCGTCTGCTACACATTTGTCACACTTCGCCCTACGTCTTGTAGTTAAGCCGTTGATTAGCCTTGTAGTGCGTTCGGTGGCATGGGTTCTGCTCAAAGGCACCCCGAATAGTCCATTCCCAAGAAAGGGAGGGGTTGTCCATGAAGCTAAAGATGTCACCGACCGCGCTCGCGGTCGTTTCGCTTTGCGCGGCCATACCTTTGAACGCGCAATCCGCACCTACGGTTTCTTTCAGCGCGCCAGCCAACGGCGGCACCGTCTCCGGCACGCTTAGCGGCAGCGCGTGCCAGGTGAATAGCGGCTCGAGCCTCTATCGCGTGCGCTTCTCCGTCGATAGCACGACGCTCAACACCGATTACAGCTCGCCGTACAACTGCTCGCTCGATACGCGCACGCTTTCGAACGGCACGCACGTACTGAAAGCGACGGCATGGGATAGCGCCGGTGCGAGCGCCACGACGCAAGTTTCCATCAACGTGCAGAACGGCACGACAACCTCGGCGCCGAGCGTTTCGGGGTCGGCGCCGTCCATCTCTTTCCGCGCGCCGACCAACGGCGGCACCGTCTCCGGCACGCTTAGTGGCAGCGCGTGCCAGGTGAATAGCGGCTCGAGCCTCTATCGCGTGCGCTTCTCCGTCGATAGCACGACACTCAACAGCGATTACGACTCGCCGTACAACTGCTCGCTCGATACGCGCACGCTCTCGAACGGCACGCACACGCTGAAGGCAACTGCGTGGAATAGCGCAGGGGCGGCGAGCACCACGCAGATCTCGATCAATGTCCAGAACGGCACGACAAACACCAATACGGCGCCGACGCTAAGCCTCACCTCGCCGGCCGCGAACGCGACGATCTCCAGCACGAACGCAGGCTTCGCGGCCACTGCTTCGGATTCCGACGGCGTGGCCAAAGTGGAGATGTTCATCGGCACCAAGGTCGTCGCGTCGAAGACCACGGCGCCGTACAGCGGCACCATGAACCTGACCGGCATCGCGAACGGCAGCTATACGTTGACCGCGCGCGCGACCGACACGAAAGGTCTTAGCAGGGATGTGGCGCGCACCATCACCGTCCAAAACACTTCCGGCAGCACCAGCGGCAGCACCGGCGGCGGCACCAGCACGACCGGCGGCACGGGCACCAGCCTGCCGTCGACCAACGCACGCGCCGTGGCGACGTTCGAGTCGCTCGGCATGTACTGGAAGCCCGGCACCAATCCGGGCTCCGCGGGCTGCACCGTGCGCTATCGCAAGAAGTCCGAGTCCGCGTGGAAGCAAGGCCTGAACCTGTGGTACGACTCGCGCGACGCCGAGTGCCGCGGCAGCATCGTGCATCTGCAGCCGGGAACCGACTACGTGGTCGAGATGGGGCTTCCGGGGCAGCAGCCGAAGGCCGGCGTCAATACCAAGACCTGGTCGGAGAACTTCCCGATCGCGCAGACGATCAACGTCGGCAATCGCTCGACGCCGCTCGAGATTACCCAGGGCGGCACCGCCAATGGTTACATCCTGTACACCGGCGGCACCATCGACGTGGCGAACAGCCACGCCTACAACATCCGCATCGCGGCGCCTTACGTCATCGTGCGCGGCTTCACGCTGAAAAATGCGCGCCAGGACGGCATCCTGCTCGTAGAGGGCGCGAAGGACGTGGTGATCGAAGGAAACGACATCAGCAACTGGGGCCGCCCGCACCCGACCGGCAAGATCTCGAGCGACGGCTGGAAGATCGGCGAGAACGGCGACTCCGGTATCGCGGCGCGCTGCGGCTCGGGCTCCACGCCCTGGCTCGAGCGCACGATCATCCAGAGGAACAAGATTCACCATCCGCGCTATGGCTCGAACAGCTGGTCCGACGGTCACCCGTACGGCCCGAATGCGACGCTCTTCAAGAACTGCGGCGGCAACCACGTGTTCCGCTTCAACGAGGCGTACAGCTCGACCGGCCGATACTTCATGGACGTGTACGGCGGCGGCACCAACTTCTCGATGTTCGGCATGCCGACTTCCGACAGCGACATCTACGGGAACATCCTGATGCACGCCTGGGATGACGCGATCGAAGCCGAAGGCTCGAACATGAACGTGCGCATCTGGGGCAACTACATGGACCAGACCGCCACGGGCGTGGCCACCACCTCCACCAGCCGGGGTCCGGTGTACATCTTCCGCAACGTCCAGAACCGCAGCCGCAACAAGTCGATGAGCACGTTCGACGGCGACTCGCGCCTGTACACCTACAAGTCCGGCTCGGCGTCCGGCTATGAGGGCGGCCGCCGCTACGTGTTCCACAACACGTCGCTGCAGGCACCGCCGCCGGCCGGATCGAGCTACCCGCTCGGCGCGGGATCCAGCCTCGCCGGTCCGGGCAACGGGCAGATGCTGAAGGACACTGTGTCGCGCAACAACATCTTCCATATCTGGAAGAGCCACTGGAACGCGATCTACAACGTGGAGTCGGGCAACGACCTGGATTACGACATGACGAACGGCGGCATTCAGGCGTACTCCGGCGCCGAGCCGAACCGCGTGATCGGCACGCCGATCTACGCAGCGGGCCACGGCTGGCAAAGCGAAGCGGGCGGGAATTACCAGCTCGCGCCGAACAGCCCGGGATACGACAAAGGCGTCCGCATCCCGAACTTCAACGACGGCTTCACCGGCGCGGGCCCCGACATGGGCGCCCACGAAGCGGGCAAGCCGCCGATGCAGCTCGGCGTAGACGGCACGTCGCACTAAACGGAGGGACCATGTCCAAGTTCAAACAGATCGGATTCACGCTGCTCGAGCTGCTGGTCGTGATCGTGATCATCGGCCTGCTCGCCGGTTACGTCGCCCCACGCTATTTCTCGCAGGTCGGGAAGTCCGAAACCCAGGTGGCGCGGGCGCAGATCGATGCCCTCGAGAAGGCCCTCGACCAGTACCGGCTGGAACACCGTCGCTACCCGACCGCAGAGGAAGGGCTCGTGGCGGTCCAGCCGTACCTGAAGAAGACGTTGCCGAACGACCCGTGGGGCCGTGCGTACGTTTACCGCGTACCCGGCCACGCCGGGGAATACGACGTCTTCTCCTACGGGCGCGACGGCAAGGCGGGCGGTACCGGCGAGGACGCCGACGTCGGCGTCGCGGGACCCGAAGTCTCGCTGAACAAGTAAGAAACCCGCCATGCGGTTCAACGTTCTCGCGGTCGACCCGCGGCAGCAGGTGGTCGCGCTCACCCTGGAGGCGGCAAGCGAAACGCTCGCCGCCGACCAGGTGCGCGTCCGCGGTCTGCATCTGATCTCGTTGGAGTGCAAGAGCATTCGCCTTGCGTTGCCCCAGCGCAAGAGCAAGTTCCCGACCACGCTCTTCTCGATGGAGCTGCTGTCGCTCCTCGAGGCGGGTCTGAATCTCGTGGAAGCGCTGCAGACCCTCGCCGAGAAGGAACCTTCCGAGGTGCTCGCGGCGATCATCGCCGCCATCCATCGCGGTGAGCCGTTTTCGCAGGCGGTGGGCGCGCTGCCGCAGCATTTCTCGCCGCTCTATGTGGCGACGATCAAGGCGGCGGAGCGCACCGGCAACGTCGCCGAGGCGCTCGGACGCTACATCGCCTATCAGGAAGAGCTCGAGCGCGTGCGCAAGAAGATCATCTCGGCGAGCATCTACCCGGCGATCCTCGCCGGCGTGGGCGCGCTCGTGCTCGCGTTCCTGATGTTCTACGTGGTGCCGCGCTTCGCCAGCGTGTACGACGACATGGGCTCGCTGCCGTTCTTCTCGCGGGCGCTGCTCTCGTTTGGCAGCTTCGTCGCGAACAACGGCGTCATCCTCGGGCTTTCGTTCGTCGGGCTGATCGGCGGCGCGGTGTGGGCTGTCACGCGCGCGGAAGTGCGCGCCTGGCTCAATACCCAGCTCTGGCGCATCCCGGCGCTGGGCCAGCAAATGAAGGTGTATCAGCTCGCACGCCTGTATCGCACCTCGGCGATGCTGCTGCGCGCCGGAATCCCGGCCGTGCGCGCGCTCGACATGGTGAAGGACCTGCTGGCCGCGCATCTGCGTCCCCAACTTGCCTTGGCGCTCCGGAAAATTGAACAAGGCGTCGCCATGTCCGCGGCGCTCGGCGCGGTCGGGCTCGCCACGCCGGTCGCCACGCGCATGATGGTCGTGGGCGAGAGAAGCGGCGACATGGGGCAGATGCTGGCGCAGATCGCGCGCTTCCACGATGACCAGACGGCGCGCACCGTCGAGTGGTTCACCAAGGCCTTCGAGCCGGTGCTGATGGCGGTGCTCGGCCTCGCGATCGGCGGCGTGGTGGTCCTCATGTACATGCCGATTTTCGAGCTCGCAGGGAGCCTTCGCTGATGATCGCGGAAAACATCGCCGAGCTGTCCGCCCGGCTGCGCATGCCTTGCATCGAGCTGGGCGAGCAGGCCCCGGCGTTCGATCTGGTCTCCTACGCCGAAGCGGCGCGGCGCTCGTGCGTCGCGGTGCGCGACGCCGACGGCTGCATTTCGGTGGTGCTTGGCGATCCGTTCGACCTCGATACGCAGGACTGGATCGAGGAACGGCTCGCCATGCCGTTCCGCTACCGCCTGGCGAGCCGCGAGGAGGTAAGCGCGTATCTCGCGCAGCAGGAGCAGGGACTGCGCGCGCTCGACAGCGTCACGGTGGAAGGCGGCGGCACGGCCGGCCCGCAGGCGCAGGAGATCTCCTTCGAGGCAGCGGCGGAGGCCGACAGCACCGTTGTGAAACTCGTCAGCTCGACTCTTTACGACGCGCTGAAGGCCGGTGCGAGCGATGTGCACCTCGAATCCACGGCGAACGGCCTCTCCATCAAGTACCGCATCGACGGCGTCCTCACCGCCGCCGAGTCGATGCCCGGCAGCGAGCTCGCCGAGCAGGTGATCTCGCGCATCAAGGTCATGTCGGAGCTCGACATCGCCGAGCGCCGCGTGCCGCAGGACGGCCGCTTCAAGGCGCGCCGCGACGGTAGAGAGATCGACTTCCGCGTCTCGGTGATGCCGAGCGTGTACGGCGAAGACGCGGTGCTGCGGATTCTCGACCGCCGCGCGCTGACGGCCGAGATGCAGGGGCTCACGCTCGAGGCTTTGGGTTTTGAAGCGGGCCTGCGCGAGCGCCTTTCCGACTTGTCGAAAGAACCGTACGGCATGTTGCTCGTCACCGGCCCGACCGGCAGCGGCAAGACCACCACGCTCTACGCGGTGATTTCGGAGGTGAACAAGGGTCTCGACAAGATCATCACCATCGAGGACCCGGTCGAATATCACCTGCCCGGCGTGCTGCAGATCCCCGTGAACGAGCAGAAAGGCCTCACCTTTGCGCGCGGCCTGCGCTCGATCCTGCGCCACGACCCGGACCGCATCATGGTCGGCGAGATTCGCGACCCCGAGACCGCCGAGATCGCGGTGCAGTCGGCGCTCACCGGCCATCTCGTCTACACGACGGTGCACGCGAACAACGCCATCGATGTTCTGGGCCGGTTCCAGCACATGGGCGTGGACACGTACAACCTGGTGTCCGCGCTGAACGGCGTGCTGGCGCAACGCTTGGTTCGCGTCATTTGCAAGACCTGCAGCTCGCACGGTTGCCAGGACTGCAGAAACACCGGTTTCCGCGGTCGCAAGGCGATTGGCGAGCTCGTGGTCCTGAACGACGAGCTCAGGGAGCTCATCGTGGCGCGCGCTCCAGCGCGCAAGTTGAAAGAAGCGGCGCGCGCCGCGGGCACGGTCCCGCTGCGCGACGCGGCCACCGCGCTGGTGCAAGCCGGCGAAACTACTCTCGAGGAGATTAACCGTGTCACTTTCGTGGCTTAAGAGAAAGCATCTGCGCATCGGCCTGGGACCGCAGCGCGTCATCGTGTCGGGCGGCAAGGCGGTGGAGCTCACCCGATCGGATGACTGGCGCGCCGGCATCGCGGCGCTCCCGGACATCCTGAAGAACCACAAGGCGCGCGAGGCAAGCGTGGTGCTCGCCGATCAGTTCGTGCGCTACGCGCTCCTGCCCTGGAGCGAATCGGTGAAGACGCGCGAACAGTGGCTGGCGATCGCCAGGCACCGCTTCTCCGCGCTGCACGGCGCCATCGCGGCGCACTGGGACGTGAAGGTCACCGAGACCTCGCCCATGGGGCCGCGGCTCGCCTGCGCGGTCGATCGCGAGCTCATCGCCGAGATCGCGGTGAAGTTCGTCGGCGCCGGCGTCGACCTCGTTTCGGTGCAGCCCTTCCTGGTCGCCGCCTTCAACCGCATCCGCCATCAGGTCGGCAACGGCTCGTGCTGGATCGTGGTCGAGGAGCCCGGGCGCCTCACGCTCGCGCTCATCCAGCGCGGCGCCTGGGTCGCGATCCGCAGCCGCCGCGCCGACGAGCGCTGGCGCATCGTGCTGCCCGAGATCCTCGAGCGCGAGAGCGCGTTCCTCGGCCTCGACCAGCCGTGCACGCGCGTCATCGTGTGCGCGCAGGGCGAGTTCGACACCACGATCCACGACGCCTGGCGCGCGCACGCGATGAGCTATCGCGAGCTCGCGCTCGCCTGGGAATAGATGCAAAAGCTCAACCTCAATTTCTCCGCGAAAGGCCACGGCTCGCCCTGGCTCGGCCGTCTCGTGCTCGCCGCCGGCGCCGCGGTGTGCCTGGACGCGGGGCTCTCCTACAAGAGCCTGCACGACGCGCTCAAGCAAAACGAGGCGCGCTTCGCGACGCCCGCGCCCGCCGGCCCGGCGCTGAAAGTCTCGGCGCAGGAAGTGGCGGTGGTGCGCGAAACGGTGCAGCGCCTCGGCCTGCCATGGGACGAGCTCTTCGCCGCGCTCGAGTCCGCGTCGACGCAGGGCGTCGTGCTCGCCTCGATCGAACCCGACGTCGGCAAGGGCACCGTCACCATCTCGGGCGATGGCAAGGATTACCTCGCCGCGCTCTCGTACGTGTCGAATCTCAGTCGCACCCAGGGCCTGGGGCGCGTCGAGCTCGTGCGCCACGAGCGCAAGAATCCGGACCCGAACGGCCCGGTCAGCTTCGCGGTGTCCGCCGCGTGGAGCGCCAAATAAACCTGAACCGGATCCGCGAAAGCCTCGGCATGAGCGGCATCGCGGGCATTTTCCTGCTCGCGTGCGGGGTATTTTTTGCCCACGCCGTGGTGAATCCGCTGGAGACCCGCGCCGCGCGCCTGCAGGACAAGGCCTCGCGCAAGGCGCCCGCCGCAGCGGTGCCGGGCGCAGAGAAGGTGGCCGAGGTCTATGCCTATCTCGAGAAGGACGAGGACGCTACCGACTGGCTGGCGAAGCTGCATGCCATCGGCATGGCCACCGGCGTACAGCTCCAGTCCGCGTCGTATCGCACGCAGAAGACCGACGCCAAGATCGTGCGCTACGAGATCGCGCTGCCGGTCGCCGGCAGTTACGGCCAGATCCGCGATTTCCTGAAGCGCTCGCTCGCCGAGATTCCGATTCTTTCGGTCGACCAGCTCACGCTGAAGCGTGAGGGGAAGAATGACGTCGTCACGGCGGAAATGCGTCTCACTCTGCACATGGTGAAGTCATGACCAAGCAACGCCTCGCCGTCATCGCGGCCGCGGTGATCCTGGTCGCCGGCGTCGTCGCCGGCCGCGAGCGGCCGGTGCTCGAGTTGATCGAGCCGCGGACCGCTGCGGCGCAGACCGACGGCGGCATCAGCCTCGAGAAGCTCGAGCGCCGCGAGAGCGCGGCGCTGCCGCAGACCGATCCGTTCGCGCGTCCGGCGCAGCCCGAGCCGCGCGCCGGCGCGGCGCAGCCCGCGCGCGTGGAGAAGCCGAGCGCGCCGCCGCTTCCCTTCAAGTACTTCGGCAAGCTCACCGAGAACGGCAGGACGGAGGTGTACGTAATGCGCGGCGACGAGCTCCTCACCGTCGCCGCGGGCCAGAACATCGGCGAATACCGCGTCGACCAGGTGACCGAGGCTTCGATCGCGTTCACCTACCTGCCGCTCAAGGCCAAGCAGACGATGGAGCTGCAATGAAAATGAAAAAGCTCATCCTTTTCCTCGCCGCCGCGGCGCTGCTCGGCTGCGCCGGCCAGGAAGCGCTGAAAGAGGGGCAGCAAATGATCGAGGCCGGCAACGAAGAGCAGGGCCTCACGCGCCTGGAAGAGGCGCTCAAGCACAATCCAAACGACACCGAGCTGCGCAACTACTATCTGCGCCATCGCGCGGTCGCCGTGCAGCGCTTCCTGCAGGCCGGCGACAACGCGCGCGCCGCCGGCCAGCTCGACGCCGCCGAGGCGGCGTACCAGAAGGCGCAGCGCTTCGACGCGGACAACGCGAACGTCAAGGCCGGCCTCGCCGCCGTGGCGCGCGAGCGTGCCTCCGTTTCGGTTGTTCGCGAGGCCGAAGAAGCGTACAAGCGCGGCGAGCTCGATACCGCGCTCAACAAGGCGAAGGAAGTGCTGCAGGCGAATCCCACGCAGCGCGATGCGCGCGCCATCGCGCGCAGGGTCGAAGAGCAGAAGATGAAAGCCGAGCAGACGAGCCCGCAGCTCGCCGCCGCGCTCAAGGACACGATCACCATCGAGCTGCGCGACGCGCCGGTGCGCACGGTGTTCGAGCTGCTGTCGAAGAAAAGCGGCCTCAACTTCGTCTACGACCGCGACGTGCCGCCCGATCTGCGCGTCACCGTGTTCGTCAAGGACACGACCATCGAGGAAGTGATCCGCTTCGTGCTGGTGACGAGCCAGCTCGAGCGCCGCGTGCTCAACCCGAACACCGTGCTCATCTACCCGAACACGCCGAACAAGGCGCAGGCGTACCGCGAGCTCACGGTGAAGAGCTTCTACCTCGCGAACGCCGACGTGAAGCAGACCGCGAACATGGTGCGCAGCCTCGCCAAGACGCGCGATCTCTTCGTCGATGAGAAGCTGAATCTGCTCGTCGTGCGCGACACCCCCGAGGCGATCCGCATGGTCGAGAAGCTGATCGCGAACCACGACCTCGCCGAGCCGGAAGTCATGCTGGAAGTCGAGGTGCTCGAGATCGGCCACAGCCAGCTCTCGCAGATCGGCGTGGAGTGGCCGGGACGCGCGGCGCTCGGCGTGCAGGGCGCGGCCGGCGTCCCGGGGCAGATTACCGGCACCGAGGCGCAGAACCTGTCGAGCGGCATGTTCCGCTTGACCGTGAGCGACCCGCTCATCGCCCTCAACCTGCGGCAGCAGGCGGGACGCACGAACGTGCTCGCGAACCCGCGCATCCGCGTGAAGAACAAGGAGAAGGCGCGCATCCACATCGGCGACAAGGTCCCGGTGATCACGACCACCGCGGGCGCCACCGGCTTCGTCTCGGAGTCGGTGAACTACCTCGATGTGGGCCTCAAGCTCGAGGTCGAGCCGCTGGTGCACCTCGAGGACGACGTCGGCATCAAGGTGGGTCTCGAGGTGAGCAACATCTCGAACGAGGTGAAGACCGGCTCGGGCACAGTCGCCTACCAGGTCGGCACGCGCAACGCGAACACCACGCTGCGACTGCGCGACGGCGAGACCCAGGTGCTTGCGGGCCTCATCAGCGACGAGGACCGGCGCAACGCCCAGAAAGTGCCGGGCCTTGCGCAACTGCCGGTGCTGGGACGCCTCTTCTCGAGCGACAACGACACGGTGAACAAGACCGAGGTCGTGCTGCTCATCACCCCGCGCGTGCTTCGCAATATCGAGCGCCCGGGCGTACGCCTGGAAGAGTTCAACTCCGGCACGGAGATGGACGTCGGCCGCGGCGGCGGCGGTCCGCTCCCGCCGGTGAGCATCCAGCAGGGCCCCGTGCCACGCCCGCAACCGGCGGCCCCGCAACCGGCGGCCCCGCAAGCGCCGCGTCCGCCGGCGGCGGGTCCGGCTCCGAAGCCAGATGCGCGCGAGCCGGAGCCGCAATGAAGGCGCGCGGCTTCACGCTGGTCGAGCTCCTCATCGTGGTCGCGATCATGGCGCTGCTCGCCTCGATCGCGGCGCCGCTGGCCGAGCTTTCGTACCAGCGCGGCAAGGAGCAGGAGCTGCGCACGGCGCTGCGCGAGATCCGCGAGGCAATCGACGCCTACAAGCGCGCCGCGGACGACGGCAAGATCGAGAAGAGCGCGGACAGCTCCGGTTACCCGCCATCGTTGAAAACGCTCGTCGAGGGCGTGCCGGAAAAGAGCACGCCGGAGAAAAGCACGCTCTACTTCCTGCGCCGCATCCCGCGCGACCCGATCAGCGGCGAGGAGTGGGGCGTGCGGGCCTATGCCAGCCCGGCGAACGACCCGCAGCCGGGCAAGGACGTTTACGACGTTTACTCGAAGAGCGAAGAGATCGGTCTCAACAAGGTCCCGTACAAGGAGTGGTGACATGAGCAAGAAACTGGGCTTCACGCTGGTCGAGCTGATGGTGGTTCTCGCCGTGATCGCCCTGCTCCTCTCGGTTGTGGTGCCCGACTACATGGGGCGAATGAAGCGCGCCGAGGAGGCGGTACTGCAGGAGAACCTGGCAGTCATGCGCGATGCGCTCGACAAGCACTATGCCGACGCCGGCCGCTATCCCGCGAACCTGGAGGAGCTCGTCGCGAAGCGCTACCTGCGCGCGATCCCCAAGGATCCGTTCACACAGGCAACGACCTGGGTGGCAATCCCGCCCGCCGACCCCAAGAAGGGCGGCGTGTTCGACATCCACAGCTCGGCGAAGGGCTATGAGCGCTGGTAGAAAAATCGGGGTCAGAGCCCGATTTGCGATTCGGGTAGGCCTGAAGCCCGCGCGCACGCAGAGTTTCCCTAATCGGGCTCTGACCCCGATTTCCCAGCAGCGCGGTTTTACCTACGTCGGCGCGATGATTTTCGTCGCGCTCGCCGGAGCGGGGCTCGCGAGCTACGCGCAGGTCGCATCGCACGCCGCGCAGCGCGAGAAAGAAGCCGAGCTGCTATTCCGCGGCAACGCGTTCCAGGCGGCGATCGCGAGCTACTACAAGAAGGAACAGCGCTATCCGACTTCGCTCGAGACGCTGCTCGAGGACAAGCGCTATCCGATGCCGGTGCGGCACCTGCGCAAGCTCTACGCCGATCCGATGACCGGCGAGCAGAACTGGGCTCTCATCGACGCGCCCGGCGGCGGCTTCATGGGCGTGCACAGCCGCTCCGACAAGGCGCCGATCAAGACCGGCAATTTTCTTTTGAAAAATCAGGGATTTCACGACGCGCAGGCCTACGCGGACTGGAAATTCGTCCATAGTCCGCCCGGACTACCCGCACGCGTTGAGAAATCGCCGCCCAGGTAAGACTATCCCGGCCGTGTAGATGGTGATCTACACAAACGATCGGGCGCTGGCCGACACCCTGTTAACAGCCCGCGGGAGGGATCAACTTCGGGGGCCAAACATCGTGTAGTCACCTACGATCGCCGCTTGAGGCAGTACGCAGGACGAAGGGCGCGGCTAGCGGCCGCGCCCTTCTTATTTTGAAGGCGAGCTGTTTCAGGCGATCGAGCCACGGCGACTCGCCCACGGGCGAAGGGTCGAAGCCCAGGCCTCTCAGGAAAGCGTTCATGCGGTGCGCCTGCGCCGCGCGCGCGGACGCGCGCGTGCGAAAGCCGATGAGCACGGCGATCGATTCGTCCGGCCCGGTCTGCACCCAGTACGGCGCGGCGACCGGCAGGTGCACGCCGAGGCCGGGCATCAGGTTGTAGCTGCGCCCGGGCGCCGGCTGCACCCCGCGCCAGACGAGCTCGCGCTGGCCGCGTGCGTGCAGCCGCTCCAGCTCTTCGGCCGAAAGCGCCGTGCGCTCGAAAACGCGCAAGGTCTGCCGGCCGCGAATCTGCAGGATGAAGCCCTCTTCGGTCTCGGCCCGGTACGGCGTGAGCGCGCCCGGCGGCGCAAACAGGACTTTCAGCTGCTCGGCGTGCATGCCCCCGGTGAATTCGGGCGCAGCGGCGCGGACTTCGTCCAGGCAGCGGCGCAAGAGCACCCCGTAGGCGGGGTCGTCGTTCGGCTGCTCGAGCGCGATTTCCTCGATGCGCGCCGGCGCGAAGAGCGGATGGCGCGTCAGCCGATGCTGAAGGAGGAACGGCGCGCGTCCCAAGCGTGCGCGCAGAGCGCTCGCGCTGATGTCGAGCGCGCTCATGCCATGAGCATGCGGCCGATGTCGAGCCCCTCAGCGTACTTCACGCCGACCATGCGGCCGTTCAGGCGCGCGATGTCGCGGAAGAGCTCCGTGTCCAGGCCGCGCGCGCCGAACTGGCTCGCGTGCGCCTCGATCGCCTTCATCTTGAGCTCGATGGTCTCGGTGACGTCGACGTAGGCGCGCGGGTGGAACGCCACTGGCACGGCGCGCGTCATCGTCGGATTGAAGTGGAAGAAGTCGAAGGACTTCAGGCGCTGCGTGGAGAGGCAGGCGCTGTGCACGGCGATGTGGTCGCGGTGGAACTCGCAAGCGCTGTGCGTGAAGAGCGCCGCGGGCGCGAGCTCGCGCACCAGCGAATCGAGCATGTTGACGAGCTGATAGCTCTTGATATCGTCGATGCGCTGACAGCCGTCGTCCAGCAGCACGCGCAGCTCGCAGCCGAGGATCTCGGCGGCGCGCGCCGCCTCGCTGCGGCGCGTCTCGAAATCGGCCGGCACGGAGACCACGGCCATCACCACGCGCGCGCCGTTCCGCGCAAGGCGCGCCAGCGTGCCGCCGATCGCGAGCTCCAGGTCGTCCGGGTGCGCGCCGATCGCGAGCACCGTCTGCCCGAAGTAGCGCGAGAAAAGCGAGACGCGTCGGTTATGCAGCTCTTTTGCGAGGGGTGCGTTCATGGAAAAGCCACTCGCGGCTCTGCGGGCCGCAGTTGAACAGCATGTCGATGGCGGACAGGCCCCGCGCGAACGGCGCCTTGCCGCATTGGGGATACTCGGGGTGCGTGAATTCATGGAACGTGACGCGCACGCCGGCGCGCGCGAACGCCTCCACGTCGAGGTAGCCGCGCGAGCCGCCGAAGCCGGCGATGAGCGTATCGCCCCCCACCGCCTTGCAGATGTTCATGATCAGCTCCGCGCGCGCGCCTTCGACACCGAGCTCGCTCGAGCGCGCGAGCGGCGTGGTGATGCCAAAGGCCTCGCGCAGGAGCTCGAGGCCCGCCTGGTTGATATCGACGAGGCGCTGCCATTTTGTCTCGAAGAGGCGCTGCATCGATTGCGCGTAAACATCGAAGAACGGCGCCGCGCGGTAGGCGTGGCGCAGCGTGGCGAAGTGGTTTGCCGACCACCACTTGGTCCCGTCGAGACGGTTGTCGACGAGCTTGTCGACGATGCGCTCCTTCTGCGAATTCTGCACCACCGGCACTGTGAGCCAGTGGCCCTGGTCGGCGAGCCGGATCATGGTGCGGTTCTGGTAGTTGCGCCGCTCGAACTGCACATGGTCGAGCAGCACAAAGAGATCGGCTTGCGCCATGCGGTGCAGGTAACCGAGCCAGGGAAGGAAATGCGGTTGATGGATCGCGACTTTCATGGGACAGGGCAGAGTACAAAAGAACTGCTGTCGTGTTCGACCGGCTCATCTTGAGCCGCTCGGCGCACACCGCTCTGCGGAGAGATCGCACGAGCGGGGTAACCTAGCTTTGTGTCATTCGACGCTCGAGCTTTCAGCCCCAAGCGCCCGCCTGCATTCGTGCTCGGCGGCCTCAATCTCGTGCGCGCCGTCGGCGTGAGCGCAATCCCGGCCGTCGTCGCATCGCCCAGGCACGACTGGCCGGCGTTCGTCTCGCGCTTCGCGCACGGCACGCTCGTCCTGCCGCCGCTCGACGATCCCGCCGCGGTCACCGATGTCCTGGTCCGCGCCGGTCGCCGATTGCGCGACAGTGTCGGATGCAAGCTACCGCTCTATTACGGCGACGATGACTATCTCGCCCTGATCCAGTCGAACTACGAGGCGCTCGCGCCGTATTTCGGGGTGATCCTGAACGAGCCGGAAGTGGCGCATGCGCTCATCGACAAGGACCGCTTCGAAGGCTTCGCGCGCAGCCGCGGCCTGCCGGTGCCGCGCGCGATCGCATGGGAAGAGCTCGAGGGCTGGGCCGGGCCGGTGCTCGCCAAGCCGAAGGTCAAGCTGCGCTATCACAGCTCCGCCATCTACCAGCGCCTTTTCGGCGGCGCCGGCAAGGCGCGCGCGTTCCCGAACGGCGCCGCCGCGGCCGCAATGCCGCTCGTGCGCCAGTTGCGCGACAAGCTTCTCTTCCAGGAGTATGTGCAGGGCGACGATCGCCAGCTCTGGTCGTTCCACGGCTATGCCGATGAGAAGGGCGAGCTGCTCGCCTGGTTCGTCGGCCACAAGCTGCGCACGCACCCGGCCCTCACCGGCGCCAGCACCTTCCTCGAGCTCGCGCACAACGAGGACTGCGCGCGCGTCGGCCGCCAGATCGCCGCGCGCATTCCGGTGCGCGGCGTGTTCAAGATGGACCTCAAGCGCGACGCAGCGAGCGGCGCCTGGTACCTGCTCGAGGTGAACGCGCGCTCCAATCTCTGGCACTACCTCGGCGCGCGCAACGGGATCAGCCTGCCGCGCGTGACGTACGACTATCTCCTGCAGGGCAAGCGGCCCGGGCCGATCTCGTACCGCACCCGGTATCGCTGGGTTGCGATGCGCGGCGATTTCCGCGCCTACCGCGAGCTCAGGCAGCGCCGCGAGCTGAGCGCCGCGGGCTGGTTGCGCTCGCTTTGCGAAGCGCCGCTCGTGCACGACGTATTCGCGTGGACCGATCCCGCTCCGTTCGCGCGTTATTCGCTGCAGCAGGGGATGATGCGACTGCCGCGGCTCGGCGCCCGCATGCTGCGATGGCTGTATTCGGCGTCCTAGGCGACATCCACGGCAATCGCGAGGGGCTTGTCGCGGCGCTGGATGCGCTCGAAGCGAACGGCGCGCGCCGCATCGTCTGCGTAGGCGACGTGGTGGGCTACAACGCCGACCCCGACGAATGCGTGGCGCTGGTACGCCGGCGGTGCGCACTGACCATCGCCGGCAACCATGACCTCATCGGCCTCGGTCGCCTCGACTTCCGCCGCTGCTCGAACAAAGCCCAATACTCGCTGCGCCGCACGCGCCGCGCGCTCGCGCGCGAGAGCCGCGAGTGGCTGGCGAGCCTGCCGGCGCGCCATGAGCCCGAGCGCGGCGTAGTCCTCGTGCACGGCGGGGTGCGCGACGTGCAGCAGTACATGGTGACCCCTGGCATCATCCGCGACAACGCCGCGCTGCTCAGCGAAGACTTTCCCGGCGCACGCCTCTGCCTCTTCGGCCACAGCCATGAGCAGAAGATCTATGCCGTGCACGGCGACGAAGTGCGCGAAGTGGCGGCGCAGGGCCTCGTGCAGCTCGACCGGAACGCGATCTCTTTCGTGAATCCCGGCTCGGTCGACGCCTCGCGCAAGCGCGGTGACAAGCTCGCCGAATGCGCGATCGTCGATACCTCGGCCTGGACGGTGAAATTCCTCTGCGTGCGTTACGACGCCGCGGCGACCGAGGCGAAGGCCGCCGCTTTTGGCTACCGCATCAGCCCGCTCATCGAGCGCCTGTATTCGCTGCAGCGCCGGCTCGCACGGCTGTCACGAAGCTCATAAGCGACGCGCCACGAGCGCGGGCCGCACCTCCTCCTCCTCGGTGGCCGGCGCCTTCGGCGAGCGTTCCGCCGTCATGTAGTCCTGCCAGCTCTTGATCTGCAGCTCACCGATGCCCTTCTTGGAGAGCGCCTCCACCAGGCGCTGGGCGAGCTGGATGTTGGTGACCAGGGGAATGCCGAAATCGGCGGCCTTGCGCCGGATCACGTAGTCGTTCGCGAGCTCTTCCTCGCCCGTGTGCTTCGGGATGTTGATGACGAGGTCGAATTTGCGCCCGGCGAGGTACTCGAGCGTGTTCGGCGTCTGCGGCTCGTCCGGCCAGAACAGCTCGGTGACCTCGACGCCGTTGTCGCGCAGGAATTTGGCGCTGCCGTGGGTCGCGTACAGGTTGACGCCCATGGCGCGCAGCGTGCGCGCGCTCTCCAGGAATGAAGCCTTGTACTCGATCGGACCGGTCGAGAGCATGACGTTCTTGATCGGCAGTTTGAAGCCGACCGAGAGCAGCGACTTCAGGAACGCCTCCTCGAAGTCGTCGCCGAGGCAGCCGACCTCGCCGGTCGAGGCCATCTCTACGCCGAGCACCGGATCGGCGCCCTCGAGGCGCGTGAAGGAGAATTGCGGCGCCTTCACGCCGACGTAGTCCAAGTCCATCGCCGATCCATTCTGCACGGGCACCGGGCGGCCCATCATCGCCGCGGCGGCGACGTCGATGAAGTTGGTGCGCAGCACCTTCGAGACGAACGGGAAGCTGCGCGAGGCGCGCAGGTTGCACTCGATCACGCTCACCTCGTTGTTCTTGGCCAGGAACTGGATGTTGAACGGCCCGTTGATCTTGAGCGCCGCAGCGATCTTCGCGGAGATCGCGCGGATGCGCCGCACCGTCTCGAGATACGTGCGCTGCGGCGGCAGCACGAGCGTGGCGTCGCCGGAATGCACGCCGGCGTTCTCGACGTGCTCGGACACTGCCTGGGCGACCAGCACGCCGTCCAGCGCGACCGCGTCCATCTCGAGCTCGCGCGCGTTCTCCAGGAACTTGCTAATCACCACCGGATGCTTAGGCGACACGAACGTTGCCTTGGTCAGGAAGCGCACAAGCTCCGCGTCGTTCGACGCGACGCCCATGGCGGCACCCGACAGCACGTAGCTTGGCCTGACCAGGACGGGATAACCGACCTTGCGAGCGAATTCCAGCGCATCGTCGTTCGACTTGAGCTCCTTCCACGCCGGCTGGAGGACGCCCAGCTCGTCGAGCAGGCGCGAGAACTTGTGGCGGTCCTCCGCCGTGTCGATGCTCGCCGCCAGGGTGCCCAGCAGCTTCACGCCCGCCTCGTGCAGGAGCAGGGCGAGGTTATTGGGCACCTGGCCGCCCACCGAGACGATCACGCCGATCGGCTTCTCGCGCCGGCAGATCTCCAGCACGTTCTCGAGGCTGATCTCGTCAAAGTACAGGCGGTCGCACTCGTTGTAGTCGGTGCTGACCGTCTCCGGGTTGCAGTTCAGCATGATGGTGCTGTAGCCCATGCGCCGCAGCGCCTGCACGGTATTGACCGCGCACCAGTCGAACTCGACCGAGCTGCCGATGCGGTAGGGGCCCGAGCCGAGGACGAGCACCGCGTTCTCGAGGCTGCCCGGCGCGACGTCATCCTCCTCGCCGTTGTAGGAGAGGTAGAGGTAGTTGGTCTGCGCCGGGTATTCGCCGGCGAGCGTGTCGATCTGCTTCACGCACGGACGCACGCCCTTCGCTTCGCGGGCGGCGCGCACATCCTCCGGCGTGCTCTTGAGCAAAGTGGCGATCTGCGCGTCGGAGTAACCCGCCTTTTTCGCCGCTGCCAAATCCGGGCTCTTCTCGATGGCGACGATGCGCGCCACCTTCTGGAGGAACCAGCGGTCGATATGCGAGAGCGCGTGGATCTCGTCGATGGTAATGCCGCTCCTCAACGCCGCCATGACCGCGTAGATGCGCTCCGGCGTCGGCTCGCGCAGGATCCTGCGGACGTCGTCGAACACCGGCGGCCGCGTGTCGAGCATGCGTAGCGCCTTCTGCAGCGCTTCCTCGAACGTTCTGCCAATCGCCATCACCTCGCCGACCGACTTCATCGACGAGCCGATGTTGGGCGATGCGCCGCGGAACTTCTGCAGGTCCCAGCGCGGCGCCTTGACGACGACGTAGTCGAGCGCCGGCTCGAAGCAGGCCTTGGTGGCGCGCGTGATCGCGTTCGGCAGCTCGCCGAGGTTCGCGCCGAGGCCAAGCTTCGCCGCGATGAAGGCGAGCGGATAGCCGGTCGCCTTCGACGCGAGCGCCGAGCTGCGCGACAGGCGCGCGTTCACCTCGATCACGCGATAGCGGCTCGTCTTCGGGCAGAGCGCGAACTGGATGTTGCACTCGCCCACCACGCCCAGGTGGCGCACGGTGCGGATCGCGATGCTGCGCAGCATGTGGTATTCGCGGTTGGTGAGCGTCTGGCTCGGCGCCACCACGATCGACTCGCCCGTGTGGATGCCCATCGGGTCGAGGTTCTCCATGTTGCACACCACGATGCAGTTGTCGTAGCGGTCGCGCACCACCTCGTACTCAAGCTCCTTCCAGCCGACGAGGTACTCTTCAATCAGCACCTGCGGGCTGTGCGCGAGGCCTTTGGAGACGCGCTCGCGCAGCTCCGCCTCGTTCGCGCAGCAGCCCGAGCCGAGTCCGCCGAGCGCGTAGGCGACGCGCGCCATCACGGGGTAGCCGATGCTCTTCGCGAGCTCGAGCGCCTCTTCGAGCGAGGTCACGGCGCCGCTGCGCGGGAACTCGACGTCGATCTCGGCGAGCCTCTGGTTGAAGATCGCGCGGTCTTCGGTGGCGACGATGGTATCGATGGGCGTGCCCAGCACCTTGACGCCGTACTTCTGGAGAATTCCTTCTCTGGAAAGGGCCAAACCGCAGTTGAGCGCGGTCTGGCCGCCGAAGCCCAGCGCGATCGCGTCGGGCCGCTCCTTCTCGATGACCTGGGTGACGAATTGCGGCGTGACCGGCAGGAAGTAGATCTTGTCGGCGAGGGCTTCGGAGGTCTGGATCGTGGCGATGTTCGGGTTCACCAGCACCGTGGTGATGCCCTCCTCCTTGTAGGCCTTGATCGCCTGGCTGCCGGAATAGTCGAACTCGCCGGCCTCGCCGATCTTGAGCGCGCCGCTACCGAGAATCAGAACTTTCATTTCACCATCCCTACGAATTTGTCGAAGAGGTAGTTGCAGTCGACCGGTCCGGGCGCCGCCTCGGGGTGGAACTGCACGCTGAGGAACGGCTTGGTCGCGTGGCGGATGCCTTCATTCGAGCCGTCGTTCGCGTTGCGGAACCAGGGATGCCAGCCTTCGGGCAGCGTGTTCTCATCCACGGCAAAACCGTGGTTCTGCGAGGTGATGTAGCAGCGACCGGTACCGACTTCCACGCACGGCTGGTTGTGACCGCGGTGGCCGAACTTGAGCTTGTAGGTGTTCGCGCCCGCGGCGAGCGCGAGCAGCTGGTTGCCGAGGCAAATTCCCATGATGGGTTTTTCCGACTCGATGGCACGCCGAATATTCAGAATGGTGGTCGCGCACGCGGTGGGGTCGCCGGGACCGTTCGAGATGAAAAGCCCGTCGAAGTCCTCCTTGAGGAAGTCGTAGTCCCACGGCACACGGATCACCGTGAGATCGCGCTTGCGCAGCTCCTCCACGATGCTGCCCTTGGCGCCGCAGTCGACGAGCACGATCCGCTTGCCTTTTCCTTCGAAAATTTCCGGCGCACCGGTGCTCACCTCGGCGACGAGGTTGCGCGCGTTCGGATCGTCGAGCGCCACATCGGCGTCGTCGACCACGAGCTTGCCGAGCATGCAGCCGCGCGTACGCAGGCGCTTGGTGAGCGCGCGCGTATCGATGCCGGCAATGCAGGGAATGCCCTCGTCCTGCAGCCATTGCGGCAGGCTGCGTTCGGCGGCGCTGTGGCTATATTCATGCGCCATCTCGCTCACGACGAGCGCGCTCGCCTGGATGCGCGGCGACTCGAACTCGCGCGGCACGCCGTAGTTGCCGACCAGCGGGAAAGTCAGCGTCATGATCTGGCCGCGGTACGAGGGATCGGTGAGCGCCTCGGTGTAGCCGACCATGCCGGTGTTGAAGACGACTTCGCCGGAGACCGATTTCGGCGAGCCGACGCTGCGGCCGCGGAAGACGGTTCCGTCCTCGAGTATCAGTTGCGCGTTCATTGACTCTCCAAGATTCGCTTGCCCAGCGCCACGCCGATCAGCGCGTGCGTGAACTCTGAAATGTGGTTGTGGCCGTGCGCCACGTGCATCTCCGCCGCGTCCTGGAACGGCGCCAGCAGCTCGCTGGAGGCGATGGTCTCGGCCTTGAGGCCGGCGGGAATGGACTGCGCGGCGCGGTAGGGGGCCATGCGCCTCGGAATGTCGACGACGATGAAGCGCATGCCCCGGCTCTCGCAGAAGCCGCGCATGCGCTCGATGAGCGCGGCGGCGAGCTCGACCTCGTAGTCGGAGTGCGCGCCCTTCTGCGGCACCGCGAAGTCGAACGCCTCTTCCTTCGCGTGCGCGAGCGACATGGCCTTGAAATGAGTCCAGACGGTGTTGAAGGCGACCGAGTAAAAGTACGAGTTCTCGCCGAGCCACTTCACGCCCGGGACGCTGTAGATCAGGTCCTGCAGGCGCACGCCGGGAATGTGGCTGCGCTTGCGCTCGACCAGCTTGCCGCCCTCGAGCCCGAAGAGGCCGGCCTTCAGGTTGTCCTCGAAGTCGTTCGCGTAGAAGCCGAGCACCACCACGTCGGGCTGGTAGCGGTGGCCTTCGTTCTCGAGGTAAGCCGCGGCTTCAGCGGTGCTGAAGCCCGAGACGCCGGCGTTCAGCACCTCGGTTTTTTTCCCCTTGGCGTTGAGGTAGCGCTCGAGCACCGCGGCGTAGGTCGCGTCCTGGCGCACTTCGTACCCCTGCGTATGCGAGTCGCCGAGCGCGAGCACGCGCAGCGTGCCGGCCGGCTTCGCGTATGGAAAATCGCGCGCGTCGCGCAGGCCCTTCGAATTGGTGACGAACTTCCACGAGCCGTCCGCGCTCGTATGCCAGAACTCGGACTTTGGCTGGATGCCGCGCAACGTGTAATCGCCGTAGCGGTACTCGGTGTGGTAGCGCGGGAAAAGCACCGTCCTTTCCTTGAAGACCGCGCGCACGACGACCTCGCCTAGCGCAGCCGCGGCCAAGAGGCTCACGACGAACAGCGCCCCCGAGGCGAGAAATCGTTTCATCGGTCGCCCAAAATAGCGTGCTTCATGCGGCGCGCCGCACCAGCGCGCCGCCCCCGAATGGACTATGGAGAATTTGCCGCGCGCCCGAAGCGCTGCGGCGGCGTTCCCGACTGGTGCGCGCCGACGTCGGCGCGTCCGGCATAGCGGTCGTTGAAGTTCGCGATCGGCTCCGCGCTGCCGGCGCCGGGCGTGCCGGGCTTCAGGTGGAAGTTGCCCGGGTGGTTTGCGAGATCGGGATATTGCGTGCCGCTCGACGCGTAGACCGGACGGAGCAGGTCGGAGGCGGCGTCGACGCCGCCGCGCTCGGCACGGCCGATGGCGTGGAACTTGGGCTGGCCGTGCACGTGCACTTCCTTGTGGATGTGCCAGATGTTGTTGCGGCTCACGACGTTCGTGAGCGGTCCCGCGGAGCCGAAGATGCCCCAACCCGCGCCGTAGCTGTAACGCTTGCCGGGCGGCTGGAGCACCGTGTTGTGGAAGTAATACGCGCGCCCGCCGCCCGCCGCCGCCTGCTTGCTGCCCGCCTTGATGAAGGGCCCGCGGCGTTCGAGGTCGGGATCGCCGTCGGGCTCATACATGCGCGCCATGCGGTGGCTGACGTTGCGCCACACGTAGAGCGGCCCCACCGCAACCGGCGCGTTCGCGATCGCCACGAACGCCTCGTCGATGAAATTGCCCCAGATGCGCACGTTGCGGTTGCCGCCCTCGGCCTCGATCGCGTCGTCGTAGACCTGGGAGATGCGGTTGCCGTAAATATCCGAGTCGGCCCAGGGGAAGCCGGCGTTTGAGAAGTTGTCCTCGCCGGAGAGACCGTCCATGAAGTACTTGCCGTTCTTCGAATAAATGTCGTTGTAGCGGATGACGTGGTTCTTGCCGCAGCGCAGGAAGAACACGCCGATCGGGCCGGCCGGGTGCTTGCGCGCGCCCGCGCCCGTCTGCCAGGGGTTCGAGCCGTAGCGCGGATCGCGGATGGTGTTCCGCTGGATGACGATGCGGTCGGGACGCTTGGCGTCGTCAGTCTCGCGGTAGTAATTGCAGTGCACGGCGGCGTCGCTGTCGGCGACGTTGCGCCCGGGCTTGTGATTGTCGTAGCCGCCCCAGCCCGAGATCTCGTTGTCCTCGATGACGATGTCGTGCGTCTGTGCGCCGCCGCGCGAGTCGCGCTCAATCATGATCGCCGCGCGCTTGCAGTTCCGGATCACGAGGCCGCGGATCATCACGTGATGCGCGCCCTGCTTCACCACCACGCAATGCTCCTCGCTGCCTCCATCGAGGACGTTACGTCCGGTGAAAACGACGTAGCCCTCCTTTTCACTTCCCGAGTCCGAGGCCTCGATCACGAGCTGCCGCGTTCCCGGCGGCACCTGGACGGTGCGCTTCACCTTCAGGTTCTCCTCCCACGTGCTCGCCTTCAGCGTGGTGCCCGCACCGCTCTGCAGGGTGAGGCGGATCTCGTAGGAGGTGCCCGGTGTCAGCTCGACCAGGCTGCCGCGGTACTCGGCGTTGCGCGCGTCAAACCACGGCTCGAGGCCTTTGCGCCACGCCGAGGCGCCCGCCTCGCGGAATTCCACGCGCGCCGGGTTGTCGGGCGCGCCTTGTGGCGGCGACCAGTACAGACCGAGCGAATGGAACGTCGCGACGGCGACCGCGGCCAGCGTGGCGCTCATGCGGCTTGGGCGGCGACGGGCCGCACGGCGCGACCCTTCGGGTTCATGAAAGGGTACTCGACGAACTGGAAGGTGACGGCCGAGAGCACCACAGTCGCCAGCGCGGCGAGGGCGACAAGCAGCCAGTACTGCGTCGGGCCAAAACTCTCGAGGCCGAGCAGGCGATCGGCAGCGCCGACGACGACGAAGAGCACGATGCAATGCGTGAGGTACAGGCTGTAGCTGATCGCGCCGAGGATCTTGGCCGGCCGGCTCAGGAAAAGGCCGCATGCGCTATGGCCGTGCACCACGAAGATGAAGAAGACGAAGAGCAGCGCGCCCTCGACCATCTTGTGCACGTAACCGTCGGCGATGAAATAGACGGCGAGCGCGGCGAGCGGGAGCGGTGCGAGCCAGGGTGACCTCAGAGCGAGGCGCTTGTGGTGCACGAGGCTGGCGGCGAGCGCTCCGTACACGAAGTTGAGCACCACCGGCGCGCGCATGGAGAAGAACACGACTACGACGAACAGGACAACGCTCCAGGCGCCGCGCGCAAAAAGGGCGAGAAAGGGCAGCGCGAGGTAGAACGCCCACTCGTAGGCGAGCGTCCAGTACACCGCGTTCACCGAATGCGCCTCCTGCACGCCGTTCACCGGCCCGGTATGGATGAAGCCGAACGAGAGCCACGCCTGCAGCTCGCGCACCAGCTGGGTCGGCGGCACACGCAGCGCAAGGCCCGAAACCGAGAAGATGACCGCGAGCGCCATCAGAACCGACATGAAGTACATCGGCGCGAGACGCCGGATGCGCGCGGCGAAGAAGGCGCGGAAGTCGAAGCCGGCCCCGGCGCGCAACAGGCGCAGCCAGAAGAGAAAGCCGGTGATCATGAAGAACACCGCCACGCCGGCGGTAGCGGCGCGGCTGTAGAACGGCGCAAGGCCGCCGCCCCACACTCCGCTCGTGTAGAGCGTATGCATGTTTACCGCGTGGCCGCCCAGAACGCCGAGCGCGAGGAAGCCGCGCAAGCCGTCGATCGCCTCGAAGCGCCCGCCCGATTCGGCGAGGCGTTCGCGGTAGAACCCGCTCGCGAGCGCGATGGCGGAGGCGACCGCCAGCGAGATCGCGCAGATCGCGAAGAAGGGAAGCGGGTTTGAAAGGCTCACGACTTCGTGGCGCAAAGGCGGCGCGCCACCAGGTCGGCGGCGGCGGCATGGCCGGTGGCGTTCCAGTGTCCGCGTCCCATGCCCACCTGCTCGAAGCCGTGGTAGTAGGTGCCGGTGCGCTCGGCGAGCGGCTGCAGCTCGGGCGCGACCGTGACCGCTTCGAAGTTGCGGCGCTTAGCGAACCCGGCGATGCGGCGGTCGGGGTAGAAGAGGTCCTCGACCCCCAGTTTTGTCTCCAGCGACTGGCGCACTTTGCGGTCCGGATGGACCTGGATGGCATAGGGCACGGTCATGACCATGAAGCGCGCGCCGTTGCGTGTTGCGTAGTCGTGGATGCGCCCGATCGCGCCTTCGGTGATCTGCCAGGCTTCTTCCCAAAGCTTGTCGCGCGGCGGCGCGAGCACCCAGGGCTCGAGGCCCTGCTCCACGCCGTCCCTGTTGGCGTGCGCTACCCGCATGAACGACATCTGGCGCGTGCTCCTCAGGAGCTGCAGCACACGCGAGCGGTCGGAAAGCTCGCGCAGCACCTGAACCGGCAGCGAAGCGCTGCGCCGGAAGGAAGCCGCGGCGGCGAAGGAATCGTCCAGGCGCACCGCGCCGTTCGCCTCCAGCAGGAAGAACGGGCGCGCCTTGTCGTCGGAGAGCGCGAAGGAGTTGTCCTTCACGTCGTTGCCGTTCGTGAACTGCAGGAGCACGAGGTCGGGCGCATAGCGAATCGCGCTCGACACGAGCATGACGTACTGCTGCGCGGTGCCGTAGCCCGAGACGCCGAAGTTCATCACCTCAATGCGCTTGCCCGGCTCGAAGCCGCACGATTCGAGCCGCGCCGGCAGCAGCGCCCAGTACGCCTTGTCGCGCTCTACCTGCATCGCCTCGGAGTACGAGTCGCCGAGCACCGCGATGCGGTACACGTCTTCGGGCTTGTGGAGCGCATGATCGCGATCGCGCGCGCCTTGCGCATTGGTGCGCACGAAGGCGCGGCCTTCCTTGGTGAACCACGCCGCGATGCCCGGGCGCAGCTTCCAGCCGAGCTCCGCATCCGGCTGGTGCCAGATCGGCGCGCTGAAGCCGACGACGCGCAGCGCCATCTCGGCGAGCACGAGCGCAAAGAGCGCGCTTGCCAGGACCAGGACGGCCGGGAGTGCGAACCGCTTCACGCCCCGGTCCCCACGCCCTTCATCAGTCGAGCTCGAACTTGTGCTCGTAGTTCTGCTTGAGCGCCGGGTTCTGCGCTTCCTTGCGCAGGAAGCAGTTGCCGACCGCCAGCGTCTCGATCTCGGTGCCCATGAAGCAGCGGAACGCGTCCTCGGGAGAACCGACGATCGGCTCGCCGCGCACGTTGAAGCTCGTGTTGACGATCACCGGGCACCCGGTCTTCGCCTTGAAGCTGGCGATGAGGTCGTAGTAGCGCGGGTTGGTCTCCTTGTGCACGGTCTGCACGCGCGCCGAATAGTCGACGTGCGTGACTGCCGGGATCGAGGAGCGCGGCACGTTCAGCTTCTCGATGCCGAAGAGCTTCTTCTCCTCCTCGGTCATCGCGATGCGGTGCTCCTTGGACACGTCGGCGACCAGCAGCATGTACGGACTCTCGGAGTCGAGTTCGAACCACTTCGCCGCATCATCGGCAAGCACCGAGGGCGCGAAGGGACGGAACGACTCGCGGTACTTGACCTTCAGGTTGAGCGTCTTCTGCATCGACGGCGAACGCGCGTCGCCGAGGATCGAGCGCGCGCCGAGCGCGCGCGGGCCGAACTCCATGCGGCCCTGGAACCAGCCGAGCGCCCTGCCCTCGGCGAGCGCCTTGGCGCACTGCTCGATCAGCTGCTGATCGCTGTGCACCTCGAACACCGCGCCCGCGCGGCGCAGCCGCTCCTCGATATCGGCCTGCGCGAACTGCGGCCCGAGATAGCTGCCGCGCATGGCGTCGAGACCGACGCCGACGGCGCGGCCCTGCGTGGAATGGAGAAAGTGCGCGACATACGCGGCGCCCAGCGCGCCGCCGGCGTCGCCGGCCGCGGGCTGCAGCCACAGCCGGTCGAAGTACTTCTTGCGAAGCAGCTTGCCGTTCGCCACGCAATTGAG